>Ga0315280_10010828_pt1 | contig 11339 bp, 10 predicted proteins | sample YL17G06_40_MG_FD_203697 | JGI IMG/M metagenome (GOLD analysis project Ga0315280, IMG submission 203697) | Sediment microbial communities from Yellowstone Lake, YNP, Wyoming, USA - YL17G06_40 | ecosystem: Environmental > Aquatic > Freshwater > Lake > Sediment | place: USA: Wyoming | collected... | reverse complement strand
GACTGCGAGAGCATAGGGAACCTGAAAGCAAAACATGAACGAAGGTGAGGCGGAGAGGCGGACGGGCAGGCGGGGCGAACGGCCGAACAAGAAGCAACGGACCAAGAAGCATGAAGGCGACCAAGCGGAACGGGCCTGGCGAGTTGAGAACAGAGAGAGGGGGATTAGCGATAAAGGGTACAGACGGACAGCAACCAAGAAAGCGACTATGGTAACAAAAAGAACACACCAACAAAAGAGCCCCACAGTGTGCGATGCCAGAAATTGCCCACAAATTCAGAAAGGACAGATCATCAAATCGTATGATGTCAAATCTGCTCAAGATGGATGGACAACTGGCATGGGGAACTTCGATTTACTTGTACTCAAAGGCGAAGTGGCTCTTCTCCATGAGATCAAGACAATAAACGCAAACGAACGCCTACAAATAATCGATGCTATTGGAAAACTGACCTATTATGAAGCTTTTGACGTGCCCGGCATTTTGAAGAATTCTAAGGCGGCGGTGCAAAAGGTTCTTGTTTTTAGCAGACGCCCAGATCAAACCCACATTGACTTCCTGAAGAAGCTCGGAATTTCGATCCTCTGGTTCAATTCAGATGGCAAACTTGACGGAGAAGTCGAATCTAGGACATCGTTGGACAAACTCGTGAAGGAGGATTGACCGCACTCAGAAATAATCCATCGCCCAGCAGTTAACAGCCCCCGCCGTCACCCGTAGTCTTAACAGAACCTGAATGAGGCCTTTATAAGGACTGGAACCTATATTATTTTATCGGAATTCGTATGTCGGCACGAAAATCGATAAGACAATATAGGCACACGCTCTCTGAGCGGGAATCAAAGGTCCTTTCCACCCTCAGCTACCGAGGCAAGACCGTCTTCACAACAGACGAACTCAGAGAGCTCATACCCAATCCCAAGAATCTTCTCGACGGTCTCATCCGCAAGAAATGGATTCTCAAGATACGGAAGGGGGTCTATGCTATTGTCCCCTTTGAGGCTGGGGAGCTGGGTGCCGCAAGCTATACGCTGCACAGCTTTGTCGTCGCATCGTTTCTCGTCGAGCCTTACTACATTGGCTATTGGAGTGCCCTTAACCATCATGGATTTACGGACCAAACGCCTCCGGCCGTATACATCGCCACCACGAAACCGAAGAATTCCCGTGAACTGCTCGATTCCGAATTCAGATTCGTCACCATACCGGAGCGCAAACTATTCGGGGTGGATGAGGTTGAGATCGAGAAACGGAAGGTCAGAATCTCGTCACCAGAAAAGACAATTGTCGATTGCTTTGATCATCCAGAGCATTGCGGAGGAGTGGAAGAGGTTGCCAAGGCACTCTACTTCACAAAAGACGAGATCGACTTCGGGAAACTGGTCGGGTTTGCGGAGGAAATTGGCAACAGTGCCGTGCTCAAAAGGCTTGGATACATCGCCGAAGCGCTGAAATTCAATGAATTCTCGGGATTGCTCTCTGCCGCCGCGCTGAGAAGCGGATATTCCTTGCTCGACCCCACCGTTCGGCGCGCGCACGGACGAATCAGGGAACGCTGGAAACTGATCGTAAACATCCCGATTGACCCCGCGAGGTGGAGCAGATGATCGCCGCACAGGAACTGAGGAGAAACGCAAGAGAGCGAAGGCTGGCGCTCGACCTTGTGGAAAAGGACTATGTCCTTGGATGGATTCTCTTCGGTGTCTCTGCCAGTTCTATATCCAGTCGTCTTGCATTCAAGGGCGGGACGGCACTTTCCAAAATGTATTTTCCTGGTCAATGGCGGCTTTCCGAGGATCTTGACTTCACCCTGCTCGACAGCACAGAGTGGCCGAGCGTAGCTAAGAGTCTTGGCGAGGAGATCCCTAGCATCGTGGACAAGGCGAGCAGCATTCCCCTCACGCTGGCTAAGGCACCCTTCACCAACCCGAACTATTTTCAGAATAGATTTCGGTACAGCGGACCTGTAAGCAAGAACACGGCAAAGATAGAAATCTCCAAAGAGAATTTCGTTGGCGATATCGTGGAGAAGGAAGTGCCACGAATCTTCGATTATCCGCAGTTCACCGTCCGTGTATATTCGCTTGAGAATATTCTTTCGGAAAAGGTCAGGACATTGTTAGAGCGGGGCAAGGTGAAGGATTACTACGACGTGTGGAGATTGCTCAAAGTGGAGAAATTTGATAACGACAAAGTCAGGAAATTGTTTCTTCAGAAATGTGAAGCGAAAGACATCGTGTTCAAGGGTATCGACCAGCTATTTCCGGCTGACTTGATTGCCGCACTTGAACCACATCTGAAGGTGGGGCTTGTTCGGCTCAGTGCGGATCCCTTGCCTCCGTTGACGATGATGATACGAGAGTTGAAGGCCAGCCTGCTCGAAATTTTCACCTAATCCGTTTGAGGATGGATTCCAAGCCGACGCTGATGATGAATACTGCAACCGTCTCGATGGCGACTCCCATTGCCACGGCGACTGCAACCACGACTACGAATACCACTATGACAATCACTACAATTAGCACGATAACGACGACGATGGCGATGGCCATGATGACGACGATGATTGCGATGATGATTACGATGACTGTGAGGAGCAGAAGGACCAGGAGAAGGACGATGAGTATGAACGGACTTGAGATAGATAAGACGGAAACAGAGTAGCCAGAACCTCAACCCAGAACGGACCACGTGAGTTACTTTCGGGTTCTCACTTTTTCGCCAAGGTTCGAGAGAGAGAATGGGACGCGCATGGTCTAGGCGGCAAGTTCTCATTTTGCCTCCTTTAATGGATGGCTAGCAGGGACCCGTTGAGTTGGGAATGTCATCCGAGCAAGATGGGTGGGACGACCAAGAGGAAGAAAGCGAAGAAGCCGATTCAGACTCAAACAACCCAGACGAAGAATTCTAGTCAGCCAACATCCAAGAAGGGCGCTGACTGTTGCAGATTGATTACTGCCCGGTCTGCGGCAGGCCAGGAAGTCTCATCAGAGCCCCAAGGGTCATTAATGGAAAGCGCTATGGGCCATATCCACAAGTCCGACATTACGCAGGCTACGACTCAGAAGCCCGCCAACCGAAAGTCACCGTCTGCTACGTCAGGATCCAACGCCTAAACCCAAACCAGAAAGTCCAACTCGAACGGCTCCTCCGAAAACACAGCGACGAATAGGCCCCAGCTATACGGCAACCATTCCAAGGAACCTCTTGAGGATTATTTTTGCCGTGGTCCCGCGAGGATAGATGCGCCCGCCCGAGGCGGGTTTACATCTGATTGCCTGTAACTGCTAACTCACGTCCCGTTGGCTGAACATTGCTCTCTGTGATTGATTGAGGTGCGAAGATGAAGCAGGCCATCGCAAGCTACGTGATCACGACGAAGCAAATGGAAGGACGTGTATACGAGTCGCCACGCATCTACCTTCCGACCAAACTGACAACCGATTCAGCCTTCCCATTCAGAAGAGCAGACATGCTTTACGTGAAAGTAGTCGGAAAGAGGCTTCTGGTCGAACGAGCCCCCATCAAGATCCTTCGCAAGTTCGGACGCATCAACAGGAGGACCGCGAAAGATCGGGGACGGAAAAAGAACCGCAAGAAGCACCGGGGTGCGGTTTCGAAGGCATAGCCACTCTTTGCCGCATTTCTCTTTATGGCGAATGACCCATCCGTACTATCGATAGGGCCTTTTTCCGCACTTCGAGGTGTCCTCAATCTAGTCGACTGTTTAGCATTCGTCAGACCGACATCAGGAGTTCTTTCGTGCTACCTTGCCGAGTGGACTACAGTAATTTGCTCTTTTTGCGGATCGAGGGCCGTGGCGATGAGGAACGGGATTTTGTCTCGCAAGTATTCCAGTAGCCTCGTGAATCGTTCAGCGTCAAGAGCCGTCGTGATTGTGTCTATCATAAATATTGGCGCCTCTGGCAGGTAGGCCTGCTTAGCCGCGAAGGCGATTAGAACTCGCATGGCGGCTGCTTCGCTGCTGCTGAGCTCACCAAGTTTCTCGTTGAACTCTCTCCCTTCCTTACTTCTGACTATGACTGCATGGAAACCTTCGTCCATGCTGAGGTTCCTGAAACCCTTCAGCCCTATTTCCTTCATAATTGTGGCTGCTTCGGTGTTGAACTGAAGACGTGCGTCGTCTAAGAGCGTCCGTAGCTTGGCCCTTGTTTGCGCAAGCTCATCTTCAAATTTCCGTAGCTGGTTCTCGCACTTAGTGACTTCGTCAGCCGCATCCGCGTATTCTTTCTTTCTGGCCAAGGCAGCGTGGCGCTGTTCTCGTAGTTTCTCAGTCTCGGTCTTGAGAGAGTCTACGTCGAATTCTGTTGCCAGCCTTTCTGAGATCTCGTCAAGGTGCCGACGTGATTTAATATAGACATCCGTCAACTCCTTGACTTCGTTCTCGGTCACTTGTATCTGGGCGTTTAGTTGATGCGCCGCCTCGCGGTCTTCTCGAAGTTTAGTATCAATGTCTTTGAGCCTTTCGTCCAGAGTCTCGAACCCTTTGAGCTCGTGCTCCCTTTCTTTGCTTATCTTTTCACGCTTACTTCTTTCTGTTTCGAGCGCTCTACTAACGGTCTTCCCTCTGGCCGAGAACGAGATGTGCTTCAGGTTGCATTTGACGCTGGAGAAGAGTTGACAGATCGGGCAAGCCTCTAGATCTACCTCAACTCGCTCGGCAACTCCGCCATTCTCAGCAGTGATGTTTAGGAGCTCAGTATAGGATGAGAATATCAGGATGAGTTTTGTGTGAGACTGTATCAGAGCGTCAAGCTGACGTTTGGATTCTTTCAGCTTGCGAAGATCAATTTTCTCATCCTTAGCCTCTTTTGCCTCTTTGATCTTGGCCACAAGCTTAGCTCTCTCTGAAAGAAGGTGCCTCAGTTCGGATTTGGTAGCGTCAAGATCCGCCTTTATCTTTGCAACCTTCTTGCGTAGCTCTTCCTGTTGCGGCTCTGCAAACTTCTTAGTCCGCTGAAGGTTCTCCTCCTTCGCGGTCAGTTCTTCCTTCAAGGTGGTTTCTCTTTCTGCTAGCACGGCAGTGTCCTGGGGGATTTGCTCTGCTATTGACTGCTTCTTTTCAAGGGCAGCTTTCAGCTTCTGCTTCTGCTTTTCGATGGTCTGCTGAAGTCTGTTGCGTTCGCTTTCCAGGCTTTCGGAGCCTGAGATGCGGCGAAGGAAGCTATGCAGGTTATCGTCTGTTAGGTCGGCTAGAGGATTTGCTTCATCAATAACTAATGCTGCGGCCAAGTATGGGTCTTTGAGGTAGGCGTCTTTGCCGTTAATGACGACGCTTCCATCCTTGGTCCTTTCCAGGGTGCACCAGTATTTCTCTCTCTCGAGGATCAGCTCTGCCGTGCCGTTTCTCGCCAACTCGTGCAACATGAACTCTAGGCCTTCTTCTCCTCCAAGGGCGAGCTTGATCGCGTCCTTCGTGCTACTTGCGCCCACCGCATTACGTGCGAGAATGAGATTCAGACCTCTGCGGAAAGTTAGTGTGTGTTCTCCTAGCAATCCGCCGACATTCACGCTTTTCAGAGTGAAAGACTTCGATGAAGAGTGACCTAGTCGTTCTTCTTTGCTTTCGAGTGTCATCGTCCTTCTAATTCGCTTCTATTCCAGGTGACTGCGATAGTTGCGCTCTTTGGCGCTTTCCCAGCTTTTCAGTCCGAGCAAGCTTCACATATTCGGATGGCCAGTCAGACGACACATAGGTCCCAAGTGGACGGATCTCGAGAATATGATCTTCCCCAATGATATCGAGCAGTCGGAGCAATCTAACAATGCCCAGCCCATTGTTCTTGAAGATCAGCATCGTCCTCTTTTCCACTAGACCGTGATTCCGTTTCAGGAACATTTGCAGAAAGTTACGTTTTCTTCTGGGTAGGAAACTGGTCGTTAACACCGCGAGTTCTCGTGCTTTTACCATGTAGCCAGATCGCTCAACGAGTTCGAAAATTGATTCTCGGTATCGATATCTGTGTACACATTGATACACAAATAACTGGCAAAGCGACTCATTTTACGGCGATTTTTGAAAGTTGTAAAATTATTTGTGTTTGCTTGGGTACAGAAATAACGTGAAAGATGCCTCGAAAACCAGTTATTCGTTGGCGCTAGGGGACACAAATAGTGCCTAACGAGCCTTGAAATATCGATCTTTTCTCTCAAAGGTCACGAAACCCGTTTAGAATGTAGCGGTTTCGAGATTTTGTTCGACTTCGTTTCTTACAGGTCGTAGCTCCTGCTGTGTCCGCCATGTTGCGAGCTTACTTCGCAGATTTCCTGGATCAAGTCGATATCTGTATGCGACGTCGATCACGGATTGTCCAGTGCCATCGACTACCGCTATAGCCGCTACGACTTCTGGTTCAAGTCTTTGAACTGTCACTCTGCTTCTGAACGCTTCGTCAACTTCCTTAGCAAGTTGCAAGGCCCTCCGTTTGTCGTGAGGCGTGAGCTTCACGTCGTTTTCGATTATCGCGTTTGGAGTTAGAGCACTGACTGGTAGACCGTAGTGTAAGGAGAGTCGTTCGTAGGTCTCCATTACCGTCGTTCGTGTTCTTTCTGTTCGAAGGTTGAGCGTTCCTTGGATCGGTTTCTTGTTTGCCGGTGGCGGCTGCAAGCTTAGACTCAACTTGACCGAATCGCCTACACGGCATTTTTGTTTCGACACCATGAGGAACGCTATTGTGAACTCATCCAGCCGCCTATGTTCAGTTACAGATTGACCGCGTCCCACAACATTCCGGCAAATCGTGATCGGGATGCCAATATTGAATGATTGATCGTTCACAGCCAACGTGGCCAGGAACTCAACTTCTTCGTTCGCCTCATTTGCTTTGTTCAATCCGAAACGTATTGATGTCTGCCAAGCACATCGGCCATTCTTTGTCTTCAACGTGAAGTTGGCTGGAAGTTCTGTCGTAGTTCGAAGGCCATTCTCCAATCCCCTTGAGCTTAAGATTTCATTTGCATCTCGTCTGGTTTCGGTGGCGAGGATCTTGTCGATCAGCCCCTCTAGCCCTACGAACCTCGCCCTTTCCCCTTCTTGCCTGAGAAGTATGTTCGGGTCTGTGTGGACGATGCAGAACGCCGCAAGAGCCTCCTTTAGTCGCGGGAGTGAGTGTGGAAGTGACCGCTTACTTGTTAGGCGAGATGCAAACTCGAGCACCTTGCTGATCTTATCTTGTCTCTCGGCCTTGATGTCAAAAGGTGGGTATACGCGTTCAAGGAATGGCCGCAGGTCTTGGGCGCGCCGATAATAAGCCCATCCATCCTTGCGTTGCGGGATCCTTCTGTTGATGCCGTGCAGACGCCTGAACTGCAGCCTAGCTCCCTCGTCTCTAACTTCTTCAGGACGGAAGGTAGTGGCCAAGTTCTTGTCTGGAAGGTGCGGAAGCGTCATCCCGTGCCCAGTCCGGTCGGGGAACTGGTCGTCTGTTCTCATGTTAACCATTTCTTGAACAACGAGGCCGCAGTTATGTAAGATCGCATTTGGAAGCGCATAGTTGTTGTCCGCCTCGACTTCAAGGTTGCACACTTGTCCGTCATACTGACGTTCGGTTACTGCCTTGATCGGGAAGAAAGTGTAGTTCTTCGTCACTAGACCTCTAGTTGGTTGCTTATGCTTAGCTGGTTCAGGTGCTGGCATCTTGAAAGCGTTTAACAGTCGCCCCACGTCTTTTCTAGCAGTGATTTTTACATCAAATTTCATCGCTCTGCCGATTATCGCGCGGCCTTCTATCACACCTGGGATGGGCTTGCTTCTTTTCAGAGTTGGGAGCATGCCGAGCCGAAGCAGAATCAAGTATGTCGCTGTCGCTAGAGCCTTCGAGCATGTTGTGAAAACCACATATTTGTTCTCGATCAGACACCCGTCTCCTCTCCACAGCCCATTCAGCAACTCAAGTTGTTCGGACGGTGGAAGGTACAAGAAGCTCATTGGGATATGTTTTTCAGTAGAAGTGTCTCCGAAAAGTTTACACAAGAATTGCGCGACTGGTTTAGAGCATGCAAGAACAGTGCAGCAATTCTTGTTCGTCTCGATTGTCATGGGTAGGTTGAACTTTATTTTCATTAGCCTAGCTACATCTTTCGCATAACTTGTCTCGTTTCTGTTGAATGAAAACGTAATTAACCCATTGTTCCCTCTGCTCCAGCCTTCAGCGAGATAGTACCCTGCGAGGCGAAGGAATTGGCGGTTGACTGTGACCACATCTGGAACACAGTGCCTTAGGTAAGATGTCGTTGGCTTCGGTTTCTTTGCTTCTTGTGGGTTGCACCACTTCAGGTTTGGGAAGAAACGATGTTTTATTGTGCCGCTGTCAAGCCCTAGAGACATAGCTATTTTACGTAGCCCGATTCCGTTTACCATGTGACGGTGAATCTCGTAGAAAGTCGCCAGTGAAACTGTATTACTGTAGCGGTTCCTTGCGTCGCTTTTCACTTTCATAAAAGGCTTATTCGCTAGAATGCCATCGCTTTGTACTCCGCCAATTGTAGTGCTGATCGAGAGTCGTTTTACGTCAATGATTCTTGTCGGTTTGGCGACCGCTAGTAGGTCGCCGGGTTTCAGGCTTGAGGCAGGAGACCATCGTAATTGTCCATTCATCAATGTCAGGATTGGATGTTCGCAAGTTACTCTCACCGGGAGGTTGCAGTGCCAAGTTCTTATTTCAACAATTTTTCCTGAGTGACGGTGCATAAACCTCTCAGTCACTGATCGCAGTTCTCCTTGATCCGTCATTACGGTTGTAGGGTTCGCTGATATCTCAATTAGCCCGGGATTTGAAACCAGCAATGTATCCGGCGGTACGCAGTTGATGCAGACTACTTCTCTATGCTCGTAATCGTTGCGTAGTTGACCGCCGCATTCTGGACAATCGTTACTTTTCGGTTCGATCGCAGGCACTATCTTGTAATCGCTCAACTTATTCGCTTCGACGAGAAGCTAGAGGTGTACCTTCAAGTCGTCTTCGTCGCCGGAACGGCCGAGCTTGCGTCTTTCTTCCTTGCCGCGCGACTTCCTGCCACCGCCGGCGGTGTTGATGAGCAATGCCGTTACGAAGAACAGAAAAGCCGCAAGAAAATACAGCATCACAGACTGGTATCGCGCAATCTCAAGTGTAGGTATGCTCAGGTTGTTCGAGAGCTCTAGGATTCCAAGGAACCACGTGGCATTGCCCGCGAAGTAGAGGACTGCTGAGAGGCGCCTAGCTGCGCTCATGATGCACAGACCGTCGAACAAAGCTAGGACGCCGTACAGTACAGGTTCAATCACAAGGGATTCGTAGACGGGAAGATTGCTTAATCCTGTGATGTTGCTCATGAAAAGGAGATTGTTGAGATTGAAGATGCCTAACAGGATCAATCCGACACCCACGATAACGAACGCTATCCCCGTGGCCTGCTTAACTCGCATATGCTGGGCTCTGGTCTCGGTACAGCAACTTCTTGTGATTAGCTTCCACCCATGAATGGGTGTGGGCTTCTGGGCTCGCAGGCTACTATTTCTCTTGCCTGCTCATCCCCAGCATAGGCCAAATCATCTGTGACCCGTCGGGTCGTCGCTATTGGCAAGAAAGGCGACCCGATGTTTATGGCGCTGTTGTAGTCGGCGTTGTAGATGAGTTCGCAGTTCCAGCAGCGGAATAGGCTTTGGGTGATGCGTTCCGTATGGCGTGAGCCGCAGCGGTGGCATGTTCGACTGGACCAGAATTCGTCTGGCGCTTCTGTTGGAGTGCCTTGCTTTGCGCATTCTTCTTGAATGTACTGGACCATGCGTCCATATGTCCAATGGGCAAGTGTCTTGCGCAGCTGAGCTTTGCCGCTGCCATAGTAGTTCTCGTATTTGATGCCCTTCGGGTAGCCGACCACCACTAGGCTGTTCTGCGAGGTTGCCGCAACCTGTTTCGCTTCAAGTCGATCGTAGTACTCGCTGACATGAAGTCGTTTGTGTCTGATTCGTTTCAGAGGCTCCCACTTCTTTGCCTGTTGTAGTTCTGCTATCCGCTTCTCTAGACGATTCAGTCGATCCCGCTTCAACCCGTCCTTGAGGGTTGTGAACTCTGTTGACCTTAGAGGCTGATTTGGCCTGAGCATCACGGATGCTATGGACCGTTTCACTCCAAGGTCAACTCCGCGCACTGCATGGACGGGTTGATCTGCAACATGGAACTCCATCTTCACATGGACGTAGTATTTGCCGTGCCGCTTGACAAGCTGGAAACTCTTCTTGATGCCCTTCTCCAGCAGATCAAAATGGTATTTGGCGGGATTCAGAGGAATTATGAGCTTGATTCCTCTGCGTAGGGTTGAGAGACGCGCCACGTAGGGGCAGAGTTTGATGTGTTTCGACTTCTCGATTGAGCCGAAACGGCTATCGAACCATATGGGAACTTTGCCTTTCATTCCGTTCGTGAAAGGTTCTTGCGGTTCCCGTTGCAGAAGCTTGCGAAGCCACTTTCTGTCTCCGTTTCTCCGAGCAATTGCGACCTCCCTGCGCCAAGCCTTGTGCGCTTCACGGTGACCTGACCACATCCAAGCAGCAGTGTCGAAGCAGCATTGAGTCATCGTGCCAAGCTTCGCATCCTTCTTCACCTGCCAGTAGAATAGTCGCCTATCTCCGTAGGAGCCTTTGAGCTTGTGTTCCTTGAAGAGTTCAGACCAAAGCCAAATGCCATACGTGGTACGGGCAGTCAAGGAATCAAGAATTGAAAGCTTCCGCTTCGTTAAGGCATAGTGCACTGGCACGCGGACGGTCTTGACGACCAGCAACTTCACAATCCCTTTTGCCGTGTTCACTTAAAGCGTAGAGAGGTGAGTGGAATAATTGCGAAATCGACCAGCCTGAAGAATGTGGGGTTGCATGCTCGATTCCTCTCTCATTCCTACACCTGAATGTTCGCCAAGCTTTCGTCGCTGTAGAGCAGCTTCTTCTCAAGCAAAGTTCTCTCAAGCCGATCGCATGCTTTCTGTAGGTCAGCTTCATTCTTGGTTCCTAGACAGACGACTTTCCCCGAAGAGAAGAGCAGGAAGGTGGCCTTTGGAGGGTCCTCGACGTGAAATATCACGCCTGGAAAGGCGTGTGGCTCGTAGGTGACTTTCGTCAGCGTAACGGCGCACATCTCAAGGTCAATCAAACCATCCAGCACGACTGTGGCGACAATGTTTTGGACATCAACTGTCGATGTCGTCGAAGGTTTGACGGCTCCTATGCTACGCAGTAACGAGGTCACAGCCCGTTGAGCTTCTTGGAGTTGTCGAAGTGATTTCGTCCTCATGGCGACCACTTTCCCTGTTTCGAAGATCAGGAAAGTTGCCTGCCGTTTCA
>Ga0315280_10010827_pt1 | contig 11339 bp, 11 predicted proteins | sample YL17G06_40_MG_FD_203697 | JGI IMG/M metagenome (GOLD analysis project Ga0315280, IMG submission 203697) | Sediment microbial communities from Yellowstone Lake, YNP, Wyoming, USA - YL17G06_40 | ecosystem: Environmental > Aquatic > Freshwater > Lake > Sediment | place: USA: Wyoming | collected... | reverse complement strand
TTCGTCCTCCCCAATATTGGTCCTTGGGCTCGGTAACAAACTTTACGCCTTTTTCCCTGAACGTCTTGTAGGCTTCGTCAACGTCATCAACGAGCAAGAACATCATGAATTTTCCTTTCGGTTCTAGAGCAAGGTCTACTCCACCAACGTCAAAAACGGCGTAATTGCTCCACTCACCAGTTTTCTTTAAACCGAGAACATCCTCATAAAAGCTCACAGCCCTTTTCAAATCCGAAACCGGAAAGGTGATGTGCTGAATCTTTTTAATCAAAATTTTCCACCTCCCATTGCCACTTTCCTAACTATTATATTTTGAAATCGCATATATCATTTATTAGCCTCAAAGAGGAAGCATCATGAAAACCCTAGACCCAAAATACATTCCCATTCTAGAGGACAAGTATGGCCGATACTGGTGGCCAGTAGAATATCCAGAAGAAACTTCCAGAGACCCATTCAAAAACCTAATAATCACTGTTCTTTCCCAGAATACGAGCGAGATAAACTGCGTAAGAGCCTATAAGGGATTAACCGCAAAATTCGAAGTAAAGCCAGAAGTTTTAGCTAAAGCGAAAACTGAGGAGATAAAGGAAGTCATAAGAAGCGGCGGCCTATACAACGTCAAATCGAAAAGAATTAAGGAGCTTTCCCACGCAGTCTTAGAAAAGTTCGGAGGAGACGTGTCCTCAGTTCTTGCCTTGCCAAAAGAAGAAGCCCGAAAAAAGCTTATGGAACTGCCTGGAATTGGCAAGAAAACCGCTGATGTTTTGCTTGCACAGAAGCATTCGTACGCTGAAGTTATGGTTGTTGACACTCACATGGATAGAATAGCAAAAAGATTGGGACTAGTTAAGCCAGACGCAAAGTATGAAGAGATTCAGAAAGCCTATAAGATTTTTGTACCATGGGAGAAAGGAGAAAGAACAGGCGGCTTGTTGTGGCTTTTGGCAAAGTACACATGTAGAGCCCAGAATCCTAAATGCCAAGAATGCCCAATCGTAGAATTATGTGACTATGGAAGCAAGGTCAAAAAAAGTAAATACTAGATTAGAGCTTAAACCTTCGCATACTCCTTCTTTTTCTATAAATCCGAACAAATCTATAATGTGAAATAGCTAAAATATGTCAATTTTTATATGAATGACTGTTGAAATAATAGAATGTGTCTCGCTTTACTTGTTCGGAAAGTGAGTTGAATGAGAAAAACAATATTCAAAAAACTTGAAGCTCAAGGATTAATAGCAAATTATAACCACTACAGAAAGAATTTGCCTCCCAACCTACCTGAAAGGGTTTTCATTTGGGATGAAACCCTAAGAGAGGGCGTTCAAACACCAACGGTGTTTTTGACTTATGTGGAAAAGGTTAAACTGGCAAAAACAATGGATGAGATGGGAGTATCCTTAATAACTGTGGGGTTTCCAGCCCTCTCTGAAGAAGAAAAGAATGATGTTAGAAGAATCGCGAACGAGGGCTTTCACCAAGCGCGCCTAGCCGCCTCGGCGCGTATAGTTAAAAGCGACATAGATGCGTGCCTAGAATGTGGCATAAGGGAAATCCTAATATTCACACCCTTCAATGGACTGAACCTTCAGTACAGGCTAAAAATGACTAAGGTGCAGGTTTTAGAAAAAACCGTTGAGTCCATTGAATATGCAAAAAAACATGGGGCAACAGTGAATTTTGTTTTAGAAGATGCTTCAAGAACGCCGCTTGAAGAAATTCTACAAATTTTTGAGGCTGCGGTAAAGGCTGGAGCAAACCGACTGATAATTGCGGACACTGTTGGGTTCCTAAGGCCTTTATCAATGCGCTACCTCATTTCACACGTCAGAGAAGACCTTTCGAAGCTAATCAGTAAACAAGTTCCACTTTCAGTCCACTGTCACAACGATTTTGGCCTAGCAACGGCAAACACTTTGGCTGCTGTTGAGGAAGGCGTGGCATACGTGCACACATGTATTGCTGGGTTTGGCGAAAGGGCGGGAGTTGCACCATTAGAAGAGGTTGTTGTTGCTTTGGAACTCCTCTATAACATAGACACGGGCGTAGATATGGAGAAGCTTTATAGGCTTGCGCAGCTGGCTGAAAAGAGTTTCGCCTTACCCATACAATACCATAAGCCAATAGTTGGTGAAAACGCCTTTTCCTACGAAGTAGATGAACATGTTCACGGCATGCTAGCTCATCCCCTCATATATGAACCCTTCCCGCCGGAAATCATTGATAGAGAAATAATGTTCTATTCAGGTAGACAAACTGGAAAACATTTGGTTGAAAGCCGTTTAACGTCTGCGGGAATTAAAGCCACACCAATGCAAATAGACGAAATTGTTAGAAGAGTAAAAAGTACGCAGGAAAGCCTAGACAAAGGCGGAACGCAAATGACGTTTTACCAAATAAAAAAACTGATGAGGGAACTACGTAGGGGTTCAACGGAAGAAGATTTCTGGAGAATTGTTGAGCACGTCACTAAGCAAAAGCCTAAGCTTCAGCAGGAAACAGCCTCGCTTACTTAGGTCTTGGTATGTAGATTCCATGCGGGTCTATCTCTCTTAAAAGGACAAGTTCCTCACATGTAGGCAACTCTGTCGTCGGCACGTCTTTAGCGACAATTAAGTCAAAGCTTGTGTTCTCCAGAACTTGCTGCACAGAAACGCCAGGGTGAACAGTAGCTAGCCTAATTCTTTTTGTTTCTGAGTCAAAATCCATTTGGCAAAGGTTCGTAACCACTAGCGAAGGTCCGCCTCCACGTAAGCCTGCTTTTTCTCTGGCTCCTGGCCCGTCTAAGAAGCCTGGGCTTGTAAGGTAGTCAAGTTTTTTGACCATTTTGCGCTTTTCGTGGGTCATTATGACTACTATGCGTTTGGCTGACGAGACTATGTCGTTTCCTCCGCCGCTTCCCGGTAGTCTTGTGATTGGTTTTTCAAAGCTTCCAATGTAGGTGGTGTTTATGTTTCCGTACTCGTCGATTTGCGCTGCTCCCACAAAGCCCAAGTCAACATGTCCTCCCTGCAACATTAATCCTAACGTTTCGATCAAGCCTATGGCTCCTGAAGCACGATATCCAAGCCTAGAGTCAGCTATGGATAGGGCAATTTCTTTAGCGTTTGAATCAATGAATCCGGCTTCGTAGACGATTTTTGCTCCTGGCGCATGCGTTTTCTTAGCCAGCATTGCAGCGATCAGGGGTAAGCCAGTTCCTATGAAGACGACATCACCATTTTTTATTTGTTTGGAACCGCAGACTGCCATGAGCTCTAGCGTGTTGAATTCTTCGGGTTTCGCATATTCCTTTGCCATGTTTTCATTTTTCCTCCTTTTTAGTATGGAAGCGGTTTTTTGGCTTTATGTTTCATTAGTCTTTCGATGCCTATTTTTTGAAGGAATTCTATGTGGCTGTTTATGCTGGTTATGTATTCTTCGCAGTATTTTTGCCATCCTTCTTCTGTTTTGCATTGATCATAATACATGCGTACATGTTCCATGTCATAGTCATAGTAATTGTACACCATCATTGGAAACGAACCCCACGGACATTCAACAACGTGAGTCACATAGATGTTCGGTATGACTGTTTGATCTGGTTGCGAGCGGATGAATTCTGTGTCTACGATTTCTTCAGCTAAGACAATGACTTTCTTGCCAGCTCTTGCGCCCTCAACATCTTCGCCTTTTATGCCGTCTATCTGAGCGTTTCCCTCCTTATCCACGCGTGAGGCGTGCACTATGCTGAAGTCGGGGCGAACGGAAGGAACCAGAACAACCCTTTCTCCAGTGAACGGACATGTGACTACTTCTGCCTTTTTTTCTCTGAACCGTTTCTTTGCTAGCATGTCTGTGCCTAACATGCTTTTTAAAGGCATAAACGGTACGCCGAGTGCGCCGCCTAAGAAACGGAGCGCCATTGCTAGATTCGAGTAATCTTCGATTTGGACTGTGCCTTCGCGGATTCTTCTTTGGACGTTGGGCGCTAGGCCTATGCCTTCAATGGCATAAAATGCCATTTCAAGATGTGAGACAACTTTTGCGCCTACTAGAATGTCTAGGTCCATTTCTGAGCCGCATGTGTAAATTGTTAGGTTGAATTTTTTTTGTCTGATAAGTTCGTGGGCGAAAGCCATTGGTGGGCGTTGAAAGCCGAATCCCCCCCAGAAGAGGTGCGCGCCGTCTGGAACAAGCTTTACTGCTTCTTTGAGGGTTATTCGCTTGTCTTCTACAGATGCTTCTACCAAACTCTACACCAACCGTTTTAGGAGTGCATTAACCCTTAGGCTACAGATAGATTTTTCGACTAATAATTTTATCCAACCAAGAGATTTTACATAAGATTATACGTAAAATTCCCCATAGTCATAAAAGCGCACGCAGCAACTAACACATAATTGAAATAGTAGCCTATAATAATATCCAAACTAGGTTTGGATGTGACCAAAAGGTTGCAGCGGGCCGAACTGGCCAAGGGAGGAGCAGTTGCAGAGAAATCTTTTGCGATTTCTGTGTTAGTGGGTATAGTTGAAGTTTTTGTTGGAATATTCTCTTTGAGCCTTGCCTTAGTTGCGGATGGTGTACAGTCTTTCGCCGATGCCGTGGTTTCTCTAATCGTCTGGATTGGCTTACGCTTGTCAAAAAAGGCACCAGACGGCAAATTCCACTTTGGTTACTACAGAGTTGAAACCTTCAGCAGTGTTGTTGCCGCTTTTTTCATGACTGTTTTAGGCGGAATAATCCTATACGAGTCTTATCAAGAACTGCTCAACCCAGTGGAGATAGTGAATGCAGAAATAGCATTGGCGGTGGCAATATTAGCATCCGTAATAGCTCTGTCACTTTTGATCTTCAAAATTCGTGGTGCCAAAAAGTACTCTTCATTAGCACTAAAAGCAGACGCGTTCAACTCGATTAAGGATGTGCTCACATCTGTTGTAGCCTCTCTAGGCATAGTCTTCAACAAATACTTCCACATTGCACAGACAGATTCTGTTGCCGGAATAGTAATCGCCTTGTTCATATTTACAGTTGCATACTCGGTAACAAAAGAAGCTTCGTTAGTTTTGATGGACGCCTGCCAATGTGGAGAAATACTTTCAGACATTGAAAACATAGCCAAAAATGTCGAGCATGTTAGAGAAGTGCACAACATCCGCATGCGAAAGTTAGGGCCATACTTGATAGGCGACATGCATGTAGTCGTTGACGGCGACATGTCCGTGAGAGAGGCCGACCAGATAGCAACACAGATAGAAGAACGAGTGAAGCATGAATTCGATGAGGTAACAGAAATAAAAGTAAGAATAGAACCACACGAACCCACAAGTAAAAAGTGAAAAAAGTGCAACCTTCTACGATTAAGCTAATAATTTTATTACGTTAGCCTGCCAGCCATTTTGAAATTTCTGTTTCTTTTCCCGTCTCCAGTTTGATACCCATGGGTTGGAACGTTTGGTTCAAAGCAGTCAACAAATTCCGCACATAATCCTCTACATTTGTTTCAACTGGGCTTTTCACGAACTCTGCTGGTTTCACTGTGAAGATTTTTTCCTTATACTTGAAAGGCTTCACTTTAATGAAGGAAACAGTGTCCCATCTTTTCAATTTTCTGCCAGCGTCTATCAGTTGCAGAGCACATTGGTACTGCTGAGCCGCAGTCTTCATATCTGCTATTTTCTCGTTAGGGTCAAAATAAAGCCGCACAGTATAAGTTAAATCTTCCAACTTAACCTGCCTACTCTTCAAATCGTCAATGGCTTTCTTAACAATCTCTTTAATCACTTTCTTAGCCTGTACATATTCCTCTTGATTCTTCACCGTTGAAAGCGTCTTAACACACTGCTGAAATACACTGTTTACGAACTTGGGCGAATTGGATTTTATCGGCGTAACTCCTTTAATGTCAGGCGTTCCATCGGGCAAGATTCCAAAATAGGCCTTCTTCGCCTTCGGCAAAACGCATAAATTGTAGCGTTTCTCCACAGCCAAATCCAAACTAAACCGTTCCTTCACAGTCTTAATCAACCATTCCACTTGCTCGTTTGAAGCATTATCTAAAAACAGTGAATCCGTATCGCCGTAAAGAGGTCTTAAACCCTTTCCTTCTGCCATCTTCCAAGATTCCTTGAGCACATAGCGGCTATAACCAGTTATTGCTTCTGCAAGTGGTGGACAAGCTACTCCGTGAATTCTAACTGTAACACCATAGCTGGAAACAGTGATCAACTTCAACAGCCTTGCCGCTGTACCCGCAATTTTTCTCTCCTCTTCGGATAAAGAATTATCTTTTGAATTTGGTTTGAACAGCCTAATTCGTAGCTCCTTTAACGCTCCAACAAGTATGGAATAGAATCCTCTACGTTTTGTGCAAACATGATAATCAACGTCTGGAATCTTGTTGCTTCTACATTCAGGATGGATGCAATCAACTGTTTCGTAGGACAAATTGAAACTGTCAATGCAGCTTGGATATAGACTTTCAAAATCGCACACAACAGTCCCAAAATAGACTCCAGGAGTAGGCGCAACTGTCAAAGCTCCAACAACTCTGTGTGTCGGTTTTCCTTTTCTCAACTCTTCAGAAGTTGGAATGAGAATCTTATTCTTTCGCAGATAAGTGTAAATCATCGATTTTATCCATTCACTTACACGCCTGCTACTAAATGCTTCAGCCAGAGGGATGTTGGCTATTCTGGAAAGCATCCACGTAGCATAAACCTTTTCCCTGTCAATTTCTTTAACGCCAAAGAATTCTAGATTTAAATTTGGGATTGGTTGAAGCAATAGATTAAGCCAATAAGAAATCTGACTATGCTTTAACGCATCTTTTGCTTTAACTTCTTTAAATCTCTCTTCAAATTTTCCTTTTACCTCCATTGGAGCATCAAAAATTGGCTGTAAATTGGTTTCAGAATGCAATGCTCCAAAAACCAGACCCTTATCATAAACATACGATTTTAAAAAGTCCACTTCGCTTTCCCAAGGTTGACGGAAACTTCCAGCAGCCTTTAAGGCAATTTTAGGATTCGGCCAAGAAACTTTTTCTAAAACTCTCGATTCACCTGTAAATAAGTCAGCTTTTTCTACGGTTTCTGTTTCTCCACTGAAATACTTGATAACTCCTTTTTCTTCTCCTGTCAGTGGACTAGCTACAAGAAAATATGGTTTATAATCATCACCAACAAATTCTCTGATTTCTCCGTTTGTGTCCAAAAATCTGAGTTTTACCTTGTTTGTTTCAGTTAGTGCAACATCGAGAAGATAAAGAGAGTTCAAATTTTTAACTCCCACGTAAACTTAGTTGGCTTTCTATTTCAGATAACTCTTTTTGGCTTATTTTTCTTGGGTAATTATAGATGGGTCCGCTTGGCTTTTCATTGTAGTATGGACGGTTACAGTTTGGGCATCCAGAAGTAAGGAAAGGCTCGCTCATTTGAATAATTTGCAACAGAGTTTGCTCGTCAACACTGAAATCACTTACGCAGCCTTCCTCATCAAAGCGCATATCCTCACATCTAGCTATTCCGTGGACTATTAGATGTCTGGCAATTTGAATTCGTCTATACTTTTGAATTGGCGGTTGAGGCACACGCTCTAACGCTGTTCCAGCAATTGGCGTAAAAGCAAAAAGCGCTGGCAGAACACCCATATCTACGCATCGCTGAATGATTTCAACCATTTGCCTTTCAGTTTCTCCCAATCCAACAATCAGATGCGTGCTAACTTTGCCTTTTCCAAAGATATGAACAGCCTCGCTTAGAAGTTTAAACTGTTTTTCCCAACAGTATGGCCCTTTAGCAGCAGGCCCTTTAATCCTGTCAAAAAGTTTTTCCGTGGCAACGTCTAATGGAATGCCAATTCTTTCGGCTCCAGCCTCAGCCAAGTGTCTTATGTTTTCGCTGCTTAGAGGTTGGCATGATATTGAAATTGGAACATTGCCTTTTTGACGGATTGCCTTTACAAGGGCTAGCAAGTGCGTGAAAACTTTTGGATAGTTTAAGGCTTGAAAGCAAACACGCTTTATTTTACCATTCTCAAAAGCCTTCTCTATTTCATCAAGAACATTTTTTGTAGCGAAAACGGGCCATGAAACCCTCGAAAGCATATCAGCCCTACTGTGGCTTCCCCTAGCTTGTGGACAAAAGCCGCAGTTTGCGGTGCATTTGCCTTTTCTATACGTCATTAAATAGGCGGTCGTAGGTGCAGCGTCAAGCTTCTCATTTAAAAGCCCAATAACCACAGCTGAGCCTACTGAAGCACGAATTATCTTTGGCAATCCTTTTGGGAGGCGGGTTGTGTATGGTTGTAGGCTTGCTGGATTCTGTGAAAGGATGAGTCTAGTTTCTAAAGAGTTTTTGACTTTGGACAGGTTTGGAGACTGTAATTTTGTTTGGGTTTTCATATGGCGCTTCATTAGTGAATCTCCAATTAAGGCTAAAAACTATTTGGGTTTTCATTTGCTATTATGCTGGCTTCCTAAGGGTAAAAAAGCACATTTATTGCTTTCAAATAGACGCTGAGGAGAAAGAAAATAAATGATAAAGACAAACAGAGACAAGTTGATCTATAATCTACGGGTCGAAATCCTTAAATGTATTTTTTATAAATCCATACTGCGTGAATTTTATGAAGGCTTTCATTTCGGTTGATATGGAAGGTATGCCATATGTCGTTACTTTAGGTCACTTAAATTTGAAAGGGACATTGTATTCTGAGGCAAGGAAAATTGCTACAAAAGTCACGCTGACTGTGGCAGAGGAGCTAAATAAGAACGGTTTTGATGAAATTGTCGTTGCTGATAGTCATGGTCCCATGGTTAACATTTTGGTTGATGATTTACCGGAATATGTGGAGATTATCAGAGGATATCCGCGACCAGTCAGCATGGTTGCAGGCGTAGAGGGATGTGATGTTGCTTTGTTTCTTGGGTATCATGCCAAATTCGGCACTAAGCAATCTACATTCGATCACACTTACAGCGGTGGAACCATCAATAGGGTAGAGGTGAATGAAGTTGAGGTAAGTGAATTTCTTCTAAATGCTTATGCTGCTGGAGATTTGAAAGTGCCCGTTGTACTAGTTGCTGGGGACGCTCAACTTCTAAAAGATGACGTTAAGAAATATGCGCCATGGGCTGAAACTGTCGCTTTAAAACACTCTTTGAGTAGAGTTTCAGCCAAAAGCTTCAGCATGGTAAAAATTGAGAAAGAATTAAAAGGAGCTGTTAAGAGAGCAGCAACTCACTTTAAGCAAAACACTGTTAAGCCGTTAATAGCGAAAAAACCAGTAAAAATCGGGATAACCTTCTTAGCAAGTCATTTTGCAGATGCCGCTGAATTGCTGCCTATGGTTAAAAGAATCGATGGGTTGAAGGTGGAGTATACTGCCAGCAACGTGATTAAAGCATATAAAATATTTGAACTGTTGGTGCTTGCAGCAGGTGGCATATCAGCTATACTTCAAAATTCGCAGTAGTTGCCTTTACTGATGGTAATGTTCACTTTGCTAAAGATTTGGAATTCATAAATAATTTATCTTAAAACAGTTGAAACTGGGAATAAGGGCGTATATATGCGAAGGTCAAAGCTGGAATCATATGAAGACATTTTAGGAGCCTTGGTTAAGAAGCCTTTAACCATCGATAACATAGCGTACGAAACTAATATGGACTGCACCTTTCTTAGGAAATGTCTAGGCTTTTTGATGAAATATGGTCTTGTTGAAGAACGAATTTCAAGCAAGAAAACGCTTTATGCTATCACAGAAAGGGGTGTAACAGTTTTTAAAACCCTTAACTTCCAGAAATACCTTGAAAAAGTGGTAAACACGATCAAGGTGATGGATGAAGCTTTCCAAGTCATTCCAACAATTTCAGAGCGCAACGACAAAAAGTAAAAGCAAGCTAGGGAAACCAAAAGCTATTAAGCAAACTGTCACATTTTCCTCAGAGAAGGCAATGAAGCAACTTTTACCCGAAACTGTTTGGAACATGAATGAGAAGGAGCTTACAAACCTATTAGATACGGGTGCACTTGTTTCTAAGTCAAAGAAAATTCATTTTTATGCTCCGAGCTTCATGTATTACAAGACAAGCTATTACTGTTCTTCGCCTACGGATTTTCCAACAATATCAGTAACTGGAAAAGGCTGTACGCTAAAATGCAAGCATTGTGGCGGAAAAGTTTTAGAAACTATGTATCCAGCTACTATGCCTGAAAAACTGTTAGACTTGTGTGCACAGCTTAAGCATAACGGGGCATTAGGCTGCTTGATAAGTGGTGGATGTCTACCGGATGGCTCCGTTCCCGTCGGAAAATTTGTTGATGTGATAAAAAAAGTTAAACATGAATCGGGTTTGACTGTGTTTGTTCACACTGGTATAATTGATTTTGATACAGCTAAAAAACTGGGGAATGCTGGAGTTGATGCTGCTTTAATTGATATTATTGGTTCGGACGAGACAATAAGGGAAATTTACAATCTGAACGTAAAGGCTAAAGATTATGAAAATTCTTTGAAAGCCTTACATGAAGCTGGCATTGTATTTGTGCCTCACGTTATCGTTGGGCTTCATTACGGAAAACTAAAAGGCGAGTTCCACGCCTTAAAAATGACATCCTCCTATAAACCTTCAGCCCTAGTCATAATTGCCTTCATGCCCATACACGGAACAGAAATGGCAACGGTTGAACCGCCAAAACCAGAAGACATAGCCAAAGTCATAACAGTCGCTAGGCTAATGTTTCCTATAACGCCCTTGGTTCTTGGTTGTATGCGACCAAAAGGAAAACACCGCGTTAAAACAGATATCTTAACGATAAAAGCTGGAGTGGATGCCATAGCATTTCCGACAGAAGAAGCCATAAAATTCGCTGAAAACCAAGGATATAGCATATCGTTCTCTTCATTTTGCTGTTCACAAATTTACCTAGATGTTTCTGACAAGTGACCCTTTCAAAGTGTTCATTATCTCGTTTTTCATCTTTGAATATTGAGCGCTTAGCTTTTTGGCGTCTTTTTTCGCCATGCCTTGGCGGATTAGTTGTTTTTCAAAGGCTCTCCTTGTTTTGCGCACCTTCCAACCTAACGTAAGCCATAACGCAAAAAGACTAAGGAGAAGACGGATTAGAGAAAGACCTGCAATGATTATGCTTTGAACTTTCATGTTAGTTTCGCCCCATGTCTTCATTTACTAAGCAGGTAGCAGTTCTATTCTTCGTCTCCTTCCTCTTCTTCTCGACGCTTTTCAGCTAGTTTCTCTTTGATTTTTCTTGAAACCTCTTCGCTTATCTCTTTGCCTATTTCTTCGCCTTCTTTAGTGGATATGATTACCTTTCCCTTTTTGCCAA
>Ga0315280_10010826_pt1 | contig 11340 bp, 13 predicted proteins | sample YL17G06_40_MG_FD_203697 | JGI IMG/M metagenome (GOLD analysis project Ga0315280, IMG submission 203697) | Sediment microbial communities from Yellowstone Lake, YNP, Wyoming, USA - YL17G06_40 | ecosystem: Environmental > Aquatic > Freshwater > Lake > Sediment | place: USA: Wyoming | collected... | reverse complement strand
GTGTCCGCCGGCTCCGGCCTCAACGAGCCGAACTAGCCGGCTGCCGCATCTCCTCCTTGTCGAAGACATTGAACACCAGCTCGCTCTTCTCATCCACGATGTAGGGGATCGAGATCGGCCCGCCCGGATGCTTCATGGCCAATATGGTGCTGGAATCCGACTTGGAAATGGCGTCCAGGCTGATGTCCACCATGATCGGGTAGGCCGGCAGGGTATATTCGAACACGCCGAACACCTTGCCCGGAGGTATGCCGGAGGGACGGGTCATGACCAACTGTACCACGGAGCCGTAGGGCACCGCAGACTTTGGCTCCGGAGTCTGGCTGACCACTACCCCGCTCTTTTCGTTGGCCCGGGGCTTGCGTACGGTGAAGATGAAAGGGATATTGGCGCTGGCCAACTCGGCCATCGCGTCCTGGAAGCTGAGCTTCAGGTAGTCCTCTACGGTGATCATCTCCCCCTTGGGCCCGCGGCTTACCACCAGCTCCAGCTCAGCCACACCCTCCAGGGGCTTGCCGGCCGGAGGGTTCTGGGCCAGGATCGTGCCGGCCGGAGATTCATCGAATACATAGGAGACGGGTTCCTTGATCCGCAGCAGGGCTTTGGAGGTTGAGAACAGGCTCTGCAGGTGCACGCGCAGGTCTTCGAGCTTTTGCCCGACATAGTCCTCGACCCGGTCTATGACGGGACCGCGGCTGACTACCAGGGTGATCTTGCGCCCCACTCGCACGCTGGAGCCTGCGGCCGGTTTCTGCTCGAGCACCAGGCCCTTCTCATAGTCCGTCGAGTAACGCACCTGCACCCGAGCATACAGGTCCTTCTCCTGCAGCTCGATCATCGCCGAAATCAGGTCCTTGCTCTGCACGTTGGGTACGAGAACTTCCCCCGTACCCCGGAGGGAGAGCAGGAAAGTGAGCAGGCCGATGAATAGCATCAGCACGAACATGCCCACGATGAGCAGGACGATCAGCTTGAAGATTCTTTTTTCAGGCGGATCTTCGTGGTGGGGGACCACCCGGTCCACCCAGGCTGCGACCTTGCTTCGGTCGATCGAATTCCACAGCGTGCGAATGCGTTCAATCATGGATTATCTTCTCCCAGCACGGATCCCACCAGGTCCGGTCGGCCATTCAAGAAGGAGCGCCAGTCCATCGCTTTCCTGCCCTGCAGCTTCAAGCACGAAACGTACAGCACGCCCCTGCCCGTGCCAACCAAAATACCATACCGGTTGTCGGCGCCTAGCACAAGCCCATGGCGGAGCTCCCCTGCAGGCCCGGCTTCCGCGAGCACTCCTCCTGCCAAAAGATGCAGCGTCTTGCCGCGAAAAGTGGTGTAGGCGCCCGGCCAGGGGTCATAGGCTCTGAGCATCCGTTCGATTGTTTCGGCGTCCCGCCGCCAATCGACCCGCCCGTCTTCCTTGCGGACCAGCCGGCAGTAGGTGGCTTCCGAATCGTTCTGCGGAGTCCCGCGGGCTCGCCCCGCGGCCACCTCATCCAGGGTCTGCTCCAGGAGCTCCGCTCCGATGAGGCCGAGCTGCTCGCTGAGGCTGGCGCAGGTCTCCCGGCCGGTCAGCGGCACGGCGCGCACGCGCAGGAGCTCGCCGCTGTCCATCTTTGCCGCCAGCTTCTGGATGCTGACGCCGGTCTGGCGGTCCCCCGCCAGAATCGCCGCCGGAATCGGGGAAGGCCCCCGATGGCGGGGCAGCAGCGAGGGATGCAGGTTCAAGCCCCCGAGCGGGAACAAAGCGATGAACTCCGCCGGGAATATCCGACCGAAGGCTGCCACCACCAGGAGCTCGCAGTTCAGCCCGCGCACCGTTTCGAAAAATGGCGCATCGAGCCGCGCCGGCTGGAGCACGGGCAGGCCCAGCTCCTGAGCCCGGGCCTTGATCGGCGTGGGCATAGGCTCGCCGCTCCGGCCTGCCGGGCGGTCCGGGTTGGTCAGTACCCCCGCGATCCGGTGCCGCCGGTGCACCGCTTCCAGGGAGGGAACCGCCAGCTGGGGGCTTCCGGCGAACAGGATGCGCATCAGAGCTGGACGCCGGATTTGTACTGCTTGACCAGGCGCTCGCGCTTCTTGGGATCGACCCTGTCGATGAACAGAATGCCGTTCAGGTGATCGAACTCGTGCTGGACTACCCTGGCCAGAAGCTCCTCAGCGTCGAGGGTGAAGGGCCTTCCCTTTTCATTCCAGGCCTGCACCCGCACCTGCTGCGGGCGTACGACCTCCGCTTCGATCCCCGGGATGGAAAGGCAACCCTCTTCGAAGGCGGCCTGCTCGATCGAGGTGGCCACGATCTCCGGGTTCACGAACACGCGCGGCTTGTCGCGGGGCACCTCGGTGACGAAGATACGGTATAAGTTGCCCACCTGCACCGCCGCCAGTCCGATGCCCTTTCCGGCCCGCATCGACTCGAACATCTGGGTGATGACTGACTGGATGGTCCCGTTCGGGTCGGGAACGACGATCGAGTGCTTCCGCAGCCGCTCATCGCCCAGGGTAAGGATGGGTAACATTGAAAAAACAGTACTCAAAAGTAAAACTGAAGTCAACGAAGGCTCCTCAGAGCAAGGAAACCGGGTCCACGTCCACCTCGACGTAGACCCCGGCGGCGGAGCTGAAGGCCTCGAGGGCGGCCCGGGCCGCCGCGTGCAGGCGGCGGAAATCCGGGGAGCGCAGGAGCACCTGGGTGCGCGCGTTGCCCGAGATGACCGCCAGCGGACATTCGGCCGGGCCCAGCACCTCCACGGCCTCCGGCCCCGGCTCCTGCGCCGGCACCTGCCGGACGAACGCCCGGGCTGCGGCCAGCGACTTGGCCGCGCTGCGCGAGCGGAACACCAGCCGGATCAGGCGGCTGAATGGAGGGAAGCCCAGCTCCCGCCTGGTTTCCAGCTCCCGCTGGTAGAATGTCTCCAGGTCGCCCCGGGCCGCCAGGCGGATCGTGTCGTTTGCGGGCAGATAGGTCTGGACGATTACCGTGCCGTCGGGATGGAAGCGCCCGGCCCGGCCGGAAACCTGGACGATCAGGTCGAAGGTGCGCTCCTCGGCCCTGAAGTCCGGCAGGCGCAATCCCGTGTCCGCCGACACGATGCCCACCAGCTTGACCCCCGGGAAGTTCAGGCCCTTGGCCACCATCTGGGTGCCCAGCAGGATGTCGATGCGCCCGGCGCGGAACTCTTCCAGTATACCGCGCAGGGCCTGGCGGCGGCGCACCGCGTCGGTGTCGATCCGGCGTACGGAGAGGTCCGGAAAAAGACGGGCCAGCTCCTCCTCGATGCGCTCGGTTCCGAACCCGGTGTAGCCGACCTCGACCGAACCGCATTCGGGGCAGACGGTGACCGGGGCGGTGCGGAAGCCGCAGTAATGGCAGACCATGCGGTTGCCCTGCTTGTGGTAGGTCAGGGACACCGAACAGCGGCGGCATTTCATCTCGTAGCCGCAGCTGCGGCAGTGGAAGAAGTAGGCGAAGCCTCTCCGGTTCAGGAACAGGATGGTCTGCCGGCCGGCCTCGTGGGTCCGGCGGATCTCCGCCATGAGCGGGCGGGACAGGGGCACGGACTCTCCGTTGAGATCCTGGATCCGGACTTCCGGCATGCGGCCGCCGCTCAGCCGTTCCGGCAGCTCGAAGGCGGCGAGGCGGCCGGTGCGCATGGCCTGCCAGGCCTCCAGGGAGGGAGTGGCGCTGCCCATGAGCAGCACGGCCCCCTCGCTCTGGGCGCGGTGCATGGCCACCTGCCGGGCGTGGTAACGGGGCGTGGTGCCCGACTTGTAGGAGCCCTCATGCTCCTCGTCGATCACGATCAGGCCGAGCTCGGGAACCGGGGCGAACACCGCGCTGCGCGCCCCGATCACGAGGCGCGCCTGCCTGTCGGTCACCCGCAGCCATTCCTGCAGGCGCTGCGAGGGGGTGAGCCCCGAATGCAGCACGGCCACCGTGGGACCGAAACGGGCCGAAAACTGCTCGACGACCTGGTGGGTCAGCGAAATCTCCGGCACCAGGTAGATCACCCCGCGTCCCCCGGCCAGGATCGAGGCGGCTACCCGAAGAAAGACCTCGGTCTTGCCGGAGCCGGTCACCCCGTAAAGGTAGAACAGCCCCTGTCCCGCCGCGGCGATGCTCTCGATGGCCCGTTTCTGGGCAGCGGATAAATCGAGCTCGCGGGCCGGCAGGGGTTCCCCGCCCGGTTCATCCCCCGCCACCTCTCTGCGGCCCCCGGGCAGCATGGCGGCCAGGGCCTCGCCCAGCGAGCATAGGTACATGCCGGAAAGCCAGGTGGCCAGCTCCAGGAGCTTCTGGTCGAACAGGGGATGGGCATCGATCCGCCGCCGGAACTCCTTGATCTCGGCCACGCCCTCCGGAGGCTCGCTGCGGGTGCCGACCACGCAGCCCACCAGGCTCCGGCGCCCGAACGGCGCGATCACCCGCACGCCCACCTCCACGGTCTGGCCGCCGGGCACGGCGTAGGTGAAACGGCGGTTCACCGGCAGGTTAAAGACGACCTCGATCAGCTCAGGCATGGCCAAGCAGGGCGTTCAGGCGCTTGAGGTCCTCCCAGACCGGGGCTCGCAGCGAGGGTTCGCGCAGCACCGCGCTGGGATGGTAGGTGACCACCAGGGGAATGCCCCCGAAGATATACTGGCGGGAACGGAGCTCGCCGATGCCCGCGGCCCGCCCCGTGAGCGCCTGGGCGGCGATGCGGCCCACGGCCAGGATGGCCTCGGGACGCAGGATGGCGATCTGCTCCTGCAGATACGGCAGGCAGGCGGCCGATTCCTCCGGCAGCGGATCGCGGTTTCCCGGCGGGCGGCATTTGACGATGTTGGCGATGAAGCAGTTGACCTTGCGATCCAAATCGACGGCCTTCAACCAGCGGTCCAGGTACTGCCCCGCCTTGCCCACGAACGGTCGGCCGGTCGCATCCTCTTCCGCTCCGGGACCTTCCCCGACCACCAGTACCCGCGGGCTCAGCACCCCCTCACCCGGTACCGTGCGCCTGCGCCCGCGGTGCAGGGCGCAGCGCCTGCAGGCGGCCACTTCCCGGGCCACGGCCTCGAGGCGCGCCCCCGGATCCACGGCCTCAGGCTGCGGCGCGGGAGCCGACCGCGGGTCGCCCGACGGAAGCGGTTCCGGCTCCGGGTGGGGCCGCCGGAAACCGTCGCGGTAGTAATCCTCGAGCAGGTCGAGCAGCCGCCGCTGCTCAGGCAGGATAGGAGGGCTCACCGTCGTATACCACGCGCTCGAGGAACAGCCCGCGCGCCGGGGCGCTGGTTCCGGCCCGGCTGCGGTCCCTTGCGGACAGGGCCGCGCTCAGCTCTTCCGGGCTTTTCCCTTCTTTCTCGAACTCCAGTATCGTGCCCAGAGCACTGCGCACCATCTTCCAGACGAACGAATTGGCGGCGATGCGGAACACCAGAAAGGGGCCCTCCGGATGGAAGCAGGCGGCCAGCACCCGCCGTGTCTTGCCCTTGCTGGGGTCCCCCGCCGCGGCGAACGTGGTGAAATCGTGCTCCCCGAGGAATACCGCGGCCAGGCGGTTCAGCGCCGCCAGGTCCGGGCGGCGGCCGATCTTCCAGCAGTAGCGCCGGATATGGGGAGGGCCGATCGGGGCCGTGTACAGGTAGTAGGCGTAGGCGCGCAGCCTGGCGCTCTCCTTGGCGTTGAATCCCGGATCCACCTCCCGGCTGTCCAGGACGCGCACGTCGTGCGGTAGGTAGGAGTTGAGCGCCAGGCACCAGCGCGCGCCTTCGATCGAGTCCAGGTCGGTGCGGAAGTTGGCCACCTGGCCCGTGGCATGAACCCCCGTATCGGTGCGCCCCGCCCCCTGGATGCGCACGGGATGCCCGTGCATCCGGGCCAGCCCCTCTTCGATCACGCCCTGGACGGTGCGGCCGCTGGCCTGCACCTGCCAGCCGTGGAACTCGCTCCCGTCATAGGCCAGGGTCAGGCGGATGTTCCGCGTCGGCAACCCCTCACCCCCCGCCGCCCTGCAGGCTCTTGATTTCCTCGTTCATCCGCTCGTAAAGCTCCCGGGACTTGTCCAGGATGGGCGAGGGCTTTTCCTTGGACGCCTTGCCGGTGCCGAACAGCTTGGCCACGATGCGCCGCGCCCTTTCCAGCGAGCGTACGCGCCGGTCCCGGTCCTTGCGCGGGCCGTAGCGGAACTCCAGCAGTCCGGCGATGTACAGGAAGCCCTCGAAACCGTAGTTCTTGTCCAGGTCCGGGCCGAGATGCACCGAAGAATCCAGCGGTTCCCTGCCGCTCTGGGCCAGCTCCACGGCCCGCAGGTAGAAAAAGCGGGCCTTGCGGTAGAACAGGCGGGCCAGGTAATCGTAGTTCTCCCCGAAGTTCTTGCGGTGCAGGGCTTCCAGCAGCCAGGCGGCGCGCAGCGCCGAAAGCCCGCGCTTGAAGGTCGGCGAGAAGTGCTGCCCGAAATGCTCGTAGCACATCATGGCCAGGTAGTAGCTGGCCGCCCCCTCCTCCAGCCGGCGGTACTCGGCGAAGTTGAGGTCGCTGAAGATCAGGCCCGCGCTGCCCTTGCGCCGCTCTGTTTCATCCCGCAGCTTGCCCAGCGTTTCCTCCTCGGCGCCGTGAAAATCCTGGGGGAAGGCCGAGTAAAGGCAGGCGGGGCATACCATCAGAGTGTAGATCAGCGGATGCACCTCGCCGAATCTCTTCGAAGGCTCGAAGGTGCGGTGCAGGTCCTCGGTGAGCTCGCCGGCGATGAGCCTCCCGCCGCCGGAGAGCAGCTCCTCCTTGAGGAAACCCGCCTCGCACACCGGGCAGGTGACCTGGTTCTTGCTGAAAAAGGTGATCTTGCGCGCCGCGTCCGACATCAGTCCCCCTCGATGATTACCAAGGCCAAGGCATTGTCGCGCTCATGGCTGAGGGAAACGAACGTGCGTTTCCCCCCGGTGCGTTCCAACGCCTCCTTGGCTTTGCCGTACAGATAGATGTGCGGCTTGCCCAGCGAGTCGTTCAAGACCGAGACCTCGCGCAGGGCCAGGCCGTGCAGCCCCGTGCCCAGCGCCTTGCCGAAGGCTTCCTTGGCCGCAAATCGAGCCGCCAGGGAGAGGATGCCGCCTTCTCCCTTGGCCAGTGCCGCGTTGAGCTCCTGCTCGTTGAAAAACCTCTGGAAAAGCCCCGGGACCTTCTCCCAGCGTCTCATCCGGAATACGTGGACCACGTCGATGCCGATTCCCAGGATCATGGCGGGTTCCCCTCCTTGCCCCTGGCGACTAAATTCACCGTGAGCTCCCGCGGCTCATACTTGAGCACGATGAGATCGGAGGGCACGTCCGGCCTGGTGGGCAGGAGCACGCTGCCCGGCCTGCGCACGTCCCTGCAGTCCAGGATCAGCCGCGGGCTGCCCTCGGGGAGGGCCTCGATAGCCAGCAGGCTGCCCTGCAGCCGGATGCTGCCCTTGGGCAGCGGCTGGGCGATGGCCAGATCGGGGGACAAATCGATGCCGATGATCTCTACCTGGTCGAAGTTGCGGGTCTCCTCGATCGGGCGTATGACGCCTCGGAACTGCACCGTGGATTCGCGCGGGAAGCGCACCAGGGGATTGCCCCGGGCCAGCTCGACCTCGAAGCCGAAATCCTCGCGGGAGCCGGTGACGTCCACCGGCTCGGTATTCACGTGGTCCAGGGACCGCACCGCCGTGCGCGGCCCGGATACTTCCACCGTACTGGGCGTGATGCCGTACTGGGCCAGCTGGTAACCGTGGGCGGGTTGTCCCTTGATCACGGTGATGACCGGCACGCTCCTCACCGCCTCCTTCTCCAGAACCAAGCGCAGCTCCGCCGGCTCCACCCGCACGAACAACGGGGTGACCTTCAGCGCGCTTGCGGCCCGGATCACCCTCAGTGGCACGCGGAACTGACCTTCGGATTCTAAGCGGCTCAGGTCGCCGGACACCGAGATGTCCTCGTCCAGGATGGTGGAGACGGCATCCCCGTTGCCGCGCAGCGTCACCCGTACGGTCCTGGGATAAGGGGTGGCCACGGCCATCCCCGGAGGCAGGTTGAGCTTCAGCGGGATGCTCAAGGCGCGCTCCTCAAGGGTGCTGCAGCGGTAGAAGAAGAACAGCAGCGCGGCCGCGGCCAGGGAAATGACTTTGGCCGGCCAATGGGCCAGCAGCCCGGGCAGCTGCCCTCTAGGCTTCAAGCGCTCCCCCCTCCCGTCCTTCCGTCCCCGGCTCCAGCAGGATCCTGAGCCGGCGCGAAAGCTCACGCGGCGGCAGGTCATAGTGGAGGCTGGAGTCGTGGGCCAGGGAAACGACCCCGGTTTCCTCGGACACCACCAGGGCCACGGCGTCCGTTTCCTCCGCCAGGCCGAGGGCGGCCCGGTGGCGGGTTCCGTACGACAGCCGGACGTCGGGGCGGTCGGACAAGGGCAGGAGGCAGCCAGCGGCTACCAGTCGGCCATCGTTGATCACCACGGCGCCATCGTGCAGCGCGGTGTTGTGGTCGAATATGGTCAGCAGCAGGCTGGTGGACAGCTCGGCGTTCAGGCGCGTGCCGGTCTCGATGATGGCGTTCAGGCCGGTGTTTCGGGTGAACACGATCAGGCAGCCGCGGCGCCGGGCGGCCAGCATGTCCACCGCCTCGAGCACCGCCTCCAGGTGCAGGGCGGGCGCCCGAGGACGCAGGCGGAACCAGGTTTCCTGGCCGATGCGGGTGAAGATGCGGCGCAGCTCAGGCTGGAAGATGATGGCCATGCCGATGACCAGCCCGGGGACCAGCAGGTTCAGCACCCAGCGCAGGGTGTTGAGGCGCAGGAGAAAGGCCACCAGGTAGATCAGGCCCATGAACAGGGCGCCCCTGACGAGCTGGACCCCCCGGGTCTGCTCCAGAATGCGCCAGATGCGGTAGATCAGATAGGCGAGCAGCAGGATGTCCAGCAGGGGCAGAAGGTAGTCGTGCAGGAGCCAGTGGTTGAGCAAGGCGCTCATCCCGCTTCGGCCTCCCGAACCGCCTCGACCAGCCTGGCCGTCTCTACCGCCTCGCGCACGTCATGCACGCGTACGATGTCGGCCCCGTTCAACATGGCCAGAGCGTTGCCCGCGACCGTGGCCGCCAGCCTGCCCTCCACCGGCTCTCCGGTCACCTCGCCCAGGAAGGATTTGCGGGACAGCCCGATCATCACCGGGAAGCCAAGCGAGCGGAAGGCGCGAAGGCGCTTGATGATCAGCAGGTTGTCCCTTACCCGTTTGCCGAACCCGATGCCCGGATCGATGATGATCCTGCCGGCCTCGATGCCGGCCTCGAAGGCGAAATCGACCGAGCCGCGCAGCTCCGCGGCGATCTCGGCGATCGTATTTTCGTAGTGCGGGTGGGCCTGCATGGTCTTGGGTTCCCCGCGCATGTGCATGAGCACTACCGGGACCCCGCTGCGGGCGATGAGCTCGGCCAGTGGGCGGTTCCCGCGCAGGGCCGACACGTCGTTCACGATATCCGCTCCGGCCCGCAAGGCCTCCCGCGCCACTTCGACCTTCCGGGTGTCGATCGAGAGCAGCACGTCGGATTGCCTGCGGATTCCGGTTATTACCGGGATCACCCTGGCCAGCTCCTCCTCGATCGCGACGGGATCCGAGCCCGGCCTGGTGGACTCACCGCCGACGTCGAGGATGTCCGCTCCCGAGACGATCATGGCCCGGGCCGCTTCCAGCGCGGTTTCAGCGCCGCTCAACCGGCTGCCCGGATAGAAGGAGTCCGGCGTGCAATTCAGGATGCCCATCACATAGATCCGCCTGCCGAAATCCAGCGAGCGCCGGCCCCAGCGCAGCGGACGGTGCTCCTCCCGCAGGCAGGCTTGCAGCTCGCGGGCCAGGCCGGCCGCAGGAGGATGCTCGGGCAGCTGCGCCGCCAGGCGCCGCAGCGCTTCCAGGCTGCCTGAAAGCAGCGCCCTGCCTGCCCGCTCGTGCACGACCGGCGTTTCCCCGAGCCGGCCGGCCAGCGCACGGATGGCGGCAAGAGCCTCCGGTGCCACCCGCTCCAGGGCTACGCTGCGGAACTGCAGCTTTTCCGAGTCGGCCTCCGCCTGGGCGGCAGGCAGGCCCAGGGAGGCCAGGGCCGCCCGGGCCTCCTCCAGGGATCGCAGGTCGAGGACATGGGCGTTGTGGTGTTGTTCGGCGCGGACCATCGGCTCCGGCAGGATTGTAGCAATTCGCCTTTCCCGCTGCAAGGGAGGCCACTTTCCCGCGGTTTTCTGCTACAATCAGAAAAACCTGCTTAGGGAGGAGGACATGATGAAACTAGGCGAGCAGTTCCAGGCCGGGGACTGGAAGCAGGAGAAACACCTGCCGGTGATCGAATGCGCCGATGCGCTCAAAGCCGGAGAGAAGCTGGCCGTGACCGTATCGGTGGGCAAGCAGATCGCCCATCCGAACACCACGGAGCATCACATCCGCTGGATCCAGCTCTTCTTCCATCCCCAGGGCGACAAGTTCAGCTACCAGGTGGGCAGCTGGGAGTTCAGCGCCCACGGCGAGTCCAGCCAGGGCGCCAACCAGGGGCCCGCCTACTCCGAGCCGGTGGTGACCGCCATGCTAACGCTCAAGAAGCCGGGCACGCTGCATGCCTTGAGCCTCTGCAACATCCACGGCCTCTGGGAATCGGCGAAGGAAGTGCAGGCCGGCGGATAAGGAAGGGGCTCGCTGCCGGAGGTCCGGCGCCCCGGTTGCCGAATCGGGATGCAATCCGTATCATGATGGTCACCGTGGGCTCAACTACCCTGGTGCTGACCATCCTGCTCTGCCTCTTTCCGATCGCCGAGCTGCGCGGCGGCCTGCCCTTCGCCCTGGCCCGCGGCATGCCCCTGCTGCCGGCCTACCTGGTGTGCGTGCTGGCCAACGCCTTGGTCGGTCCCCTGGTCTTCCTCTTTCTGTCGACGCTGCATCGACTGCTCGAGCGCGGGGCGGCCTATCGCCGCTTCTTCGAGCGCATCGTGGTGCGGGCCCGCCGGAAGGTCAACCGGGCCGTAGAGCGCTTCGGCTACGTGGGGCTGGCGGTATTCGTGGCCATTCCGCTGCCCCTCACCGGAGCGTACACCGGCGCCGTCGGCGCCTGGGTGCTGGGCATGAGCCGTTGGAAGTCCATCCTGGCCATCGCCATCGGAGTGGCGGTGGCTGGCGTGGTAATCTCCGCCGTATACCTGCTTGGGATCCAGGCCCTGTACATCTTTCTCAAGAGATAGCCGGCGTGGGCCCCGTTTTCGCGCCCGGCCACGGGCGCTCCGATGAGCTGCAGGAGGCCTACCGGGTTGGGCCGGAGCAGGCGGGCCTGCGGGCCGACCTGTTCCTCGGCCTGCAGGCCGCGTTCCTCTCTCGAAGTCTCTTA
>Ga0315280_10010825_pt1 | contig 11340 bp, 8 predicted proteins | sample YL17G06_40_MG_FD_203697 | JGI IMG/M metagenome (GOLD analysis project Ga0315280, IMG submission 203697) | Sediment microbial communities from Yellowstone Lake, YNP, Wyoming, USA - YL17G06_40 | ecosystem: Environmental > Aquatic > Freshwater > Lake > Sediment | place: USA: Wyoming | collected... | reverse complement strand
CAGCCATCGGAATAGCCAAGCAGGTCTGTGAAGGGTTGACGGAAGCCCATCGACTGGGAGTCATCCATCGCGACCTCAAGCCAGGAAACATCATGATCGACAAAGAGGGCAACGCCCGGATCATGGATTTTGGCATTGCCCGCTCGCTCAAAGCTCGAGGCATCACGGGTGAAGGAGTGATGATCGGCACACCCGAGTACATGTCGCCGGAGCAGGCTGAGGCCAAAGACATCGACCGGCGTTCCGATATCTATTCTCTTGGCGTCATCCTTTACGAGATGGTCACAGGCCGGGTGCCGTTTGAAGGCGACACTCCGCTGGCTATCGCCATGAAACACAAAGGGGAGGTCCCCAAGAGCCCCAAGACTCTGAATGCTCAAATTTCAGATGCCCTGAACCAGGTCGTCCTCAAATGCCTGGAGAAAGATAAAGAAAGGCGGTATGGGAGTGCTGAAGAATTGCATAGAGACCTTGAAAAAATCGAGCAAGGTCTTCCGATATCCGAGCGGGCTATCCCCAAACGAAAGACCTTAACTTCTAAAGAATTTACGGTCACGTTTTCAGCGAAGAAATTGATTATCCCGGCTCTCGCGTTTCTTACTCTCATCGCCGCCGGAATTATCCTCTGGCGCATCCTGCCCAAGAAAGGTCCTGTCCCGCCTCCCTCCGGCAATCCCTCTCTGGCTGTTCTCTATTTTGAAAATATATCGGCCGACCCAAGTCTTGACGATTGGAAAACCGGCCTGACTGAGCTTCTGATTACCGATCTTTCTCAATCGAGGTATGTCAATGTCCTGGGGAGCGATAGAATTTATGGCCTCCTCAAGAAGCTAGGGCTTGAATCCGCAAAAAAGTACTCCTCTGAGGACCTCCGAAGGGTTGCTGAAGAGGGGAGGGTAACCTATACAGGAAGCGGCACCATCATGAAGGCAGGAGAGAATATCATCATCACCTTTGCCCTGCGGAACCCCCAAACAGGGGAAAGCATCCCGCCTCATAAGCTGGAATGCAAGGGGGAAGCGGAAATCACCTCCAAGCTAGACGATTTGACTCGGCTCATCAAAGCCGACCTCAACCTGACAAGCACCCAGATTTCAAGTGACATCGATAAAGAACTCGGGAAGATTACGACGAGCTCGCCCGAGGCTTATCGATTTTACAGCGAAGGAAGAAAGGTCTTTGCAAAAGGAGACTGGGTCCAGAGCATAGAATTCATGAAAAAGGCGATTGCCCTCGACCCGGAATTTGCCATGGCCTACAGGTCCATGTGGGCTGCCTATGGAAATATGGGGAATTATGTCGAGCAAGAAAAATACAAGAAAAAGGCTCTTGAATTCAGTGACCGAATATCGGATAGAGAACGTCTGCAGGTGCAGGCTTCCACAGAAAGTAATCCAGAGCGACGAATTGAGATCTCCAACAAAATTATCGAGCTTTATCCGGATGATTATATGGCGCACTTTGGGATTGGCACTGTATACGCCCATGGTTTGGAAGAGCCGGATAAGGCTATCGAGCATCTTGAATGGTGCGTCAAGAATAAAAAAGAGGATGCCTTTGCGGTTTTCGCCCTCGCGCAGGAGTACGAAAAAAAAGGAATGTATGATAAGGCGAAGGAAGTCCTCGAAGAATATCTCAAGACCTTTCCAGATAATGCATTCATTCGTTGGTCCTTAGCAGTAGTGCATCTCTGCCTGCGTGAGTTAGACCGTGCCCTAGCTGAAGCTGACAGGGCCTTCTCACTTAATCCAACGGACCGAGATTCTATCTCTTTGAAAGGCGATATCTTCCTTTGCAGGGGAGACTTGAAGAAAGCCGAAGAAGAATACCGGAAGCTCTTGAAGCCAGAAGACTTATTTTCGTCGATAAATGGCAGGCATAAACTGGGATCCTTAGATTTTCTCCAGGGAAAATTCGAGCAAGGAATAGGCGAGCTTAAGCAGGCTCTCGAAATAGCCCAAAATCTTGGCGATAAATATCGTCAAGGCGGTATGCAACTTTGGCTGACTTATTTCTATCTCAGCTTTGGGCATCTGAAGGAAGCTCTTGAGGAGGCTGACAAGTGGATGAAAATTGTCGCAGAATGGGAGCCTTCTTGGCATAGCAAATGCGGGCCGCTGCTATTTAAGGGCCTTTGCTATATCCAGATGAACTCTCTAGAAGAGGCCTTAAAAATCGCGGAGGAAATGAAAGCCTTGAATCTCCGGAGACGCGAAAAGAGGTGGTATCTTCTACTTATTGGGGTCATCGAACTCGAAAAAAAGAACGATGCAAAAGCCATTGAATACCTGAAAGAAGCTCTGTCTCTCATAGCGCATCAGTGGGAATCCGGGGCTTCTGATAATGCCTATTTTATAGAGCCATTGGCCCGGGCTTACTTCCAATCGGACGATCTGGAGAATGCCCGAAGAGAGTATGAAGAGATCACACGGCTTACGACGGGCCGGCTCGGCTATGGGGATATTTACGCCCGCAGTTTCTACATGCTGGGAAAGATTTACGAAAAGCAGGGAAATAAGGCCGAGGCGATCGCAAACTACCAGCGCTTCCTCGACCTCTGGAAGGACGCCGACCCCGGCCTCCCCGAAGTCCCGGATGCTCGGGGGCGATTGGCAGCCTTGTCGAAAAGCAAGCCCTGAATATCTCCTCGATAGATTTGACGAATGGCGGACATAAAGATAAAATCATAAACAACATGAAGAAAGCAGATATTAATATCGAAGGAGCGATCCAAAAATTGAAAGACCTTCTCGCTGAGGAGAGAGAGGTCCTATTTGCCTACCTTCATGGGTCATTTGTTCAGGCAGACGAATTCCGTGATGTTGATATCGGCGTTTATCTTGTCGATAGCATAGCCCGATCAATCGATCGTGCGGATTATGAGATCTCGCTCTCTCTCAGGCTTGAGAAAGAACTCGGTCTCCCCATTGACGTTAAGATCCTTAATGACGCTCCCTTGAGTTTTCGCTATCATGTATCGAGAGGAATCCTTTTTCTGGACAGAGACCCTTCTGTCAGAGAAGATTTCCTCCAGAGAACCTGGAGCGATTACTTTGATTTTCTTCCCCTTGCGCGAATCTACCTGGAGGAACTGACCCGTGCCTGAATACAATGTCGACCGCATTGGGCAGATCATGGGAGAGATCAATGCTGCTCTCCACAAGCTGGATCGCTATTCGAGAATTTCGGAAGAGGAATTTCTCTCCAGCTCAGAAAAAGTGGACAGCGCCAAATACAATCTGATCATCGCCATCGAGGGAACAATCGATATCTGCAATTCGATTGTCGCCCGCACAGGTGGAAGGGCGCCCCGGGATCATGCCGATTGTTTTGCGATTCTCGGCGAATTGAAATTGCTGTCCGAGGAATACGTCGACAAGCTGAAAAGGATGGCGAAATTCCGGAATCTCCTTGTCCATTTATACTGGAAAGTCGATGATCGAAAAGTCTACCAGATCCTGAAAGAGGACATTCAGGATATCAAAGACTATCTAAAAATCATAGAAAAAATTCTCTCTTAACTCTCACGAGTCAGGGGAATAAGGCAGATGGAATGTCCAAAATGCGGGGCCGATAATCCCGAGACCCAACGATTCTGCGGAGAATGCGGGACCAAGCTTGAATTCTCAGCAATTCAACCGCCATCTGCCCGTCCTTCGTCCGACTTGAAAAAGGATATTTCTGTCACCAAGACTTTGGAAACCGCAATCGAAGAATTATCCAGGGGGACTGTCTTCGCTGGCCGATACGAAATCATCGAGGAATTGGGCAAAGGGGGGATGGGGAGAGTCTACAGAGCTGAAGACACGAAAATCAGGCAGGAAGTGGCTCTGAAGCTCATCGCTCCTGAAGTCGCTTCGAGCAGGAAGACGATTGAACGATTTAGAAACGAGCTGAAGACGGCGCGGATGATTGCCCACCGGAATGTCTGCCGGATGTTTGACTTGAATGAAGAGAAAGGCACTTATTACATCACGATGGAGTATGTGCCGGGGGAAGACTTAAAGAGCTTTATCAGGAGATCTCGGCAACTTTCGGTCGGAACAGCCATCGGAATAGCCAAGCAGGTCTGTGAAGGGTTGACGGAAGCCCATCGACTGGGAGTCATCCATCGCGACCTCAAGCCAGGAAACATCATGATCGACAAAGAGGGCAACGCCCGGATCATGGACTTTGGAATTGCCCGCACGCTCAAGGACCGAGGCATCACGGGTGAAGGAGTGATGATCGGCACACCCGAGTATATGTCGCCGGAGCAGGCTGAGGCCAAAGACATCGACCGGCGTTCCGATATTTATTCTCTCGGCGTCATCCTTTACGAGATGGTCACAGGCCGGGTGCCATTTGAAGGCGACACTCCTCTGGCTATCGCCATGAAACACAAAGGGGAAGTCCCAAAGAGCCCCAAGGCTCTGAATGCTCAGATTTCAGATGCTCTGAACCAAGTCATCCTCAAATGCCTGGAGAAAGACAGAGAGAGAAGGTATGGGAGTGCTGGAGAATTGCATAGAGACCTTGAAAAACTAGAGCAAGGTCTTCCGATATCCGAGCGAGCTATCCCCAAAAGAAAGACCTTAACTTCTAAAGAATTTACGGTCACGTTTTCAGCGAAGAAATTGATTCTCCCGGCTCTCGCGTTTCTTGCTCTCATCGCCGCCGGAATTATCCTCTGGCGCTTCGCGGCTTCGAAAAAGGCCGCTCCAGCTCCCACCGCCTCCGGCCAGCCCACTCTCGCCGTCCTATACTTCGAGAATAAATCCGGAGATGCAAAACTGGATAACTGGCGTGATGGCCTGGCGGAACTGCTTATCGCCTCTCTCTCGCAATCGAAATACATCCGCGTCATCTCCGGGGATGAAATGTATACAATCCTTAAGAGACTCGGCTTAGCCGATGCCCGGAAATACTCATCCGAAGATATCGAAAAGATCGCCACCCAAACTCGCGCCACCCATGTTCTGAGGGGCAACTTCATCAAGGTAGGAGAGAGTTTTGTCATCACGGCCAGCCTCCAGAAACCCGGCGCTGGGGAAAGCGCGAGCGCCCTTCGCCTCGAGGCCCGTGACGAGAAAGACATCATCCCCAAGGTGGACGAGCTGACGCATCAAGTGAAGGAAGGGCTCAACTTCACTGCGGCTCAGAAAGCTAATGATATTGAAATAGAGGCGGGAAAAATCACAACCACCTCTCCCGAAGCCCTCAAATATTACATCGAAGGCCGGAAACTCCAAGAGAATATGGAAAACGAAAAATCCATCGCTTACATGGAGAAAGCGGTGGATATAGACCCCGAATTCGCCATGGCTTATAGGTCCATGGGCGTTGCACATTTTACGCTTGGGCAACTGCAGGGTGGGCATCAAGCTGAGAGCCGAAAATACTTCAAGAAAGCCTTTGATCTGAGCGACCGTCTTCCTGAAAATGAGCGGTTGCTCATCGAAGCCATCTGGAATGATGTGGGGGAGGAAAACTTTGCGAAGGCCATCGAGGTTTTAGAAAGATTAGTGAAGATCTACCCAGGCCATATGCTGGGAAATAGCTGGCTGGGCGCAAGTTATTTCATTGCGGGCAATCTTGACAAAGCCATCGAACACCAGGAATTCGTCGTCAACAACGAAAAAACGGCAGACCAGGTCACTGGCCTCGCTTCCTACTATATGGCCAAAGGATTCTATCAGAAAGCGGAGGATGTCTGCAGGTCCTTCCTTAAGGATGTCGAGGATAGCGCTTACGTTCACTCGTGGCTATGTTTAAGCTACCTTTGCCGGAGGCAGTTCGACCTTGCTATTGCCGAGCAGGAAAAAGCCTATCTCCTTGACCCAACATCGAAGTATTTCATGGGCTATGTCCTTCTGTGCAAAGACGATCTCGTCGGGGCGGAGAAAATCCTAGGCAGTGATGCGCTTCCTCTGATGATGATTCGTGGACAATTCAATAAGAACATCAACCTGAGCCGGCGTAACCTGGAGGAATCAACGGGGAACAAGGAAAAGGAGGCCGGAACCTATAGGGGATTGGCGAGTGCGTTATCTATAGCGGGTCGTTATGAAGAAGCCTATCAGGCGTTTAATCAGTATCTGAGGCTCTCCGGCGAGTATCGAAAATCGGCGGGCGAATCCGGCCTGCCCTATTTGCCGAGCCAACAAAAGTACGATCTCTTCTTTAAGGGAAGAATTCAGGCGGAAATGAAATCCTTCGATGAAGCCCGAAAGACAGCCGAGGAGCTGAGATCTTTGATCGAGAAGGGCATCAACACCAAGGAGCTGCGGGATTATGAATGCATCCTCGGGCTGATCGAGCTCGGGAAGAAGAACTATCGTCAGGCCGCGGATCTCTTTGGTAAAGCATGCGGTCGGCTGGATTTCGAAAATTATGGTGGTGCGGATGCTTTCGAGCACGCCGGGTTCTTTGATGCTCTGGCCCGGGCCCTCTATGAATCAGGAGATCTGGACAAAGCCCGCAAAGAATACGAAAAAATTACGCTACTTACAACCGGCCGGCTTGGCAATGAGGATATTTATGCCAGGGCCTACTATATGCTAGGAAAAATCGCCGAACAGCAGGGGGACAAGGCGCGCGCCCGCGAGAACTACCGCAAATTCCTCGACTTCTGGAAGGGCGCCGACCCCGGCCTCCCCGAAGTCGAGGATGCAAAGAAACGTTTGTCTTCCCTTTGAAGTGATTTCCTGATTTGGGATCGTTTATTATCTTAAAGGGGCCCGCGGGAATTATGATATAATAAGCAATATGAAAATAGCTGCTAAGAAGCGCCTGTTTTGGTATCTCAAGGAGGGACAGGAATTTGACCTTGATAGTCCAGGCCATGTGGATATGTACGTCCAGCAGGTTCTTTCTCAGGGAAGAGCTGAGGACATCAGGGAAATGCTGAGAGTTCTTTCGCCTGAATCTTTTCTTGTGTCCTTCGGACGGATTAAGAAATATTTGCCAAAGGAAGTCAGAAAATTTTGGGAGGACGGACTTGGAAGTGCTGACAAACATCCAAAAGAAAATCTTCACTCATCTTAAAGATATCCCTGAACTTGATGCCTTCTATCTGACCGGGGGAACCGCTCTTTCCAGGTTCTACCTTGGCCATCGAAAAAGCGACGACCTAGATTTTTTTACCTCTGAAGAAGAGCTCATCCAGCCTTTCAGCCTAAAAATTGAAGAAGCCCTCAAAAAAGCGGGGTTCAAGGTTGAGCGGAAGCGGGGATTCCGTTCATTTGTTGAATTGGCAGTGAGCGCTCACTCCGAATCCACAATTATTCACCTTGCTCTCGATTCTCTCTACAGGCTGGATCCGGTCATCCTGGCCGGAGAATTCCCCGGATTAAAAATTGACAGCCTCAAGGATATAGCTGCTAATAAAGCTCTTGCCCTTTTTGGCCGGGCGACATTGAGAGATTTTATCGATGTCTTTTTTCTGATTAAAGAGAAATTTGGAAAAAATGATCTTATCCCGATGGCTCAAAAGAAAGATCCCGGCTTTGATCTTTATTGGCTGGCCACAGCCTTTGAACGCGTCCACGAATTTTCTGAGGATTCTCCAGAAATGCTCCTTCTCATTAAGCCCTGTTCGATGGAAGACTTATCGGCCTTTTTCGATGATTGGAGAAGAGAAATCTTCCTGGAGATTACAAAAAAATAATCAAATCCCCGGGCTCTCTAGATTTGGCTGGTTCAAATCCCTGTCTCTAGAAGGAGACCGACTCCAGCCTGCCCGGATGCTTAGAAAATGAGCCCCGTTTCAAGGATTATGAAAGGCAGAATGAAGGGCTGCTCGACAATTCTCTCAATTCTTTTTTGTCTCCTTTATTTTTCCGCCCAAGGGAATGCTCAAGATCAGAAGCGAAGCGTTCATGCGCAGGCCGGAGTTGCTCTGCCTCAAGCAGAAAATATTCGCTCGGGGTTTGTAACAGGTTTCGGTTTATCTCTTCCGCTGGGCAGAGGATTGGCTCTCACCTTTGATTTCAGCTATTGGAAAAGCACAACCGAAAATCAGCCAGGCAAGCTGATGGAAGGCAAGCTCGAAATCACTCCTTTTCTGATCTCATTGGAATACTTCCCTTTGAAGAGAATGGGGATCAATCCCTATTTTATGGTTGGCGGCGGCTTTGTTTTTTCTAGCTTTAAGATCGGACAATATATATCGATTCCTGAAGTGACAATCCGTCAAAAAATCGCGAGTGGCCCCGGAGCTCTCTTGGGCGTGGGAGCAGCCGTCAGCATCGTAAAAAATTTGTTTTTATTCGGAGAAGCGAAGTATCTCTACCGGCAGGCAAAAGGGAAAACGATCATCACCGATATGAATAGAGGAACCTTGACTGAAGAATTCTCAGTGGACCTCGGCTCTTTTATTTTGCATTCAGGGATAAAGTACTATTTTTAAGTTTTGCTAATTTTTTTCAAGACTGCCAAAAAAAAGAAGGAATTCGTTAATCAAGCACGGATCGGAGTCTTTTAGATATGGTTGCCAGTCCTCGAATGGCCCTACCGATCGGAAGTTGTTTAAGTTTAATAGCTGCCTCCGGGCAAACCTCATGACAGCACAGGCAGTGGATGCATTTCTTTTCATCGATCCAAGCCGTTCGCTCCTTGCGCTGTGCGGCGTTCACAGGGCAGATTCGGACGCATTCCCCGCAGGCGGTGCATTTGTGCTTTAAAACTTTCGGGATTAGAGTCAGCTGGTCTTGAAAATAGGCATAGAGAAACGATGGGATTTTCTTTTGAAGGAGGCCAACGGCAATAGCGGAGTGCTTGAACTTTTTGACTCGCACTTCTTCCAGATCTTCTCCCATAACTTCGATTTCACCGATTTTCCCTTGGCCCAGGCCTCTCTCATCAGCAAGACGCGTAGTTGGAATTTCCAGAGGATTGATACCAATAAGATAAGTGGCCATCGCATCCAGCGCGACCGCATCGCGGCTAGCGAGAATGAGGCCGACTTTTTTGACATTTCCGGCCGAAGGGCCTTCTCCTTCCATGGCCATCACTGCATCCATGATGGTCAAATGGGGTGGAGCGCAGGATAAAATATCAACGAGCATCTCGCTGAAGATTTCGTTGTTCTGAAACAGGCGGTGGTATTTGATTCGGAGTCCATGGGGAATAACGCCAAAAAGATTTTTGATCGCCCCGGTGTAGATTGTATACGAGTGCGTTTTAAGCTTGGGCAGGTTGAGAATAAAATCTGCCTCAAGAACTAAGGGGGAAATATAGACTTTCTCTAAAACTTTGCCGTTGCAGCGGACTTCTCTGAACCCTGTTTCTTTGAGGTTGACAAGGCGAATATCCAACTCTCGACAAACCTCGCGATAACCGGAGGGAAGAAAGCTGTCTCCATTCTCGGAGCTGATATCATCGCCCACAGTGATCTCGGCGCCAAATTCTTTTAGCAGCCCAAGCACTCCTCTAGCAAAGGCGGGATGAGTAATGATCCCTTTATCAGGGGGTGAAGCAGGAGAGAGGAGATTGATTTTGACAAAGACTCGGCTTCGGGGCTTTAAGATTTGTTCAAGGCCGCCCAGAAGCCCGAGGCCTTTCTCGACGGCCACAGCGACATTTTGGGCTTGATAATTGTCGAGCTTGACGATTGAAACTTTGGATTTATCCATCGGGATAGAATATTATAGAATTAAATTTTAAAACGGTAAAACGTTATATTATACCCGAAATTGCCGGTAGAACGCTGAAATTTCTCTGACTTCATACATACTTACAAGATGGAAGAGCCTAAGCATCACTCAATGGGTGACCTCTTTATTTTCTATTGGCAATTTAGGGTTGTACTAGGGGGGAGGGTGAAAACGCGGCGAATCGCACCATTGTTCAGCCGGGCATTGAGTTTGACACCTAACCTTGAGGTGATATATTTTAAAAATCGAATTTTAAACTTAAAGGAGAAAAAGGGATGTCATCTAACCATGAAAAGTTTCAAAAAAAGATATGGTTGGTCTTGAGTTTATTCGCGATTCTCGTTGCGCTTGGCGGGATTCTTCAAGCGAAGAGCGTAACTTATTCCGAGGAACAAAAAAAATTGACTCCTGCTGAACTCGCCCAAGACGAAAACTATTGGTTCGCGATTCAGCAGGCTTTTGACATCGACCGGAGTGTCATCAACCTCAATAATGGAGGCGTTCATCCCGCTCCTCGCGTCGTGATGAATGCTGTTCACCGCTATCTTGATTTTGCCAATGGTGCCCCAACCTATAATTCTTGGGCATGGCTCCGAACTCGAAAAGAACTCATCCGTAAAGAATTGGCGGATACCTTCGGATGTTCTCCGGAGGAAATCGCCATCACTCGGAATGTGACAGAAGCGCTCCAAATTGCTCTCCTTGGGCTCGAATTGAAGCCGGGCGACGAGGTCTTGACTACAGACCATGATTATCCCTCCATGAAGAATGCCCTGTATCAGAGAGAAAAGAGGGAAGGGATTGTGGTTAAGACTTTTTCTTTTCCTTATCCTCCCCAGAATTTGCAGGAGCTGGCTGAGATTTTCGAAAAAAAGGTGACGCCTAAAACCAAACTCATTCTTGTCTGCCATATTACCAATACTACAGGGCAAATTTTCCCGATCAAAGAAATCAGCCAGATGGCCCGCAAGCGGGGCATCGAAGTTGTGGTGGATGGAGCGCATGCTTTTGGTCATTTTGATTTTAAACAAAAGGATTTAGACTGCGACATCTATGGAGCAAACTTGCACAAGTGGATGATGGCCCCGATCGGGACAGGCTTTCTGTATGTGAAGAAAGAAAAAATAAAAAAAATATGGCCGCTCTTTCCAGCCCCGGACCCTCAGAGCGATGACATCCGGAAATTTGAGAACTACGGAACCCACCCTGAGCCGTTATGGTGCGCTGTGGCCGAGGCTTTGAGCTTCCACCACGGCATCGGCGCCAAGAACAAAGAAGAAAGACTCCGATATCTCAAAAACTATTGGGCCAATGCAATCAAAGACCTTCCTGGAGTTCGGATCCTGACCTCTTTTGACCCTCAGCAGTCCTGCGGCATCGGGACATTTACCGTAGAAAATATGGATCTTGCTAAATTGTCCACCATCCTGTCTGAAAAGCACAAAATTTTAGTGGCGATGTTTAAACTTCCTGACGGTATCAGCGCCATCCGGGTGACCCCGAGCATTTATACCACGCTTCGTGAATTGGATTTATTTATTGAAGCGGTGACCTCTTATGTCAAAAATGGCCTTCCTCAATAAAATTGATTTTATTCGAGATTTGCCGTAAATTACTCATCTTAAAAGAGAATCAGAGTTAGGAGAGCATTTGTGACGAAAAGAATCAGCTGTTGTGTTTTCCTCTTCTGTTTACTTTGCCTTCT
>Ga0315280_10010824_pt1 | contig 11341 bp, 11 predicted proteins | sample YL17G06_40_MG_FD_203697 | JGI IMG/M metagenome (GOLD analysis project Ga0315280, IMG submission 203697) | Sediment microbial communities from Yellowstone Lake, YNP, Wyoming, USA - YL17G06_40 | ecosystem: Environmental > Aquatic > Freshwater > Lake > Sediment | place: USA: Wyoming | collected... | reverse complement strand
AGAAGTTTAGGGACCTATTCGTTGATGCTGCGTCGAAAATCAGAGTGGGCTACGGATTGGATGAGAGCGTTCAGATGGGGCCTCTGCAGGCACCACAGAGAAAGCAAAGAGTGGTGGGGGCAATTGAGAGGGGAGTTGCAGAAGGGGCAAAACTTCTACTGGATGGCCGGAATGTGAAAACCGTCGGTGATCTACCTCAAACCTGTTTCCTGAACCCAAGCGTCTTTGATGAAGTTGAGGCGGACATGGAAATCGCGAGGGAGGAAATCTTCGGCCCAGTCGCAATGTTGATGAGGGCAGAGAATTTTGATGAAGCGATCGAAATGGTCAACGCAAGCCGTTACGGAAATGCCTCGTCAATTTTCACTTCAAGCGGAAAATATGCCAGAGAGTTCCAATATCGCGTCGAGTGCGGGAACATCGGCGTGAATATAGGAGTGGCAGCTCCAATGGCTTTCTTCCCGTTCGGTGGCATGAAGGACTCTTTTTTTGGGACTCTGCACGCGCAAAAGGACACAATAGACTTCTTCACGGACAAGAAGATTGTGATACAAAGGTGGATATAATTAAATGGAACTGAACACGGTTTCTGCAGTGATGGGTTTTGCCAAAAAGCTCGAGGACGATGCTACAAGGGCGTACGAACAATTTGCCGAGAAATATCCCGATAAGAAAGAGATCTTCCTGGCATTTGCTAAAGAAGGGGAAAAGAACAAAACGCAATTTTCCAGGGTCTATCAGGAAATCATTACAGATCAATTCGTCGAGGCGTGTTTTTCCTGCAAGGGAATTTTTCCGGAAGATTATGAAACAAAGATTGAAATAACAACAACTGCGAACCTCGCAAAGGATTTGAGTTCAGCGATTGAGATGGAGGATAAAGCAGTGAAATTCTATAGAATTGCCGCCGAACAGTTAAAGACTCTATTAAAGGACATATCTAGAGCGTTCGAAAAAATAACAAAAATAAGGGAGGACCGCGGATTCAAATTGAAATCCTTCCGCTGATGGATGTTCAGGTAGACCGAAGTAATCAAGTAAGGTCATTGTTTTTTGGATAACCGTTGGTTCTTTAAGATGGTTTAGAAAAGTTGAGCGCAGGGGTGAACATGAGCGAAGAGCTGGATTACGAAAAGGCCTACCGAGAGTGGAAATGGCGGATACCCGAGAAATATAATATCGGACGCGACGTGGTCGATAAGCACGCTGAATCAAAGGAGAGAAAAAACAGAGTGGCTCTCTACTGTGAGAACGAGAAGGGCGAGGAGAAGAAGCTGACTTTTTCTGATCTCCGGTCACTCTCGAACAAATTTGGAAATGCCCTGTTGGAGCTTGGAATTAAAAAGAGCGATAGATTTCTGATAAGGCTTTCGAACGTGCCTGAATTTCAAGTGTCCTTCATTGGTGGAGTGAAAATCGGCGCGGTGCCAATACCATCGAGCGTCCTTTTCAGGCCAAAGGAAATAGAATATCGCATCAACGATAGCGGTGCGAGGGCAGTGATCACGACTCCTGAATACGTGAATGAGGTAGAAGAAATCAAAGACGTGTGCAAGACATTACAAAACATCATTGTTGTCGGCGAGACCAGCAGGGATCAGATATCGTACAAGGAACTCATGAAAACTGCCCCGGAGAGCCTTGAGCTAGCGGACACTAGGAGCGACGACATGGCGTTCTTCTGCTACACTTCCGGGACCACAGGATCTCCAAAGGGAACCGTACACTTGCATCGATGGCTGCTCGGCAACGACCCATCAGCGCTTTACTGGCAGGCCTATCAGGACGATGACATAGCCGCTCATACCGGGGCCTTGAGCTGGATCTTCACCTTGGGCAATGGCTTCCTATACGCGTGGAGGCAGGGTGTTCCGACGTTCCTGTATGACGGAAGGTTCGACCCTGAAAAGTGGTTCTCGCTCATCGAGAAGTACCACATAACGAACTTCGCCTCAGTCCCAACGTGCTACAGGATGCTCGTCGCGGTCAAGGGCGCGGAGGAGAGGTACAACTTGAGCTCCCTCAGGCACTGCATAAGCGCCGGTGAGCCCCTCAACCCAGAGGTCGTCATTGAATGGAAGAGGAGGTTCGGCGTGGATATCGTCGATGGAATAGGGATGACTGAGATGATGGTTTACACGGGTGTTAAGGGTATAAAGGTCAAGCCTGGTTCGATGGGTAGATTGCAGCCGGGGCATGTATGCTCAATTGTGGACCCCGACGGCAACGAACTCCCACCCGGGGCTGAGGGAACTATAGGCGTGAGAAGGGATGACCCGGGCCTCTTCAAGGAGTACTGGAACAAACCAGAGGCGACAAAGGAATCATTCAGGAGGGGATGGTTCATGACCGGCGATATAGCTCGAGTCGACGAGGACGGATACTACTGGTTCCTTGGAAGAGGGGACGATCTCATCAAGGCTTCAGGTTATAGAATTTCCCCGTTCGAGGTCGAGAGCGCCGTCAACTCTCATCCTGCCGTGCTCGAGTCTGCCGCAATAGCTAGCCCGGATCCTACCAGAGGAGCGATAGTCAAGTCCTTCGTGGTCCTGAAGAAAGGCCATGGGTCATCCGAGAAACTCGCGAGGGAAATCCAAGACCACGTGAAGAAAATCGCTGCCCCATACATGTATCCAAGGGCAATAGAGTTCGTGGATGAACTGCCCAAGACTCAGAGCGGCAAGATAATGAGGAAGGTGCTTCGAGAGGCGGAATCCGCTAAAGCCAAGAAGTGAGCCAGTTGAGAGATGTCGCTATAATCGGTTGCGGTATGACAAAGTTTGGGCGGCTCGATGGGAAAGGGTTAATCGACCTCCTGGCCGAGGCCTCTATTAAGGCAATCGACGACGCGGGTGCTGGGGATAAAGATTTCGATGCCGTCTATGTCGCAAATTTTGCGGCAGGTGAACTAACGCATCAGACTGCCATCGCAAGCGCCCTCGTCGACCAGCTCAGCCTCTTGCCCGCAGCAGCCGACAGAATTGAAAATGGCCCAGCCTCTGGGGGTTCAGCAGTAAAAAATGGTTTCCTCGCGGTCGCATCCGGAGTATATGATTTAGTACTCGTGGTGGGCGGGGAAAAGATGACTCATGTGGACACTGACATCATCACCGATATTGTTGCTACCATGAGCCAACCTGAGGCGGAGTACGTGCACGGCGTAACCTTACCCTCTTTGGCCGCGATGTTCACCAGACTTTACATGCAGCGCCACGGCGTCACGGAGCGAGACCTCGCGATGGTTGCGGTCAAAAACCATTCAAATGCTCTCAAGAATCCATATGCACACCTCCAGAAAGCTGCGACCATCGAGGGCGTCATGAATTCGGTAATGGTCGCGGACCCCTTGCGGCTCTACCACTGCTGTCCTGTAAGCGATGGCGCAGCCGCCGTTGTTCTATGCCCGGCTGATCAAGCGAAGAAATACTCAGATACGCCAGTGCGGATAGCCGGATTCGGGCAGGCGACGGATACACACGCAGTGCACGAAAGGGAGGATCCAACTGTGCTGAAAGCCGTGCAACTCGCGTCAAAACGCGCGTTCGAGATGGCCAAGCTCAACCCAAGCGATATCGATGTTGCTGAGCTTCATGACGCGTTCGTGATCTTGGAGATAGCCGAGAGCGAGGATGCAGGGTTTTTCAAGAAGGGGGAGGGTGCAAAGGCGCTTGAGGAGGGTAAAACTGCCCTCGATGGAGAGATTCCGATAAACCCCTCGGGCGGGCTCAAGGCTAGGGGTCACCCAATAGGGGCGACTGGCGTGGCGCAGATAGTAGAACTCACTTGGCAGCTTAGGGGTGAAGCTGGAGAACGGCAAGTTAGTGGCGCCGAACGGGCCTACTGCTGCAACTTCGGCGGCTTCGGGAATAACGTCGTAGCACACGTATTGGAGAGGATAGGATGATGCGCGATCATATGGTCGGGTTCAAGTGCAGGCTCTGCGGTAAGATACATTACCTAAGGCACGCGCGCTGTCCAAGCTGCAGGGGTACCGATTTTGAAGAGATAGAGCTGGGTGATGAGTGCACGTTGCTCACGTACACGAAGCTCTACGCGACGCCCGAGGGAATTGAGATGCCTCCTCTTCTGCTCGGAATAGTCGAGTTCCCCAACGGGGTCAGAGCGCTAGGACAGCTTGTGGCTGATGATGTCAATGTTGGAATGAAGCTTCGACCGACTTGGGGAAAGCTCAGAATGCTTCGTGGAAAAGATATTTATGGGTTCAAGTTCGAGCCTAAGATTTCTATCCCTAAAAAAACTTAGACACATTTTACTTCTACGACATTTTCTTTCGATAATAAACTAGAGTCAAAACTATTGCCGTGGCTATCAAAGCTACGCAAAATGATAAGTAGACCAATATATTGGTTGGAGGAGTAACAAATTCACCAATTGCTTTGAATTCTAAATTAACCGAACCATCCGTACCAGCTATTCTGGCGAGTAGGATGTCTTCACCCGATTTTCTCAAATTCGGGACAGTTACGCGCGCCACGAGATTCCTACTTTCCCCAGGTTCAAGCATTAGTTTCTGGGGAGAGAATTTAACCGGCCAGCCATTTTCGCTCGTGATTTCTACATTATAGTTCTCCGATTTATTCCTAAGGTTTGTGATTGTGAGCAAATATTCGAGATTATCTCCAGGAGTACCGGTTGCTTCCGCCCTATCAATAGAGGCTGAGATAGGAGTGTTATCAGCAAATATTTGATAGATCACCCTGCCTTCTGAATTAGCTGGTGTCCTCAGTCCGGACAGCACGGTTATCGTTGGGGCGATGTCTATTATCCTGTGCGCCACGTAGCCGATATTCGAGTTTTCGAGGTTCTCCATCTCGTAACCTCGCTTTACCCCAGGGCCCCTGAATATCGAAAAGATCCTCATGTCGGTAGTGGTCCCGCTGCCATGGGAAAACCCAGTCATGCCATGATCCGGGGTAATCACTATCAAAGTCTGGTCATAAACGCCGAGTTCACGAAGCATGTCCATGATCCTGCCAATTTGAACATCGGCTCTCTCGATTGCGCTCCGATATTGGTCGCTTTGGTCGCCGTATTCATGGGCCATTTCATCAGGCTCAGGATCGTAGATGGTGAGGAAGAAGGGCTCATGTTGGGTGAAATAGTTTATCGCCATGGTGGTGTAATACTCGAACTCGTTATAGCGGGAGTGGTAACCCGTGCAGTATGTAGCTAAATAACCGCCGAGTATCGGATCTTGGTCTATTATAGCCGTGTGAAGCCCGGCTTCTTCGAATACCTCGACGATCGTTTCGGCGTATATTTGTCCGGCCCAATCTTCTACTTTATGAACAGCGGGCGTTGCCCCCGTAAAAATCGACGGGATTGCGGAGATGGTAACCGGAGGGATAACAGTTATGGCATTCCAGGTATAGGAACCATCCGCGACCAAATTATCCATGTTTGGGGTGTTGGCGGCGAGGAGCCTATCCGGTCTAACGCCATCGAGCACGATGAGAATGACGTGTTTGATTTCGCTCGGTTTACCATATGATGGAGCTGACCCAAATGAAAAAAATCCTAGGAAAAAGGAAATAATCAAAAATATTGTCAGATATCTACCTTTCATCAACACCACTCAATTTTAATTGCCCCTTTATTAGTTGGTCTAAAGACTTGTTTTTATAACAAAAATAGGTTAGGGTTTACCCTTTAAAGAGAGTAGTTTACAAAAAAAATCCTATAACCACAGACAGGCAAATGAGCGCAAATCCGAAAATAATTATAAGCACACTGTATTTCCTCTGAGTTCTTCGATGTTCAAAAAAAATCTGAACTTGACGATCCGAGTCTTTTTTCGAACGCAGTTCCACCTCCTTAAAACTAGGGCTAAACGCGAAAGCGAAGATGAGCACCGCAAGGCCAATTATCATGGCGCCAACGATGAAAAGCAGATTCACGAAAGTACCACCAAAACCCGTGCCCGCCTTTAGGACCGAAATTATAAGGATAAATGCGACGACCGCGATGAATGCTATAATATATCTAAACAATCTCATTGAAAACACCTTTAGAACCATTGGCCTAGAATACTCCGTAAGATAAAAAGTTGTTCTTCGTTATTGGATAATATGCTAAGAGAAGATTTAAAAGTGGACGAATTTCAATCAAGTCGGAGGAGTACAATGGAACAAAAAATCGAGCTTAAACCCTACCCAAAAAGGCTGATAGTCCTTCCAAACGGCGACGAAATGATCGTCGCTCAACAGACAAAGGATGAAATTTCGGAAGTCGCTGATGCCCTCTTACCGAATGTGAAGTACCACCAAGACTTCTTCGACCTGGTAAACTCAGAAATTATCATGGAACTATACCTCTGGCGCGAGAACCGGGTCATCTGGGGTTGCCCGCCGGAGAGCCACTTCAACCTCGTTGGCAGGGTCGATGGCGAGATCGTCGGCGTCACCAACGGCGTGCTTCGAGACCAGAGGACCGGCTGCAGTCTTCATACCACAACCCTGAAGCGCGGGTTGCAGATAGGGGCTTACCTCTGGCCATGCAAGCTCGAGCACTACTTTGACGTGCTGGAAGCGGATCGGGTCGAGGCGAGCGCTGAGAGTCAAATCGGGTCGCGTAAACTCTTTGTCGCATACGGGTTTCAACCTCAGCCGTTCCCGCAGCAAAAGAGCCATTTCGGCACACAGCTACAGGTCATGACGCGCTCGCAATGGCAGAGGATTAAATCAGGCAAGCTCATGGGTGAGCGGATCTAGTTCAGCGGATTTGAATTCTCAAAAATTGGGAGTGGTAAATTGGGGAAGAGGGTGGTGCTGAAACAAAATCCACCATTAACCACGTGCGTCGGATGTCGTACTTGCGAGCTCGCATGCTCTTACGAACACCATAAGACGTTCAATCCAAAGAAATCCCGAATTCTTATCGCTCAAAGAGAGCGGGCCATCAATTTTCCAGTGGTTTGTGCCCAGTGCTTAAAGGCCCCATGCATGGAGGTCTGTCCGTCCAAAGCCATCGTACGCGATTCCAAGACAAACGCGGTGGTGATCCGTGAAGACCTATGCGACGGCTGCGGGGCCTGCATCTCAAGCTGCCCGTTCAAAGCAATCTTCATGCACCCCGAGAAGAACATTGCGATTAAATGTGACCTTTGTGGCGGTGACCCTTCATGTGTAAAACATTGCCCCCAGTCAGTCCTTTATTACGCCGATGTGGGGGTCTGAAATGAAGTTCAAATACTCTGGCTATACGGGCAGATATCTGTGGGTGGACCTAACCAGCGGAGAAGTGTCCAAAGTCCCAACCGGGGATTGGCGCGCAGAACTCTACCTCGGTGGCAGTGGATTTGGAACAAAGATATTATGGGACGAGGTCTCCGCAAGCGTCGATCCATTCTCGCCTGAAAACAGACTAATCTTCGCCACTGGGCCGCTTACCGGCACCATCTGGCCAACTGCTGGGCGGCTGCAGGTGATAGGTAAAAGTCCCCTCACCGGAATTTATGGGGATGCCAACTCGGGCGGACACTTTGCGCCCGAACTCAAGTACGCTGGATACGATATGATAATTTTCCAGGGCCGAAGTGAAAAACCGGTCTACCTCTGGATTGAGGACGATTCAGCTGAATTACGCGATGCTTCACACCTCTGGGGCGAAAACACTTGGGAGACTGAAAAGGCAATTCGTCAGGACCATGGAGACGATCAAATAAGGGTCGCGAGCATCGGGCTGGCCGGAGAGAACAAGGTCCGCTTCGCAGCAATTATGACAAGCGGCAGGGCGGCTGCGAGGGCGGGAATGGGCGCAATCATGGGCAGTAAAAATCTCAAGTGCATCGCCGTCCGTGGAACGAAAGACGTCGAAGTTGCAAGCGATGAATTTTATGACTACGCTTACGAGATCCAACATCAAATCCTCGCCAATGAATATACTCCGAACACCTCTCGCTATGGTACTCCTGGACTGGTAACCTTGATGAATGAGATAGGGCGATTCCCGACGAAAAACTTCCAGCGGGGAGATTTTGAGTACGCAGATGAAATCTCAGCTGGGGTACTAGAAAAGGAATTTTTGGTAAGGCGGACTGGATGCTTTGCTTGCCCGATTGGATGCGGCCGAGCTGCCGAGGTAAGAAATGGTCCATACAAGGGCACGTACACTGAAGGGATAGAGTATGAAACGATAAACTCGCTTGGAGCTCGGGCTTTAAACAGGGACATGGCGTCCATCCTCAAGGGCGACCAACTGTGCGATTCTTACGGCCTGGACACGATTTCGACCGGCGGGGTGATCGCGTTCGCCATTGAGTGCTTTGAGAACGGCATCGTCACCAAGGAGGATACTGGCGGCCTGGAGCCCAAGTGGGGTGATCCAGAAGTAGTGCTACAGCTCATAGAAAAAATTGCGCGCAGGGAAGGGATCGGCGACGTGCTAGCTGAAGGGGTTAAGAGGGCTGCCCAGAAATTCGGCAATGGAGCCGATTATTACGCAATTCACGTGAAGGGGATGGAGACCTCTGCTCAAGACCCTCGCGCCCAGCAATCATACATTTTGGGCCACATCACCAGCACAAGGGGAGCTGACCACCTCAAAAGTTTCCCGTGCATTGACGAGACCGGTTACGTGGACGCAGCGGTCGAGAGGTACGGTAGACAATACCTGCCGGAGATAGTCGATGGGGTTTCAACCAAGTACAAGCCAATGGTCGTGAAGGACGGAGAAGAATTTGGAGCAATAATCGACAGCGCGGTGGTCTGCAAGTTCGGGACCCAATTTCCGCCATGCTATTACTGGCCCGAGCTGGCGAAGGGATTGAGCCTGGCCACCGGTATGACGCTCGATGTCGCCAAGATGAAGAAAATTGGGGAGAGGATATACAACCTTCAAAGGTGCTTTAACGTTCGGGAAGGAATCAGCCGAAAGGACGATACGCAGCCCAAACGGATCTTGATGGAGAGCGGGAGCAAGAGGGCGAAGGGATACTCCGCGGGTCCACTTCAGGAGCCGATGCTCGATGAGTACTTTGAGTTAAGGAAATGGGATAAGAAAACTGGCTGGCCAACTCGAGAGAAACTTGAGGAATTGGACCTAAAGGATGTCGCAGATTCTTTAGAAAAGTTGAACAGGCTTCCAAATCTTCAAGCAGTAAATCACAATAGATAATAGATGAAAGGATGGCCGAACGCCGATTAATAAACTCCATTTCCGTTGGATCTTATGCACTGAAAATTTTAAAGGAAGGCTCTGTTGGCGAAGTTCACAGCACCTTTGAGCGCGCATTTAACGTTCTAATTTCAGGCGAGCTGGTGGGAATAGTCCGCAGGGATGTTCCAAATGGCCCATTTAATATCATTACCGACGTCGAGCCCAACGATAGCATGCAATCACTTGTCGATAAGGGTGAGAGGATCAGGGTAGATGGGGATTTGATCACATTTGGAAAAGAACTTACAATATCCCTGAATGGAGCCGAGGTCTGGCGGCCCCGGCACGGCGTCAAAAAACCCATCGACATCGAATTAGTTAAGCGCAACCTATCGCTTGTGAAAGTGCAGGGAAGTTGGCGGAAAGAGGGTTTTGGCCAGCTCGTGCTTCACGTCGAAAACATGGTCTCCGGCGCCCAATTCAATGATCGCCAGCTTAACCAAGTCTCGCGGTCGGGGTTGCCCAACATAAAATACTTGGTGAGTGCGGTTAAGTCAGGAGATCTAGAGCTCGTGAGGCAAAGCGCAAAAAATCTAGTTGGGCTTGGTCCAGGTCTGTCACCGTCCGGAGATGACTTGCTAGCCGGCTTTATGGCTGGCCTTCGGTGGACAGTTAACTCATTTAACGGAGATGTAGCTCGTGTAGACGAAATCAATAGAACCATCGCCCATGTTGCTGAAGGTACTACAATGCTAAGCAAGCAGCTCCTAACTCGCGCAGCCGATGGTGAAGTCAATGAAGCGGTTGAAGGATTGCTCGAGGCAATTTTAGTCGGTCATGCCGAAGACGTGAAAACTGCGACCGAAGAAGTGTTAGCGATCGGTGAGACCTCTGGAGTGGACAGCATAGTTGGGATTTTACTTGGCTCGCTCCTTGGGATCGAATCTCTCAATTTCGTTCACTCAGGGTAAGAACGGGGCGAACAAGTTCCATATCATGTGAGATAGAATGGCGATGGATATGTAGGCCGTCGCGCTGACCAATGCCCGACGTCCACTTCCTGTTACCAAGGATCGGACACCAAGCGCGAATGACATCGTTTCTAGCCCGTGCAGAGGTGCTGTTATCACCCTGTAGATGCTGGGCTGCGAGAGACCCTCCCCGATGCCAAAAACTAGCCCTGCAAGGAGCCCGCTGATCGCTATCGTGCGCCGAGGTTTCAATAACCTCCAGCTTTTTAGCGCGAGCACATAGATGCCGCCCGCCTTCAGGATCTCCTCGTAGAACGGGGCTGCGGTCACTGAAATAGCGCGTTGAGACATCACATTGTGGAGGGTCTCATAAATCCCGCCTGCTACGGTTAGAGCCACGAAGCCAAACACGATTCCGATGAGGTCCGAAAGCAGATTTATTTTACTTGTAGGAACCCGCTTCGGAAGACGGGAACGGAAGAAACCTATTAAAGCAACGAAAAATATCACTGCCGCAAGCCCTTGCGTCGGCTGATAGGAACTGCTGATCAAAGCGGCGACGATCGCGAGGATAAGCCAATCGAGTGCCCTGTCGCCCTTTTTCCTCATGTTATGCTGTGAACTCCTTTTCTTGCTCAAGCTGGTTTCCCAAGGCAATTACTTCTCGACGAACGCCACTATCCTGCAGAAGGCTGACTCGCCACCCTGGAACTTCCATGGAAAACAGCCTATAGTCGTGCGCTTGTTCGATAATTTTTCAATATCTCCGCCCAAGTTCTCGGCGTGCACGATATCGTGCGGGAATAGCAACGTGTGCATTATCTGGTAGTCCTTGTTCGGGAAGATCTTGTCGAGAGGCTTACCCAGCTTTTTCTCGGCCTCCTCAGCAAGGTCAGGCCTGAGCTTCCTGAGTACGGTGTTCATCGGGTGGTCCGCGGATCCGCAGTCGACACCTATCCACCTCAGCTTCATCTTCAGCGCCCACTCAGCGAACTCTCGAGTCGGGCCAGGATGCTTGATGAAGTACGCGGTCTCATCAGGCTTGCGCTCGTACCAAGCGTGGCGGTGAAAGCCGGTGTTGATGATTAGGATGTCGCCTTCGTGGACCTTGACCCTGTCCGTCACGTGCTTTGGCGTATAGATATCGTACTCACCGAGCTCGTCACTTAGGTCTACAATCACCCCCTCTCCGTACAAACGCTCGAGTGGCAGGCTAGCGATATCCTTTCCCCCGGATACGAAGTGCAGGGGTC
>Ga0315280_10010823_pt1 | contig 11342 bp, 10 predicted proteins | sample YL17G06_40_MG_FD_203697 | JGI IMG/M metagenome (GOLD analysis project Ga0315280, IMG submission 203697) | Sediment microbial communities from Yellowstone Lake, YNP, Wyoming, USA - YL17G06_40 | ecosystem: Environmental > Aquatic > Freshwater > Lake > Sediment | place: USA: Wyoming | collected... | reverse complement strand
GACGGCGAGCCGTTTCATTTCAACGTCAAGAAGAGAAGCGAGGTGCACAGAACGTGGGAAAAAGAGGACGATCGTCCGGCCGGCTCCATCCGGAACGTCCTGATTCAGAACGTAATCGCGCACGGCAAGGGGTCGAGCATCTGCACTGGTCACCCCGAGAATTGGCTGGACGGAATCACCATGGAAAACGTGAAGCTCTTTATTTCGCATGACCCGGCAGCGCCGTATGACAAAGCTGTCCATGCCCTTACTTTTAAGCAAGCCAAAAACCTCAAGCTCAGGAACATCGAAGTCATCTGGGACAACCCTGAGTATGACCGGTGGAAATCTGCGCTCTACCTGGAAGATATCCAGGGGCTGGAATTAGAGGGATTTCAAGGAAGGCCGGCGAAGCAGGGGGCGGAAGACGCAGCTGTTGTGCTGAATCAAGTTGAGGATGCTCAGATCCGCCAATCCAAAGCTCTGAGCGGGACACTGGTCTTTGGCGAGATCAGGGGAGAACGCTGCCGGGGAATTGACCTTGTCGGAAACGATTTCCGCCAGGCCAAGGTCCCTTTCCGGATCGCTCCTGGCGTCAAAACAAATGAAGTCAAGGCCCACAACAATCTGGTGGCCAAAAAATAGGCTCTTTATTGCCTTTCGTCTATCTTAAAGCCTGGCTCCATCGAGAACGCCCCCCAAAATAAACAGAAGTTCCACCAATTTTTTTTGGTCAAGGAGATTGGCCTCGCTCCCTTTCAGATATTTCACGCCATTCCCCCCTCCTTATCGGTGCCGCCACTTCGTGGGGTTGCCTCGAAGAACGGCTCGGGAAGGCTAAATCTTCAACGGTCGCTTCTGCCATTTCTCCTTGACCCGACGATTCCATCTGGCATGATGTATAAGAGATGGAAGACGCGTAAGTGATTTGGCCACCAAGGATAAAATTGGGAGACCTCCTGCCGAAATAAAGACTTGACAAACGATTCTAATGCAAACGTAATATGTTATGTGTCATTGCGAGGCGGCCTTGCGCCGTGGCAATCTCTAAAACGTTTAGAATCTTATGGTTGGGGAGATCGCCACGCTTCGCTCGCGATGACAAAGTAACAATACTTATTACGTTTGCATTAATATCCTTATATTTACTTTGCAATTCAAAGCACTTTGCATAATATGCTATTTTTAGGAGGCCAGCCTTATTTTTAACCGGGTAAACCTTATCCCCTAAATTTTCGTAGTAAAAAGAAAGTGAAAACTTTTGTGACTTTTAATTTCTGAAAAAGGAGGTGCTCCATTGAAAGGAAGAATGATCGTATTCTTCGTGATGGGGCTGCTTCTCTTTTCTTTGGCATCCGCCCAGACGTCGGCTCAAGAGAAGAAGCAGCCTCAGGCAAAGGCCCCGAATCCCGTGCTCACGATCACAGAGGCCATGGCCAGTCGCCTGAACAATAATCTTCAAGTGAAGAACATCGTGGGCGAGCCGCTGAAAGTCGGCCAAGTGACTCTCATCCCCATTTTGATGATCGAGGTCGGGTTTGGCGGCGGCGGAGGCGGGCCAACCCAGGGTCCGCAAATGGGAGGCAGTGGATTTTACATGAGCGGAGAGGCCAGGCCTTTAGGATTTGTGGTGATCAGCAAAGCTGGGACACAGTTCATCAGCGTGGGGAAAATCCCCAGGAAATAAGGAGCCAATCATGAACATACGACGATTTTTGTTCATTTCGTTAGCCGGGCTGTTTTTCTTCTCAGGATTTGCAGGCGGCCAAACGTCGTCCCCTCTCGATGAACCCCTGGCCAACCTTGACAAACTAATATCAAACCTGAAAGTCAACAGCGTAATCGGCCAGCCCATTCATGTCGGAGACACTTACATCATTCCTTTGGCCAAGATTTCTTTCGGTTTAGGAGCCGGCGGGGCCATGATGGGTTACGGCGGAGGCATGGGAGGGAAGACCATTCCTCTGGGCATCTTGATTATTGAAGGAGAAAATGTCCGCGTAGAACTGTTTCCTGAAGAAGAGAAGAAACCTTCCTTATTACAGGAAATGCTCCCTGTCCTTCTCAAGGCGCTTCCCCAGTTGCTCGGCGGGAAATCTGGTTCTTCGCCCGGGGGGCCTACGATAACGACTGTGCCTAAAGAGGGAAAACCCGGTGAGCTTCGAAAAGAAGCCTCTTTAAGCCAAACGGAAAAACTATTCGGTGAAAAAAAATATTCAGAGGCGCTGGAAGCGGTGGATTCTCTTTTGGCCAGGGACCCAAACAATGCCGACCTGCATGCTTGGAAGGGCAGCATCATGGGGAATCTGGCGACAGGAGGCAATCCGATGGATATGATGAAGTACGGGATGGGAGCCATGCAGGAATTCGAGACCGCCCTCACGATCGACCCGAACAACATTAGAGCGCATTTTGGCCGAGGAATGGGCCGGCTGGCGGCTCCAGAGGGATTTGGCAGAGACTATGATGGAGCTATTGATGACTTTTCCTTCATCTGCGGAAAGAAGCCGTCTCCCGAGGCTTTTTATCAACTTGGTATCGCCTACAAGGGAAAGGGAGAGCAGGATAAGGCTAAAGAGGCCTTCCAAAAAGCTCTAGCCCTGAAGCCTGATTATGCCGAAGCGGCCAAGGCTTTAGCAGAAATTAAATCATAAACTTAAACTACAAATAGAGGGACGCACTACCCCATTTCAAAAATTACAGATTGCAGCGGCGATTAAAACCGCGGCCCTCTGTTCTATAAAAAGAAGAACACTCAGGCAAAGCTTTTCAGGGCTTTTTCTTCGTTATCGAAGATTTCGAAAATTTTGGTCAACCCGGAGTAATTAAAGATGAGCCAAATCTTAGCGGAGAGATGAACGAATTTTAACTTTCCGTTTTTTTCCCGGACGGCGATGTAAGAGGCCACGATTTCGCCAATCCCAGAGCTGTCGATAAAATCCACCTTCGCAAAATTGAGAAGAATTTTCCTTTTTTCAGAGGCGAGTTGTTCTGTGAGCAATTGTTGAAGAGAAGGGGCAAAGTCTTCCGTAAGCCTGATCTCACCGGCGAGGTCCAAGATGATGACGTCCTGTTTTTCTCTCAGGCCGAATTGCATTTTTGTCCCTCTTTTCCCCCATCCGTAGATTCCAACTCTCCCAGGCGTGCTTTTATTATTAGAAATTGCTTTTGCTTTGGCAAGAGATTTATTTCGAACGAGAAGGAAAAACTATTTTTTCAAGGTGAAGGTCGCGCAGGCAGATTCAGGCTTAAACGCGGAAATATCATCGGTGTAATTTTTGATGCAGATTTGGCTCTGCTGGCCGCTACCGTAGGCTTGCCCGGTGACTCTAAATTTTAGATCGGCCAGCGTGCCGCTGCTGTTCTTGGCGATGGGGGTTCCTCCGCCCGTAAAGCCTCCCCCTCTTAATTCGCCGGGGCTCGCTTCGTTTCCGTCCACAGCCGCCCAATCCCCTGTCAAGCTTCCCTTGCTTAGCTTCTGGAACTGGAACATCTTAGTGTCGAAAGTCGCTTCGAACCCGAAAACACGAATCTCGTCGCTGTTTCCTTTGATAGAGACGAAGACGGTTATAATCGTGTCCGGTCCTGCCGAGCTGGGATTGCAGGACACAGAGATGGCCTGCTCGCCCGGATTATTGATAGTGGCGGTTGTGGGAGTTTTCTTGCAGCGGGGAGGCAAGAGACAACAGATGAGGCAAAAGCCTAACCAGCCAGCCCACTTTTTTCCAGTCATTTCTTCCGTTTAAATTATTATACCGAGATTCGTCTTTTAGGGGAAGTGGAAAACAATCCTAAACTTGTGATTTTGCAGAGGATGAGAGAGCGGGGAAAGACTTTGAGCTTTACTTATGGCCGAGACTGAATTATCATATATGTTTGAATAGGTGAATCCATGATTCGTTCAACAACCATCATCTGTGTTCGACTCAAGGGCCGGCTGGCTATGGCAGGAGACGGCCAAGTCTCGATGGGCCAGACGATCCTGAAGCAAACGGCTAGGAAAATCAGGCGTCTTTCTAAAGACAAGGTTTTAGCCGGTTTCGCGGGCGCAACTTCAGATGCTTTCGCCTTGTTTTCCCGATTTGAGAATAAGCTCGAGGAATACCGGGGCAACTTATCCAGGGCCGCCATCGAGCTGGCCAAAGATTGGCGCCTGGACAAGGCTCTGCGGCAGCTCGAAGCCCTTCTTATTGTGGCCGATAAGGAGAGCGCCTTTCTTATTTCTGGGACGGGCGATGTCGTCGAGCCGGATGACGGGATCATTGCCATCGGCTCGGGAGGTCCCTATGCCTTGGCTGCGGCCCGCGCTTTGCTCAAGTATACCGATCTTTCCGCCAAAGACATTGCTTTTGAGGCGGTGAAAATTAGCGCCGGCATTTGTATTTACACGAACGAGCAAATCATCGTTGAGGAGCTTTGAATGGCTACGGCACTGGCGAAAACAAAAGAGAATTCTGCTGAGGAACGAAAAGAAACCGAACTTACACCCCAGGAGATTGTCGCCGAACTGGATAAATTCATCATTGGCCAAAAACCAGCCAAAAGAGCTGTGGCTATTGCCCTTCGGAACAGATACCGGAGGAGAAAACTCCCGGCCGAGCTTGCTGATGAGATCGCTCCCAAAAATATTCTGATGATCGGCCCCACTGGGGTGGGGAAGACCGAAATCTCCCGCCGTTTGGCTAAACTGACGTCTTCACCTTTTCTCAAAATCGAAGCCAGCAAATTCACCGAGGTTGGCTATGTCGGCCGCGATGTCGAGTCGATGATCCGAGACTTGGTGCGCATTTCCGTAGATATGGTCAAACAGGAAAAAATCGAGGAAATTGCGGAAAAAACGGCGAGCAATGTGGAAGAAAAGATCCTCGATTTTCTTCTCCCCCCTTTGAGAAGAAGGGAAAGCACCCTGGCCGAGGACGACTCTACCCGATTTCAAGAGACAAGGGAGAAATTGCGGAAACAGCTTCGCGACGGCCTGCTCGAGGAACGACTTATCGAGATCGAGATGAAAGAAAAAATGGCGCCTCCGTTTGAGATTTTTTCCAATGCAGGAGTTGAGGAGATCGGGATTCATATCCAGGAGATCATCCCCGGGTTTTTGGGCGGGAAATCCAAGAAGCGCAGGGTGAAAATCAAAGAAGCCAGGGAATTCTTGACGGAAGACGAGCAGAAGAGGTTGATCGATATGGACCAGGTCGCCCGGTTGGCTGTCGAAAGGGTCGAACATTCGGGCATCATCTTTCTGGATGAAGTAGACAAGATCGCCGGCCGAGAAACCGGCCATGGCCCGGAAGTGAGCCGCGAGGGAGTGCAGCGCGACCTCTTGCCGATCATCGAAGGGACGACGGTCAACACGCGATATGGTCTGGTCAGGACCGACCACATCCTTTTTATCGGCGCCGGAGCTTTTCATGTCTCCAAACCCGCCGATCTCATCCCAGAGCTCCAGGGCAGATTCCCCATTCGCGTGGAGCTGACCTCCCTGAACAAAGAGGATTTCATCCGGATATTGACCGAGCCGGAAAATGCCCTGATCAAGCAATATAAGGCTCTGCTCGAAACAGAGGGAGTTCAGGTGGAATTCACTGAAGACGCTATCGACGAGATCGCTGAGATTGCCGAGAAGGTCAACGAGGATTCGGAAAACATCGGAGCCCGGCGGTTGCATACCGTGATGGAGAAAGTCATGGAAGAAATCTCCTTTGCGGCTCCTAACATCAAAGAGAACAATATTTTGATCGATAAAAAGTATGTCGAGAGCCAACTCCAGGATATTTTGAGAGACGAGGACCTGCGGCGTTTCATCCTTTGATAAAGAGGCGCATTTCTATCGTCCTTATTTTTTTTATTTCCTTTCTCTCTCCAAACTGCGGGAAAAAAGGCCCGCTCCAGCCTCCTGTTGTGAGAGTTCCTCAGGCCGTTAAGGATTTCAGCCTTTTTCAGAAAGGGGATAAGCTCACATTGAGCTGGTCCAATCCCACAGCTTACGCAGACGGGAATCCCCTCCAAGAGATTTTAGAGGTTGAAATCTGGATGGCAGAGGAAGATAAAACTGAAGGAACCCCCGGAAGGAAGCTGAGCGTAAAAGAGTTTGAGGATAAGGCCAAGCTCCTTGTTAGATTAAATAAGAGCCAATTCAGTTTCCTTGTCCTGAAGGAGGCCGAAGCTCAAAAGCTTTCCTATGTTTATCCGTTGGGGGCTGAGAAAATCGGCCGGAAGGTCCTGACCTTTGCGGTGAGAATTAAGGACGAGAAAAGGAGGACGTCTGAGTTTTCCGAACCCATGTCCATAGAGGTTCAAGCCTCCCCGCTTCCGGCGCAAAATGTCCGCGCGGCTGTTTTTGAAAAATATATCGAAGTCCGCTGGGATGCTTCCTCCGTAAAAGCAGGCGCGCCGATTCCTCCAGAACCTGTTGGCTATAATGTTTACCGATCAGAAGGGGAAGGGATTCCCGACCGGCTGAATTCTTCCCCGGTCAAGGAAAAAGAATACCGGGACGCGAGTTTCTCCTTCGGCAGGACGTACCGTTACTTAATCAGGGCGGTCGCCTCGGACGCGGTGCCTTTTCGAGAAAGCGATGATTCAGAAGTCGTCAAGATCCTGGCTAAGGACACGTTTCCTCCCTCTCCCCCCACCGCGTTGACCATCATCTCCGGAACTGGTTTTATCGCCCTGAGCTGGGAAGCCAATCAGGAGCCGGATTTGGCCGGCTACAGAGTCTGGAGGAGAGTGGCCGGCCAAGCCGATTTTGTCCTGCTAAAGCCTCTGCCAGCTACAGAGAACACCTATTCTGATTCTTTAGTTGAAAAGAATAAAAGATATGATTATGCTATAACTGCTCTGGATAATGCCGGGAATGAAAGCCCGAAGTCAGAGACGGCCTCTGGGATTATCCGGGATAACCCTTCATGAAAATATTTCGCTTTAAGCTTAAAGACAAAGCTTTTTACGGTGTCTTAAGGGAAGAGAAGCTTTATCCGGTCAACGGGTCTATTTTTGGAGAGTTTGAGGTGGAGAACAAGGGAATTCCTATTAGCTCTATCTCCCTTCTTCCCCCCGTAGAGCCCTCTAAGATTGTCGCTGTCGGCGTGAATTACAAAGAACACGGCCGCGAGATGAAAAGGCGGCTGCCAGAGGAGCCCTTGATCTTCCTGAAACCGCCATCAGCGGTTATCGGGCCCAATGATATGATTATCTATCCCAAGATGGCCACAAGGGTCGATTACGAGGGAGAGTTGGCTGTGGTCATCAAAAAGGAAGCCAAGCTGCTTGGGGAGAAAGACGAAACCGCTGATTATATCCTGGGCTACACGTGTTTTAATGACATTACCGCCCGGGACCTTCAAGAAAAGGATGTCCAATTTACCCGGGCTAAGTCCTTCGATACTTTTGCCGCTGTCGGCCCCTGTATTGCTACGGACGTAGTCCCATCTCGCCTGAGACTTAAAACGTTCCTCAACGGAAAGCTGAAGCAGTCTTCAAGCCCCAAGAACATGATTTTTCCCGTGCCCTATCTGGTCAGGTTTATCTCTGGAGTGATGACCCTCTTCCCCGGGGATATCATTAGCACGGGGACGCCGGCAGGCGTTGGTCCGATGATACCCGGAGACAGAGTGGATATCCAGATCGAGGGCATCGGGACTCTTTCCAACAGGGTCATGCGGGTCAAGACGGAAGGCCGGGAAGGTTCATAAGTCTGCAACCAAGAGCGATCGATGATAGATTGAAGGGAGGAAAGGATGAAGTTTTTCCTGGATACAGCGAATTTGGCCGAGATCAAAGAGATTGCCGGCTGGGGAATTTTGGATGGTGTCACCACAAATCCATCCTTGGTCTCCAAAGAAAATGTCCGTTTCGATGAACTCATCAAGGAAATTTGCCGCACTGTCCCCGGCCCTGTGAGCGTGGAATGCGTTTCAACGCAGGCCGAAGATATTGTTAGAGAGGCCAGAGACCTGGCGAAGCTCGCTCCGAACATTGTCGTTAAAATTCCGATCGGCGTCGAAGGTCTCAAAGCAACCCGGACTCTCTCGCAGGAAGGCATCGAGGTCAATACGACGTTGATCTTTTCGCCGACTCAAGCGCTTCTGGCCGCCAAGTCCGGATCGCGGTATGTCAGCCCATTCATCGGCCGTCTCGATGACGTTTCTCAAGAGGGGATGCAGCTTGTTGAGCAAATTCTCGCTATCTTCGACAACTATGGCCTGGAGACGGAAGTCATCGTAGCCAGCGTCCGCCATCCTCTCCATATTGTTGAAGCTGCGCTTCTTGGCGCCGATATCGTGACTCTGCCATTTTCAGTCATGGAAAAACTGGTCCAGCATCCTTTGACGGATATCGGGATGGAAAAATTCTTGAAAGACTGGGGCAAGGTCAAGAAATGACTTGATTTCAGGATGAATTATCATGAGCATCCAGAAAAAATTAGATGACTTAAAAGGCAAAAACAAGCTGGCTGAGGCGGGTGGCGGTGCCGAGAGAATCGCCAGGCAACACCAAGCCAGGAAACTGACGGCAAGGGAGAGGATCAGCCTTCTTCTGGATGAGGGGTCTTTCCAGGAGATGGATAAACTGGTTGTCCACGCGAGCCACGATTTCGGGATGGAGAAGAAGCGAATTTATGGAGATGGCGTCGTCTCGGGCTATGGCCGGATAGACGGCCGGCAGGTTTTCGTCTTTGCCCAAGATTTCACCGTCTTTGGCGGCTCCCTCAGCGGCGCGAATGCCGCCAAGATCGTAAAGATTATGGACCTGGCCATGAAAATCGGCGTTCCCATCATCGGGCTCAATGATTCGGGAGGGGCCCGGATTCAAGAGGGCGTAGCGAGCTTGGGCGGCTATGCGGACATTTTCCTGAGGAATGTCCTTGCTTCCGGCGTCATCCCCCAGATTTCGGCCATCATGGGGCCTTGCGCCGGAGGGGCGGTGTATTCACCGGCCATCACGGATTTCATCATCATGACCAAGGAAGTCAGTAACATGTTCATCACGGGCCCCGATGTCATCAAGGCGGTGACACACGAAGAGGTCACAATGGAGGAATTGGGCGGCGCTGAAACGCACCATGCCTTAAGCGGAGTCGCGCACTTCGCCGCCGAGAATGAGCAGCACGCCTTGGCCCTTGTCCGGGAGCTTCTTTCTTACATCCCCAATAACAACATGGAAGATCCTCCCGATAAGGAAACATCCGACCCCTGGGACAGGGCCAGCGAGGAGGCCAATTTTTTGGTGCCCGATGACCCCTATCAGCCCTATGACATTCGCAAGGTCATCAAGGAAATTGTCGATGATAACTATTTCTTTGAAGTCCAGGCGGAATATGCCAAGAACATTGTCATCGGATTTGGCCGCTTAGCCGGAAAATCTATCGGCATCGTGGCCAACCAGCCGGACCACTTGGCCGGCGCTTTGGATATCAATGCCTCCGATAAAGGAGCCCGTTTTGTGCGTTTCTGCGACGCCTTCAATATTCCCCTCATCACCTTTGAGGATGTTCCCGGGTTTCTGCCGGGTGTGGCGCAAGAGCACGGCGGCATCATCCGCCATGGAGCCAAACTTCTTTATGCTTTTGCCGAGGCCACTGTGCCCAAAATCACCGTCATAACACGGAAGGCCTACGGAGGCGCTTACTGCGTTATGGCTTCCAAACATATTCGAGCGGATCTTAACTATGCTTACCCAACGGCCGAGATTGCTGTTATGGGGCCGGAGGGGGCGGTAAGCATTGTCTATAAACGTGAGTTGGAGGGGAAAGCGGAATCTGCGGCTATCCGGGAAGGCAAGATCACTGAGTTCAGGGAGAAATTTGCGAATCCCTATATCGCCAGTGAAAAGGGCTATGTGGATGAGGTCATAGAGCCGCGGCTAACCAGGCCGAAGCTTGTCCGTGCCTTGAGGATGCTAGAAAACAAACGGGATAAGAATCCTCCTAAAAAGCACGGCAATATCCCTCTGTGAGAGAAGCTTTGCCCGGCGAGAGATGGAGGCCGGATGTTTAAAAAGGTTTTGATCGCCAACCGCGGAGAAATAGCCGTCCGGGTCATCCGCGCCTGCCGAGAGATGGGGATTATTCCGGTCGCTGTTTATTCAGATGCCGACCGGAAAGCCCTCCATGTGAAATTGGCAGAAGAGGCTTACTGTATCGGCGAGGCCAAGCCATCTCAGAGTTATCTTCAGGTGGAAAAAATTATCGAGGCGGCTGAATCGTGCCGGGCCGAGGCCATCCACCCTGGGTATGGCTTCTTGGCTGAAAACCCCAGGCTGGTCAAAAGATGTGAGGAAGAGGGCCTTGTCTTTGTCGGCCCGCCTTCAGAGTCCATGGAGGTCATGGGCGAGAAGACCTCTTCCCGGAGAAAAATGTCCGAGGCCGGCGTGCCCATCATCCCCGGGACGCTGGAATCCATCACGGATGAAAAGGAACTCAGAAAAAAAGCGTTAGAAATCGGCTTCCCTCTCCTCCTCAAGGCTTCAGCAGGAGGCGGCGGCAAGGGGTTGAGGCTTGTGAAAAGGGAGAAAGACCTGCTTTCTTCTTTTAGACTGGCGCAATCAGAAGCCCTTTCGAGCTTTGCCGACCCCGCCGTTTATATCGAGAAATACATCGATGAGCCCCACCACATCGAAATCCAGATCCTGGCCGATCATTTCGGGAATGTCGTTTATCTGGGGGAGAGAGAATGCTCCATGCAGCGCCGCTACCAAAAGGTCTTGGAGGAGACGCCTTCCCCGTTTCTGGATGAGAAGACTCAAAGAGCTATGGGACAGGTCGCTGTTAAAGCAGCCTCGAGCATCGGTTATAGGAATGCCGGGACAGTGGAGTTTATTGTCGATAAAGATAGGAACTTCTATTTCCTGGAGGTGAATGCCCGTCTTCAGGTCGAGCATCCGATCACGGAAATGGTCACGGGCGTGGATTTGGTCAAATGCCAGTTTGAGATTGCCGCCGGGGGCCGGCTTCCGTTCCGTCAAGAGGAAATCAGGCCTCAAGGCCACGCTATGGAATGCCGGATCATGGCCGAGGACCCCTTCAATGACTTCATGCCGTCGCCCGGAAGAATCGTCTATCTTCACACACCTGCAGGCTTGGGAGTTCGCGATGACAGCGGCATCTATGAGGGGTATGAAGTTCCGCTTGATTATGACCCGCTTCTCTCGAAGCTTATAACTTGGGGCAAGACGAGGGAAGAGACCATCCGCCGGATGCTGAGAGCCCTGGCTGAGTATCAGGTTTATGGGATAAAAACCACCATCCCTTTTTTCCAGAGAATTCTCCTCCATCCCAAGTTTTTAGCCGGCCAGTATAATACGCATTTCATCTCGGAACTGGAAAAGGAACAAGACAAAGAAGACCCGGCCGAGGCGGTCGC
>Ga0315280_10010822_pt1 | contig 11342 bp, 9 predicted proteins | sample YL17G06_40_MG_FD_203697 | JGI IMG/M metagenome (GOLD analysis project Ga0315280, IMG submission 203697) | Sediment microbial communities from Yellowstone Lake, YNP, Wyoming, USA - YL17G06_40 | ecosystem: Environmental > Aquatic > Freshwater > Lake > Sediment | place: USA: Wyoming | collected... | reverse complement strand
CTGACTGAAGGTAATTCTCAATATCTTCCGTTTTGAATGAGTCTTTGTTATACGTGAAAGTCGTCTCAACGTGATAACCAAGCTTGATGTCACCCTTCATGTCTAACCCGAAAATATGGTTCTTTTCACTCCCATCATACTGGTAACTGAAAGCCATATCTGAATTGTGGAAGTTGGTGGTAAACCTTGAAGCGAACTTGCTATATTTCAGGTGTTCAAGGTTCACTTTACCATCAATATTCCTGTATTTATCAGCGGGTGCAACCACAAATTCAATGGCAGACATATCATTTAGAAACGCCTTTGTGTATAAGGCATTGACACCCTCCTTGCGTCCACTCAGGCTTAACGGATTCGGTTTGTTAAAAGTATCAGTCGGTTTATATAAGATACTGCTTCCCCATGCGATCCGCTGTTTCCCTAGAATAACATCAACCTTACGGACAGGGAACTTCATGTAAAGCCTGTCAATGTAAAAATTGCCATCTTTCATGGATTCAGATAATACAGATGATAGAGATGATAGATACCCATACATCGTATAGAATTCGAGTTCAGAGACCAGTTTAACGCCTTCCGAAAGGCTTTCACCTTTCAAGTGCAGTGCGCTTCTGTTACCATATCGGAATGAGTCGTCACGGTTAATCAGCGATGTCTCATTATAAGCCGATCCTGAGAAACCAATATCCGAATATGTATTAACACAAAAAAGCAGGATAATTGCCAGAACAATCCAGTTGATACTTTTTTTCATTTTACATCATCCCTGACATACCCCTTATATCTGGAAACTTGCTTAAACTCCCCTCTTGAGAGGGGTTAGGGGGTGTGTTAATCGCTTAGAATACATCATCAAGTTTGCAATAATTAAATCATAAAACACTAAACAAACCGCTACTTCTCCAGACTACGCTTTGAGAAAGTGCCTTCGAGTATGTTTACGCCAAAGTTTATGTCCATCATCTCAAAAGTTGTGGAACTATTCTTAACTAGCTTATTCATCATAATCATCTTGGTTGGAAAGTACCTATTGTCGTATTTCTTAACGTCATCCATGACAGCTTCTTTTAGTAATTTCCCGGATAATGCAAAGAGTTGCATCTTCATCACAACAAACTTTTCTTTATCAATCCACTGCTTGCGTTTGGCATAAGTGATGTTTTTATCTTTCGCAACAAGCCCCAATACATAGCAATCTCTGTCATTCACCTTCTCGTTTCCAACAACGCTAACCGTATACTTTTTAAGCAACTCCTCATTTTCCATAACGTCTTCGTAAGAAAAGTCGCTTCCCATCATGCTTTCCCTGAGCATGTGGCCGGATATTTTAGTAATGCCCTCTGCATCAGGAAAATATATCCAGAGTTCACCAGAAAGCTTGAGATACTTTGTTCCCTTATCCTCAGAATTTGTGAATTCGATAAGCGATTTATCCTCACCTTCTGCGAATACGTGCATTGTCTTGACTCTTGTTTTATTAGACTTTTTTATGGTCATCTCGCCGTTATATTCTATCTTGTCGTAAATTTTATTTTTATCAGCCTGCTTTATTATCTCATCACCGCTCAGTGTTTGAGACCGGGCAGAGGCAACGATGAAACACAGAAATACAACGATTATAAAGCTACATACGAAAAACATCCTTTTCATCATGTTTTTCACTCCCTTTCTTATTATTTTGTTATACTGTTTCTGCTATTTATTTGTACATAACTATTATGCGCAGGACACGCATCAGCGTGTCCCTACGGTTAATTTCATAAATAGAATTATTATTATATGCTTCTCAATGCTTCTACTGGTTCTATTTTAGCCGCCCGTCGGGCAGGTATGTAAGCAATTGCGGATGCAACTATGAGACCAAAAAGGAATGACCAGAACAGAAGAAGCAAATCAAAGCGTGGATAAATAATATCCGTTGCCATCAAATCCATATTTCCTCCGCTCAAAGCATGTATATTAATTCCCACTATTGAAAGCAGTAAATCAATACCACCGCCTACTATGGTTCCCAAGAACGAACCTATTGCACTTACAATAGCCGCTTCCATAGTAAACAGCAAAATAATCTGCCCGCCAGTCATCCCGAGCGCACCTATCGTGCCGATCTCTCTGGTACGCTCAAAGATCACCATCATTGTCGTGTTGATAATGACGGTTGATGCCAGAATTAGAAAACCAAGATAAACGTAGTTATACACCCGCTGTCCTGTTCTGAGCAAACTAAAGAATCCTCCCTGTCTTTGCCAGGGAATTACAGCATAACGCAGGGTACTGTTATCTTCCAGATAAGCTTTTTCTTGCTTTTGCAATTTACCTTTAATTTCATCAGCGATTTTCTCTGCATTCTCTGGTTTATCAACCATTATGATCAATTCACTAACACCATCACCCATTTCGAGCAATCTAGCCGCAGAACCGATGGGTACGTAAAACAGCTTTTCATCTAGTGTAGATATACCATATTTGAATATTCCTGTTACAGTGAATGTCATGCCTTTCAATGAATCAAAAGCTGTGCGTGATACAATAGTGAGCTTTTCACCGAGTTTTATCCCAAGCTTATTTGCTAAACCATCGCCAATAATGATTGATTTAGCATTATTATCAGCTTTGAGATATTCACCTTTCACCATGATCTTGTCAAATGACGTTATTGTGCTTTCCTTCACTGGATCAACACCAATTCCCATAACTGACACACTTTTTCCACCAAAACTCAACAGAACTCCGAACTTTATGCGTGGAACGATGGTCTTTATGCCTTCAACAGATTTTATAACGGGAAGCATTTCTTCATAGCCTTCCCTATTAAAGCCATCAACCGTATACTCAAGCGGCATCATATCCTCTTTTTCGTAATATTTTGTATGCTCGATCTTTATATGCCCGGTCTCTATCTTGATTAGTGAATCAAACATAGAGTCCGTAATTCCACCTATATAACCGCGCATGATCACCACTAGCATAATAGCTATAGAAATGGCGGAAGCAGAGAGTATAGTACGCCTTTTATTTCTGCCAATATTTCTGAAAGCCATCTTCAGTATATATTTCATTTTAACGCTCCAATCTACGCATCATGCAGTTTTCAACGCCTGTGTTATCTCCATCTTTATAGCCTTCCGTGAGGGATATATGCTTATGAGTGCCGGGATTATAACGGAAAACACGAAGGCGAACACAATCGCCCCCACGTCCCAGACTCCTCTCACAATGTTCATAACCCGGTAGCTAATATCCACATCCCCTGTATAGCTTAAATCCAATCCATGATATATCAGATAAAGATTTAATAGTAACCCGATAAATATGCCGATTAACCCCCCCAAAAAGCCAATTGATGCTCCTTCAAAAAAGAAACTCCATATTACTTCCGTATCTCTCATCCCTAAAGCTCTCATCATGCCTATCTCTCTTATGCGCTCAAAAACGCTCATCAACATCGTATTGATAACACCTACAGCAGAGATAATAAACACTACCAATATCATGATGTAACTGCCTGCTATCTTAGTTTTGCTCAAGGTAAGCCAATCTTTCCCAAGCTCCTTCCAGGAGACCACCTCTAATTGAGATAGGTTATTAGCTTTAAGTATGCCATCTAACCTATTGAGTATTTTACTTTCGTTACCATTTTTAATGCGGATACCTATTTCTGTGACGCTCCCCATCATATCCAGATCACTATATGCTATATCTAATGGAATATAAGCGAATGTTTTATTGATGTCGGGATTCGGTGGGTCTATTATTCCCACAACGTCCACTGAGATAGTCTGATAAGTATCATTTTTTGTTCGTGTCAGGATTGTCAGAGTATCTCCCAGTTTTGTTTCTAGCTTTTCTGCACTTATTCTACCGATAAGAACTCCTCTTTCTCCTGATTTCAGGAACCTTCCAGACATAATAACGTCAGGTAATTTATAAACTTTCCTATCCTTATCCGGGTCAATCCCAACTATTGTGAACGGTCTTTCATCACTTGTCGCTTCGTTGACAATTTGCGATCTAAAGTTGATTCGTGGTGTCACTAATATATCATCGGATTGAATAAGATTTTCTACACTCTCGTAGTTATCTATAGCTTTATCGAGGGGCAGAAATCCATCATCAGACATCTCTTTATAAAACTCTTTGTTGTAGATTTTCAGATGGCTTGACTCATAATCAATGAAGTTCCGTAAGGATTCATAATGAATGCCCTTGAGCAGTGAATCCATGAATATAAAAGCAACTATACCGATAGATATTGCAGTAAAAGTGATTATAGTACGCCTTTTATAACGCCATATATTCTTGAAGGCAAATCGCATAATAAAACCCATGATTCTACCTCTTTTCATCCGAGCTGATCTGACCATCATGCAGATATACAACTCTCTTTGCCCGATCCATAACTGCCGGGTCATGCGTGGAGAAGATAAAGGTTGCCTCTTTTTGCTCGTTTAATACTTTCATCAGATTTAATATCTCAGCACCGGTTGCAGAATCCAAGTTTGCGGTTGGCTCATCTGCTAGTATGATCGAAGGTTCCTTAACCAACGATCTTGCAATAGCGACACGCTGCTGCTGTCCGCCCGATAGTTCCCTTGGATAGCGATTCTCCAATCCATCCAATCCCACGTCACCAAGTATACTTTTGACTTTCCTTTCTATCAAATCACCATTTTGCCCTAAAAGCGACAATGGAAAAGCCACGTTTTCAAAGGCGGTGAGTATGGGAATGAGGTTAAATGACTGGAACACGAAACCAATTTTCTCTCTGCGGATGTTTGCTAGTTCCTTTTTGCTATACGTGCTTGTATCAATCCCACTGATAAAGACTTTACCGGAGGATGGCTTATCCAGACAGCCTATCAGGTTTAGCAGAGTAGACTTTCCACTCCCCGAAGGACCTGCAATAGCTGTAAATTCTCCCTTTTCAACTTCCATATTAATATCTTTCAATGCGTGAACCACAATTTTTCCATCTTCGTAATCCTTATTAAGATTCACAAGGCTTAATAAGATTTGCATGATTGCCCCCTTTCCAGTTTTTCATCACTTTAACTTGACAATGCTAAATTAGAAATAAATGCACTTGTAGCCCAGCTTTCTAAGCTGGCTATTCAGGAACTCATTATCAAAAACCAAGCTAGAAGCTTGGGCTACTTAAAAATTTAGCCTTATCAAGTTAAGATGGTTTCTTTGTTACACGAAGTATTTCCTTCATGGTTTCTTTATCTACCATAGTTATAGAACCTTCTGGTAATCCAAGAATTTTTTCCACTGCATTTTCATACAACGATATATTTTTCTTAATCAAAGTAATGTTCTCTGGTTTCTTACTTAGTTCGAGTAAAAATCTGGCAGAGGAATTACTTAGTGCGTCTCCTATCCTAAGTATAAGTTCAGCAATTTCATCAGGAAAAGGAGTATTGAAAGTTCCTTCACTTACCCCCTGTTTGACTACCTTCACAAGTTCAGGAGTAACTAGCTCTATACTTTTCTCATTCATCTTATGCCTTATAATAATGTTTTCATCACGATAAATAACTTCTAACATTATCAATACTATATCCCAGTTAGATACTTTCCATCTCCCTGAAACAAGAAAAATTTGATTTAGCTTTTGGAGAGCATTTAGTTTATCATCATCTGTAATTTTCTTTATAAGTTCGGTTACATCAACAGCAGATCGTTCAACCAGACTATCCAGCAATTCTTCTTTGGACTTAAAGTAATAATAAAAAGTTCCCTTAGAGATTCCAATTTCCTCAATGATTGTGTTGACAGAGGTTTGTTCATACCCGTTCTCATAGAAAAGCCTTTGTGCTGTGTCTAAAATTTCCTTTTTTCGTTCGTTGTAATCCTTTGATACTCTTACCATATTCCACCCACCTTTCTAATTTAGACCAACCGTCAGTCTATACCGACCGTCGGTCAGTATATTACTATTATAAACCCGGTTTTTGCTTTTGTCAAGCACTTTTTTAAACAGTCAAGTAAATATCCATTGACCTGAAACAAAAAAACAGTTAATATCTTTCTTACAAAATTGTATGATACTTATACAAATTGAACATTTAACGGCGATATAGAACCCAAATAATGAAGGAGATAGAATGGATACGATTTACAGAGTCGGAGTTATCGGTTGTGGTGGTATTGCACGGATGCACGCTGATATGTATAAAGCTTACAACAGGACTGAAATAGTAACTATTGCAGACATCAGCGAAGAGCATTTGAAAAAGTTTGCAAGCGAATATAACGTCAGCAAGATATACACTGACTATATTCAAATGCTGGAAACAGAAAAACCCGATATAGTTAGTGTATGCACGTGGCCCGGAACTCACTCAGGGATTACGATTGAAGTCGCAAAAAGAGGTGTTAAGGGCGTTCTATGCGAAAAGCCTATGGGTGAGAATCTGGAACAGGCAGATGCAATGATTGCGGCTTGTGAGCAGTATAACGTAAAGCTTGCAATTGACCATCAGTTAAGGTTTTCAGGGGAATACGTTGCGGCAAGGAATTTACTCGAAGATGGTGTAATCGGTGAGCTTTTCCGAATCCATGCTGTCTGCGGCGGTGGGGATTTAAAAGATAACGCCACACATACAGTTGACCTGATGAGATTTATTCACGGTGACAAACCGATTGAATGGGTCATCGGACAGATTGAAAGAACAAGCGATATAAAGAGATACGGTCTGGATTCTGAGCAATTCGCACTGGGCTACATGAAATTTACTGATAACGTGAGAGGAATTATCGAAGTTGGTGATGATACCGCACCGGGTTATCATCACATCTATTTATACGGTACCGAGGGAGAGATAGAACTTGGCGCCCCGGGTGGACCTGGTATCCGTATAAGGACGAAGGCAAGTGGAGGAGATTGGGTTATACCAGAGACTAAGACTGATTCCGATCCCGTCAGGGACATGGTAGCAAGCATAGAGGAAGACCGTCTGCATCGCTCAAGCGGTTATCAGGGCAGGGCTACGCATGAAGTGTTAATGGCTATATACGAATCCTCAAGGCGTCGTAAGCGTGTCCGATTGCCATTAGAGGAAAAGGAATCACCTTTGACAATCATGATTAGAGAAGGATTGTTGTAATCATTGTAGTGACACGGCATGCCGTGCCACCACATTATCAGTTTTTTATTCCAGAGACTTTATCTCTCCCCATAGAGTAGTTGCGGATTGGGATTTTGGCGGCGCGGTAAAAGTATTTGATGTAGATACAATAACTTGAAATGGCAGATCCGTGTAAGAAGCCAATGGAATCCAACTGGTTACGTGTGGATTTTCACCAACAACAGTCACAACTCCAAGTGTAGCTTTGCCACCGCCTGAGATAGTCCATGTATTTGAACCCGGTTTGGCAAAAGTAAAATCATTGGCAAAACTTATATAGTAAACTACCAGATCACAGTCTGAAGTTCCTATTCCTTTATAATCCTCGTAGTTATAATTTTTGTCGTTACTATAGAAGGCATTTATTGCCGTTTCAGTTACAGCATTAGTTCCACAGCCCAAGCACGGAGTAGTAGAGTTTTCTATTGTAAATATCATGTCATGGACAGTGGCGCCACTTGAATCGAACCATCGGCGTATACCCAAACGAACACTGTTGTCGTTAAGATAGTATTTCCTATTTACTAGATTTCCTCGACGAACTTTATTACTACTATCTTTCCATACAAGAATATCGAATGCCGCTTTGTATTTCTTGTAATTAGATGTTGTTTTACCATCATCTATATCAAACCAGAAGTTTGTCGATCTCGGTGAGCAATATCCGGGAGGATAGGTTGGGTCATCTGCCTCATTCGGGTAACTCCAACGATCTGGTTTCCCAAGATAAAGAAGAGCACCATCAAGAGCGTTACTGCTATTAAATGCAAGTTCCAGTTTATCTCCCGGTGAGCTTATATGCGCATCAGTGTAAAGAGTTATACCATTACCATTCCGAAATACATAGGAACTTGAACCATTGAGTTGGGCATATCCGTAAGAAATTTGTTCATTAGGCGGCCAATCAGCATAAACAAATGTTACAAACAAAAGCATCGTGAAAATACAAACCATTGAGATCCCAAAAAACTTTTTCATTGTTTCCCCCCTTGCTTGACAGCAATTGAATAGAAAACCATAGGAACTACCTTAAAATTATCATTTTTCGACTTGCTGTGAAATCACCTGCCTTTAGAACGTAGAAATAGACTCCGCTTGATACTTGCTCACCTGATTCATCTTTACCATCCCAATGTGCTGAATTATTTTGGTTTATATACGAACCAGCCTGTTTCCGTCCGAGATTTAATGTTCGCACAAGCCGACCTTCTGCCGAATATATCTTAATCTCGACATCAGCATCATTCTCTAATTGATAAGGTATCCACGTTTCTGGATTAGAGGGGTTGGGATAGTTCTGGTACAATCTATTGCCTTTTATTCTTCCCCATGTGATCGGGAGTTTATCATGAGAGTTTACAGCCTGACCTTTAGTTATGCCTTTGCCTTCCTCGACAACGATAAACTGATCTGCTGGAATATCACTAAGCAAAGTAATGGTTCCAGAAGGCCATTTAATCTCTATACTTTGTGCTACGGAATTCCTATCCAGACCAAAATGAGCAGTCAGCGCCATGTTTGCCCATGCACAACCCGGGTTTATCTCCCGCATCATTGACAGTTCACCTGCTTTGACTTTTACTCTTGCTCCTATACCATCCCTGTTGCTCTTTGTGCCTACTAGCTTGATATTCAGCCAATGATTTTGGTTGCCTTCGTTGTGATAGATCGTAAACTTTCCATTATCTGCTGAACACAAATCCAAAAAACCATCATTATCGTAATCAGCAAAAGCACAACCACCGGGGAATTGTGCCCATCCTTGCTTGATCCCTGATTCTATCGCTAGATTAGTGAACGTACCATCACCGTTATTATGAAAAAGTGTCCTATCTCCCATCCAGCCCATCACATACATATCAATGTAACCATCGTTGTCGTAGTCTCCAATAGTAAGCCTTTCACCACTATCAAGCCATGCTCCGGCTTTTTGCGCTACTTCTGTGAAAGTTCCATTGCCATCATTTTGATACAAACGGCTTGATGCGACACCTGCTATTGTGTAAATATCCAGATCACCGTCATTATCATAATCAAAAAACGCAGCGCATCTTCCGTTTCCTCTTTCTTCTTCTACGCCGGCTTTTTTCCCAACACTTGAAAAAGTTCCATCACCATTATTATGATAAAGAAGGCTTGGCCCAACAACATTCGATAAAAATATATCCATGTATCCATCGTTATCGTAATCGCCTAATGCGCTTTCTACAGTAATAATTTCACCTTCCAATCCAGATACATTTGTTACATTAACAAACGTACCATTCCCTTTGCCCTTAAATAGAAAATTTTGAAATTGAAGTGCGAAAAAAATGTCTAAATAACCATCATTATCGAAATCGAAGAAACTACCATTAAAACTGGCACCCAAAAGTTCTAGCCCAGATTTGGCACTGATGTCATTAAAAGTTTTATTACCGTTATTATGATAGATTAGAATTTTCGGTTTAACCCATAAATTTTCAGCATAAGATGTATAGAAATCAATCAACCCGTCATTGTCATAATCCAAAAATCCAGCGTGCAAATAGACTCCTTTGTTGTTCTTAAAACCTATTTTCTCAGTTATATCTGTGAATGTGCCATCACCATTATTGCTAAAAAAAGCGCAAGAACCTAAATTATCAACCATCCATATACCGTAAGATATAAATAGATCAAAATCACCATCATTGTCATAATCTCCAAAGACTATTGCTGCACCGTGCATAGAAGCATCTTTAAGTCCTGTTTTCTCAGTAGCATCAGTGAAAACTTTCTGAGCAAAAGACGTCAAACAGGGAGACAACAATACTCCAAAAAACAAGATTAACAGTAATAGCTTTTTAATCATCACATCCTCCTCATATCAATAAAGTTCTTACCTTATTCAAGTAGACAATAGCTTGTCAAATTGATTTATACCACTAAATTCATTATTTACTGCCTTGCTTTATCCATCCCCATGTTGCTATTTGCTTACCAGCGGAGAAGACAGCCTTGTAAGCAAAAGCAGGATCAAACCAATCGGGGTAAGTGTCTTCTGAGTCAATATTTGTTAATCTGATTGGGTTTTTTCCATCAGCATCCATAACGTAGATACCCATTCCAATACCGACTCGAAGAGAGTAAAAAGCAATCTTTTGACCATCAGGAGACCACGCTGGACACCTATCATAGTCGGTATTGTTTTCTGTCAAGTTTTGTAATTTATTTCCATTAGCATCCATAACATAAATATCACCATTCCCACTCCGTTCAGAAGCAAAAGCAATCTTCTGACCGTCTGGCGACCACGCAGGATCCCAGTCAAATGCAGGATTGTTTGTAAGGTTGTGCTGATTCTTGCCATCAGCATCCATAACGTAGACTTCCACATTCCCATCACGATTAGTGATAAATGTGATCTTTTGACCATCAGGAGACCATGATGGAGCCATGTCCCCAAAGAGATTGTTTGTCAGGTTACGTGGATTCTTCCCATCAGCATCCATGACATAGATTTCAAAATCTTCTACACTATCTTGATCAGATGTGAAGGCGATTTTTTGTCCGTCTGGTGACCATGATGGAATAATATCAATCGCAGAATTATTTGTCAGGTTACGCTGGTTCTTTCCGTCGGTGTCCATAACGTAAATCTCCGAATTTCCATCCCTGGGAGAGACAAAGGCAATCTGTGCCATTTGCGGAGCTTGCGCATCAACATTGATCAATGAAACGATACCGATTAACAGTGCAAATGATGCTATATAAAGACCAACAAGCGTTGAATTATAATCAAGCCTGCTGACTATTTTTTTCTGATTCACGTAAAAGCTCCTCTACATCAACTTCCCAGAAGGTACACTCAGGGCGTGCCTTAACAAAGCCATCCAATCCATAGGCAATCCATTTACCATCAGGTGACCAGTATAAATTTGATAAGTTTCTATTATCGTCATAGATCCTATCATTCGTAATCTGTTTTACTATGCCACCTTCTGACGTAACGGTATATATTTGAGGGGGTTTTTCGTCTCCATATTTATAGCCAGCAAATGCAAGATACAGTCCATCTGGAGACCAGCAGAAATAACCAACATCATCAAGCCCGTATTTTTCCAGATCAAAAATCTGCCTGATTATCCTGTCATCTATTGATATAATGACGAATTTCCCTTCCCTGTCAAAGATGGCGATCTCTTTGCTGTCCGGTGACCACTCGAAAAATCTACTTCCTACATCCATTAC
>Ga0315280_10010821_pt1 | contig 11342 bp, 5 predicted proteins | sample YL17G06_40_MG_FD_203697 | JGI IMG/M metagenome (GOLD analysis project Ga0315280, IMG submission 203697) | Sediment microbial communities from Yellowstone Lake, YNP, Wyoming, USA - YL17G06_40 | ecosystem: Environmental > Aquatic > Freshwater > Lake > Sediment | place: USA: Wyoming | collected... | reverse complement strand
GGTGCGGCGGCTGATGGAAACGCGCGGGCTGAACTTCAGCCAGGCGCGCGAACTGGCTTCTGCAAGCCTGGTGTTCACCGGCCACACCCCGGTGCTGGCCGGGCATGACTACTTCTCGCCCGATCTGGTGAGCCGCTACCTGGGAGACTACGCCCGTATGCTGGGCCTCTCGCAGGGGGATTTTCTGGCGCTGGGCCGGGAGCGTGCCACGGACGGCGGCGAGTTCTGCATGACCATTCTGGCGCTGCGGCTGGCGGCTCACAGCAACGGGGTCAGCAAGCTGCACGGGGAGGTGGCGCGCAAGATGTGGCAGGTGCTGTGGCCGGGGGTGCCGGAGAACGAAGTCCCGATCGGTCACGTGACCAACGGAGTGCACTTCCAATCCTGGATCTCCTACGAGATGAACCAGCTCTACGACCGCTACCTGGGACCGAAGTGGCGGGAGGAGCCGGGCGAACAGGCCCTCTGGCAGCGGGTCGAAAACATCCCGGCGGAGGAACTCTGGCGCACCCACGAGCGGCGGCGGGAGCGGCTGGTGGCCTTCACGCGGCGGCGGCTGCGTGAGCAGCTCCAACAGCGCAGTGCACCTCAGCGGGAGATCGAAGCGGCCGAGGAAGTGCTGGACCCGGAGGCCTTGACCATAGGCTTCGCGCGGCGGTTTGCCACCTACAAGCGGGCCACCTTGCTGCTGCGCGACGCCGAGCGGCTGGGGCGCATTCTCAACGGCGCCGGCCGGCCCGTGCAAGTCATCTATGCGGGCAAAGCCCATCCCCGCGATGACGCCGGCAAGGAACTGATCCGGCAGGTGGTGAACCTGGCACGCCGGGAGGAGTTCCGCAGGCGGCTGGTGTTCCTGGAGAACTACGACCTGACGATCGCTCGCTACCTGGTGCAAGGCGTGGACGTGTGGCTGAACACGCCCCTGCGGCCCCAGGAAGCCAGCGGGACCAGCGGCATGAAGGCGGCCGCCAACGGGGCGCTGAATCTGAGCATCCTGGACGGCTGGTGGGACGAGGCCTGGCGGGGCCCGGAGCTGCGCTCCAGCCCCATCGGCTGGGCCATCGGGCATGGAGAGATTTTCGACAATCCCGAATACCAGAACCAGGTGGAGGCCGAAGCGCTGTACGATCTGCTGGAGCGGGACGCGGTCCCCACCTTCTATGAGCGGGGCGCCGACCGGCTGCCGCGCCGCTGGATCGGCCGCATGAAAGCCTCCATCGGGATCTTGTGCCACTTCTTCAACACCCACCGCATGGTGCGGGACTATACCGAAGCCTTCTACCTGCCGTCGCACGCCCGATACCTGGAGCTGGAGGCCGAGCGGGCGGCGCGCGCCAAGGCGCTGGCGGCCTGGCTGGACCGGGTGCGCGAACAGTGGCCCCAGGTGCGCGTGGAAGCGGTGGACGACGGGCCCGCGTCCGGGCTGCCAGTGGGCGCCAAGACCCGCATTGGAGCGCGGCTGAATCTGGGCGCGCTGAAGCCGGAGGATGTGGCCGTGGAACTCTACCTGGGCCGGATGGATCCCAACGGCGAGATCGTGGAGGCCCAGCCCGCCTCGATGCAGCCGGTCCGCCAGGTTGACCAGAGCCGCTATCTGTTCGAGGCCACCGCAGTGCCCTGCTCGAAGAGCGGCCTGCACGGCTACACCGTGCGGGTCCTGCCGCACCATCCCGACCTGCCCACGCGGTTTCTGCCCGGCCTGATCGCCTGGGCGGATGCGGGCGTATAGGCGCGCCAGTGGACCGCGGCAAGCTGATCGTTTTTTCCGGGCCCGCCTGCTCCGGCAAATCCACCCTGGCGGCGCAACTGTCGGTGGAGCTGGCTATCCCGCATCTGGCCATGGACCAGACGCGGGCCCGCCTGATGCCGGGCTCGCCGCACACACGCCAGGACCGGGCGGTGGCCTATCGGGCCATGCACTGGGCTGCCGAGTTGCTGGCGGAAGGCGGGCTCGACGTGATCCTGGACGCGCCCTACGGGCGCTCCGAGGATCGCCGGGAACTGGAGCAGATCGCCGCGCGGGCCGGCGCGCCGTTGTTCCTGATCGAGTGCCGCGTGCCGCCCCAGGTGGCCCTGGCCCGCTTCCGGCAGAGGGAGCGGGGGCCTCGCATGGATCTCACCGAAGAGCGGGTCGATGAGCTGGTGCGCGCGTTTCGCTATTGCGGCCGTGGGCTGCTGCTGGAGACCGGCAGCCTGGATGTGGGCGGCTGCCTGGCGCTGATCCGGCAGTATCTGGCGACCGGCCGGCCGGCGCCGCCGGGCGAGTGGGCCGGGCGCTCGTGATACAATGCGCCTGTTTGGAGGGAGACACCGTGAGAAGACCGACTGTCCTGGGTATCGCCGTCCTGCTGGGCGCCTGCTCTCTGGCGGCGCAGAACAAGAAGATTGTAGTGACCGGCCTGAGCCCGTCCGCGGTTCAGGAGCTTCAGGCGGCGGCCCCGAATGTCACCATCGTAGCGGCCGGATCCGACCTGATGAGCCAGGTGGCGGATGCCGATGCCATCCTGGGGACGATTAATGACAAGCTGCTGGCGGCGGGCAAAAAGCTGAAGTGGGTCCAGATTTTCACTGCCGGCGTCGAGCGCCACCTCTCGCCCGCGGTGCGCAACAGCCAGCTCACCATGACCAACTGCAAGATCATCCAGGGACCCAACATCGCCGATCATGCCATGGCCCTGCTGCTGTCGCTGACGCGCGGCCTGTACCGCACCATTCCCATCCGGACCAGCGGGGAGTGGACGCGCGGCCAGTACAGCCTGATCGAGCTGAGCGGGAAGACCGCCGTGATCATCGGGGTGGGCGGCATCGGGATGCAGATCGCGCAACGGGCCCGGGCCTTCGACATGAAGGTGATCGGCGTGGACCCTAAGGACATCCCGTACACCCCGCTGCTCAGCAAGGTGGTGCCCCCCGACCGGCTCGACACCGTGCTGCCGGAGGCCGATGTGGTCTTCGTCTCCGCCCCGCACACTCGCGAAAGCGAGGGAATGATGGGTGCGCGGCAGTTCGAGCTGATGAAGAAGAACTCGTATTTCATCGCGGTTTCGCGCGGCAAGCTCTACAGCACCGAGGCGCTCATGAAGGCTCTGGACAGCAAGCACTTGGCCGGCGCTGGCCTGGACGTCACCGACCCCGAGCCGCTGCCCAAGGACCACCCGCTCTGGAAGTTCGAAAACGTGGTCATCACCCCGCACATCGCCGGGGGCTCGGACCTGGTCCAGCAGCGCCGCATGGAGCTGCTCAAAGAGAACCTGCGCCGCTTCGCATCCGGCGAGCCGCTGCTGAACGTGGTGGACAAGCAGAAGGGGTATTAGCCGGGAAGCCCGGTAGCTTCAGATGAACAGCTCGACCGGGACCTGGAAGTACTCGGCGAGCTTCTTGGCCTGCGCTTTGCTGATGGCGCGTTTGCCGTTGAGCACCTCGGAGGCCAGCCCCTTATTTCCAAAGACCGGCCAGATGTCCTTGTGGCGCAGACCCCGGTCTTCTATCAAGACTTTGAGCATTTCCAGCGGCGGCGCTGGTTTCATGGCGTAGCGCCTCTCTTCAAAGTCTTCGATCAGGAGCGTGAGCAGTTCGGCCAGTTGTTCTTCTTCCGGCGAAAGATCCTCACGCAGGTCCAGTTCTTCGAGCAGCGCAACGGCGCGCTGGTCTTCTTTTTCGGTCTGAATGGGGCGTGGCAGAATCCTGAGCAGAAGCTTGCCGTAGCGCTTCTCGTCGATCACCGCCGTGTTTCTCATTCCTTCCAAGTTCCTTTCTGGTGCCGACCGCTCACTCACAAGCTGTCAAAAATTGCCAGGGCAGGTCGGCGACCTGCCCCACAGCTCTGGCAAGTTGCTGATGTGGCGCAGGCCCCCGGCCTGCGTTACTGATAGCCGAACTGAGGCGGACATTTCTTCACAGTTTCTCACCCTCGCGACTCCGAAAAGAGCAGGCGGGACTTGAGCTCTTTGATGCGGTCGCGGAGTTGGGCGGCCTTCTCGAACTCGAATTTCTTGGCGGCGTCGCGCATCTTCTGCTCGAGTTCGGTGAGGTAGCGGTCGAGCTGCTCGGGGGTCATCTCCGCGATTTCGGGTTCGGCTTCCACCGGCACGGTGACGTAGTCGCCCTCGGCGATCGCTACCAGGCTCATGTCGATGGGCTTGATGATGGATTGGGGCGTGATGTTGTTGGCTTCGTTGTAGTCGGCCTGGATCTTGCGGCGGCGGTTGGTCTCATCGATGGCGTGCCGCATGCCGGCGGTGACAACGTCGGCATAGAGGATGGCGCGGCCGTTGATGTGGCGGGCGGCGCGGCCGATGGTCTGAATCAGCGAGCCGCCGGAGCGCAGAAAGCCTTCCTTGTCAGCGTCCAGAATGGCCACCAGGGAAACCTCCGGGAGGTCGAGGCCTTCGCGCAGCAGGTTGACGCCGATGAGGGCGTCGAATTCGCCGCGGCGCAGGTCGCGCAGGATCTTCACCCGGTCCAGGGTGCTGATTTCGGAGTGCAGGTAACTGCACCGCACGCCGACTTCGGAGTAGTACTCGGCCAGGTCTTCAGCCATGCGCTTGGTCAGAGTGGTGACCAGCACGCGCTCGTTGTTCTCAGCGCGCTGGCGGATCTCGCCGAGCAAGTCATCGACCTGGCCCTTGATGGGCCGCACCTCGAGCGCCGGGTCCACCAGTCCGGTGGGACGAATGACCTGCTCGGCCACCACCCCCGCGGACTTGGTGAGTTCGTAGGGAGCGGGGGTGGCCGAAAGGTAGATCACCTGGGTGACCCGGTTTTCAAACTCCTCGAAGGTGAGGGGCCGGTTGTCCAACGCGCTGGGCAGACGGAAACCGAAGGCCACCAGCGTTTCCTTGCGCGAGCGGTCGCCGTGATACATGCCGTGGAGCTGCGGGACGGTCTGATGGCTTTCGTCCAGGAAGATCAGGGCGTCGTGTGGCAGGTAGTCGAGCAGGGTAGGCGGCGCCTCGCCAGGCAGGCGCCCGGAGAAGTGCCGCGAGTAATTCTCGATGCCGTGGCAGTAACCGATCTGGCGGATCATCTCGAGGTCGAAGCGGGTGCGCTGCCAGAGGCGCTGGGCCTCGACCAGCTTGCCCTGCTTCTCCAGTTCGGCGTGCCACCACTCCAGTTCCTTCTCGATCGAGGCCAGGGCCTTTTCGCGGGTCTCGTCGCTCATCACGTAGTGGGTCTTGGGATAGATGGGCAGCCGCAGGTAAGTCTGGCGCACCTGGCCGAGCAGCGGATCAATCTGCGAGAGGCTCTCGATCTCGTCGCCCCACAGCTCGATGCGGTAGGCGTAATCGTCGTAAGTTGGGAAGACTTCGATGACGTCGCCGCGCACCCGGAAGGTCCCGCGCCGGAAGTCCAGATCGTTGCGCTCGTAGAGAATGTCCACCAAGCGGGAAAGAATCTGGTGGCGCGAGATCTTCTGGCCTTTTTCGAGCATCAGCAGCATGCCGTAGTAGGCCTCCGGTGAGCCCAGACCGTAAATGCAACTGACCGAAGCGACGATCACGCAGTCGCGGCGCTCGAACAGCGAGCGGGTGGCAGACATGCGCAGCTTGTCCAGCTCGTCGTTGATGGTGGCTTCTTTCTCGATGTAGACGTCGCTGGCGGGGAGATAGGCTTCCGGCTGGTAGTAATCGTAGTAGCTGACGAAGTATTCAACCGCGTTGGAGGGGAAGAACGTTCTGAACTCGTGATAGAGCTGGGCGGCCAGGGTCTTGTTGTGGGCCAGCACCAGCGCCGGGCGGCCCACCTTCTCGATGACCTTGGCCATGGTGAAGGTCTTGCCGGACCCGGTCACGCCCAGCAGCACCTGGTGCGGCTCACCGTCCAGGAGGCCTCTGGTGAGCTGCTCGATGGCGGTGGCCTGATCGCCACGGGGGCGGTAGTCGACCGCCAGACGGAAGGGCATGATTTCAGTATAGAGAGGCTGAAGCGTGCAGCCCGGCTCGACCCGAACTGGGCCGCAAACCGCCGCTCGACCGTAAACTGAGCTCGGGGCGCTCTCTAGCCGATAAGTAGAAGGGGCTGATGCCGGTACGGCGGGATTCTCCTGAGCGCAAGCCGGCTGGAGGCCCCGGACTCATCTTGGCAAGAGCGGCGCCACATGCGTGTGAGCGACGCGGGCAGAGGCATGATCCCGCACGACTGTAGTCCGGCCGCCTTGGAGCGCGATCCCGCCGCGGCAGGTCCTGTCAACGCGCCCGCCCGCTGGGCAGCCGCCGGCCTGCTGATCCAGATGCTGCTGGTGGTTGCTGCGCTCACCGTGATTTACAGCCAACTCGGGTCTCCGGCGCCACCACTGTGGCTGCGCCAGGCGGCCGCCATCGCGGCAGTGCTGCTGGCCTTGGCGCCGGCTTTGTACCTGGCCCTCCGCCGATCAGGCCGCCGCGGGCAGGATCACTGCGCGGAGGAGCGGCAAACCGATGCCGAGCGAGCCGGTCTGGCTACCGCGATCGCGCAAGCGGCGGAAGCCGTCGTGATCACGGATCACACCGCCAAAATTCAGTATGTGAATCCCGCTTTTACCAGAATGACCGGATACACAAGTGAAGAAGTGGTTGGACAGAACCCGCGGCTGCTGAAATCAGGCAGGCAGGACCGAGCGTTCTACAAAGACCTCTGGGACACCATCCTGGCCGGGAGAGTCTGGCACGGCGAGCTGATCAACCGGTGCAAGAACGGCAGCCTTTACAGGGAGGAGATGAACATCGCTCCGGTACGCGACTGCCACGGCGTGATCACCGGCTACATCGCGATCAAGCAGGACGTGACCGGGCGCAGGGCCAGGGAGAACGCGCAGCGGTTTCTGGCGGCCTTTGTGGAATCGTCTCAGGACGCCATCATTACCCACACGCCGGAGGGCGTGATTACGAGCTGGAATCCCGCCGCAGAAGGGCTGTTTGGCTACCGGGCCGAAGAGGTCGTCGGCAAGCCCATCTCCCTGGTCATGCCGCCGGAGGAGCCGGACATGTTCCCGCGGTTGATCGGAAAGCTGGGCCGCGGTGAATCGGTCCCTCCGTTCGAGAACGTTGGCATCGCCAAAGACGGCGGAAGGGCCCACGTCTTCGTGTCAGCCTTTCCGCTCAGAGACGAGACCGGGCGAGTCATGGCGGCTGCGGCCATCGTCCGCGACATCGGCAAGCGCAAACGAGCCGAGGAGGCCCTACGAGCGAGCGAAGAGAAGTACCGGAGACTGGTGGCCAACCTCCCCGATGTCACGTGGAGCTCCAGCGCCGATGGCCGGACCATCTACATCAGTCCGAATGTGGAGGCCGCTTTCGGCTACACGGCCGAGGAGATATGCGAAGGAGGGGAGGAATTGTGGTTGGGGCGAATCCACCCGGCTGACGTACCGCGAGTGGCGGATGCACTGGGAGATCTTTTTGCCCACAACAAGCCCTTCGATGCGGAATACCGCATCCAGCGCAAAAGCGGCGAGTGGATCTGGATTCACGACCGGGCGACCCGAACTTTCGATCGCGACGGCCTCCGCTACGCCGACGGGGTGTTCTCAGACGTCACGACGCGCAAGCGAGCCGAAGAGGCCCTGGCCGAATCGGAAAAGCGCTACCGTCTCCTGTTCGAGCGCAACCTGGCGGGAGTGTTCCGAGCGTTGCCCGAAAGCGGCGTGGTGGAGTGCAATGATGCATTTGTGCGCATTCTGGGCTACGATTCAGTGGCGGAGTTGTCCGCACACCAACCATCCCATCCGTTCTACGATCCTGACGAAGGGCGGGCGGCTCTTGAGCGCCTGCTCCAGGAGCGAACCCTCACCAACTTCGATATCCGTCTGAAGCGCAAAGACGGCACACCCGTGTGGATCCTGGCCAACGTCAGCCTGACGGAAGACCAGAACGGCCGCCCCGCGTACATCGAGGGAACACTGCTGGATATCACGGAACGCAAACGGGTCGAAGAAGAGCTCCAGACGGCCAAGGAGGCTGCCGAGGCCGCCAACCGCGCCAAGAGCGATTTTTTGGCGAACATGAGTCATGAAATCCGCACCCCCATGAACGGGGTCATCGGCATGACGGAACTGGCTCTCGACACCGACCTCACCGCCGAGCAACGTGAATGTCTCGACAGCATCAATATTTCGGCCCACTCCCTGCTCGCCATCATCAACGACATTCTCGATTTCTCCAAGATCGAGGCACGAAGACTCAGCCTGGAGCGCGTCGAGTTTGACCTGCGGAGAAGCATCGACGCTGCCATGAAAGCTCTGGGCATCAGTGCCGACAAGAAGAACCTGGAACTCGTCTACCATTTTGATCCCGAACTCCCGGCCACCGTGTTGGGAGATCCCGGCCGCCTGGGGCAGATTCTCATCAACCTGGTGGGAAATGCCCTGAAGTTTACCGAGCAGGGTGAAGTGGTGGTCAGCGTGCAAAAACTCTCGCAGGCGGAAGGCGGGATTATGGTGCAGTTCAGCGTGACCGACACCGGAATAGGGATTGCACCCGAAAAGAAGCAGTCTATCTTCGAGGCCTTCGCGCAGGCCGATAGCTCGATCACCCGGCGATTCGGAGGCACCGGCCTGGGACTGACTATCGCCTCGGAGCTGGTTGTCCTGATGAATGGCCGAATCTGGCTCGAGAGCGAGGTCGGCAAGGGCAGCACATTCCACTTCACGGCGCGCGTGGGATGCCCTGAAAAGCCGGCCGGGCAGCCGGCCCGCGCCAGCATGACGGCGCTTCAAGGACTGCCCGTTCTGGTGGTCGATGACAACGCGACCAACCGGCGCGTGCTGGAAGCGGTCCTGCGCAACTGGGGTACGCGCCCGCAGTCGTGCCAGAGCGGGCCGGCTGCGCTCTCCTGGCTGCAGCAGGCCAGCCAGGCCGGAAACCCGTTTCGGCTCGCCATCGTGGACGGCAGAATGCCTGAGATGGATGGATTCGCGCTGGTCGAGCGCATCAAGGACAATCCCGGCCTGGCCAGCATCTTCACCATCATGCTGACCTCCGCGGCACAGCGTGACGACGCCGCGCGTTGCCGCCAAATCGGCGTCTCCGCCTATCTCACCAAACCAGCCGGGGAATCGGAACTCCTCGACGCCGTGCTCCGTCTTCTGGCGCCTGGAGAATGTCCAGCGCAGAAACCGGAATTGATTACTGCCCACTCGCTTCGTGAGATGCACCGGCATTTGCACATCCTGGCAGTCGACGATAACCTCATCAACCGATCCCTCGCTCTGCGCCTGGTTGAGAAGCTGGGCTACACAGGGAGCGTGGCAACGACAGGCCGGGAGGCGCTTTCCGCTCTCGCGAAGGAGCGCTTCGACCTCGTCTTGATGGACATTCAAATGCCCGAGATGGACGGGATCGAAGCAACCCGCTTGATCCGCCAGAGCGAGCGGAACACCGGCGAACACCTCCCCATCATCGCCATGACCGCTCACGCCATGCCGGGCGACCGGGAGCGGTGTGTCTGCTGTGGAATGGACGGCTACTTACCCAAGCCCGTCAGTGTCAGAGACCTCCATGCAGCCATCGAGGACCTGCTGAAGGAAAATCAGTGTGCTGACTTGCGTACGACATCGTCCAGGGCTCCATACAAAGCAGCGGCTTTCACCCATGAGCCGGCAGAGCAGCCCGCTCCATTCCGCGACCTACGATCTACGATCCCGCTTTTCCCACTCCGCGTTGAACTCGCAGCCCAGGAAGGCGATGAGGGCCAGCAGGTACATCCAGACCAGCAGGGCGATGACCGCGGCGATACTGCCGTACATCACGTTGTAGTTGGCGATGTTGCGCACGTACCAGGCAAACAGCAGGGTGGTGGCGAACCAGAGCGCGGTCGCCAGCAGCGCGCCTGGCCAGACCCGGCGCCAGCGCTGCCAGCGGTTGGGGCCGAAGTAGTACAGGATGGCGGCCGCCAGGATGATCGCGCCCAGCGAAATCAGGTAGCGGATGATTGCGAAAAGCACCAAGACCCAGCCGCGCAGTTCGGAGCCCGCCGGGACCAGGCCCAGCCAGCTTCCAATCCAGCGCTCAACGTGCCCGCCCAGCAGAACCAGGACCACGGCGCAAAGCATCGGGGTGAGGGTCGCAGCAACCAGCAGCAAGGCCAGGAATTGTTCGCGCAGGAAGGAGCGGCCACTCGGGATTTCGTAGGCTGCCCGGAAACCTTCCATCAGGCTGGTGATGACGCCCGAAGCCGCCCACAGCGAGACCAGCATCCCGGTGACGGGCAACAGCACCGGCCGCTTTCCTTTGCTGGTGAAGTAGTCGACGACCAGGTCCTGCGCGCCGGGCGGGAGCACCTGTGAGAGGAAGTCGTAAATGGGCTGATAGACAAACTCTGCCTGGACACGCACCAGGATGGTGGCCAGGGTGGCCAGCAGCGGGAAGAATGAGAGCAGAGCGGAGTAGGCGGCGCCCTTGGCCATCCCGAACTGATTGTGCCGGTAGGCGGAGACGAAGGATCGGCGGAGCACGGTCAATTTCCCCTCACTACCAGGCGCGTGCGGTGTGTCACAACCTTGGAGGCTGGCTGCCCGGCGGGCCCTGGTTGCGCCAGTGCGGCGCCGGCGCACAACCAGCACAGCGCCAGGCCCGTCAAAAACCACAACTCAGGATTCGGCCTCACCGTGATGCACTCTCAGACAGGTATCATCTCCAGGATAGAACCAGCTCCGGGCCCGCGCCACGTGGACCCCCAGCAGGGTCTCGGGACGCAGCAGCTCGAGGACGGTTTTCCAGTCCGCACGCGCCACTTGGCAGAGCAAGCGGCGGAGCGACCCCGTTTGAGTCAGGTTCCGCAACTGATAGAGGTAGCCGTTGCGGCGAAAGATCCGGTCGACTTCGGAGGCCGGGTAGAATTTCGAGACGGTTGCGCGGTGCGTATGCCAGACCATCGAGCCGGGGCAGAACAGCACTCGGTAGCCGTTCTTTCTGGCGATGGTGCTCCACTCGACGTCCTCCCAGTAGAACGGGTGATAGGGGTCCCAGCGGCTCATCACTGCCCGCAGGACTTTCTTTTGAAACAGAGACGAGCCGCCTCCGGCATAGAAGGAGTCGCGCACCCGTTCGGGATCTTCGGGGACCACATCCAAGATCTCAACCACCCCGTCTGAGATTCGGAAATCCGTCCAGTTGGTTTCCTCGCGGGGCTTGGCGGGGTCTTTGAAACGGATCTGGGAGGCCACCGCGAAGACATCCGGAGCGCGGCACCGCATGGCTTCCCGGATGGCCGTGGGATCCACAATCATGTCGTTGTTCAGCAAGTAAACCCAGTCGCAGGCGGCGGTTTCCAGGCCCCATCGAATGGCCCGGCTGAATCCCAGGGGGCGCTTCGAGAACAGCCACTTCACGTGCGGGTATTTCTCGCGCAGACCTGCGTACAGGCTT
>Ga0315280_10010820_pt1 | contig 11342 bp, 9 predicted proteins | sample YL17G06_40_MG_FD_203697 | JGI IMG/M metagenome (GOLD analysis project Ga0315280, IMG submission 203697) | Sediment microbial communities from Yellowstone Lake, YNP, Wyoming, USA - YL17G06_40 | ecosystem: Environmental > Aquatic > Freshwater > Lake > Sediment | place: USA: Wyoming | collected... | reverse complement strand
CGTCGGTTCCGCTGGCAGAGGCCTTGGGGATGGAGGCGAAGCTCCCCTACCTCGATCCGGAGTTCAAGTCCTTTGCCATGGAACTGGATCCTCGGTACAAGGTCGGAACTGGGAGGGGTCAGGTCTACGGCAAGTGGATCCTCCGCAAGGCGTTCGAGGGGCTGATGCCTGACGAGGTCGTGTGGAGGGTCAAGACCCCCATAGAGTGCGGCTCGGGAACCACGGTGCTGCCGAGCCTCTTCAACTCGAAGATCTCGGACGCAGAGTTCCACGAAAGGAGAAGGAGATACCTCGCTGAGGATAAGGTGACCATCCGCGACAAGGAGCAGTTGTTTTACTACGAGGTATACCGAGCCGAGGTGGGCGTTCCGCATCCCACTGATCTTAAAGGTAATATCTGTCCTCAGTGCAACTCTAACGTCCAGAATAGAGCGACGTATTGCCGGACCTGTGGTGCCTACCCGATCTGAGAACCTATTTTTCTCGAAAAACAGACTCCGAATCCGTTATAAATGTTTGAGGACAATTCATAAGAGAGGTCAGGTAATTTGCCTTCGGCCGCCCCACTCGTAGGTAAGATTGAAGGTGTTACCAGTACAGAATCCTTTTCTGTGGTCATTCGGAGGGAGGACGTCGGAAAGAATGACTACGTAGAGGCAAAGCACGAGGGTAAGAGCTACCTTCTAATGATAAAAGAGGTCAAGAGAACGGGGGACAGATCCCTAGGCGTCTGCACGGTGGTGGGAGTACCGCCAAAGACCCCCTTCGCCCCAGGATCCGAGGTCTACCTTGCATCTGAGGAGGCTGTCAGGAGGGGGCTCGGTCTGGAGACGGGCGAGTCCGAGGGCATCTACATCGGCAAGCTGAAGTCTATGGACTTCAAGATATGGCTCCCCATAAAGAAGCTGACGAGGGTCTTCATAGTAGGCAAGCCCGGAGCTGGTAAGTCCTACACCATGGGCGTCATAGCCGAGGAGCTGATAAAGAAGGGCATACCCCTCGTGATTATAGACGCCCACGGCGAGTACTCGAGCCTGAAGGTTCCTGCGGACTCCCCCTCAAAGGAGTTCCACGTGGAGCCCAAGTCCTACACGGAGCAGATCATAGAGTTCGGGGACGTCGTATTCAACCCAGGCGCGGATATAGACGTTTCTGCCCTGGAGAACACGAAGCCTGAGGACATCGTCTGCCAGATGCAGTGCACCATAGCGAACCTGAGGGGGCTTGGCTCTAAGGACCAGTACTCGATCGTGGCAAAGCTGCTGAACAGGCTGCTGGAAGCCGTAATGGTTATGCAGATACCGCCCTTCTACTTGGCGCTGGACGAGGCGCACCTCTTCGCTGGTAGGAGCAAGCGTAGCGACCCCTACGTGAAGGAGAGCCTTGAGATAGTTAGGAGGTTTGCCCAGGAGGGTAGGAAGTTCGGTGCCAACCTGATAGTGCTCACGCAACGACCGCAGTTGCTGGATATGACCGTGAGGAGCCTCTCAGCCACTTGGGTGATCCACCAGCTTACGGACCCCAACGACGTCAGGATCGCTGTAGAGAGCGGCGGCCTCGGCAAGGAGTGGGAGTACGACATCAACTGGCTAGAGCCCGGGGACGCCATAATAACGGGCGACGTCGTGGAGAGAATCCCCCTGCACGTGAGAATAAGGAGCAGGGAGACGAGGCACGGCGCGCCTGGTTTCAACCCGCTGGACTTCGTATCGCCTGAGGAGAGGGAGAAGATGCGGAAGAGGATGGCGGCGCTGAAGGACAAGCTTATGAAGATGAGGGCTGCGCCTGGCACGCCGCCCCAGCTTCCGCCCGCTTTGCCATCGCTCTACATGCCCGTGAAGGTGGACGAGCAGAACCTTCTGAGCATCCTGAAGGAGAACAAGTCCCTCGACTCCGTTGAGGTTATGAAGTCCGACCTTAGGTACATGCCTGCCCTCTTCTCCGAGGTCTCGGTGATGTCAGTAAGGAAGACTCCTGAGATAGAGTTCAAGGACAGGATGCGGCGTCTCGTACCAGCGGACTCCTTGATCTCCATGATCGACTGGCGTCATGAGTCTGCCTACAACCTCGTCGCAAAGGAGGTCTTGGACTCTCCGCCCACCCCGAGCCCTTCAAGGGAGGGGAGGCACGAGCAGCCCTCCTCGGTGGTCCTCGAGGCGTCCAGCGTTGAAGGCTTAAAAGGTCCACTAAAGACCTTCACCGCCTCAAAGCTCACGCAGACCATCTACTACCACAAGGAGCTGGGCGAGTACTCCAGACCCGGGGAGTCTATGGACGATTTCAACTCGCGGCTGAAGACTAGGCTGGAGGACATGAAGCGGGCCAAGGTCTCTGAGATCCAGTCCTCGTACGCCGCAAGGCTTCAGGAGGCAAGGTCATCGGCAAACGCCGCCAAGGAGGAGTACGAAAGCATAGAGAAGCTCGTCGACGGAATAAAAATTGAACTCAAGTCCCTTGAGAGGGAGAGGGTCAAGGCCGCGAGGGATGGGAGGGCGACTCTGAAGGTTTCCGCCCAGATCCAGACGAGGGAGGCACGGCTCGTCAGGCTCGAGAAGAGGATCTCCGAGCTGAGCGAGAAGATCAGCGGTTACAGGAGGAACGAGGAGAAGCTCGAAAAGTCCATGAGAGCCGACGTATTAAGGGCGGAGAGGGAGGTCGAGGCCGTCCTGGAGTCGCCGCTCCAGAACATAATCTTCCAGCCCAAGGTGGATGAGATCGACGTTGAGGCGCTCCAGCTGGTCTGGATACCGGTAATCGAGGCCATCTACAGGGCTTCCTTCGAGGGGATGACCGCCGACTTCAGGTTCGAGTGGAACGCTGTAAACGGTCGAGGGGTATTCGGCACGTGCGCTGAGTGCGGAACCACCATAGAGTCCCTCGAGGGAGGGCTGTTCTGCTGCAAGTGTGGTGAGATATACTGCTCCGATCACCTACAGGTATGCTCGGCATGCGGGAGGAGCGCCTGCTCGAAACACGTCTGGACATGCCCAGAATGCGGGAAGGTATACTGCACCGACGAGAAGCCTCTGATGTGCGCTGCATGCGGCAAGAAGATGTGCGCGGAGTGTGCCGTCAGGTGCGCCAACTGCGCCGATAAGGTCTACTGCAGGAATCACATGAAGGAATGCGCCGTCTGCAATAACCTCTACTGCCCCGAGCACTACAAAGAGCACATCGCCTACTGCTCCAAGTGCGGAAAGGAGCTATGCGTGGTGGAGCAGGTGAGGTGCAAGATATGCGGGAAGACGTTCGGCGAGGAGTGTGTAGTGAAGTGCTCGAAGTGCGGCGAGGAGGTATGCAAGGACGATATGTGGTACTGCACCAACTGCGGGAAGGCCTTCTGCGCTGAGGAGCCCCAGTTAAAGTGTAAGGTCTGCGGGCGACCCATATGCGAGTCCTGCGTTGTTACATGTTCGGTCTGCGGCGCCCCCCTCTGCAAGACGCACGTCAAGGTCTGCCCGAGTTGCGGCGGTAAGGTCTGTCAGGACTGCCTCGTTGAGACGAAGAGGCTCGGGGTATTCAAGAAACTCGTATGCAAGACCTGCGCCGAGAGATGATGTGTTTCGCGAAAAGATTTTTAAGATTGCGATCCAAGTGAAGTGGTCATGAATCCACTCGTCGCGTACTTTTCACGGGGAGGCAACACGCGCAAGGTTGCCGAGGTCATCGCTAAAGAGCTAGGATGCTGTGCTGTAGACATCAAGAGGGAACGACCAGATGTTGCTACTATTGACTTGCTTGTTCTTGGTAGTGGAACCTACGGCGGAAAGCCAGGGAAGGAGTTCGTTTCCTTTCTAGAAGAAATACCGCAGGCAACCAGCAAGCGTGCCGCCCTCTTTGCCACCTGTTCCAGTGGCATGGTTCCGTGGTTTGAGTCCATGTGTGGCGTGCTGAAGTCGAAAGGCTATCAGATCTGCGGGACCTTCAGCTGTTTCGGTCAGATATTTTTCAGCAGGCGCGGGCACCCAACTGCCGAGGAGCTTGCCAAGGCCGCCGAGTTTGCTGTGCAACTCAAGTCGGGTGCGAGTCTTTGAGCCAGCGTCTCCATCAGGACCTTACCATTATCAGGAGCATCTTGAACCTCTCTGTCGCCTTTACGGCGTGCGGCTTATTGGCGGGCATTATGGTCATCTCGCCCTCCTTCAGGTGGAGCCCCCTGCCTGAGATGACGACGTCAGCCTCGCCATCGACGATGTAGACCAGAGCGTCAAATGGCGCGGTGTGTTCGCTCAACCCCTGCCCCGCGTCGAAGGCGAAGAAGGTCACCGTGCCCGTCTCTTTATCGATTAGTGTCCTACTCACAATGGAATTCTCTTGATAATCCACTAAACCTGCCAGATTTACAACTTTGGCTGAAAGTCTTTCAGCGGCGATCTGCTCCTTGTTATGTGCCATAATATCACGTCCTTCAGCGAGTCGCAAGATCACCTTGTCGTAATAACATATAAATTTTTGAGAATTGCTTATAGTTCAGATTTCACCATTTTAGTGTAAAGGCGGGGATATTTTTGTCAGAGAAAATTAGCGCACATGAATCTGTTAGGGAGATGTATGAGAAGCTCAAGGAAGACGGAATGACAAACGTATGGGACAGGTGGGCCGCCCAGGAGCTGGTTAGGTGCAAGCCCTTCTGCGCCAGGGGTCTGAGCTGCCAGTTCTGCAGCAACGGTCCGTGCAGGATAATACCCGGAAAGCTGGAGAGGGGTACCTGCGGGATGAACGGGGACGGCATGGCCATCCGCTACATGCTCCTCCGCAACGCCATGGGGCTATCCACCTACACCTACCATGCCAGGGAGGTGGCTAAGACCCTCATCGCCACGGGCGAGGGGAAGACTCCCTACGCGATAACAGATCCAGTCAAGCTCAATTCCTTCGCTGCAAAGGCCGGTCTGGACACGAACAAGCCGATCGGAGAGCTTGCCGTAAACCTCGGCCGTTTCATCCTCGACGAGATAAACCGGGATCCCAAGACGCCGTTAAAGCTGATCGAATCTCTCGCAACGCCCGGCAGGGTGGCCGCCTGGAAGAGTCTCGGCATACTGCCGGGAGGTCCAGCCAACGAGCAGATCGACGCGGTTTCCCACTGCTTGACCAACGTGGACGGCGACTACGTCTCGCTCTCAAAGACAGCACTGAGGCTCGCTCTCTCTTGCATCTACGGCTCCTTGATACCGCTGGAGTACGGCCAGGACATCCTATTTGGCACACCCAAGCCCCACAGGATGAACTTTGACCTGGGCATACCAGACCCTGCCTATGTAAACGTGGTCGTTAATGGCCACGAGCCCTTCATTGGTATAGCTCTGATAAAGCACTGCAGGAGGCCCGAGGTCCAGGCAGAGGCCAGAAGGGCGGGGGCTAAGGGGATCAAGGTCATAGGTTCGATAGAGACGGGGCAGGAGATCCTCCAGCGCACCGAACTTGACGAGGTCTTTGCTGGGATGATGGGCAACTGGATCTCCATAGAGCCCCTCATCGCCACGGGTGCCGTCGACCTCTTTGCCATGGACATGAACTGCTCCCCGCCGTCCTTGGAGGAGTACGTCCCCAAGTATCCCACCACGTTCGTCTCGGTATCGCCGCTGGTCAACATCCTTGGCGTGGACAAGCACGTGGATTACCTGCCGGAGAAGGTGGAGGAACAGGCAGTGCAGCTCACCGAGATGGCTATAGAGAACTTCAAGAGGAGGCGCGGGAAGGAGACACATGTACCCAAGATTTTGCAACAAGCCATTGTCGGTTTCTCAATAGAATCGATAATAGACGCGTTGGGCGGGAGCCTTACTCCGCTTCTGGACGCGATAAAGTCTTGCAAAATCAAGGGAGTAGTCGGGCTCGTCTCATGCACCTCGCTGGGGAACGGTCCTCAGGATACCTCCACTATCACCATAGCCAAGGAGCTGATAAAGAGGGACATACTCGTCCTCTCCATGGGTTGTGGCAATGCCGCGGTCCAGCTCGGAGGGCTCTGCACAGCCGAGGCAAGGGGGCTCGCGGGTCCCGGTTTGAAATCCGTTTGTGAGGCGCTGGGCGTTCCTCCGGTGCTCTCGTTCGGCACCTGCACAGATACTGGGCGCCTATCAGTCTTGGTGTCAGCGGTTGCAAACGCGCTGGGCGTCGACATCCCTGATCTGCCAGTAGCCGTAACCGCCCCCCAGTATATGGAGCAGAAGGCGACTATAGACGCCGTCTTCGCTCTGGCGTTCGGTACATTCACGCACGTTTCACCAACACCGCCCATAACAGGTGGGGCACGTCTCATGAAGCTCCTCTCAGAGGACCTAGAAGGGATTACAGGAGGTAAGCTCCTGCTGGAGAACGATATGGTCAAGGCTGCCGACGCTATAGAATTGCATATACTGAAGAAGAGGAAGGCGCTAGGACTAACTTGATACAATCTTTTTTATTTTCCATTAAATAAGGCACAAAAGTCGATAAAAGGCAGATCAGACGGGAAGCTCCTTGACCTCGACCGCCATGGCGTCCCTGTTGCCGAGGATCTTCCTCTTAATCTCCTCCATGGTCATGCCAGACTGCCCCACGTCCGCGACAACAACCCACTCAGCCACGTCCCCCTTCTTCAGCGTCCTTGAGCTTGAGGTCATCAAGTCCAAATTCATCTCACTGAGGGTTCTCGCCGCCCTCGCGAGCGCCCCGGGCCTGTCAGGTATCTTCAGCTTCATCTCCACCAGCTTTGCGTGGGCACCTGCGAAGAGGCTGAGCATCACGCTTCGATCCTCCCGGTCTATCCTGACTGCCGCGTAGGACCCCTCCTTCATGCCGAGCTCCTCCCTCATATGGGCCGGTATCGTTACCCTTCCCTTCGAGTCGATCCTCATGATCTCCTGCTCGTGTGCCATATGTCCCACTCAATACTGTACGGAAAAGTTCTTAATCGTTTCTGTGGGCGCCATCGCCTTACGAATGCTTAAAAGGTAGGTATTGCTATTGTATTGATTCGGCAAACTTTGCGTTCGGAGGTGAACCATCGTGGCTGAAGAAACACAACCAAAAGAGAAGCCGGCAATGCCTAGAGAAGAGAGGCCGGCAATGCCTAGAGAAGAGAGGCCGGCAATGCCTAGAGACGTGATATTGGTCGGGAAGAAACCGATCATGAGCTATGCCATGGCCGCCCTAATGCAGCTAACGGAGAGCGGTGAGATAACCATCAAGGCAAGGGGTAGGGCCATCTCCGCTGCAGTCGATGTGGCCGAGGTAGTATCGAAGAGGTTCCTAAGTGGCAATGCCGCCGTGAAGAGCGTGGCTATAGGTACCGAGGTTCTAGGAGAACCACCCAGGAACGTCTCTACCATTGAAATAAAAGTGTCGAGCAAACCAAAGAAGTGATGACCTGATACGATGCAATACAGGAAAACATGACCCATCTTTTTTCTAACCCATTTTTATTATCGGGGCGGTAAATTAAGCGATAGCCCCCAATGCAATATGTATTATGCCCAGCGCAATCATTAGCAGCGCCGCGTCCTTTTCTGCTAACAGTAAATTTATTTTGACAATACTTATATATAGCACAATTTAACTTTCGCAGAGTGATGAACATGACGTCATTATCCGATAGTCTTTCACATGCTGCTGACTACACCAAAGGTATACTGTCAAGGCTCGGCGATTACATAATACTCGCCATAATCTCCATTATCCCAATCGTAAACTTCATCGCTTGGGGATACTATGGCAGAGTTATCAAGGACGCCTCCGCCTCGAAGGAACCACCAAAGCTGGAAAAATACGGAGACATGTTCGTAGGCGGTCTCATGGTCTTCGTTGCTGGCTTGATTTGGGCTATACCTATCATTATTATTTCGGCGGTCATTGCAATACCAATCATTGGAGCCATCTCTCTCGCGCGGTGGAACCAGATGATGTCACCCGATTTCCTCGCTAATCCAGGTGCTATGATGTTTTTGATCATGCCCTTGCTGGCAATAATGGGGATAATCGCCTTCCTGGTCGGCATAGTTGCATTGATGGGAGTAATTCACATGTTCAAGACCGGCTCGTTCGGTAAGGCATTCGCCATAGGCGAGATACTCAACATCATAGGGAAGATAGGCTGGCTACGCTACCTTGCATGGCTTGTTGTATCCTTCGTCCTAGGTGCGGTAATAGGAGCCCTTTCTTTGATACCTTTCGTCGGCTGGATCATCGATGCCTTCCTATCGGTACTGCTGGTCATATTCCTTGCCAGAAGCATCGGCATAATGTACGATGCCGCAGTGGGCGGGACGACCGCTCCTGCAGCTCCGACTGCAGCTCCTCCACCACCGCCTCCACAGGCGCCTACAGCTTAACCTTCAACTCATTTTTCCTTTTTACTTCAACCGACAGCGAGCTTGAGATCTATTGACTTGACTTGTTTTGAAGCACATTATGATCCAGCGTGAAGGCGATCTAAGATTTAAAAACCCTCTGCGCCCTTAGAGTCTGTGATGCCCATGAAACGAAAGATAACCGCGGTATCATTTGACGTCGACGGTACCCTCGTGACCCCCTCCTTCGCAGACCTTGTGTGGCTTGAGGCTCTGCCGCAGGCGGTCTCCGACTGCTGGAAGATAAGCCTGGAGGACGCCAAGCAGAGGCTCTACTCCGACTACGACTCCATAGGGCAGCAACGCCCGGAGTGGTACGATCTTCAGTACTGGGTCAAGAGGTACCGCCTCGAACTGAAGCCGAAGACCTTTATCCTCCAGTACAAGAATGCCGTAACCATCTACCCCGAGGTCATGGACGTGCTGGAGAGACTGAGGGAGCAGTTCGACCTCGTCGTTATATCAAACTCCTCGCGCCTCTTCCTTGATGTAACGACAGAGCCCCTCAGACCTTACTTTAAGCACGTATACTCGACCCTCTCGGATTTGGGCATGATGAAGGATACCCACGCCTACACAGCGGTATGCGATAGGATGGGCATCAACCCCTACGAAATGGTCCACATAGGTGACAGCCTGGAGCTGGACTACATCAGGGCCAAGAGGGCGGGGCTGAGGGCGTACTACCTCGACAGGAAGGGCAGGAGGCACGGCAGGTACTTCGTGAAGGACCTGAAGGAGTTTGCCATGCGCCTTGGATATGCCGATCGCCGCTAAAAGTTTAACCCACCCTTAATATTTATTATCGGAAGAGAACCATATTCTCCTATGGCACTGAAAGATGTAATAGCAAATGAGAGACGAGACGCTTTCATGCTGTGCAACGAGGCAATCGCCAGGGGTGCCTTTGAATCCAACGTCAAGGTCGTTGCCTTTTACCCGGGCGCCCCGACCTCTGAGGTTCTCGATACATTCTCAGATGCGTTAGGAGCCTTCGACTATCAGATGGAGATCGCTACCAACGAGAAGGTGGCACTGGAGATCTGCGCCGGCGCGTCCTTTGCCGGGCTCAGGAGCCTGACGGCCATGAAGAGCGTGGGGACGAACGTCGCCTCGGACACCCTCTTCGTTCTGGGCTACACCGGGGTGAGGGGCGGTCTGGTCCTTGTAATGGCGGACGACCCGCACGCGCACTCCTCCCAGTCCGAGCAGGACGGCAGGTTCTTCGCGCCCAACTCCTACATACCCATGCTCGAGCCTTCCTCGCCGCAGGAGGCGAAGGAGATGGTCAAGAGGGCCTTTGAGATATCCGAGAGGTACAGGGTCCCGGTGATCATTAGAACGGTGACGAGGGTCAACCACCAGAGCGGGATTGTCAAGCTTGAAGAGATCAACATGAAGGAGTTCAAGAGGGTAAAGTGGAAGGACCTGAAGGAAGAGTTCACGACGCTGGGCGAGGTCGCGCGGCAGAAGAAGCTGAAGATGCTCGAGAGGGCAGAGAGGCTGGCGGAGGAGTTCGAGGGATCGGAGTTCAACCTTATAAAAGACACAAGGTCTGATGTCGGGGTGATAACCTCCTCCGTCTCGTACCTCTACGTCCTTGAGGCGCTGAAGATTCTGAAACTGGAATCGAAGGTCAAGATCCTCAAGCTGGGAACAACTTACCCCCTCCCGAAGAACTTGATCAGGAACTTCATCAAGGGTCTGAAGACGGTGATCGTCGTGGAGGAGCTCTCGCCATACTTGGAGAAGGAGGTCTACGCCATAGCGAAGGACGCCAACCCCTCCGTGGCGATCTTCGGGAAGTACTCAAAGACATTCTCAGAGGCTTGGGAGTACAACTCTAGCGTCGTCGTCAAGGGCATGGCCTCCGCTCTGGGCCTGAAGTACCCAGATTACGACGCCGTCGTGGATGAGGCAAAGAGGCTGAAGGGCATGATCCCAGACAGGTACCCGACCTTCTGCGCCGGATGCCCCCACAGGGCCACGTTCGTAGCCCTTAACCAGGCCCTCAAGGCTGAGGCGGTCAAGGGCAAGGAACACTTCTTTTCGAACGACATCGGCTGCTACTCCATGTGGATCTATCCGCCCATAGCACACTCAGATAGCTCCCTCTGCATGGGCGCCTCGGTAGGGGTCGCCAACGGCCTGTCGCACGCAATCGAGGAGAGGCCGGTCGCGGTCGTGGGGGACTCCACATTCTACCACGCCGCGATACCCGCCATCATAGACGCCGTCCACAATGGGAACAAGTTCACATTGATCATATTGGACAACTCTGTGACCGCCATGACCGGGCAGCAGTCGAACCCTTCCACAGAGTTCACCGCGGGCTGGAGGCAGGGGAAGAAGGTCTCCATAGAGGGCATCTGCAGGGGGATCGGAGTCGATTTCGTGGAGATTGTGGACTCGTACGACGTCAAGAACAACGTCGAAGTCTTCAGGAGGGCGCTGGAGTTCGACGGGCTCTCCGTGGTGATCTCAAGGAGGGAGTGTGCCCTTTACGGCGACAGGAACAAGAGGAGGAGGGGCGAGCCCATCATCCCGTTCTACGTGGACAAGAACATCTGCAGGAGGCCTTACATGTGCCTGAGGACGTTCTACTGCCCTGCCTACGATATAGACGAGGATCGGCAGCCCAGGATCTCGCCGGACATATGCGACGGCTGCTCCGTATGCTCTAAACTATGCCCGTTCTCAGCGATAAAGAGGACGGAGTCGAGGTGAGGTGAGACCATGAGCTTCAACATATTCATATGCGGGGTCGGCGGGCAGGGGCTAGTCCTACTCACCAGCGTCATGGGGAACGCCTGCGTGAAGAGCGGCAAGAAAGCCATCACAGGAGAGATGTACGGGCTCTCTCAGAGGAGCGGAACCGTCTTTGTCCACATGAGGATAGGCGAGGACGCCTTCTCACCGCTGATACCCTACGGGGGGGCTGACATCATAATCGCCCTGGAGGCCATTGAGGCACTGCGCTACGTGGAGTACCTGAAGAAGGGCGGGATA
>Ga0315280_10010819_pt1 | contig 11343 bp, 10 predicted proteins | sample YL17G06_40_MG_FD_203697 | JGI IMG/M metagenome (GOLD analysis project Ga0315280, IMG submission 203697) | Sediment microbial communities from Yellowstone Lake, YNP, Wyoming, USA - YL17G06_40 | ecosystem: Environmental > Aquatic > Freshwater > Lake > Sediment | place: USA: Wyoming | collected... | reverse complement strand
GACCGCATCCACGTCGACTACCACGACGTACCCACCCCCCTGAACCAGCTCGCCAACGTCTCGACTCCGGAGCCGCGGCTGCTGGTCATCCAGCCCTGGGAGCGGAGCCTGATCCCCGCCATCGAGAAGGCGATTCTGAAATCGGACCTGGGCCTGACGCCGACGAACGACGGCCGTCTGATCCGCCTCGCCATCCCGCAGCTCACGGAGGAGCGGCGGCGAGACCTGGTGAAGGTCGTCCGCCGGCGGACCGAGGAGGGCCGAGTGGCCATCCGGAACGTCCGCCGGGAGGCGCACGACGACCTGCGGGGCCTGGAGAAGGAGAAGCTCATCTCCGAGGATGAGTCCAAGCGCGCCCAGGAGCGCCTCCAGAAGATCACGGACGCGATGATCGCGGAGGTCGACCAGGCGGGCCAGAAGAAGGAAGAGGAGATCCTCGAGGTCTAGTGGCTGCGAAGCAATCGGACCTGGCGCAGCGCTACGGGGCGCTCACGAAGGCGCCGTACCACGTCGGCATAATCATGGACGGCAACGGCCGGTGGGCGAAGGCGCGTGGCCTGCCGCGACTGGCGGGCCACCGCGCCGGCACCGAGAACATCCGGCCGGTCCTCGAGGGCTGCGTCGAGTTCGGCGTCCAGATCCTCACCATCTACGCCTTCTCGACCGAGAACTGGGACCGGCCCGTCGAGGAGGTGCGCGGCCTCTTCGGCATCTTCAACGAGGTCATCCGACGCGAGCTGAACAGCCTCCACCGCAACGGCGTCCAGCTCCGGCACATCGGCCGGACCGAGGGGCTGCCCGGCAACCTGGTGGAGTCCATCCGCGAGGCCGTCCACCTCACCAGGGACAACTCCCGGATCACCCTGAACGTCGCCTTCAACTACGGCGGGCGGGCCGAGATCGTCGACGCCGTCCGTCGGCTGCTCGAGGAGCGGGCCGACCCAAAGCAACTGACCGAGGCATCTCTGGCGCAGCACCTCTACACGGCCGACCAGCCCGACCCCGACCTCATCATCCGAACCGGCGGCGACATGCGCTTGAGCAACTTCCTCATCTGGCAGGCCGCGTACGCGGAGTACTACTCGACGCCCACCTACTGGCCGGACTTCGGGAAGGAGGCGCTCTGCCAGGCACTCCTGGCCTACCAGCAGCGCGAGCGCCGCTTCGGTCGGGTGCCCGGCTAGATGCTGCGGTCGAGGCTGCTCGTCGCCGCGGCCGCGCTGCCCCCCGTGCTCGCCCTCGTCTACGTCGGGGGCTGGCCCCTCTGCCTGCTGCTCGTCGCCGCGGCCGTCGTCGGCACGACCGAGCTGCGGGCCCTGTTCGACGCCGCCGGGATACCGGCCTTCTGGCCGGCGGCGTTCGTCGCCGCGCCACTTCTCGTCCTCGACGCCCGGTGGCCTGACCTTGGCCTGGCCCGGCTCGTCGCCGCGGCGGCGCTCGTCGCCGGACTCGTCTGGGCGGTCTTGCAGGAGGTCGAGCCCGCCCGAGCCGTCGTCGGCTGGGGGGCGACGCTTGCCGCCTCCCTGTACCTGGGCCTGCCGCTCGGCCTCGCCCTGAGCCTCCGGTCCCGAGACGAAGCAGTCGGGACGGCGCTCGCGCTGGGGCCGCTGGCCCTGTCCCGCGGCGTGCTCTGGCTGGCGCTGGCGCTTCTCCTCGCGTGGGCGTGCGATACCGCGGCCTACTCCGTCGGCCGGGCCCTGGGCCGCCGGCCTTTCTTCCAGCGGATCAGCCCGAGGAAGACGCTCGAGGGCACGGTGGCGGGCGTCGTGGCCGCGGCGGCCGTGGGGCTGGCCGTCGGGCCATCGGTCGGGCTGGCGCCGGCCTACTCTGTCGCCCTCGGGGCCGTCGGGGGCGTCGCCGGCGTCTTCGGGGACCTCGCCGAGTCGCTATTGAAGCGGGCCGGCCGGGGGAAGGACTCCGGCCGGCTGTTCCCCGGCCACGGGGGGCTGCTGGATCGGCTTGATAGCCTGCTCTTCGTGTTCGTGGTGGTATACTATGGTGGGGAGTTAGCACGGACCGTTGGGGGGTAACAGCCCCGGTCCCTGGTGGTGGAATGGCTGAGGCGGCAGGTGGCAGCGGCAAGGCGCCCAGGCGCCTGGTGATCCTCGGGAGCACCGGCTCGATTGGCAGGCAGGCGCTCGAGGTCGTGCGCGGCCTGCCGGGGCGCTTCGAGGTCGTCGGCCTGGCCGGCGGCACCAACCTCGAGGTGCTCCGGCAGCAGGTGGCCGAGTTTCGGCCGCGCTACTACTCCAGCGTCGCCCCCGGCGACGTACCGGGGGGCGAGCGCGTGTCTCTGGAGGCGCTGGCCGCCCTCCCCGACGCCGACCTGGTGCTGGTCGCCACGGTCGGCATCGCCGGCCTGGCGCCGACCCTGGCCGCCATCCGCACCGGCAAGCCGGTCGCCTTGGCGAACAAGGAGGTGCTCGTGGTGGCCGGCGAGGTGGTCGCCGCCGAGGCCCGGCGCCGGGGGGTGCCGCTGCTACCCGTCGACAGCGAGCACAACGCCATCTGGCAGTGCCTGCGGGGCGAGGCCGCCCTGGGATCCTGGGACGACGCCTCGCCGGTCGTCCGGCTCATCCTGACGGCGTCGGGCGGCGCCTTCCGCGACCACACGCCCGAGCAACTCGCCCGGGTCACGCCGGCCGAGGCGCTTCGGCACCCCAACTGGGTGATGGGGCCCAAGGTGACCGTCGACTCGGCGACGCTGCTCAACAAGGGGTTCGAGGTCATCGAGGCGCGCTGGCTGTTCGGCGTGCCCTACGAGCGCATCGACGTCCTGATGCACCGGGAGAGCGTCGTGCACTCGCTGGTGCAGTTCGTCGACGGGTCGATCAAGGCGCAACTGGGGCCCCCCGACATGCGGCTGCCCATCCAGTACGCCCTGACGTGCTCGGACCGGGCCCCCAGCCCGGCCCGCGCCCTGGACCTGGCCGGCCTAGGCCGGCTGACGTTCGCCCCGATGGACGAGGCGCGCTACCCCTGCTTCCGGCTGGCGCGCCAGGCAGCTCTGGCCGGGCGAAGCTATCCGGCCGTGCTCAGCGGCGCCGACCAGAGCGCCGTCGATCTGTTCCTCTCGGGAGCCATCGGCTTCCTGGACATAGCCCGCCTGGTCGAGGAGGTGCTCGCCGAGCACAGCCCCGCCGACGATTCGAACCTGGACGAGCTGATCCGCGCCAACGACTGGGCGGCGGCGCGGTGTCGGGAGCTGGCCGCTCGCGTGCGGTCAGCCTGAAACGAGGAGTTGCATGGGTCTGGCACCGATCCTTGGCGCATTCGGGTCCACCGCGCAGCTCGTGGGCTCGGTGCTTGCCTTCCTCATCCTCCTGAGCCTGATGGTGTTCGTCCACGAGGCCGGCCACTTCTTCCTGGCGAAGCGGTCCGGCGTGAAGGTCGAGGAGTTCGGCTTCGGCTTTCCGCCGCGCCTCTGGGCGACCCGGCGAGGCGAGACTGAGTACTCGATCAACGCCGTGCCGCTGGGCGGCTTCGTCCGGATGCTCGGCGAGGACGATCCCACCCAGCCCCGTAGCTTCGCCCGAGCCCGCAAGCTCTGGCGGTTCGCTATCCTGGTCGCCGGCTCGACGATGAACTTCCTCCTGGCTACCGTGCTCTTCACCGGCGCGTTTGCCGTGGGCTGGCCGACGGTCACTCAGAGCGAGGTCCAGGTGATGACGGTGATGCCCGGGCTGCCTGCCGAGGCGGCCGGGCTGAAGGCGGGAGACGTCGTCCTCACGCTGGCCGGCCAGCCGGTGCGCGGCTCCCGGGAGCTCCGACAGCTCTCCGAGCAGAACGCGGGCCGGGAGGTGCCGCTGGAGGTGCGCCGAGACAACGCCACGGTGGCTCTTAAGATCACGCCGCGCGCCACCTGGCCGGAGGGCGAGGGTCCCCTGGGCGTCAGCATCGGAGACCGCCCGGTGAAGGTCGAGCCGGTGGCGTATCCCCTTGCCCGGGCCCTCTGGCGCGGCGTCGAGCAGACGTTCGGAGTCGTCGCGTTCACGTTCTACCTGCCGGTGCTCGCCTTCAAGGGCCTGCTGCCGTGGTCGGTGGTCCGACCGGTCGGGCCGGTCGGCATCTACAGCATCGCCAGCCAGGCGGCCGTCGAGACCGTCCAGACCGGCTGGTGGTTCCCGATCCTGAGCGTCGCGGCGAGCCTGAGCGCCGGCCTCGGGCTGGCCAACCTCCTCCCGATCCCCGGGCTGGACGGCGGCCGGCTCCTCTTCATCCTCCTGGAGGCCGTCCGCGGCCGCCGGATCGATCCGCAGAAGGAGGGCATGATCCACCTCGTCGGGCTGGCGGTGCTCTTCTCGCTGGTCATCGTCATCACCTTCGCCGACATCAGCGCTCCGGTCGACGTCGACTGGGGGCTACGATAAGCTGATAAGCTAACGGGGAACCACAGATGGACACGGATGCACGCGGATGACCACAGATGGATGCTGATCGGGCTGCCGATCCGGCTGGTCGCGCCGCTGGGCGAGGTCGTCGGGTGGGCCCGGGCGTGGCTGGCGGAGGTGGGCGCGCGCTGCGGATCGCCTGACTGACCGAGGCATCCGTCCCTCACCCCGGCCCTCTCACCGCAGGGGAGAGGGAGCCTCCCCTCTCCCTGGAACCGGCACCGGCGCTGCCGTGTGCGCGGCGTCAGCTCCCGCCGCCGGCGTCCTCGGCCAGCGCGCGCCCCTCGACCCGGGCGCAGATGCGCCGGACCTCGGCCCGAACCCGGGCGACGACGCGCGGGTCTCCGATGCCCCGGACCACCTCGCCGACGAGCCGTCCGACCTCGGCGACGTCGTCCTTGCGGTAGCCGAGCGTGGTGACGGCCGGCGTGCCGAGCCGGATGCCGCTCGTCTGGCTCAGCGGACGCGTGTCGCCCGGCACCGCGTTCCGGTTGCAGACGATGCCGGCCTGGTCGAGCGCCTCGGCGACCTCGGCGCCCGTCGGGCCGTCGGCTCCCAGATCGACGAGGATGAGATGGTTGTCGGTGCCGCCGGAGACCAGGCGAAGTCCCTGGTCCGCGAGGGTTGCCGCGAGGACCCGAGCGTTCTCGACCACCGCTTGCTGGTAGGTGACGAACTCGGGGCGCAGCGCCTCGCCGAGGGCGACGGCCTTCGCCGCGATGATGTGCTCCAGGGGGCCGCCCTGGATGCCGGGGAACACGGCCTTGTCCACCGCGCGGCCCCACTCCCTCTTGCCGAGCACCAGGCCGCCGCGCGGGCCGCGCAGCGTCTTGTGCGTGGAGGAGGTGACGAGCTCGGCGTGGGGCACCGGCGATGGGTGGACGCCGGCGGCCACGAGCCCGGCGATGTGGGCCATGTCGACCATCAGGAGCGCGCCCACCTCGTCGGCGATGGCGCGGAACCGGGCGAAGTCGATGGTCCGCGGGTAGGCGGTGGCTCCGGCGACGACGAGCTTCGGCCGGTGCTGGCGGGCTAGCTCGGCGATGGCGTCGTAGTCCAGCCGGCCCGTCTCCCTGTCGACGCCGTAGTGGACGAAGTGGTAGAGCTTGCCGGAGAAGCTGACCGGGCTGCCGTGGGTGAGGTGGCCGCCCTCGGCCAGCGCCATCGCCAGGACGGTGTCGCCCGGCTCGACGGCGGCGAAGTAGACGGCCATGTTCGCCTGGCTGCCGGAGTGAGGCTGGACGTTGGCGTGGTCGGCGCCGAACAGGCGCCTGGCGCGGTCGACTGCCAGGCGCTCGACGACGTCGATCCACTCGCAGCCCTGGTAATAGCGCCGGCCGGGCAGCCCCTCGGCGTACTTCTGGGTCAGCACCGAGCCGGTAGCCTCCAGCACGGCCGCGCTGACGTAGTTCTCCGACGCGATCAACTGTATCTTGTCGCGCAGCCGGCGCTCCTCGCGCTGAATGGCGGAGAAGACCTCCGGGTCCTCCCGCGCGAGAGCGCTGAGGCCGCGCGCGTAACTCACTGTTGGTGCGCTCATGCCTGCTCCTCCTTTCGACTCAGCCCCTACCTTCAGTCCACAACCACAACAAAAGCACCCCGCCCCCAGCATAGGGACGGGATGCTCTCCCGCGGTTCCACCCTACTTGCCCGGCAGACCGCTGCCGGGCCACTCGTATGGACAAGGCCCCGTGAGGCGCCGTTCGCCGCCGATGCCTGCCCGGGCTTTCACCCTGCCCCGGTTCTCTACCAGGCGGCTGGCGGCTACTCCTCCTCAAGCCCCTATTCACTTGGTAGCTATCGTCAACTATATTCTACCCGAAGCGGGGTATCTCCGTCAAGGGCAGGACGGCGCCGTTTGCCCCGCCGTTCCTCCTGAGCTATAATCTCCTATGCGTCCGGCGGCCGATGGCTGGTGGCCGTCGGACGAAAGCCGCGAGGGGTGGTCTGTGAGCGCCTTGTCCCGGTTTGAAGAGCTGATCGCGGGGATTTTCGAGGGATCGCTGGTCGGCTTGCTTGGCGCCCAGGTGCAGCCGGTCGAGATGGCCAAGCGCCTGGCGCGAGCGATGGAGACCGAGCGGACCATCGGCGTGGGACGCGCCATCGCGCCCAACGACTACACCGTTCAACTGAGCCCCGACGACTTCCAGCGCTTCCAGACCGTCCAGCGGGCGCTCGAGCGCGAGCTGGAGGAGTACCTCCGCGAGGCCGCCCGGGAGCAAGGGCTTTCGTTCCTCAGCCGACCGGCCGTTCGGCTCGAGGCGTCGGGGTCCGTCGGGCGCCACCAGATTCGGGTGGCCGCCCGCCTCGCGGACCGTCCGCCCCCGGCGACCCCGGAGGCCGAGATCGCCGAGCACACTCAGCGCTTCCAGGCCGTGTCGGCTCCGTCGCCGGTAGCCAAGAGCGCGGCGGGTCAGACGGCGGACGGCGCCGTCTGCCGGCTGGTCGCGAGCGCCGACGGAAGCAAGTATCCCGTGGCCAGATCGGTCGTCACGCTGGGCCGGGCGCTGGACAACGACGTCGTGCTCGAGGATACCCGCGTCTCCCGCTACCACGCCGAGATCCGGCTGCGCGAGAGCCGGTACTACGTTCGGGACCTGCGCAGCACCAACGGCACGCTCCTCAACGGGCGCCCCGCGGTCGAGGAGCCGCTGAAGCCCGGCGACGTCATCTCGCTCGGGGGCTTCGAGCTGCTCTTCCAGGCCGAGCCGGCGCAGGGGTCCGGGCGTGGCGCCTGAGGTCGGCATCCTGCTGCTCCGGCTTGCGCTCATCGCGGGCCTCTACCTGTTCCTCCTGGCCGTCGTCCTGGTGCTCGCGCGGGACCTGGGCCGGGGCGGGCGGGCTCGCCAGCCGGCGCCGGGGCGCCGGCTCGGCCGTCTCGTCGTCGTCGGCGCCGACGAAGGCCTCGGGCTGGCCGCCAGGGAGTTCGAGCTGCGGCCCACCACCTCGATCGGCCGGGACCCGAGCTGCACGATCGAGATTCCGGACAGCTTCGTCTCGACGACCCACGCCCTGCTGAGCTGGAAGGACGGCCGGTGGTGGCTGGAGGACCTGGGCAGCACCAACGGCACGCAGCTCAACAACCGGGACGTCACCGTGCCGACCCCCGTCGCGCACAACGACGTCATCCAGGTCGGCCGGGTGCGCTTCAAGTTGAGCAAGGAGTGACGCGATTCACAGGATGCACAGGATTGCCGGGATGAACAGGATGGACCTGGGCGGAGGATCGCGCACGACTCCCACTTCCCGCGGCCGGGGTCAGTGGCAGGTCATCGATGCTCCCCCTTCCGACCATCCTGTGTATCCCGCTCATCCTGCGTATCCTGTGAATCCGGCTCCTGCCGGTTGGAGGGTAGTATGACAACGGCGAAACTGGCGGTCATCGGGGGCACCGGCTTCTATCAGATGGAGGGCATCCAGGACGTGGAGGAGGTCCGGGTCTCGACGCCCTTCGGCGAGCCCAGCGACGCCGTCGTCGTGGGCACGCTCGGCGGCCAGCGCGTGGCCTTCCTCCCCCGGCACGGCCGGGGACATCGCGTCAGTCCCGGCGAGCTGAACCAGCGCGCCAACATCTTCGCGCTCAAGACCCTCGGCGTCGAGCGCATCATCTCGATCAGCGCCTGCGGCAGCATGCGCGAAGACATCCACCCCCTCGACGTCGTCATCCCGGATCAGATCTTCGACTGGACGCGCCGCCGGCCGAGCACGTTCTTCGGCGATGGGCTCGTCGCCCACGTCGGCTTCGCCGACCCCTTCTGCCCGGACCTGAGCGCCGTCCTCTACGAGGCGGCGGAGGAGTGCGCGCCCCGGGTTCACCGTGGCGGCACGTACCTCTGCATCGAGGGCCCCCAGTTCTCGACTCGGGCCGAGTCCCGCATCTATCGGCAGTGGGGCGTGGACGTCATCGGCATGACCGCGGTGCCGGAGGCGAAGCTGGCTCGGGAGGCCGAGATCTGCTACGCGACGCTGGCGTTCGCCACCGACTACGACGTCTGGCACACCAGTGAGGAGGCCGTCTCGGTCGAGATGATCGTGGCTAACCTGTTCAGGAACGTAGCCACGGCGAAGCGCATCGTCCGGGCGGCGGTGGGCAAGCTCTCGGGTGAGCGTACCTGCGAGTGCGCCACCGCGCTCGCCACGGCCATCGTCACCCAGCGGGAGGCGATCCCGGCCCAGGTGAAGGAGCAGTTGAGGCCGCTGATCGGGAAGTATCTGTAGAGACAGGATCACGCCCTCACCCCCAGCCCCTCTCCCGCTCTGCTGCCGCCGGCGAGAGGGGTGCCGAAGGCGGGGTGAGGGTCCGTCACTGGAAGGGCCTAAGTGGGTCGTCTGCGTCTGGTCGAGCTGCCTCTGCTGGCGCTGGCCGTCGGGATCGCCGCCGCCGGGCTGGCGGGGCTCGCGCTGCTTCGGCAGGAGGCCGTCGGGCCGTCGCTCTGGCCGGTCCTGGTCCTGCTCGGAGCGTTCCTTGCCGCGCACGTCAGCCTGATCTGGCGCCGGCCCGGCGCCGACCAGGTGCTGCTCCCGCTGGCGGCGGTCCTTTGCGGCCTCGGCCTCGTGGTCATCGCCCGAACCCGGCCGGACTTGCTCCCCCGGCAGGCGGCCTGGCTCGCCGTCGGGACGGCCCTCTTGCTCGGGGTGATCTTCGGCAGCGGCGTGGTCGGCTGGCTGCGCCGGTACCGGTACACCTGGGCGCTGGTCGGTCTGGCCCTGCTGGCGATCACGCTGGTCGTCGGCGTGGACCCCAACCAGAGCGGCGTCAGAATCTGGGTGGGCTTCGGCGGCTACCTGTTCCAGCCGGCCGAGCTGGCCAAGGTGCTGATGGTCGCCTTCCTCGCCGCCTACCTGGACGAGAAGCGCGAGCTGCTCTCGATGGGCGTCTACCAGTTGGGCCCGCTCCGACTGCCGCCGCTGCCCTACCTGGCGCCCTCCCTCGTGATGCTCGGGCTCAGCCTGCTCTTGTTCCTCGTCCAGCACGACCTGGGGGTGACGTTCCTGTTCTTCGGCGTCTTCGTCGCGATGCTCTACGCCGTGAGCGGCCGCGGCGTGTACGTCGTCGCCGGGCTGGCCGTCCTGGCCGGCGCCAGCTACCTGGTCTACCACCTGTTCAGCGTCGCCCGGCTCCGGATGGACCTCTGGCTCAACCCGTGGGCCGATCCGCAGGGGCGTGGCTACCAGATCGTCCAGGCGCTGGTCGCGTTCGCGAGCGGCGGGATACTCGGCGCGGGTCCGGGCTACGGCGCGCCGGAACTCATCCCCGCCGCCTACACCGACTTCCCCTTCGCCGTCGTGGGCGAGGAGCTGGGGCTGGTCGGCGGGCTGGCCGTCATCGCCATCTACCTGATCCTGATGATCCGGGGCTTCCGGATCGCGCTCGACCTGGGCGACAACTTCCGGGGGCTGCTCGCGATGGGCCTGACGACGACTCTCGGCCTGCAGGCCCTGATCATCCTCGCCGGCAACCTCAAGCTGGTGCCGCTCACCGGCATCACGCTGCCGTTCGTCAGCTACGGCGGCAGCTCGCTCATCACCAACTTCATCATTCTGGGCCTGCTCCTGCGGCTCTCCGCCGAGGCACCTGGAGAGACCGCCGATGGTTAGGAACGTGCGGCGGGTGGCCGCCATCCTCGTCGTCGGGTTCGTCTTCGTGGCCCTCGACCTCGCCTACTGGCACGTGCTCGAAGCGCCGGCCCTGGCCGGCAATATGAAGTACAACGCCTACCGGCTCACGGCCGACGAGCGCAACACCCAGCGGGGACGCATCCTCGATCGGAACGGCGCCGTGCTGGCGCGGTCCGAGCGGACGCCGGAGGGCTTCCGCCGGGTCTACGCCTACCCTGCGCTCGCCGCAGTCGTCGGCTACCACGACCCGGTCTACGCCAACTCGGGCGTCGAGGATGCCTTCGACGAGTACCTCGCCGGCCGGGCCGGCGTCGGCCTCCCGGGCAGTCTGCGAAGCAAGCTGCTGCACGCGCCCACGGTCGGGTCCGACGTGGTGCTGACCATCGACCTCGACCTCCAGAAGGCGGCCGACGCCGCGCTCGGGGACGGCCCGGGCGCTATCGTCGTCCTGAACCCCCGGACGGGCGAGGTGCTGGCGATGGCCAGCCACCCCTACTTCGACCCGAACGCCCTGGGGCGCGACTGGCCCCGGCTCCGGGACTCCCCGGACCATCCGCTCCTGAACCGCGCGACGCAGGGCCTGTACACGCCCGGGTCGGTGTTCAAGACGGTCAGCCTCGCGGCCGCGCTGGAGCTCGGGCAGTACGCGCCGACGACGAAGTTCACCTGCGACGACCAGGTCGTCGTCGAGGGCTACCCGATCAAGTGCGACGAGTGGGTCCGTGGCACCTTCGACCTCTCCTACGCCTACGCCTACTCCTGCAACGCCTGCTTCGCCGAGGTCGGGCTGCGGCTCGGCGGGCGCGACCTGACCGAGTACGCCCGGCGGTTTGGGTTCGAGTCGGGAATCCCGCTGGAGATCCCCACGGAGCCGAGCCAGGTCGCGCGGTCCGACCCCGAGCGCCGGCTCATCGGTCCGCTGCTGGCCTCGACCGGCTTTGGGCAGGGCGAGCTGCTCGCGACGCCCCTCCAGATGGCGCTGGTCGCGGCGACGGTGGGCAACGGCGGCGTGGCGCCGACTCCACACCTGGTGTCGCAGGTCCGGGCCGGAGACGGGAGCGTCGCCTACTCGGCGACGAGCAAGCCGTGGCGCACGGTGGTCCGGCCGGAGACGGCGCGGCTGGTGCTCGACATGATGGTGCGGGGCGTGGAGGATGGCTTTGCATCGCCGGCCCGGATCCCCGGCGTGCGGGTTGGCGGGAAGACCGGAACCGCCGAGGTTGGATCCGGCCAGAACACGCACGCCTGGTTCATCGGGATTGCTCCGGCCGACGACCCTCAGGTAGCCATTGCTGTCGTCAAGGAGCACGGCGGCGGCGGGGCGACGGTCGCC
>Ga0315280_10010818_pt1 | contig 11345 bp, 12 predicted proteins | sample YL17G06_40_MG_FD_203697 | JGI IMG/M metagenome (GOLD analysis project Ga0315280, IMG submission 203697) | Sediment microbial communities from Yellowstone Lake, YNP, Wyoming, USA - YL17G06_40 | ecosystem: Environmental > Aquatic > Freshwater > Lake > Sediment | place: USA: Wyoming | collected... | reverse complement strand
CACGCCGGCCCACTGACGACAAGCGCGCCTCGGCACACCCCAGAACCCAAGCCCAACACGCCACCTGTGCCCCTCGACCAGCCCTATCGCAAGAGCCTGCCTTTCCTTGACGCCGCCCCGTTTCTGTGATAGGTTCTCACCCGCCACGCTCAGTGCGGGCGCTCGTCCGGGCGTGGGCTCGGGTTCGGGTCCGGTGAAGGGTGCCGGGCCCAGATTTGAGCCTGCGTACACCGGAACATCCCTACTCAACGCTCGGTCCCGCTCGGCGGGTAGCCGCCGCACGGCTCACGGAGCTTCGCAGTAAGGGCCTATCCCGAAACCGGAACGTCCGCAGCCCTGGAGGGCTGCGCCACGGGTTTCGGGATGAGGACTGGGTCGGGTCTCGACGCCCGACACACTCTCTCCGTCGGCCAAGCGGGATGGAGCGTGCGCCGCGATCTGGTTCTCGACCGGGACGGTCGAGCCACCTGACGATTGCGGCGTGGCCAAGGAGGCCGAACATGCCCCTCGTGTCCATGAAGGAGTTGCTGGAAGCCGGCGTCCATTTCGGGCACCAGACCCGCCGCTGGAACCCGAAGATGAAGCGGTACATCTACGGGGAGCGGGACGGGATCTACATCATCGACCTGCACCAGAGTCTCCGGCGGCTCGAGCAGGCGTACAACTTCGTGCGCGACGTGGCGGCGGAGGGGAAGACGGTGCTCTTTGTCGGCACGAAGCGGCAGGCGCAGGAGTCGATCGAGCAGGCCACCAAGCGAGCGGGCCAGTACTACGTGAACCAGCGCTGGCTCGGCGGTATGTTGACGAACTTCGACACGATGCGCAGCCGCGTCCGGCGCCTCCGTGAGCTGTATGAGATGGAGGCGAGCGGGGTCCTGGAGCGGCTCACCAAGAAGGAGGCCGCCAAGCTTCGCGAGACGCGTGACAAGCTCGAGCGGTACTTCGGCGGCGTCAAGGACATGACGGCGCTGCCGGGCGTCGTGTTCATCGTCGACCTGAAGAAGGAGCACATCTGCGTCGCGGAGTGTCAGAAGCTCGGCATCCCCACCGTGGCGATCCTCGACACGAACTGCGACCCGGACCCGATCACCTACATCATCCCGGGGAACGACGACGCCATTCGCGCGATCCGTCTGGTCACCGGGAAGATGGCCGATGCGGCGATCGAGGGGCGCGGGCTGTACCAGCAGCAGCTCGTTGAGGCCCACGCCGAGCGCGAGGCCGCGGGCATGACGCCGGCGGGGGCGGAGGTCGGGCAGACGTCGTTCGACGCCCTCGGCTTCCCGGGAGACGAGGAAGAGGCTTAGAGCCTATCTTGAAACCGGAACGTCCGCAGCCCTGGAGGGCTGCGCCACGGGTTCCAGGATAGGCTGTAGGAAGAGGGAGTCTGACATGGCTGTCAAACCGGAAGACGTCAAGCGTTTGCGGGAGAAGACGGGCGTCGGCATGATGGACTGCAAGAGGGCGCTGGAGGAGGCGAACGGCGACTTCGACGAAGCCCAGGCCATCCTGCGCAAGAAGGGAATCGCCGTCGCGGCCAAGCGTGCCGACCGGATCGCGAGCGACGGAGCGGTGGTGTCATATATCCACGGCGGCGGACGCATCGGCGTGCTGATCGAGGTGAACTGCGAGACGGACTTCGTGGCCCGCACCGAGAAGTTCCAGGAACTGGCGAAGAACCTGGCCATGCAGATCGCCGCCTCCAAGCCGAAGTGGGTCGCGGCCGAGAACGTGCCGGCGGACGCCCTCGCGCGCGAGCGGGAGATTCTCATCGAGCAGGCCAAGAACGAGGGCAAGCCAGCCAACATCGCCGAGAAGATGGTCGAGGGCCGGCTGAAGAAGTTCTACACGGAGTTCTGCCTGGTGAACCAGCCGTACATCCGGGACGAGTCGATCACCGTGCAAGACCTGATCAGCGACTTCGCGGGCCAGGTCGGCGAGAAGGTGGGGGTGCGGCGGTTCGTCCGGTACGCCCTTGGCGAGGAGATCTGATTGCCTAAGGCACCTCCCCCGGGTCGGAAGCAGCTCAAGTACCCGCGAATCCTGCTCAAACTGAGCGGGGCGTCCTTCGCGGGGAGCAAACCGTACGGGATTGACTGGCTGTTCGTCCGTCGAGTCGCGGACGAGGTCCTGTCGGTGGCCCGGGCGGGGGCGCAAGTTGGGGTGGTGGTGGGCGGCGGGAACATCTGGCGCGGGAAGACGGCGGCCAAGGAGGGCATGGAACGCGGCAACGCGGATTACGTGGGCATGGTCGCGACCGTCATCAACGCCCTCGTGCTCCAAGACTCCCTGGAGCGCGAGGGCGCTGAGACCCGCGTGCAGACGGCCATTGAGATGCGCGAGGTCGCCGAACCTTACATTCGTCGCCGTGCCACGCGCCATCTCGAGCAGGGCCGGATCGTCATCTTCGGGGCCGGAAGCGGTAACCCGTTCTTCACCACGGACACCGCCGCCGTGCTGCGGGCGGTCGAGGTGGGCGCGAATGTGCTCATGAAGGCCACCAACGTGGACGGGGTGTATGACTCCGACCCGCACGCCAATCCGCACGCGAAGCGGCTGCCCCACATCTCCTACCTGGACGTTCTGCAGGAGGGCCTCGGCGTCATGGACTCGGCCGCCATCGCCCTGGCCATGGACAACGACCTGCCCATCATCGTCTTTGACATCGCCGTGCCCGGAAACATCCTCCGCGCCGCCCGGGGAAGCCGTATCGGCACCCTGGTCAACAGCGCCGCTCGGCCCAGAGCGCGGACGTCCTGAAACCATAGAGACGACTCCCTAGACGACACCAGCGCGAAAGGAGCGCCCGCTATGGACCGGCTGATCCGCAAGATGAAGGAGAGGATGACGGAGAGCCTGGAGCGGACCGAGCACGAGCTGGCCCGCATCCGCGCCGGCCGCGCCACCCCGGCCCTGCTGGATGGCATCCTCGTCGACTACTACGACAGCAACGTGCCCATCAACCAGGTCGCGACCATTGCCGTGCCGGAGCCGCGTTACCTCACCATCACCCCCTGGGACAAGGCGGCGGTGGCCAAGATCCGCAAGGCGATCATGACCTCCGACCTGGGCCTTCACCCTTCCGATGACGGCAATGTGATCCGGATCGAGATTCCTGCTCCCACCGAGGAGGGCCGAGCTGACCTCGCCAAACGCGCGGACAAGGTGGCCGAGGATGGCCGCGTAGCCATCCGCAATGTCCGGCGGGACGCCATTGAGGGGATCAAGGCGATGGAGAAGCGGGACGGCCTCTCCGAAGATGAGGTGCGGGCGGGCGAGAAGGAAGTGCAGAGGATCACCGCCGAGTTCGTCGAGAAGATCGACCACGCTGTCGAGCGCAAGCGGAAGGAGATCATGGAGGTATAGGAGAGTGGGGCGGATGGGACAGACACCTTGCGGGACGGGGGAGAATGCGTCTGTCCCATTCTCCTATGTCGCTCTTCCACTGCCTGAGGCAATGGAGGCCCTCGAGGCGCGCCGGGAGCGCGTGGCGGCTGTGCTCGTCACCGGCCCGCCCGGTGGGAGGCAGGGCAAAGGTGTGCCGAGGGTCGTGCGCGAGCGGCGCTGCGCCGAGGGTCTTGAACTAACCGTCGCTTTCCCCAGCCGCACTAGACACGACGGGACCGGCCTCTGACCTTGGACGGCCTTGACTCCGGGGTCTACGCGCTCTTGCTCGAGCTTCGCCGGTCGGCGACCGTGCGGGCCGGGTCGCTGGGCGAGCTGCGACTGCCCGCGGGCCGCTATGTGTACGTGGGGAGCGCGCGGAGGGGGCTGGCGGCGCGGCTCACCCGGCACTGCCGTCGCGAGAAGCGCCTGCGTTGGCACATCGACTACCTCCGCCCCGCCGCTGAGGTGGTGGGCGCGGTTGTCTGGCCGTGGCGCCAGGGGCGCGAGTGCCGCCTGGCCCGCGCACTCTTGAGCGAGGGCCTTGGCCAGATCGCCGCCTCTCGCTTCGGCGCCTCCGACTGCCGGTGTCCGGCGCACCTCCTGGTTGTGCCGAGTGCGGAGCTGGGTATACTGGCGAGAGAGCTGTCGGCCGCGTTAGGGGAGCAGCCGACGCAACTCCTGACCTTCGGTGCCGAGGCCTGAGAGCCCATCCCGAAACCCGAACGTCCGCAGCCCTGGAGGGCCGCGCCACGGGTTCCGGGATAGGCTGTAACCCGACCCCGGCGGGGCAGAGCCTTTGGAACCAGAAACCGGAAACCAGGAACCAGAAACGCCGTTGCCCCTCCCGCGCCATATCGCCGTCGTGATGGACGGCAATGGGCGCTGGGCTCAGCAGAGAGGGCTGAAGCGCATCGAGGGCCACTATGAGGGCCGGAAGGCAACCCGGCGCGTGGTCGAGGAGTGCGTGCGGCTGGGCGTCGAGCATCTCAGCCTCTACGCCTTCAGCACCGAGAACTGGTCGCGCTCTGCCGAGGAGGTTCGCGGGATCCTCAGCCTGATCGAGACCGCCCTCGAGGCGGAGATCGACGACCTCCATGCCAACAACGTGAGGTTCATCACCTCCGGGCGGACCCGCGAGCTGCCGGAGAGCCTGCAGAGGGCCCTCGCGGTCGGCGAGGCCCGGACAGCGGGGAACACGGGCCTCGTGCTGAACCTCGCCATCAACTACAGTGGCCGCACCGAGCTAGCGGATGCCTGCCGCGAGATCGCCGATGATTGCCTGGAGGGACGGCTTTCGCTCGACGAGGTGACCGTGGAGGCGGTTGGCCAGCACCTGTACCACCCCGAACTCCCGGATGTCGATTTGTTCATCCGTCCTAGCGGCGAGATGCGGGTCAGCAACTATCTGCTCTGGCAGATCGCCTACGCCGAGATGTACGTCTGCCCGGTGCTCTGGCCGGATTTCCAGGCAGAGCATCTGCACGAGGCGATCGGCGAGTTCCATCGGCGGGAGCGCCGTTTCGGCGGCGTCCCGGGCTGCGAGAAGGACACCATTGGCGTCTGAACACGGGGCGAACCCGTGTGTCCGCCCTGAGCCGGCTGAACGACCGATCGGGCGGTACGGAAGCAGGTGACACGCCGTCGCCGGCGAAGTCACTCCTGGCAGGTCATCGGAGGCAGCACTGCGTCGTGTCGGTCGATCCCCGACCGGCACCGACATGCCCACCACTGAGGTGATTTGACATGCGCACCACGGCCATCCTACTCGTCTGTCTCCTCGTTCTGGTTCTGGGCGCCGCGATCGGCCTGGCCCAGAATCGCACTCGAGCAGCGGGCCCGCCGACTGAGGCGGAGATCTCGATTGACAACCAGGTCTTCCTCCGCATCCGCACTCCCGCCGCGGGCTACACGATTCTGGAGCGGGAGCAGATCGTCAACGAGCGACTGGTCGCCATCCTCTCCTGCCACCGGCCGGAGCCGGTGACGATCTCCTCCATCCGCGGGAAGCCGACCATCTACGTGGACGGTGTCCAGTTCGTCACCGTCTACCCTCAGGATGTGGCGGCCAACAAGGCGACCTCGATGATGCAGCTCGCCCGGATCTGGGCGGCCAATCTCCGCAGGGGGCTCCCCAAGGTCATGCCCGCTGCACACCCGACCGGGCCCGCTCGGCCTGGCTGCGTTTGCCCCGGTGGCCCGGAGGTGTCCGTCGAGAGGTGAGAGGGCGGCGCAATCGGGCTCAGAATGGCACAGACACCATTCCTGGCGTCGGGAACGGTGTCTGTCCCGTTTTCCGTGAGGCGCGGCGAGCGCCCGGCATCGAGCGGGGGTTTCTCAAGCATCGAGCAAACAAATCCGCGCCGCGGGGGTCTAATGGAGTAGGGGTGCGGCTCGAGGTGTCTGATGGCTTGGGGCCGTGCCCTGCCGCCACAGTCGGGTCTGACGATGCTGTCGGTTGAAGGGATGTGTGAAACGTGCTGCTCGATCGAGGGCGTGACGTGGAGGAACTGAGGGAGTCTATCGGCAAGGTGAGGGATCGCCTTTGACCTCGCCGGCAAGAGTGCGCAACTCGCCGAGTGGGAGAAGGTGATCGAGAGCCAGGACTTCTGGTCCGATCCGGAGACAGCCCAGAAGCACATGCAGAAGATCAGCCAGCTGCGTGGCTTCCTGGCGCCATGGGAGAGACTTACCGCGGAGGTCGATGACCTGGCGATCCTCGCGGAGCTGGCCATCGAGGAGTCCGACGACAGCGTCGAGGCCGAGCTGGAGGAGGGGATTGCGGCGGCCAGGGCCTCTCTGGGCGATCTTGAGCTCGCCACGATCCTCACCAGGGAGCTTGACCGCAACAACGCCATCCTCGCCATCAATGCCGGCGCCGGCGGAACCGAGGCCTGCGACTGGGCGGAGATGCTCCTGCGCATGTACTCGCTCTGGGCCGAGAGCCACAGGTACGGCTTCCAGGTTGTGGACTCCGTACCGGGCGAAGAGGCGGGCTTTCGCAATGTGACCGCGCGGGTGGAGGGCACCAATGCCTACGGCTACCTGAAGGCCGAGGTGGGCGTACACCGGCTCGTGCGCATCTCCCCCTATGACGCGAACAAGCGCCGGCACACGAGCTTTGCCGCCGTTGACGTGCTTCCTGAGGTCGATGACAGCATTCAGATCGAGATCAGGCCCGACGACCTCCGGGTGGAGACCTTTCGGTCGAGCGGCGCCGGCGGTCAGCACGTCAACAAGACCGACTCTGCCGTGCGCATCACTCACCTTCCGACGGGCATCGTTGTCTCGTGCCAGAACGAGCGCAGCCAGCACTCGAACCGTCGGACGGCAATGACGATCCTCCGGGCCAGGCTATACGAGCTGGAGCGGAAGAGGCGCCAACAAGAGCTGGCGGCGCTCCGCGGCGAACAGCAGAACATCGAGTGGGGCAGCCAGATCCGCTCCTACGTCATGCAGCCCTACACGATGGTCAAGGACCACCGTACAAGTGTTGAGGTAGGTGATGTGAACGCCGTGCTGAACGGCGGGCTGGATGAGTTCATGCGGGCGTACCTGCAGGCGAAGATCGGCAGTGAGGAGGGATAGCATGAGGACCATGCGGGCGCTTGCTCCCGTCTTCATCGTATGGCTGTTCACGATTGCGGCCGCCGTGGCGGCCCCGTCGAAGAGCGCGACTCCGCTGACCACGGAGGGTGTCCGGGTACGGGAGGTCTCCGGGGCCGACCTTGTCGCCGATGCGGTGCTCCGCGCCTCGGGGGCGCGGATCGCCCTCCTGGTCGCGGTTCAGTTCAAGCCTGAGACGATCCCGGAGGGGAAGGTGACCCCTGCCGAGGTGGCCCGGATGCTGGCCAAGCGTGAGGTGAGTTGGGTGGTCTCGAGGATCACCGGCGAGGGGCTGAAGGCCGCGTTCGAGCGGTCGCTGTCGCGCGTTCCCGAGGAAAGCGCGCACTTCCTCCAGGTCGCCGGTTTGAGGGTGGAGTACGATCCCCGGGCCTCTTCGGGTCACCGGGTGAAGAGCGTCACGGTGGGCACCGAGCCCCTGCGGGACGGCACACGCTACGAGGTGGCGATGCCTGAGGAGCTGGCCAAAGGGGGCTCGGGCTACTTCGTGATTCCGGACTTCAACGAGAACAACATCGTGCCCGACCGCAGCGGCACGCTGGCCACGGCTGTGAGTAGCTTCCTGGACGCGACGCCTGAGCTTAAGTATGCGAAGCCGGATCGACTGGTACCGAAGGAGCCGTAGGCCACAGCGAAGGTCACCGTGAGGCCGGGGCCGAAGACAGGGACAGACACATCTCCGGACATCCGGGGAATGTGTCTGTGCTGTTCTTGGCCCCGAGGTGGTCTGACTGCCCATGCAGGTACGCACCGCCCGAACAGTGTGCTGGACACTGGTGGCCGTCGGCGTCGTTGCGGCGGTGATCGCGGGCGCCTTCCGGGTGAGGACCGAGCTGGCCGACCGCACGGTGGGGATTGTGCTCGACTACGACGAGCTACGCCGCCTCGCCGCGGCCAGCGGCTACAACACCGCCCAGGTTCTGGACCGCATGAAGGTGGCCGGTGCGACGGGAGTGGCCCTAACCGAGGAGACGCTGCGCGATGCACTCGCCGGCGGCGAGCTGTACCCCGTCCCCGTCTCGTCGCGGGACGTGAATGTGATGGGCCTCCCCACCGGCGCGCTGGCTGGCCCCCCCGCCATCATCTCACGCGTGCACCGCAGTCTGATCGAGCGCCTGGGGATCGGCCGACGCGCGGCGGAGGTGATTCCCCAGGGCGCCTCCACGATGCGGGTCAACATCTGGGGCGTGCGCCTCGCTGATCTGGGTCAGCTCGGCATCGGCTACAACCTGCGGGGACCGGTGGAGATCCGCCAGGCGGGTCTGGAGGTCGTGGCGCGACCGCGCACCGAGGGCAACCAGTGGGCCGCGGACGCGGCGCTGAAGCTGGCCAAGGAGGCGGGCGCGAAGCTGGTCGTGTTCTCCGGCAACGCGGCCCTGGGCTACCCGGACAACCTCGGCGGAGTGGCCGTGGCCATCCGGCAGAATGGTCTCACCTACGGCTATGTGGAGTTCGGGAAGCAGTACGGCGATGCCGGGTTGGCGGCGCGGCTGGCGGGCGACTTCCTGCGCGTACACAGCATCAACGATACCGAGATGCTGGGCATGAGCGTCCGGCGGGCGATAGACCGGTTCGTGCTCGCCGTGCGCGAACGCAATATCCGTGTCTGCTACGTCCGCCTCTTTGCCCCTAGTGGGCAGGACGCCGTGGCTTCGGCCGATGCCTACGTGCGCCAGCTATGCGCTGACCTGAGGTCCTACGGCTTCACGCTCGGCACACCACAGCCCCTCCAACCGCGAACCGTGAGCGTGGTGCTCCGCTGGCTGGCCGGCGTCGGGGCGCTGGCGGCCGTTGCCCTGTGCCTCATCCAACTCCTCGGCTGCCGGCCGGGACCCACGCTGGTTGGTCTGGCGGCCTTTGGGGCGCTTGTGACCCTGGGCGCAGTCGGGTCCCTCAACGGAACCATGAAGGCGGGTGCGCTTCTCGCGGCGCTGGCCCTACCGACGCTGGCCGTCTGCCGCATCGGCGGCGACTCAGGCGAGGCGCTGACGCGTTGGCGAGCGCTTGGGGCGGGGCTCCTCTCCTTCTTCGGCGCCTCGGGCATCAGCATCCTGGGCGGGGTGCTCATTGTCGGCTGCCTGGCCGACACGCGGTACATGCTGAAGCTTGACCAGTTCTCGGGCGTCAAACTGGCCCACATCGTGCCCCTGTTGGGGGTTATCGTCGTCCAGGTCGGTTGGGACCTCGGCTCGGGGACGGCCGAGGCCGGCGAGCGACGCGTCGTGACCCTGATGCGCGGCTGGCGGGAGGCGGCGGCCGCGGTGATCCGCTACTGGCACGCAGTCGTGTTCCTGGTGTGCGCTGCGGCCATCGGGCTGATGGTGGTCCGGTCGGGGAATGAGGCGGGGTCCAGCGTGCCCGGGGTCGAACTCGCCTTCCGCTCGCTCCTCAACCATGTGTTCGGTGTGCGCCCGCGAACGAAAGAGGTGCTGATCGGGCACCCGCTCCTCATTCTGGCCTTCGCGCGGATGGCCGGCGGGAGGAACACCGGTCGCTGGCTGCTCCTGGGCCTGGGTGTCATCGGGCAGGTCTCGATCGTCAACACGTTCACCCACCTCCACACGCCACTTGCCGTCTCTGTCGAGCGAACGCTACACGGCCTCTGGGCCGGGGCTCTGGTGGGGGTCGCGCTCTGCATTCTGGTGGAGTTCGGCGAGCGGCTGGGGAAGAGGTGGCGAGGCGCGCCCGACGTCGGCGACACCCTCGCCACCGGCCCATCGTGATCGTCCATGCGCATCCTCCTCTCCGGGTACTACGGCTTCGGCAATGCGGGCGACGAGGCCATCCTCGCCGGCACCGTCACCGCACTCCGCCGCCGGTTGCCCTCAGTTGAGGTGACCGTTCTTTCCGCGCGGCCCGAGGTCACCGCGGCCCAGTACAGTGTCCGCACGGGTCAGCGTTGGCACTGGCCCACCATCTGGCGGGAGCTTGGCCGCAGTGACCTAGTGCTCCAGGGCGGCGGGGGCTTGGTGCAGGACTCGACCAGCCGCCTGTCACCGTTCTACTACCTCGGCGTTCTCCTTGCCGCTCGGCTCAGACGGAAGCCGTTCGTGGTGTACGCCCAGGGCATCGGACCGCTCTCGGGGGGCCTTGCCCGCTGGCTGGCCCGGGGCGTTTTCCAGGGCGCCGCGGCGGTCGCGGTGCGCGACCAGGCTTCGGCCGCACTTCTCGCCCAAATCGGTGTAGATCGGGGGGTGGAGGTGACGGCTGACGCTTCGGCCCTTCTCGATCCGGCGCCCGCCGGGCAGGTCGAGCCCTGGCTACCGGAGTCGCGGACCGGCCCGCTTATTGGTCTGGCGCTGCGGGAAGCCCCAGGGTGCGAGCGGCTGGTCGAGGGGGCGATGGCGGCCGCCAGAAGGCTGCGGGAGCTCTCCGGAGGCCAGTGCGTCGCGATGGCCTTCCATGCCCAGGACGACGAGGTGCTCGCGGCGAGGGTGGCGCAGGAGGTCGGGGGCTACGTGATCCCGGGTGGGCCGACAGGCAGGGATGTCTGTCATACCCCGACGCCGGCAGAGTGGATGGGCATCGTCGCGAGCCTGGGTTTCGTGATCTCCATGCGCCTCCACGCGGCCATCTTCGCGGCCGCGACGGGCGTGCCGTTCGTCGCGCTCTCCTACGACCCGAAGGTTGCCGCCTTTGCCCACCGTGCGGGTGCCTCTTGTGTGGAGATCGACGCCGATCCGCACGAGATCGTTGAGGTTGCCGAGCGTGCCTGGGAGGCCCGCGACCGCGAGGTCGACACCCGTCGGGCAGCCGCCGCCAGGCTGCGCCAGGAGGCCGAGCGGAACCTCGACCTCGTGGCCGGTCTTGCCCGCAGGATCGCGGAACAAACCCTCACCCCGTGACGTCCAACCAACGCGACCCTCAGGGGCCTGCAGCGTCATCCCAGGCGCCCGGGAACCGGGTTGCCCACGTAGGTTCACCGGTCCTGCCACAGGCGCCCCTGCTCGATCAACCTGGCCGCGGAGGTCCTGGAGTGCGCCGAAGAGGCCTGGCACTCTCTGTGCTAGCGGTGCTCGCGAGCATCCTCGTGCCGTGTGCGGCGCGCGCAGACATCTTCCAGGAGATCGAGGACGCGTTCAAGAAGCTCGACAAGCTGACCGGCAAGCTGTTTGACGGCCTGCAGGTCAGCGGGCGGGGCGACTTCACGGTCCAGAAGGACCTCACCAGCGGGTCGCGCCAGGCGTACCAGTCGAGCTACTGGAACACCAGTCCCTTTGAGGCGGTCACCAGCTTCGACATCGGCGGACCGATCTGGGGCAACTTCGGTCTGATGGCCCACATCGTCGACAGCGGCTACGGGTATGACGACAACCGCTTCATGGTCGGCTACCAGG
>Ga0315280_10010817_pt1 | contig 11346 bp, 11 predicted proteins | sample YL17G06_40_MG_FD_203697 | JGI IMG/M metagenome (GOLD analysis project Ga0315280, IMG submission 203697) | Sediment microbial communities from Yellowstone Lake, YNP, Wyoming, USA - YL17G06_40 | ecosystem: Environmental > Aquatic > Freshwater > Lake > Sediment | place: USA: Wyoming | collected... | reverse complement strand
CAATTTTATCCAAAAAGGGGACTTAGAGGAAAGCTGTTGCGCTCGCTTCGCAAAACTGCTTCAGCTCCTTCAGCTCTCGCTTTTCTTTCTCTATTGCATTTATTCTTTTTTGGATTTCCTCTGTGGCGCTTTTGATTATGGTTGCCTTGTTTGTTTGGAAGAACTCGATTGTTTTCCGGCATCGTTTCGTTGATTCGGGGTTTTCAGCGTATGGTTTGAGCCAATAGCGGACGAAACCGAAAGCGGAGAAAGTCACTGTCTTCTTTTTGTTGCACTTAATGCACTTGATTCGCATCGCAGGCAAATAGACGTAGAACACTCGCCACTCGTGCTTGCATTCTCGTCTTTTTTTGATTTGTTTGATGCAGTTAAACACGTTTTCACCTTTAGAGCACCTGGTCTATGACTTTCTTGAAGTGTTCTCGCAATGCTGGAATGGCTTCTTTTGGCACGTTTTGGAAGATTATTCGTTCAGGTGAAGCGGCGCTTAGGGGACTCTTTATCTTTGCCTCGTAGTATTCCGGATATCTTTTCAATAGCTTATGTTGGGCTTCTTGCACGAGTTTGCACGCTTCAGTGAATGTCCATTCTTTGATTGTTGCTTCAAACTTCATTCTCTTCCCTCCTATTTTCCGTTCAGGGTTTCTAGGTTTAGCGTTTCCCTCAGCTTTCGGACACTAGAGAACGAGCATAGCCGTTTGGATGTCTCGTTTGTCTCTTTGCAGTCGTCTAACTATTCTCTGTAGTTTTGACTCGTTCACCTTTCCGATTGACTCGTCAAGGATTTTTTGATAAACGACGAGCTCTTTCTCCAGTTCAGCCATCGCACTTCGTAGCGTTTCTTCCTTGTAATCCCGCAAAAACTCTTTGATCCTCTGCCGCTCTTCCTTGGTTCTGTAGAGAGGTTGGTTTTGTTGAGTGCATCGTAGATACGGCAGAATAATCTTCTGTGCGATTCCAAGGTCGTCAATGACAAGCAGTTGTGCTTCCGCGTCGCAGGCTTGATCAACGCATTTTAGCCATAGTATTCCTCTTTCTTCGCATGTCAGAACCCACTTGTGCACGTGCCTCTTTTTTCGAACGGGTCTTTCAGCGTATAGGTCAAAGATTTTCTGAAGTTTCTGGATGGTTTCTGCCGGAACATTGTCGACTCCGAAAGTCTTTCTGATGCGGGAGAAATTTATGAAGAGTCGCGGTTTTCTTTTTTGATTTTTACAAGTTGCCCGAAGCTTTTTGACTGTTTTCCTGAGCAGTTGCATAAGCTCGCTGTTGTAGTCTCTCAATTCGTCCTCTTTTTCTTCTTTGATTTTGATTTCGAACCGCGTTGTCTCATCTCCGTTCAACCCGCTCTCCGTGGCGGAATAACTTGTTGTAAACGTTTGGCTAGTTGTTGGACCGGGACGCCTTTTTTCATCAGGTTGCGCAGGGCGTAGTAGAGTTCTTGCAGGTTTTCGGGGGGAGTTGGAAGCATCAACCAAGCGTTCTTGTCTGAAGCAATGAGTATGCCGGTTTGTTGTCCACAGTGTCTGCATTTAGCTAACATCGCTGAAGTGCCCACATTGTCGAACTGAACTGTTGCTTGAGCCACCTCACGAACGATTTCAGCACTCAAAAGCTGCTTACTGCAAAATGGGCAAGGAAAACTCTCGTATGGCACATTTTTCACCTCCTCAAAATTCTTGTTTTGTGGAGCTTTGGCTTTCCCGCTCGTTGTCGCCAGATTTCCCAGAAAGACGCTTTTTACGCCGATTTTTCCCAGATTAAGCCTTGTTTTCCCGTCTTTTTATCGTAAAATCAAAGTCTCCGATGACCTCAAAAACTACCTCATTTCCCGTCTTTGGCGAGAAATGTTTCGAAGCGCAAAAAGCTTCAATTGGAGCGATAGGTTTGGCGTGAAAGCCACATGCATGTAGCTTGGGGCTTTAAAAAGTTTTATGACACGAAAAAGTTCAGTTTGGCTCTCTTTTTTTCAGTCTGCTCTCCCATGTGAAAAACGTCTCTTTACGTATGCCTCTAGCTTTTCATTCTTATCTTTACTCTCATTTTTTGGTTTTCACTTTCTCGTTTACGGACCCCTTGCTCGCTTTCTTGCTTCCTTTTGATTTTTGAATTTTCTTTTTTGGATTACTTGATTCGCATTTATTTTCAGTTTTCCGTTCTTACTCTCGTTTGATTTTCTGCTTACTAGCTTTATTCTATTTGGCGAGTGAGGGCCCTAACCTGCCAGTTTTGTATTACATTTTCGGATTTCTTTTCCAGTCTTTCTATCGTTTAGTTGTTTAGTCAATGTTGGCCGGAGTTGTCAGTCTAAAGATCAATGCCGAAAAAAGTATCTAACAATCTTGATCTTAAAATGAAAAAGGATGATCCAAACCTGAACTTAACGAGAACCGTGCGGACTAGGTCATTTTTTTGCCTATGATTTTGGAAATTAAACCAGAAAATTGACTAAACGAGAAAAAGAAGGAAAATAACAGTTGAAACGAAAATAACAAAATTGAAGAAATGAAAAAAGAACTAGAAAAGAGAAAAAACAAGAACTAAGCCAGCTTAACCAGACCCGAAAAGATCAAAAAAAATCAATAAGGAAAAGAGGGGAATAACGGCGGAGAAATTGGGCTTGAAACCATTTTGTCACAGAAAAGCCAACAAGAAAGGAATAAACTGGGAGACAAAGGGTTGAGGATTTGGATTTGGCGGGTTTTGGTTGTTTGCAGTCGTCAATTGGTGAAAGTTGAATCCGTGTCTCCAAGAACCGAGAATTTGAGAACATGTTGTGTTCCTGACTCCAATAGTAGGTAAAACTGTTCGGCCAGCTGAGTTCGACAATATTCAAACCCGTCTTCGTCTTCAAAATCGTGTTGGATATGTAGCCAGTTACTTCAGCGCTTTTCAAAGATTAACGGTAAATTGAAAAATACCATAAAAGTATATAGTCGCTCATCTTTTCGGATCAAGTAACAATGCCAATAATCTGCAATATTGGTCTATTCCATCTATTTCTCTTACCGTCTCTCTTCTCTTGGCTTTTCGTCTTCGTTTTTCAATCTCTTTTTTTGCTGATTCTATGAATTCTCTTCCGTATTCTCTCAAAAAATCGTCGATTCCTCGTTGATACTCTTGCGAATAAGAGGAAGGATTATTCAAATATGGTTCTAGAAGATACTTTATGCAGTTGAATGCACTCCAAACCACTGGCCGGATATTCTTTCTCTTTCTTATTTTAATCACTCCCTTTTCTTCCAGTGCAACGAACCTGTTATCTCACTAGACTGCTCTGGACTTGTAGAGAAGAACCAACAAGGTCGATCTCCACCAAGTGAGTTTGGCCGGTTCCAGTGCTCGTCACATTGCGTTCTGTATTCTGGCCATTGATGTATACCCAAAAGAACGGTTCGACCTCGTTTGCTTTGCTGTTGTAGGTTAAAGCGCCCAAGTGAAGCGTGATTGTTCCGTTTCCATCCGTGTAGAGCGGCGGCAGGCTCCACTCATTATTCATAAAAAGGTGTTTTAGAACGACTTGTGCATTAGCTAGCTGCTCGCCGCCAAGGGTAACTTTGATGATGATAGTATCTGTTGGAACATATTCCTGCGTCAGCTCTACAAAAGATGAATCCACATAGGCTACCACATAGGAAATTGCTCCAACATCGTCGATTCTTCTGTTGGCTCTTTCCAGCCGGGTTATAATCTCGCCACGGTAGTAGCCCGGGTCAACCACCCACCACGAGCCATTCAACTTGACCTCGACAAACTCGTGATTTTCCCCAGGAAGACCCACTTTTCTTGCTTCTATGTCCAGTTTGCTTAGATAAGAAATGGTGGCCGTGGACATTTCGCCGCACTGTCCCGTCCCAACCATTAGGAACTTCCAGAAGTCGTTTTGTGCTCTCAAGAACCTGGTTGTGAGCATAGTGTCGAAGACTCGCTGAGAGATGCGTGAAACACGACCCGAATCGCCAGCTATGGAGGAAGCGGCGGATAATTCACTGTTGAAACAGGCGAGCGCTGTAAGGTTGGGAATTAGAACAGCAACTATAAACACGCTTGCCATAGTCTTTTTGCTCCAAACCGTCTTGATTGCCTTCTTAGAGTAAACCAAAAGCATTAGAGGTATAGGAATCCATAAAAACAGATAGTCTGGTGCAAAAACTTAGTAGCTAAATACAATGCTGGGCTGACCTAAAATCGGAGGAAAAATTATCAGAAGATAGAAGAAAGAGGCTAGCGCCAAAAAGAAGTAAGCTTTGAAGATGTAGAGCCTACGACGTCCTTTGAGCGAGGGAAAAAATCGGCAGAGTATCCAAAAAAACGCCAATGCTGGAACAACATAGTACATGAGGAAATACGTCGCCGTGTTGACCCATTTGATCGGTTCTAAAGGAATTTGGAACCTCAGAAAGATAGACACGGATAAGATCAGAGAACAGCAGACGTATAAGCAGAGGATCTTCAATGGAAATGGCAAGCTCTTTAACCATCTGAAACGTGAGAGTAGGCTCCTGGCAGGTAGCTTATCCAAGGTTTTCCACAGAACGTTATTTCAAGAAGGCAAGATAAATATCTAAGCGTCAAGTGGCTCGTGCTAGAAATTTCTCCCAGCCTATTTTTTCTGCCGCTTCAGTCTCCGCTTCTTCTCTATTTCGATTTTTCGCCGCTTCCTCTCTTTCGTTGTGGTGTACCGTTTTTTCCATTCAGTCTCCTCAAGAGATGCCGCCAGCTTCTCTGCGTATCTACGGGAGCCTTTCTCGCGTGGATAAGCAAACACGATTCCTACAACAAAAATCATTAGACTTAGAATTATCATTGCAGGAAGATTGGGATTAACAAAAAAGGATTCGAACAAAACTTGGTTGATAGAAGCAATCATCATAGAATAGTAGATAGAAACAGCGCTTGCAAGGGCCAGTGTCTTGTAGAGGGTCTTCTTCTGTTCCTTATTGAAAAGCTCAGTTTGTCTCGAAAAAAACGCTAGGGGAACTATGAGCTCAATAGCGCCTAAGATGAAACCTACAGAAACAATTGTTAAAATCCTATTTTCTGGTGTAGGAAAGAAGACTACATAGCTATTCAACACAAGGGTTACGATTAGGCAGAAGAAATAGGTTAAACCACGTGCACGTTCAACCATTGCTAACTCGTCATAGTCTTGAAGCACGTATTTAGCACGGTACCAATAGATGTAAATCACCCAAGCGAGAAACATAAAGTAAGGAAACCAAAGCAACCTATGATCCAGGCCGAAAGCAACTACCATAATCGGCACGATGGGCGCAAACATAAAGAAAGAGGTGAAAAGATCGTCAAGCGGCTTAATCTTATCTTTAAACTTCATCTCTTCACACTCTCTTTGCACGACATCCTTCACATATAGAACAGGTATTTGCTCTGTGGCGATTTTCCAGGAGGTAACTCTTTCAATATGCTTCCAACCCTCTTAGAGAATTCTAGGGTTATGGGCAGATGACTACAGAAGTCGGCGCTGTTCACATTGAGTTTTGTCAACATCAGTATTTCTGAGCTGAGTATTTCGGGCGGAGTGTCTCCTATGTGCTGAATAATCTCCAACGGGAGCGGAACTCGAGGCCCTGGATAAACTTTGATGAAGGGAATGTAGGCTTTTGTGTAGAGTAACCAGGTTTTGTCTGGGAAAGCGATTTTTGTTCCTCGAATTATTGGGTTATAGCCTAATCTGAAGAAGCGTATTCTCTTCTCCTTTTTCGCTATCGTTAGAAAATCACGCTGGTGAATATCGCCAAGCGCCTCCTCAAAACCCTTCAGTTCATCCTCCGTATACTTAGAGGATTTGTGAACTACTACCCTGGAAGGCTTTACGTGGACGTGCTGTTCATACAGGTTCAAGGCTTTCTCAAGCAGTCTCTTTGCGCTGTCCCTTTTCAGGTTTGGAGAACGGTGAGAAGGCCAAGAAAACCTTTCACCCTTCAACACCAGACCTTCTCCTTCCGGTGTGAAAACCTGAGCCACGCTTGTTCCCATTTGTCCCCCAAATTCCCACTTCTCCCTGTAAAAAGATATGCCGATGAAGCAGGTTCCCATCGGTATTTTGTCAGGTCGCCAAGGTCTTCCTCCCGCCTTGTAGAGCAGGGCAACAGAAAGATTCCAAGCGAAGGTGGCGAGAGGCTGTTGTTGTTTTTGACCTGGAAGCGTGTAAGCGTTTAAAGTGTAGGGAAGAATAAGCTGTGTTGGAGGAGGCTGTTCCAGACCCATTACTCTAGCTTTGAGGAAATGGTGAAAGTTATCAGCTGTCCTTTTGAATGCCTTTTCATACTGGTCTTCTTTAATTTCAGGAATGTAGTCGAGAAGGTATGTCTGAGTTGGTGCAAACTGATCCTTCCTTCTGTTATTCATTCTTCTCTTGAAACGTCTCTTCTGCCTGCTTTCTTCCGCCGTTATGCATAAATCCATCATTCTCTTTGGTGGAGCACATATTATAACGTTTAAGCCGCCTTCTCTTTCGATCAGGTTCTTGATGTAGTTGAAAAATATGTTGACGGACAACGATATCCGTTGCCTCACATCATAGAAATTGTCCAGCGGATCAACATCTTTTGAAACGATCTGTTGCCACCATTTTGGGTAGGTAAGCAATTCGCATCCGAAAACGCTGTTAGGATTCATTCCTGGAAAGTCCTGAGTCCATAATGGATATTTCGTAGAGGGGGCATCAATTGGTTGTTTAAGGCGCTCGAGGATTGTGCAGACTTGTGATGTAGTTTCTTGGTCTCCGACAATTCCTATTTTTATAGTTTTCTCCGTGGTGTAGGGGCCATACTGGGAAATCCCCATTTTAGGGTCCGCTGCAGGAGAGCTGTTGCCGAACAACAGCATAGGCTCTTCAAGAATCGTCGCTGTGATGATTTCGTTAGGATTCAAGTTTCTCTTCCTCCTCTTCCTCTTCAAAAATCTTTGGCGGTCCACTAGTCATTTTCGAGAGTTCCGAGTAGTCTCCGAAGACTCCACCAATCACTGAAGTTGAAAGCGGCTTAACATCAATTTCAACAGATGATTTTCCAAAGTCCATTTTGATGGTTTTACCGTCTTCTGAAAGCCACCAAGCCCAAAAGCGTATCTCGTTGAAGTTTGCCTTGTTCTTCTGTCGAGCCATAAACTTTGTTGAAAGATTTGATAGCAACTGCCCCTCAATCAATCTGAAACCATCGCTAGTGAACGTCCATCCCGAGTTCAGCTGGAGAAAGATGAGGCTACCGCAGACCTGAAACCTCGACCGCACGGCTCTATGCGCAACAAACGGAGGTTTAGCGTCAAGATATTCTATTATCAATTCCTTAGTGACTTTCTTTGTTGAAGGCATCCATTTAACTTCTCTTATCACGGCGTTCTTTTTGTAGTAATGCTTCTTTCCATTGTCGTCGAAGCTGAAGTTGAGTTTTGCACAGTGATTGTTGATTCCAAAGTTCAGAAGCTCCACAAGCCATCTTGAATGAACTTCATCCTTAAGCCACTCTTTGGTGTCGATTGATTTTACGTCATAATCTTCCACTACTCCGTGAAAAACGTTGTTTGGTTGAGACAAGTCTACAAACGTGAACAGGCGGTTTTCTCGCGGAATATACGGCGGAATTATGACTTCAGGCTCAAAATAACGCCTTAAACCTCCCTGAATGAAGCACGGAGCACTCCAAATTTTCGGCGGAACAGACTTGGCAGGAAACAGGTTACTACAGATATCTTCCACAACCGGGTCAGGTTTCCACGATTCTCCTTGACACAACTGAGCAGGACTAACCTCGCCGGGTTTCTTCTGATGCACTGCCTTATACAGGCCTAACGGAGTGCACTCTCGCGGCAAAGGAGCCCCGGTAAGCACGCACAAAAGCTTCGTCAACTCCGCCTCATATTTCGAGTCGCTCCTAAAGTCCAGATAATTGCGGAATTTGAGAAGTGGCGGGATTCTGCAGGGCCGCCTCATTATAGGAATTACGCGTCCTAAGCGTCCAGAAGGGTCAGAATATATCGCCGCATCCCTCTCTGCTGTAGGCCATTCTGCCTCCAGTGCCTTCGGAGACAGTATTATGAGAAAGAAACGAGCTTTTTCAAGACCTCCATGCAATTTCTCAATGAAGTTGTCTCCCGGTTTGATGTCCCAAGGAGCAAGAAAAGTCTTCAGTCTTCGTCCATCTGTAGAGTAAGCCTCAATTCTAGATGCGAGTTTCTTTGCAAAAGCCTCCTCCTCACTCTGATACGAAATGAAGGCATCTATCGCTTCATCTGATTTGTCCACTCTAATACCTATGCCAAGAATAGCTCAAAACTAAAACTTATCTCTTGCCTTCAACCAGTTTTAGGGTAATACACTGTGAAAATTCCTTCCGCGCGCGCATTAGCTTGCACCTGATTCGTCACTACTACTATATTGTAGATTGTGGCCCCCATGGCCTACAGGGATTTTCTGAACTGTAGCCCAGAACACTAACGCTGGCTTCCGGTTTCCCTATCGTAAATCTTAGAACTGACTTAACTACTGTATGGCTTTTCCGATTAAACTCCAAGCATCCAAAAACTGTCTGTAATCTGTTAATGGATTTTCAAGACACCCATCAAGTCTTATTGCTTCTATTGATTGTTGGTATTAAGAGTTCTACTAAAATCTTTTCTATTCCGTAAACATACTACGAAATATGAAAACTAGGCTCAGAATGAAGTGCGAAGCTTGTGGTCATTGGAATCGTGTTCCAGTAAACAAGATTTTTATTGAACAAGACACTCCAGAGCCTAAAGTTAAGGCATACATTCCAATGTATGAACCATTGGAAGTTGTCAAGTGTAAGAAATGTGGAAAGATTATAGCTGAACCAAAAGAATTAATTAGGATTGTAAAAAGGTGAAATAAAGGTTTGGAAATACCAACACCTGAGCATTTTATGAAAAACGTTGATGAATATGAAGAAAAATATGAAATAATGGACTGTGTTTATGTTCAATGCATCAAGGAGTTTAGCCGCCTCAAGTTAAGTGAAATAAATGAATTACATAAAACTCGCATAATCGAAACGTTTCTTTTTGAGTGGGGAAAGATGCAGAGGACGTTGGGGCATGTTGGTATCGAAGCCGTCTACAAGAAGATTAAGGAGAAGAGATTTGCTGATAAAATGGAACCGTTAAGAAATAAAAGCTTGAAATCGGTTAAGTTGGAAGAACTGAAAAGCCTGATAGTTGATTTGTTCGATAAAATTGCAGGAATTTTATTTATAAGCGAAAGCAAAAGCAAAAAAGAAAAGCGTAAGCATGTTGGTTCAACAGCTGCTTCAAAAGTTTTACACCTCTGTTGCCCAGACTTGTTTTTAATGTGGGATGCTGACATAAGGAACGGATATGAGAAATGGGAGGGCGACGGAAAAGATTATTTTCAGTTTCTAAAAGATATGCAGAAACTATGGAACACCTTGAACGAAACAATAGAAGAAATGCAGAGAAAGTATGGTAAAAGAGCCACAAGGATCACTGACGAATATAATTGGATTGAATTTCATCGTGAATGACAAGATAAGTGAATGGCGGGGGTGTTAGCTATGGAAAGAAAGAAAAAAAATGGAAAAAGAAAAAGAGATATATCGAAAAGTTGAAGCCTTCCTTGAAAAAAGGAGCTATAAAATACTCGATAAAAAACGCTTCTTAAAGAACAACATAGGTATAGATATAGGGCAAAGCTATGTTGAATTGGATGTTGTTGGCTATAAAGACGATGTCGTATGGATAATTGAATGCAAAGTTCCATGCACAATAGAGCAATTTGGCTTTGCTTTGGGGCAACTCGTTTGCTACAAATTGCTTTTCGACACCAAACGTGATCTACTGGAACAAAGGATAGGAAGAGAAGTTAAAACTACAAAATACTCAATTGCACTGCTTGAAACAGATAAGTATCCACTAACAAGTGGATTGTTGGAAACTTTCAAGGCAATACTGAGTCATAACAAACTGAGATTTGGACTCTTGAAAATAAATGAGAGATTCAATGAAGTGGAGGAAGTCTCGATTTAACAGTTTACAAATGGTCTTACAGCTATGTCCCAAGATTCATAAATCTAGATTTTTGAAGTCATCCCAAGTTATTGGCTTGCATTCCTTTCTCCTTTGGCTATATAGCCTTAGAAACTTGCTAACAAACTGTGTCCATGAGTAGTGGCTCTTAAGTTCTGTTTCACTTTTACCCAACAATTTTAAGAATATTGTGACTAGCACAGATCAGTCGATGCCTTCGGCAATTCATACAAAGATTGCAGATTTATCTCTTAACATCAATATGAGGCATACTTGGAGCCTTAGGTTGTCAGAGAAGAGTCAGTTCTTTCCTCTGACTCGAATTTGTTTAATGCTTTTTCCATTAGCTCCAAATCGTTCAATGTTGACTTTTTCTTCCATCTCTTTAGTCTTAGCGCCAGAACTGAAAAACCGTCCAGTTTAACGTTTTCTTCAACATACGTCTTGAGAATCTTTCGTTCGCGCTCAGTTAATATGTAGCCTCGCACTGAAATCACTAACTGATATCAACGGTAGAAACATTTATATAAGCCTTTTCATCATGCATGATCAATGTGAATATGATGGGCTTTCGTAAATTACTCTCCCTATTCCGTGCAAAAAACAAATTACCGATAAGGGAGACACAACCAGAAACACGATTCTTCCTCCCCCAAAAAACAGTGGCTCCAACCAAAATTATAATGCTTCCGCCAACTCCGATACAGAAACTTGACCAAAGCTACACTCCAGAACCAGCCCTTATCCCTGAAGAGCCCAGCAGAGAGAAAACTAGCGAAACGGAAGATGAAGAGTTGTGCGAAGAACCCCAACCGTTTCAACCCTTCCATGCTGTTAGTGTTGAAGTTGCCCGAAGGAAAGCCGCCGAGAAAGGTTTGCTCATTTTGTTTAAAGAGCGGGAACGTTGGGATCTATACAACAGAAAGAATGTGTACATATCAATTCCGCCTGAATTTGCGATAAAACTTCTCCGCCTTGAAACTGATATGAGAGGTGAGACGGAATTTACGACTGAAGAGTTGGTGGTTGTGAAGGATCTGGTGCTTAAAGGCTGGTTGAAGAAGCTTCAGAATGGCGGGACCTATTATCACGGCCTCGATCGAAAAACCGCAATGATCCTCAAAAAACAAATGAGTCAGACCTTTTGAAAGACAAAGATATACTCGTGCTTGAAGAGGTAGAAGCCGTTTTTGGGCGCGCACCTCTAACGAAGTTATTCTTCCAAATTCATCCGAACGAAAACCCACAAGTAGGAGTAGTGTATATGAGAATTCTGAGAGAGTTTCACCTCTTGTCTTGAGGAAAGAGCGTAGCGTTGCGTAT
>Ga0315280_10010816_pt1 | contig 11347 bp, 9 predicted proteins | sample YL17G06_40_MG_FD_203697 | JGI IMG/M metagenome (GOLD analysis project Ga0315280, IMG submission 203697) | Sediment microbial communities from Yellowstone Lake, YNP, Wyoming, USA - YL17G06_40 | ecosystem: Environmental > Aquatic > Freshwater > Lake > Sediment | place: USA: Wyoming | collected... | reverse complement strand
CCCCGGGGTGTGAGTGTAAGGCACCCCATTTTTTCTTGTACAAGACCCTCTAAGGAAGGGAAATGCGTATCGAGCGTTAATCCAAACCTCTCTTCAAACCTCTTCACGTCTATCCCTTCGCTTTGTCTTAATCCAAGAAAGATCGCTTCCTCTATCGCCTCTTCTTTGTTTAACGATTCCTCAAACCCTGTCTTTTCAGCGCGTTCCATGTAGAGCAAGGGGTCGCTGATGTTCGCCTGCCTCAGGCCCCAGCCCTTCTGCAGGAAAGAATGGGCACCCGCGCCTATGCCGAGATACTCTTTGCCTTCCCAGTATCTCTGGTTGTGACGGGAGCGATAACCAGGACGGGCATAGTTTGAAATCTCGTAGTGTTCATACCCGGCCCGGGTAAGTTTTTTCCGGGTTGTCTCCAACATCTCTGTCTGAATTTCCTCCGGAGGTAAGGCAAGTTCTCCCCGCTCCATATTCTGGTAGAACGGCGTGCCCTGCTCCACGTGAAGCTGATAGGCAGAGATGTGTTCGGGCAAAAGGGTTATGACCTTATCCAGATCATCTTTCCAATCGGTAATGGTTTGAAAGGGGATTCCGAAGATCAGGTCAATCCCGACATTCTCAAAGCCCGCTGCCCGCGCCTGATCGAATGCTGAAATCGCCTCCTGCGCAGTATGCACCCTTCCCAGGGTCTTGAGACAATCATCCCTGAAGGACTGAACGCCAAGGCTCAGGCGGTTTATCCCGAGGGCATGAAAGGCAGAGAGTTTTTCATGGTTGACGCTACAGGGATTGGCTTCAATGGTGATCTCAGCTTCTTTAGCTACCGGAAAGTTCCTGATAATTTCATTGAGGATGGCACCAATGGTATGAGGGGAAAAGAGGGAAGGGGTTCCCCCTCCCAGATAGACGGTTTCAATCGTATGTCCCGTAAACTCTTCAGCCCTGTCTTTAATTTCATCCACGAGGGCTTTGACATACCTTTCCTCAGGCAATGGCGTTACTGCAAGAGAGTTAAAATCACAGTAAGAACATTTATGGACACAGAAAGGTATGTGGATATAGATTCCAAGATCCATGAAAATCAGCGCTCGTCATAGGAGGAGGAAGAAAATGAATATTCATTCATTACGTTATTCTTTTAACATATCAAGGAGTTTTTAGCAAGGAATTCGACGGGTTTTTATTTGACTTCCCGCAGTAAATTTAATAGGGTTAGCGTTAAAGGCTTTCCAAAAAGTTTCTTTATAAAATGGAATCCCAGACAGATACTGAACGTTTTAAAAGATATCAAATTGTGGTTAATGTTCTGCTCACTAAACACTCTTTTTATAAGCCTGAAGTCTATAGAGAGCTAAAGACTGAAAAGCAGGCATTTATAAGTCGAATAATCTGGAAGTTGATACGAGACGGTTATCTAACCAAAGCAGATCTAAAGACAAACACCAAATATGCCTGGTCAGAAAATAAGAAGGATTTTGATGCAAAACGTTGGATAGATCAACAGGTGTTTACTACTACGGTTAAACGGTCTCCTTCTATTGACCGTCCCAGAGAACGCCTCCTACGATTAGGGCCCTCAGCTCTTAAAACTTCAGAACTCTTAGCTATTCTGATCCGTTCTGGCCTTCAGGGTGAATCTGCTATCCAGGCTGGCGAAAAACTGGCTGCAATCTTTGGAAACGACCTTGAGAAATTGTCCTCCCAAGTAAGGGGAGAACTGAAACAATTAAGTCGAGCCATAGGCGAGACAGCCTATTGCCAGATCATGGCTGCCCTCGAATTGGGGAAGAGGCTATCGAGTCAGCGTGTAACAGAATCAGTACAGGGTAATAAAATCCGTAATACTTCTGATTGTATCACTTATTGCAAACAGAGGTTTTTGGAATTAGCAAGGGAGGCCAAGCAGGAAGAACTTCATGTTGTTCTGTTGGACGAAAAGCATAATGTCATCAGGTCAGAACGAATTACCGTCGGCCTCTTGAACAAAAGTCTCGCTCACCCTCGCGAAGTCCTCAAGCCAGCTATTAAAGAATCCGCTTCTGCACTTGTTCTCGTCCACAATCATCCGAGTGGCGACCCCACGCCCAGCCAGGACGATAAGACAATAACCAGAGAACTTAAAAAAGCTGCTGAAATACTCGGCATCAGAATCCTCGATCATATAATCATATCCAAGGATAAAATCCTGAGTATGGTGGATGAGAGATTATTGTAACCTCTGAAAATTGACTGATAGGTATGAACGACACCGATCTGAGCGAGGCGAAAACCAGAAAGTTATTCATAGATAAGGCACTGGAACGGGCTGGGTGGAGTCCTATTGTCAGTTTTCAGCCAGGCATTCCGTATGACCACTGCGCTGTCGAGGAGTATCCCACTGCAACAGGCCCGGCTGATTATGTCCTGTTCCACAAAGGGAAACCTCTTGCCTGTGTAGAAGGAAAAAAATTACGCATCGGGCCGCAAAACGTCCTTCAGCAGGCAAAGAGATATGCCCGGGGGTTTGAAGGAGGTCATTACTCCTTTGGTGAATATCACCTTCCTTTTGTCTACTCCACCAATGGAACAGTTATTTGGTTTCAGGACTTACGGGACCCGCTGAATCTTTCCAGAGAAGTTGCCGCATTTCACACTCCCCAGGCGCTTATGGAAATGTTGAACAAGGATGAGATGAAGGCAAGAGAGTGGTTCCAAACAAATGAGGTAGATGACAAATTTCTGTGGCCTTTTCAAATTGAAGCCATAAAGGCGATGGAAGAGGCAATCTTAGACCGCAGGCATCATATGATGGTTGCCATGGCCACAGGCACCGGCAAAACCGTCACGATGGTAAATTTGATCTACCGCCTGATGAAATCAGGTTATGCCAAACGAATCCTCTTCCTGGTAGACCGAAGGGCACTTGCAGCTCAGGCTATTACCACCGCAGCCAGTTTTGAAGCTGAACCAGGACTGAAATTTGACCAATGCTACGAAGTTTACAGTCAGAGAATCAGGAGAGAAGATCTGGATGAAGATGTGAAATTTGATCCTAAAATACTCCCTGCCGAGTATCTGACCAATCCCAATAGCAGGGACAGCTTTGTTTACATCTCCACCATTCAGCGCATGCGGATTAACCTGTTTGGCTACGAGGGCACGTTTACTACTTCATCAGTAGATCAAGATGATGATTCTGATGCCTCAAAACTGGATATCCCTATTCATGCCTTTGATGTCATCATTGCCGATGAATGCCATCGGGGCTATACCGCTCAGGAAGAGAGCAAGTGGCGGGAGGTGCTGAACCATTTTGATGCGATCAAGATTGGTCTCACCGCCACCCCTGCGGCTCATACCAAAGCCTTTTTCAAACACATTGTCTACAGCTATGATTACGAGCGGGCTGTCCGGGAAGGCTATCTGGTAGACTATGATGGCGTCGCTATCCAATCAGATATCACGATCAACGGGGTCTTTCTCAAAGAGGGCGATGAGGTCAGCCTGATAGACACAAAGACCGGCCAACTCCGCTTTGAAGAGATGGAAGATGAAAGGGAGCTTCCTGCCCCTACCACGGAGATTGACTGGACAGCCCCGCACAGGAATAGAAAGATTGTCCAGGAAGTTAAAAAGTATCTCCTGGAGCAGGAAGAAGAATGCAGCCGTTTCCCGAAGACCCTGATCTTTGCCCAGAATGATCTTCCCCACACCTCTCACTCTGATCAGTTGGTTGCAATCTTACGAGAGGAGTTCAACCGGGGAGATGATTTTGTCCAGAAGATAACCGGCAGTCCAACCGTAGACAGACCGCTTCAAAAGATCCGTGAGTTCAGAAACCGTCAAAATCCGGCGATTGTGGTCACGGTTGATATGCTTTCTACCGGCGTTGATGTACCCAAGATAGAAAATATTGTTTTTCTAAGACCGGTGAAATCAAGAATCCTCTTTGAACAGATGATGGGCCGGGGCACCCGTCGCTGTGACGAAATCCACAAGACTAAATTCACGGTTTTTGATTGCTTTAATGGTACCCTCCTTGAGTATTTCCGGAAGATAACCGGTATTACAGCCGAACCTCCTGTAAAACCAACCAGATCCATTCGTGAGATTGTTCAGGCTATCGCCAACAATGTAGATCGGGACTATAATATTCGAGTTCTCTCCAAACGGCTCCACCGCATATCAAAACACACCACTCAGGAAGGCAGACTCCAGTTCAATTATATTCTCAGTTGTGATATTGCTGAATTTGCTGAAACCCTGCACAAGCGGCTCGATGAGGAATGGGAAAAGACTATCAAAATCTTGCAGAGTGAAACTTACCTCGATCTGTGTGAAAATTACCCGCGGCCTGAAAGAAAATTCATCAGGGCTGATTCTGCCGAGGATCAGGTCTACTCACGAGTTATTTTCAGAGCAAAGGACGGCAGGGAACTTGCCCCTCAGGACTACCTTCAGGAGTTTCAGAAATTCGTCAAGGAGAACCCGCGGCACATTGAAGCCCTGGAAATACTTCTCAACCGGCCCAGAGAATTTGATACGAGGCAGTTGAAGGCTTTGAGGGAGATAGTGAGCACCCAGCCGGACTATCTGATGGATAAATTTACTGAGAAGAATCTCCGCCGTGCTTATGATAAAGAACTGGCTGATATTATCTCTATGATCCGCTATGCAGCAAAAGGCGGAGAACTGCTCACTGCAGAGCGAAGGATTGATAAGGCACTGATGAAGGTCAGAGGTAGCCGTACTTTTATAGAAGAACAGGAAAAATGGCTGGCCGTTATCCGGAGACATCTTATCGAAAACCTGTTACTGGAGAAAGAGGACTTCGATACCCTACCCATCTTCACCAGAGAAGGGGCATCATGGGGTAAATTAAACAAGGTCTTTGATGGCAAACTGGAAACGATTATCCATGAAATCAACGAGGCTGTTGCAGCCTGAAAGGTGAGATATGACTGACATAGTTGGGAAACTTTGGGGATTCTGTCATACCCTGCGGCATGACGGGATTGACTACGGCGATTACATTGAGCAATTAACCTACCTCTTATTTGTCAAGATGATCGAAGAGAAAGGGGTAGAGATTCCTCGGAAATATTCCTGGTCTGTTTTAAGAGAAAAATCAGGGGTCGATCTCACTGACCACTACTCAGCTATGCTCAGAGGATTGGGAGAACAGCCTGGAATGTTGGGAGCCATATATGCAGGAGCACTTTCCCGGTTCAGCAACCCGGTCAACCTGAAACGACTGGTGAACCTGATAGATGAGATTGAGTGGACAGCCCTCAACATAGACGTCAAGGCAGCCGCCTATGAGGGACTGCTCGAAAAATCTGCCTCTGAGGGCAAGAAAGGGGCCGGGCAATACTTTACCCCGCGCATCCTGATCCAAACCATTGTTCGGTGTGTAAAGCCTGATCCCCGGAAGGCGAAGGATTATACCATCCATGACCCTGCTGCCGGAACCGGTGGATTCTTAGTCTGTGCCTACGAATGGCTGATGGAGAAGACCAAAAGTGCCCTTGAACGTGTAGAAGCTAAACGCATTCAAAACTCAACCTATTCAGGAACAGAGCTTGTCGCCCGACCAAGGAGACTTTCCATGATGAACCTCTACCTTCACGGTATTCAGGCTGACATCTATCTGGGGGATGCGATTTATGAACCGAAAAAGGGAAAGGCGGCCTATGATTGTGTTATGACCAATCCTCCTTTCGGAACCAAAGGGGCAAATCAGGCTCCTAACCGCGATGACTTCACTGTTGCTACCAGCAATAAACAGCTCAATTTCGTTCAACACGTGATGAGTATCTTAAAACCAGGTGGACGCGCTGCCATTGTTGTTCCTGATAATGTCCTCTTTGCTGACCAAGCAGGCGATGTGTTCAAGATCCTTACCGAGGATTGCGATTTGCACACTGTCCTCCGCCTCCCAAATGGTACTTTCACCCCTTACAGCCCCGGCACCAAGACCAATGTCATCTTTTTCACCAAAGGCTTTCCCACAGAGAATAGCTGGATTTATGATGCCCGCACCAATGTCCCGCGCATCACCAAGAAAGACCGTCCTCTTACCCCACAACACTTTGCTGAGTTTGAAACCTGCTTCGGTTCTAACCCAGAGGGCCGCTCCAAACGCGATCCCAACATCTCCAAAGAGAACCGCTGGCGCTGCTTCAGCATCAAAGAAGTCCAGGAGCGAGACTTCAAGATTGACAGCCTCAAATGGCTTAAGGATGAATCACTTGATGATATGGACGAACTACCTGAGCCTGAGGAACTTGCCGCGGATGCGATAGCAGAGCTTGAAGGGGCTATGGAGGAGTTGAATGCGATCATTGGGATGTTGGAGAATGGAATCAACGACGAATCAACTCTATCTGCAAAAGGGGCGGAATGAGAGCTGAAAATACGGAAAGGGACACCTGTTTCCAGGAATTTCTTAACAATGAATTACCTGATGGTTGGGCACATGCTAAGTTGCCACAGATTACAGAAATTACAATGGGTCAGTCTCCACCGGGTTCATCATACAATAAGCAAGGTGAAGGATTGCCTTTTTTTCAAGGAAAAGCGGACTTTGGAGACCGTTCTCCAAAGGTACGAGTTTGGTGCACCCAACCGAAAAAGATCGCAAAACCTGGTGATGTCTTGATTTCTGTTCGTGCTCCAGTCGGTCCTACAAATATGGCTGATAAAACATGTGCTATTGGACGGGGCTTAGTGGCTATCACGCCATTGGGTGGTATACCGACTGAGTTTATTCTGTTCGCATTACGTCTTCTTGAACCAGAACTTGCGCTCAGTGGAACTGGTTCAACTTTTACTGCAATAAATCGAAAGAACCTCGAAGATATAGATATTAATGTTCCTCCACTCGCAGAACAAAAGCGGATCGTAGCGAAAGTAGAGGAACTCTTTGCACGGGTCAATACCGTGCGGGAGCGTCTTAAAAAAGTTTCAGCGATCCTCAAGCGCTTCCACCAATCCGTCCTCGCTGCTGCGTGCAATGGCAGGCTAACGGCTGAGTGGAGAGAGCAGCAAATTGATCTCGACTCAGCCTCAATTCTTCTTGAGCAAATACACCAGAAACATCACCGTTGGGGTAAGACCGATCCTCCTGAAGATAACTTGCCGGACATCCCTGAAAACTGGATATGGGCAACAGTAGGTCAGCTAGGCGATGTGACAACCGGTAACACCCCTTCAAAAAAGGAGTCAGCCTACTTCGGTGGATCAATTCCGTTTTTTAAACCTGCAGATCTTGATGCGTGTTACTATGTGGAAACGTCCATTGACTCATTAACCGAAGAAGGGGCAAAGGTTGCAAGAATACTTCCACCATTGGCAGTGATGGTCACATGCATCGGAGCTACTATTGGAAAAACGGGTCTGGCTCGCGTTGCCGGCGCGACCAATCAACAGATTAACTCTCTAATCACTGATCATGAATTTATTTCGCCCTACTGGTTGTTCTGGGCATTCACGAGTCCATGGGTTCAAGAACAGATTAAACTCCGTGCTTCAGAAACCACCTTACCGATCTTGAACAAGGGAAGATTTTCGATGCTCCCTCTTCCTTTACCTCCCTTGAGCGAACAATACGAAATCGTCCGACGAGTCGAGGCTCTATTCAATTTGGCTGATAATATCGAGAAACGAGTTACAGCAACAATGATACGCGCAGAAAAGCTGACTCCAGCGATCCTCGCAAAAGCCTTCCGAGGTGAAATTGTCCCCACCGAAGCCGAACTGGCAAAACGAGAAGGACGGGAATATGAGTCTGCTTCTACACTGCTTGCTCGTATTAAAGCAGAGCGGTAAGCAAAAAGGATATCGACACGGAATAGATAAATCTAACCCTTTAAAAGGGGCAAGTGCCTTTATATTCTTGACAAAGTGAGTCCTAAAATAGGAAAATCAATACAATTCGTGATTGAGGGGTGATTCTTGTGACAATTGCCGCAGCATATCTTGTTTCAGAAGGCGTAGTCTTTGGAGCTGATAGTTCCACAACTGTATCTGTTCGGACACCTGGTGGTGGAAGCGGCGTCCTCCAATTACTGAATCATGCTCAGAAAGTCTTTGAAGTGGGTGACAACTCAAGATTAGGAGTGTGTACTTGGGGGGCAGGTAGTATTGGCGATGTCAGTCACAGAACAGTTATCGCTCGGTTATCTGATGAACTTACGGAGGATACTAGTATACAGGATGCGGCACAGATACTTGCCAACCTGGTGGAGCCATTGGCTAAAAGTGCTCAGTTAGCGTTCGTTGGGTACTACTTAGGAGGGTGGAACCCAAAAACTCACGAGCCCTCTTGTTTCAAAATTGAGATAACAACAAATGGCAAGAAGATAGACCCTATTCCTTTGGGTTTATGTTCTTTCTCCGGCATGCCGAATTTTTTTACCAGGGTGTTTAGGGGTTTTGACCCAGAGTTGCCTAAAGTGTTGAGAGAGGAGATAAAGCGACGTCTTCCCCAAACCAATGCAACACCCAGTTTTGACAAGATTTTCGAGGAAGCATTTGAAATTGCCGCATCTCCTTTGGTTGCTGCTGGATTTAAGGATCTGCCAATTCGTGAAGCGATTGATTTCGTCTACACGTACTTGCATATCACTATAAAGGCAACAAAGTTCAAGTTCGGTGCACCGGCGTGCGGCGGTCCCATTGAAATAGGATTTATAACGACTGATAGACATTTCCGATGGGTACGTCATAAAAGTTTTGCAAGTGCAATATTAGAAGAGGAGGCTGAATACAATGTTGAATAAAAAAACTGATATTTTTGTAGAAAATGTAGCTATAGTTCACTCTCAGGATTCTAACGCCTTTGCGCCTCCTATAACCGTACAGGATTTTTTTAATTTCACTGGTGATATAAATGCGACCGTTCAAGTTATTGGACTTAGAAGTGAATCAGTCGATGAAAGCCCATGGATTTATATCAAGAGTCTCTTTGGGGCTTGGATTGAAAACGGTGAGGAAGATAAACATCTTGAAAATCTTTACAAATCACGACTAATTCCTTCTTCGTTACCAGTAGAAGATGAATGAAGTATTTAATCGACACAGATATTGCATCTTATTTCCTCCGCGGAAAATACAACCTCATTAAAACATTTGAAAAAAAAGACTCATCGAATCTTAGGCTCTCAATAATCACCATTGCCCAGTTAGAAGTTCTCGCTTACAGAAACCCTTACTCCAAAATCAATCTTGCAACAATTGGTAATCTTGTTCAGAGAATGGGTGTTCTAGACATTGACCGGCAAACGTGGAAGATATTTTCCCAAACCAAAGCCGAGACACTGAAAACCGGAAAAACCAGAGGTGATTTGGATATTCTGCAAGCTTCGATTGCTAAACAGCATGATTTAATTGTAGTTACTCATAACACGAGCCATTACCAGGATATTGTTGGTTGGGAGGATTGGACTACGGGATAGCTTTATGTAATTGTACCATGCCTGGTGCATACGCACATATAACCCTCGTAAACGAACTCAAGACGACGCCAACCCTTGAAGATATTTTTGGATCTCTTACCCAAGCCATTACCTCTGTCCTCGATTACTTCAAATTCTGTGAACTTGGCGCTGTAAGCCCGGATTATCCATATCTGGCAGTCTTAGATGATGATGCAAAAAAGTGGGCGGACACAATGCACTATTATTTAACAGGAGAGATGATAAAGGCCGGCATAAGACAGTTATGGGATATAGAAGGTGAGACCAAGCGGAAGTTGCTGGCCTGGTTATTAGGTTATTCAGCCCATGTGGCTATGGATGTTACGATTCATCCGGTTGTTGAATTGAAGGTTGGCCCTTATCAGGGCCATGAGACAGAGCATAGGATTTGTGAGATGAATCAGGATGCATATATCTTCCCTCGCCTCAATCTGGGTGAAATTGGACTTTCAGAACATCTCGATTCTGGTATCGGTAAATGCGGTAGCCCAACAGATGCAAACCATCTTGATCCTGAAATCGAACAGGTCTGGCGAGCTATGCTCAACGATGTTCATCCGGCAGCAGTTTACATGAATCAACCGGACATCAATAAGTGGCATCAGTGGTTTAAGAAGATGGTAGATGAGTTCGGTGAAGAGGGGCATAGATTAATCCCTCTTGCCCGGCATGTGGCGGCAGGGATAGGACTCACTTATCCTGCTCTGGATACAATTGACAAACAATATATTGAAAACCTCCAGGTTCCAGGCCGCAAGAAGAACTATGATGAGATATTTGATATTGCATGCACCAATGTTAAAACCGTGTGGCGGTTAGTTGCACAGGGAGTAATGGCAGAAGATACGGCCTATCTGACGGCAATAGGAAATTGGAATCTTGATACCGGAAAAGATGATAAGGGACAACTGGCCTTCTGGAAGGCTGCGGCATGAATAACTTGAATTTTATTAAACGTACCTTTGTTTTTGTCTTGCTCTTGGCCTTTATTAGCTGTGCACACATCAGGACAACTAATGAGGAAAAGATGCTAACACTCGCTTCAGCGCTTACAAAGCTCAGCGCAGCGGTGGAATCAACCGTCCGTTATAAAAATCCCCCACCTGGACTCAGTGACGAAGAATTGCTTGCCTTGGCAACCCAACATGATCCTACACTTCTCCAGCAATTCGCGGATTACACGGTAAGGATTTACCAGGAAAATCGGCATTCCATAGTGCTCATCTGTACCAAAGATGGCGACCGTGCATTACTGGAAGATACTAACTGCACTCCTGAAGTTGACAGGCATCATTGGGAAGAGACCCCGCCTAAACCATGTGAATTTACTCTCTCGGTGCCAGCGGTCTGTAGAGACCAGTGATCCCTGATTTAGATTCTGCCACCTTCCCTTTACTTTACCCTCTTTTTGCATTACCCTTTTTACATGAAAGGCATTAATCTCTCCCTGGTTGAGCGCCCCAGCAGGTATCTTGGAGGTGAGCTCAATTCGGTTAAAAAGGATTTATCAAGGGTAAAACTCAAGGTTGGCCTCGCCTTCCCTGACACCTACGAAGTGGGCATGTCCCACATCGGCCTCCAGATCCTCTACCACCTCCTGAACCAGCGAGACGATATTGCCGCAGAGAGGGTTTATGCGCCCTGGCTGGACATGGAGAAATTGATGAGAGAGAGGGAGCTGCCTTTATGTTCCCTTGAGTCTTCCATACCTTTGAGAGAATTCGATATCGTCGGCTTTTCCCTCCAGTACGAGCTCTCCTACACCAACGTGGTGAACATGCTCGACCTGGCGAAGATCCCATGTTACGCCCGCGAGAGGGATGAGCGTTATCCTCTCATTATCGCAGGTGGTATCTGCTGTTTTAATCCAGAACCGGTTGCCGATCTGTTTGACG
>Ga0315280_10010815_pt1 | contig 11349 bp, 13 predicted proteins | sample YL17G06_40_MG_FD_203697 | JGI IMG/M metagenome (GOLD analysis project Ga0315280, IMG submission 203697) | Sediment microbial communities from Yellowstone Lake, YNP, Wyoming, USA - YL17G06_40 | ecosystem: Environmental > Aquatic > Freshwater > Lake > Sediment | place: USA: Wyoming | collected... | reverse complement strand
CCATGTTGAAGTTTCAAAAAGGCTTTGCCCTCCATAGCCTAAAAGTTTCAACCCAAAAAATAACGACAGCAATCAAACCAAACATCACAGTATAAAAACTCGGAGTTATCCGATACAAGACACACAGAGTCAAATAGGCTGTTAGCGTCGTGGAAAACAAAACCGAATAGAAGAGATATCGAGGCACAAGAAAACGACCCATACGCGTGAAGAACCGTAGAATTCCAACTTTTACTTCCTCTTCAAGGAAGTATTCGCCTGTTCCCTTTTTCCGAATAAGGCCTAAATCCTGCAACTTTTCAAGGTGATGCACAGCAATGCTGGGGCTTGAAAAGCCTAAGGCACGCTGAACTTCACGAACGCCCACGGTATGTGTGGGCTGCTGTAAAAGATACCAATAGACTATGAGAGTTTTCCCTTTTAATGCGGATTCCAAAACAGCTAAGTCAAACTCACGCGGAGTCTTCGACACAGGTATCTCCAAATATCCTTATGAAACGACTGTTTAAAAGTCTAATCACAAATTGCCGTCCGAGTAACTCTGAGATTTCATCCCTATGTCAAGCTAATGCCTTCTCATCATCCGGCAAGAAATCAATGCTCATACGAAAAATAAAAACGTTGTTCACGATTGTCGATAGCGCACGATCTAACTTGGAATTTGCTGCCTTTTTGCCATTTCTTCTATTTTATTAGTAAGCTGTTCTGGCAAGTCAATGTTGTGAACTTCTGAAAGGACAAATAGGTCTAATATGGCTTGGACAATCTCCTCTTTCAAATTGTTCTCTTCGTATTTTCTGATAGCGAGATTCTTGTTCACTAGTTGTCGGGCTATTTCTCCAACTTCCTCAGAGAGATGAAGGAACACGAGTTCGGATGTTAATTCGGCGCCCAACTCTGAAATCCTCTTTTTCTGAAGTTGGTAAATCCTCTTACTGACTTTCGAAATGTCCATGTTTCTTAATCTGCTATCGTAAAGTATTAATGTCTTCTTACGACTCATGCTTTGATGAGCTGAAACGCAATGTTGGCTTCAAGCCCCTTTTTATACATCAGCTTCTGTTATTTCTTGGTTCTCTATTATTTTCTTGTACATGTTTGCGCTCTTCCTTTTTATCCTGTTTTTGTTTTCAAGGTTAACAGCGTATAAGCCAAATTTCATGCTGAACCCTTTAGCCCATTCGTAATTGTCAGTCAAGGACCAGTGGAAGTATCCTCGGATGTCAATCTTCTCCTCGTTTAGAGCTTTATTCAGGGTTTGCAGATGGTCAATGATAAATTTTGGTCTAAGATTGTCTCTTGCGTCCGCTATTCCGTTCTCCGTTATGTATAAAGGTCTCTTATATCTCTCCATTGCCTTCAAGGCTTCCTTCTGGAAAAACCTCCCATCCAAAGTCCGACGTTGGCATTCCGCCGGCGGACTTGCTGTTAGGCGCGCAAAGAAAACCATAATTCTGTACCATTTCTGGAATTACAGGCATTCCTGCAAACAGTCTGGCTAGAATAGATCTCCTTCCTTTCACCACAGGTCTGGTGTAGTAGTTTACGCCAAGCCAGTCAAGACGATGTTCCAAGTAAGCTTTGATTTCTCCTTTTTCTTTCGCTCCGCTAAAATTTTCATCTAGTCGTCCATGACTGATAGATTGAGGAAAAAAGTGATTATGCATGTTATCTATGAAATTGGCTGCTTTGACGTCTGACTCGTTGTTTTCATCAAGCGGCTTTGCCGGGATTACGTCTTGTATTAGCCCAACATTTGCTGCGTTGACGCTGTCCTCATCCGCCTTAATTGTGTCCAATTTTTTTATAGCGTCAAATGCGCGTGCATGCGCAATGACCATGTTTAGAGCTACCTTCTTAGAGGCTTTGAAATTGTTTAATCCTGGTGGAAAACCAGATTCAGGTGCTATGTAGCCAGCTTCAGGTATTACCATAGGCTCGTTGAACGTCACCCAGTTATCTACAATGTCCCCAACCTTCCACGCCATGTAAGCCGCGTACTTGGTGAACTCGACAATTGTTTTTTCGTCAAACCATCCCTTTAGGCCTTTGGTTAGTTTTGTGTCGCGGACAATTATTGGGTTGTGAATCCACAATGGAAGTGTGAAGTGATTTAGGCAGACGAAAACCTTGAAGTCCTTCGCTTTTAAATCGTTTATTACATCTCTGTAATGGTTCAACGCTTCCTTGTTTGCCGTTTGGTCAAGTTCTTCAATGGCTTGGTCATCGACCTCTATCTTGGAGATGTTGCCGTCAGAAGCTCTTTCAACTCCGGCTTTAACATTGTTTGTGCTTTTTGGGAAGATCCTGCTCCATTCTATTCCAATTCTGTAAGCATTCAACCCAATTTTTTTGGCATTATTATGGTCTTTCGTGTATAAGTCCCAGTGGTCCACGCCGTTCTCAGGCAGATCGCCGCTTACTAAGCCCTTCTGTATATTTGTGGCGTCGTGCACCCAAACATACCAGTCTGTATTAAGGTCTACGTTTTTTCCAGCCTTGTCGCCCATCTCGAATTGGAATCCACTTGTAGATACGCCCCAAAGAAAGTTTTTAGGAAAGCCCATGACAATCAGCCACAGCGCATATTTCTATCTCATAATAAATAAGCATATGTATACAACGCAAGGCTCAAAAACTAGAAGCAAAAGCAATTTCAGAAAAGGTTTACGCGTTTTCATCGTTACTAAAAAAATTTGGGTTTGGGATATAGGTTGAACGTTTGGTTGGTTGATGGTGAAAGAAGAATAAGGTTTAAGTCTTGACCCCTAAGCCCCGAACGCGCGTTAAAAGAGATGTGTCATTCTAGGGTTGAATTGCGAAACTTTAAAAGGGTGGTGCTCGAAGCAGTTTTTGGAGATGTTTGTGGTAAGCAGGGTTGCTACACTGTATGTGAAAAGCGGGAATGTTGTCACAGGCGAGACCTCAGTGATGGAACCTTATCTTATTAAAAAAGGCGTGCCGAGGGGAGATTTTTATAGAATGCGCGACATGTTTTGGGGTGTGGCGTTCGGCACTAGAATTGAGGAAGTGCGTGATTACGTTTTGCCAGATGATCAGAAGGCAATTGTCGAGATTGTGAAGAAGGTGTGTGAAAAGTATGGCTTTGAGATCAAGGTTGTTGATTTGGCAAGGGAGAATGTTCTTCATAGAGCAGTGCAAGAGGAGGTTAGTAAGATAAAGATTTTTCCAACATTGATAACTGACTTTGGGGGAAGGCTTGAGGGCAACTTCTCAGAAGAGCAAGTTGAATCACTTTTGTCGAGAGACTGAACCTTCTAGGAGACTGGTCATCATACCGTCGGAGTCATACCTAAATGTCAAAGTAGAGAATGCGGATTGCGACAGAATTAAATGTGTCCACTAGCAAATTTTATTATAGGAAAGAACTTGAAGGATAACATTGTATTATATGTGAAGTCGAAGAAAGTTTTCGTCGCCGGATACTCACAGACCCCCATTACTCACACTGGGTGGTGGATAGATGGTTATGGTGCTCTACCTACGGCAACCCAAGTAACTCGCAGCCATAAATCAGAAGATCAAGAAGCTATTGACCTCTTGAAAGTAGCTGGAACAGCCTATAAACTTGTAGACTTATCTAACTGCTCCTTCTCAGCGCGTCTGAGGTCAAAGATAATGGAAGTAAATGAGACACCCATACTAATTTTGAACGGTAAGAAAATAAGAGGATTAGAAAACATCAAAAAAGTTTTGCAGGGAATTAAACCCTGAAAATGTGGGAGATTTAGAATTGTCCACCGTACTCTGATGATTCCTTAAACGGTTTCTTTTCTTTATGCCCCTTCCCTAAAATCAAATCGTCAATCATTTCTAAGCTTCAATCCATGTTTCAATCTATATCCCAAACCCAAACCCAAATTTTTAATACAAGTTGAAAGAAACAATATAATATTGAATTTAATATTTAATTATGCTATTAGAAAATCACAGACCAATGAAATCTAAAGGAAATTGAATTGTTTATGGTCTTATGGGAATATGATAACGCAAAAATTCAAATCGATGATTTACCAAATGGCAAGCGCTATATTACCGTAAACTCTCTGGACCAATCAAGGGTGATTCCGACAAAAAATTGTGTTACTTCTTATCCTATTGAACTAATTGAGCAAATTTTAAAGATTAAAGGACCAGATTTTCTGATTGACGAAATTCAACGGGATGAAGACAGATTCTATCTCGAGTGGCGGTTCAGGAAAAATCTCTTTGGTTTTATTCCAAAATCATTTTTTGATAATAAAAAATTTCTGGATTTTGGGTGTGGATGTGGTGCTTCCTCAATGATTCTTGCACGAATGTTTCCAAAAAGTTTTATTGTCGGAATTGATATTGCCGATGATTTACTTTCTATTGCTAAATTAAGGGCTAAATATTATGGATTTACCAATTGTCGATTTATACTATCTTCAGAAAATAATCTCTCAACAGACCTCGGAGACTTTGATTTTATCGTTTTGAGTGCGGTATATGAACATCTCCTTCCAAATGAAAGAAAAACTCTACTCCCTCAAATTTGGTCCTTACTCAATCCTAGCGGTGTTCTTTTTATTATTGATATCCCCCATCGATATTTTCCTGTAGAGATTCATACCACAGGTTTGCCCCTCATAAATTATTTCCCAGACCGAATTGCCTTAGCAGTAGCACGGAGATGGTCTAAGAGAGTAAAATTTAATGAATCTTGGGCTTCCCTTTTAAGAAGAGGAATTCGGGGGGGGCACTCCGAGAGAGATTATGCAAATTTTGAACAATAAATTTCCTGGCGAGCTCATTCTTTTAAAACCAAACAAATCTGGTTTGCATGATGATATTGATTTATGGTATGAAATTTTTCAAGTATATTTTAGGTCGGTATTGTCCAGAAAATTGTTATTATCTGCAAAAAAATTATTAAAAATTGTAAAATATTTAACTGGAATTACACTGGTGCATAATATTTCAATAGCGATTCAGAAATCTAAATATCGGTCATTGCTTTAAATCGACCGCTTTGTGCTAGATAGATAACTAGAGTTAGAAAGAGGATTATATAATTTGGGGTATGATTCCTTAAGTTTCGGGGTCGAAAGAGGTTTGGGTTTGGGGTTCAATCTATATATGAGGGAGGGGCTAGACCACCCGAATAGACTAGTCTTCGCTTACAATATAACAAGCCTAACCAAAACTTCAACCTATATATAAGGGGGGTCTAGGCGCTTCTGAGCAACAGCGTGTCAAAAAACCCAGGGAATCCTCTTACCCAGCAAAAAATGTGGGTTCTGGATTCATATCTTGTATTCATAAGAAAGCTAACGATTTATTTAACTATCCAAGTAGGCAGCAAGACGAAAAAGGGGAAGGTGCTCTTAAGATCAACCTGCAAGCTGTACTCACCATCTCTTCTCGAAAAGCGCTAAGAAGAGCATGCTTTTAGCCGCTCGTTCAATTCCCATAGTGCTATCCTATTGCCGTCGTATTCCATCACCCTGTAGGCTTCCTCGAAGCTCAGCCATCTGTAATTTGTATGCTCTCGCGAGAGAACAATCTGCTCATTCTGAACCAGTACTCCAAAGCAATATTGAGGAATTAGAAGAACATCCCTACCCCAAAGATGCCTATCTCTGAATTCCATGGCAGGTATAGGCAGAACCGTAATCAGCTGAATAAACTGTAGATCCCGTGACAAGCCGGTCTCTTCGTAAGTTTCCCGTCTAGCTGCTTCAATTGGCTTTTCATCGCTCTCGCCGCCCCCAGCCACAGCTTGCCAATATCCTGCATCAGATCTCTTCAAAAGAGCGAACTCAAACCCACATCCAGATTTGCGATAAGGAAAAACAAGTACTTGGAACGGTGCTCTTGCCATCTCATTCACCATTCATGCTTGTCACATACGTAGCCATCTGAGTGAGCTGATTCTTTTAAGCATAGTGTTAAAGCATCGCCCAAATCAATGATGCACGGGAAAGCTACAATCATCTGAGTATGGGAACCTGTTTGTTGACGAACGCTGGTATTCTAAGACATGAATTCTGGATTCAGATTAGGGGTTCATAAGTTAGTTAAATATCCCCAACCTATTTCCTTGCGTGAAGTGGAGGAAAACCGTTGAATCCAAAAATCACCCTTAAACAGAGAAAAGAGTTGGAATCTAAAATGGCCAAGGTTTTCAGGGAAAACATGAAGGGAATTTCGGCAGAATTACAAAAAATATTGCTAGATGACCTAGTCACTGCCTTCCAAAATAGAATAAACGTGTTAATAAGAGCACAGAAGAAAAGGAGCTACTAACGCAGAGTAAATAGGAATAAGACGTAGTTTGAATCCATAAAAGCTTTATATAAAAAAGGTTGAGAATATGCCAAGAGGTTTGGATTCATGAGACGTTCCAAACTAGAAATGTATATAGACATCCTAAAGGTGCTAGCGCACCGTGGTCCGTTAAAGCTAACCCACATAATGTACAAAGCTAACGTAAACTGCAGCGTATTAAAGGAATACCTAGACTTTCTAATAAAACAAAGCCTAGTTGAGGAAAGAAACGTTGGAAAACGAAGAGTCGTTTACGCAGTAACCCAAAGGGGCATAACAGTACTCAAATACTTCAGAGAACTAAAACAAGTATTACCCATAGTGGAAGAAGCACGAAACAGAATGCCAGTCCCATACTAACCACCTTCAACTTTTTAAAAAACAGAACGTTACCTAAACAGTAATATTTTCCACAGAGAAACACATCTTTTATCCTATCACACACTTCTATTCCACACGACCAAAAATGTTTGAACAAACAGCAACACTAGCCGCAGCATACACAACCACACTACTCATCACCATGATACTAACAATGGCCCTCCTAACCGCCTTCTGGGCCAAAACAGGCATCTACAAAAAATAACAATTCTAAGTTAGCATTTATTTTACGAATCATTATGACTGTTTCGTAAGATTTAATAAACGCTACCTTCCTTACATTATTTGTGCACACGTAAAACACATTGGGGAACCATAGTGTCTAAACAAGAGGTTCTAGGGAAAAAACCGCTGCAAGTACTGGAGAAAATCAGAGAAAACCTTGAAAGACTGAATGAAAAAATGGAAGTCATGATTGAGCTGCAGAAACACGGCAGAAAAGACATCCAGCCACTTCCAGAAACACCTCTAGACGTTATGACGTTGCTCTCCATGCCTGACCACCTTAGAAAAACAGCCATGACCCTGTGCAGACTTGGCCGCGCCACAGCAGAAGAGATTTCTCAACAAACGCACAGAGCCAGAGCTGTTGAAAGCGCCTACTTGAACCAGCTTGTCATAATGGGATATTTGAAAAAAGAAAGGAAGGGAAGAAAAGCCTACTTCTATATAGAAAAGGAAAGTCAAGGGTGACAACTTTGGGCAAAATAATAGCAGTTCATTCATACAAAGGCGGAACAGGAAAAACTCTCCTTTCCACAAACTTGGCAGCAACCTTTGCTAAACATGGCAAAAAGGTTTGCTTATTTGATCTTGACTTCCGGGCTCCAAGTCTTTCCACAGTTCTTAAAATTGAAAAGGTAGAGTGTTGGCTGAATGAATATTTGAACGGGACATGCGAAATCGATAAAGTGTTGATAGACTTAAGCGGCAAAATTCAAAACACTGGTAAATTCTTTGTCGGGCTAGCTAACCCGGCAACAGAAGCGATGAGAGACATGTCTGCAAAGGATAGAAAATGGGAGATGCGGGCTCTGGGAAGACTTTTGGCTCTTAGGAATTCTCTCTTAAATGATAAAGGCTTTGACTACTTAATTTTTGACACAAGTCCAGGACTGCAATATTCGTCTATAAACGCTATAGTAGGTGCTGATTTAGTAATTGTGGCAACGACTCTTGACAGGTCAGATGTTGACGGAACAAAACGTATGCTACACGAACTTTACGACTTGTTTGAGAAGAAGACTGATATAGTTTTGAACAAAGTTCTGCATGATGTTTATTCGAAATCGGGAAAAGAAGAGGTGCAAACTAAAATTAAGGACATATATCAAGTTCCACTCATTGGCATAATACCATGTTTCTGCGATGTTTTAAAGGCGGAAGGCGGCATCCTTTTCGCTCAAGAAAGACCAGAGCATCCCTTCACAAAAATTCTAGACGAAATGGCAAGTAAAATAGATAGTATGGCGTAATTTTTCTATCGTCCCGCTATTTTGTTTACCAACTGATAGACTTTGCAGGTTTTGCACTTTTCATACTCTTTTTCGACGCATTGCTTACATATTATGCGGTTTAATTCCCTAATTTCAGTGCTCATTGCTCATCCTCTCTCAATCAAAGAATTCGTTTTCTTGTATATACTATATTCCGCTTTCGTAATATTTACGGAAGGCTATCGAAGCTATAACATTCTTGTCATCAAAAATGAGGCTGCGAAGGTAATGCAGCATTAATGTTTAATTGTCGCAAGTTTTGAATATGATAATCTTTTAAAAGTGGAAGAGAAATAGCATATAGTTAGGGTTAACCTCTGGTGAATATTATTGCCTTCCCTTGAACGTTTAGAAAACGGTAGATATGCTATTTTAAAGAAACTTGGTGAAGGTGGAAAGGGGGTCGTATACAAGACTAGGGATACTGTTTTGAATCGTGTTGTTGCAATTAAAATGCTTAAAAGTGTAGTTACAACCGAAGAAGCCTATTCACGTTTTATGCGGGAAGCGCAAGCGGTAGCTAAGCTTAACCATTCGAATATTGTTTCAATTTACGACATTGGCAAAGAAGATGAAAAACAGTTTTTCGTCCTCGAATTTGTTGATGGAATGAGTCTCCGAGACCTTATGAGAACGTATCCCGCGGGCAAATGTGACATCCAAACTGCCTTAAGAATGGGCATAGACGTTTGCAACGCTCTTCACTACGCGCACTTTCAAGGTGTTTTACATCGAGACATTAAACCAGAAAATATCTTAATCACCCAAGAGGGTACTGTGAAACTGATGGATTTTGGTTTGGCTAAAATGCTAGGAGAGCCCAGCATTACGCAGGAAGGAGTAATAGTTGGCACAGTTGCCTACGTGGCGCCTGAAATAGCGTTAGGAAAAAGTGCAGACGCTAGATCTGACCTGTACTCTTTTGGCGCAGTCCTTTACGAAACCGTGACCGGAAAACCGCCCTTTTCTGGAGAAGACCCTGTAAAGATTATTTTTAGTCATATTCATGACTATCCCGTTTCCCCGGGTAGGCTAAATCCGAAGGTTCCTCAGGCTTTGGCTGACTGTATCATGAAGCTTCTGGAAAAGGAACCTGAGAAAAGATATCAAACTGCCGAGGGCCTACTTAGAGTGCTGAGGGCCATTGCTGAGAGTTTTTTGAGGGAGGTTCTTGTGCCTTCTTACAAGCCAATTGTTGTTCCAAGTCCGCGTCCTTCTATGGTAAGAGAAACTCAACTCATTGATAGGGTTGAAGAGATGGGTCTTCTTAGGGAGGCTGTGGATAGGGCAGTTCGCGGCGAAGGCGGTCTTGTTTTTCTACATGGAGAAGCTGGAATTGGTAAGACAAGGTTAACTAAAGAGTTGGGGGCTTATGCACGCTTGCGTGGCATGCAAGTTTTGTATGGGAGGTGTCCAGCGCTATTCAGGATGGATGGTGTGCCTCCTTATATTCTCTGGAATGAGGTGATTAAGAATTATTTGGAATTTTGCACTTCCGAGCAATTGTACAAGGTGATTGGCTATTATCCAGGCGAAGTTTGTAAGCTAGTGCCAGAAATTAAGCAGAAGCTTGGTACGATTCCACCATCAATATCGATAAGTCCTGAAAGTGAGCGTAACCGTCTTTTTGAGGCGGTTTCGCAGTTTGTCACTAACATTTCTAAGGAAACTCCGTTGTTGGTTGTTCTTGATGATTTGCAATGGACTGATCAGTCTTCGCTTTTGTTGCTTCACTATTTGGCTCGCGGCGTCTACAGAGAGTCTCTCCTTCTATTAGGTGCTTATCGTGAAACTGACATTGATGAACGACATCCTTTGCCTCCTGTTTTAAGAGAATTAAACAGAGAGCGGTTGCTTCAATCTGTTCCATTGAAACACATGTCTTTCGATGATGTTTCAGAGATGATTAAGCAGATTTTGGAGCAGGATGATGTGTCAAGAGAATTTTGTGAGCTAGTCTATGACAAGACGAGGGGTAACCCGTTCTTTGTTGAAGAAGTGATAAAATCTCTGAAGGAAGAGGAAATCATCTACCGTGAGAAAGGTAAATGGAAGATTAAGGAAGTTGCCAAGATCGAGTTTCCAGAAACTGTTAAGAGTGTCATAGAGGCTAGAGTAAGTCGGCTAGATGACGAATGCCAGAATGTTTTAACTTTGGCTTCTTTTGTTGGAAACGATTTCAGTTTTGAGGCGTTATGTGGTGTTACAGATTTTGAAGAGAATAAGCTGCTTGAAATAATGGAAAAGATGCTTAAGACTGGACTGATTAAGGAGAAGGTGATTCGCGGACAAGATGTGTATAGTTTTGCCGATGTTATTGTTAGGGATGTTGTGCATGAAGAGGTTAGCCATCTAAGGCATAAAAGGCTTCATGGCGCAGTTGGGTCAGCGCTGGAAAAGGTTTATGCCACAAAGATTGATGAACACCTTGGCGAATTAGCTTTGCACTTTCTTGAGAGCGGAGATACAGAGAAAGCACTGGGCTATTTCCTGAAAGCTGGAGAAAAGGCTATGAAGATTTATGCCAATACTGAGGCGATTTCGTACTTCCAATCTGCCCTCAAGCTGCTTGAGGAGAAGGAGGGCGAACATCGGGAAAAAGCGCGTGTTCTTGAGACACTTGGAGACCTCAAAAGGCTTGTCGGAGAATATGACCTTTGCATGAAGCGTTGGAATGAAGCGTTGCTGCTGTGGAAGCAACTTGACGAAAAAGAAAAGGTTGCAGGACTGCACCGCAAGATGGCAGTTACTCTTTGGCGCGACATTGGCAATACAGAGCAAGCTCTGGGGAATTTTGAGAAGGCTTTAAGGATTTTGGAAGTCGAGCCTGAAAACGTTGAGTTGGCAGCCCTTTATGCTGCTAGAGCCAGCATGTCGTATTTTACTGAAGATGTAACGAAGGCTCGTTCTTGGGCTGAGAAAGCTCTTGGACTCGCCAAAAAGCTGAATGCTTTTGAAGTTGTCGCAAGCTCATATGTCGACTTGGGACTCGTGTTCGGTGCTACAGGAGAGAAAAAGAAAGCCGTTGAATGCATGGAAAAAGCCTTGAAAATAGCCCTTGACAACGGCTACCTAGACATAGCGGGACGTGCTTATAACAACCTTGCAGTACACCTTCCAGCAGAAGAAAATGAACGAAGATTGGAATGTTATGAGAAAG
>Ga0315280_10010814_pt1 | contig 11350 bp, 11 predicted proteins | sample YL17G06_40_MG_FD_203697 | JGI IMG/M metagenome (GOLD analysis project Ga0315280, IMG submission 203697) | Sediment microbial communities from Yellowstone Lake, YNP, Wyoming, USA - YL17G06_40 | ecosystem: Environmental > Aquatic > Freshwater > Lake > Sediment | place: USA: Wyoming | collected... | reverse complement strand
TTCGGCCTGCCGTTCCTGGACCCGGCGCTCCCGGCCTCTTCATCCGGCCCGCTCCTTCACGGCAAGCCGGTGGGCCGCCCGGAAGCCCAGGCTTATCTGGAAGAGGAGCTGCGCCGGGCGAAGAAGCCCCGACTGATACTTTCCCCCCTGCTGGCCGCGGAAGTCCTGGACCGTTTCCTGGGCTTCGCCCGGGCCCGCAAGATCCCGGTGGAACCGGAGGGGCTGTCCGGGCTGGACCGAGGCTGGCTGCGGCTCCTGGCCGGCGGCGCGGCTGGAGTGCCGGCCGTAGACTCTCAAGCCCGCCGGGTGCTGATCCTGGGCGGTGTGGAGCGGGCCAACAACGTAGCCTTCTGCGAGGCCTTGGCCCTGCAGCGCGCAGGCCTGGCGCGGCTCTGGTTCTACGGAGAGATCGAGCCGGTCTACGAGCGCTTCTTCGAGCGGTTGAGCCCCGAGCCCGCGCGGGTGGCTGAAGCGCTGGCGGAGCCCGTTTCCGGAGAGCTCATCGAGGTGCTGGTCAATCCGCAGGAGCTTTTGGCGGCGGCCGGCAAGAAGGCCGAGCAGGGCGTGCTGGCGGCGCTTGAGGCGGCGGCCGGCAGGCCGGAGGTGCGCGTTACGCTGTACTGGAACTCCCGCAATGCCGGCCATCTGCTGAGGCAGCTCGATGGGACCGGCGTTGCCGGCGGAAAGGGCTGTGACCTGCTGCTGGAAGCCGGACCCGGCGAGGCGAGCGGCCAAAAGGCGGAAGCCAGTGAGGCGGCAGGGATCCGCTGGGGCCTGCGGCCCGCAGCGGACGGCCTGTTCATCCCGCTGCCCAAGGAGGCCCTGCTGGCCGGAACCAGCACGCCTTCCGGGCGGGCGCCCTTCGTGGCCGGAGAGCTGGACAAGGCCCTATGGCAGGAGCTGCTGATCGGATAGGAGAAGGCGCAATGCGCGTACTGGGTTTGCTGGCTGCATTTCTTTTCGGGTTGGGCCTAGTTGCCCCCGGCGCCGAGGAGCTGCGTGTCAACCGCCAGGAGCTCCGCCCCGATACTGCCGTCCCGAATACGTTGGTTTTCACGGTGACCGTGGGAAAAGCCGGAAGCTTCACTGCGCGGTTGATGGTGCGGGCGGAGGAAGGCAAGCAGTACACGATCCAGCTCACCCTGCAGCCCGAGGGCTCGGCCGGGGAGGATTCCAGCGCTGCCCCGAGCGTGCGCTTCTCCTTCACCGGCCAGGGGTGCGGGTGACCGGGCTGGCTCAGCGTCACCGGGAGTGAACGCATCGAGCTGGCCGAAGGCCGCTACATTGGACGGCTTTCCCCCGTCGATCAGAAGAAGGTCGAGGTGGATTCGCTGGAGCTGCAGCCGGCCGGCGATTGAAATCAGCTGCACACCGAGATCTTTGATCGCCTGCGCGGGCTAGACCAGGATCAGCTCGATGCCTCGATCCCGGATGAAGGTCGCGTACTTCTCGGGGATGCCGCTGTCGGTGATGATCGTCTGGAAATCCGCGATCTCGGCGAAATAGACGCTCTTGATGTTGCCGAATTTCGACGAGTCCACCACCAGGATGCGGTTCTTGGTCGAGCTGAGGATGGTCTTCTTGGCCTGCAGCTCGTGAGGATACACGGTGGTGACCCCCAGCTCGTCGTGGATGCCGGCGGCGGAGACGAACGCCTTGTCGGCCCGGGTGCGCTTGATCAGCTCGATGCCTTCCTGGCTCTCGAACATCATCGTCTCGGGATGGAAGTACCCTCCGGCAAAGATGATGGTGCAGTTTTTTTTCTTGTAGACTTCGACCAGCGAGTTCAGCGTGTAGCACAGGACGGTGATCGGGGCGTCCTCACGCAGGAATTTCGCCAGGTATTCGGTCGTGGTCCCGATATCCAGGATGATGGTTTCGTTGGGCTGTACGAGCGAAACAGCCCGCTGTCCGATTTTCAACTTCTCGATCGTGCGCACCGATTCTTCGTTGGTGACCAGGTAGCGGTTTTCGCTTTCTTCCGGGCGCTTGAGCACGGCGCCGCCGGGGATCAGGTCGATGAGATTTTCCTGGGCCAGCAGGTTGAGATCCCTGCGAACGGTCATCTCGGAGACGTCGAATTTCCGGGTGAGCTCCCGGATATTCACCATATTCCGTATACGCAAGGTGTTTACGATCTCTTGCATCCTGCGGTGTTTGTTCATACGATAGATTCCGGAAACGTGTGAAACGTGTTTGAATGTTAACATATTGAGCAATAATTGTCAAAGCATAATTGCGGGATTCTCAGACTCTGGCACCTAGGCCTGAAGTCGCCGGATGCTGATTTCGAGTGATATTCAGCGCCTTATCGAGATTATTAATTGTATTATAAAAAAATATGTGAGCGATGAGCTGCCAAACTCTGGAACGCTTGTCAGGGCATTCGGCAGACCATTCTGAAGCCGAGCATTTGATGATTTCGTGAAAAAAGTCTTGACAACTGGCTGCGGAGATGATAAAAAAATATCGGTATCTGATTCTAATATAACAAATCGAGTCATAGAAATCCTGGTCCGCCCGCCAGGCCGGGCCAGGAAGGAGCGGCTACGCCATGAACCAAGTAGCGCAAGGCATCGGAAAGCAGCGCCGGGCGATCCAGAACCGCAAGGGATTTCCGTGGCTGCTCATGTCGCCGACCCTGGTAGTGCTCGTCCTGTTAGGGCTGTTCCCCTTCGTCTACGCCATCCGCATCGCCGCCTTCAACATCAGCATCTCCAAGCCGTACCTGCCCCAGCTTTTCGTGGGGCTGGCGCAGTACAAGGATCTGGTGCGCGACGCGAATTTCATCAACGCCCTCCGGGTAACGATCATCTTCACCGTGGAAGCCGTGTTCATCCAGTTCTGGCTAGGTCTGGGTATCGCCATGCTGTTCCAGCGCCGCATCCTGCTCAAGGGGCTGTTTCGGATCTGCATTCTGGTGCCGATGGTGCTCACCCCGGTGGTGGTCGGCCTGATGTGGCGCTTCCTGCTTTATCCGCATGCCGGCGCCGTGACCTACTACGTGGGGGTGCTGGCCAAGTTGCTCGGCCTCACCGCCCCGCAGTTCCTGGCCAACCCGCGCCTCGCGCTGCAGACTCTGATCTTCATCGACATCTGGGAGTGGACCCCGTTCATGTTCCTGATCCTAAACGCCGGGCTGTCTTCGCAGCCGCCCGAGCCCTATGAGGCGGCGATGATGGACGGGGCCTCGAAATGGTTCATCTGGCGCACCATCACCATGCCGCTGCTCAGGCCGAGCATCATGATCGCCTTGCTGATGCGCACCATGGACGCCTTCCGGACCTTCGATACGATATTCGTGCTCACGGAAGGAGGGCCGGGCAACTCCACCGAGACCCTGAACATCTTCCTGACCCACCTGGGCTTCAAGTTCTTCTATACCTCGCGGGCATCGGCCATGGCCCTGATGATGCTGGCCATGATCATCGCCATGAGTTTCGCCTTCATCAAGATTCTGCGCAAAGAGGAGGTCATCCGCTGATGGCAACCACCGTGCGGCAGAAGCGCGCCCGCCCGCGGCTGCTGGAATGGCAGGTGCAGCATAACTGGTGGGTGTATCTCATCCTGGCGGCTCTCAGCATCGCGAGCGTTTTGCCCTTCCTGTGGGTGGTGCTTACCGCCTTCAAGGACCGCCTTACCGCCTTCTCGGTGCCACCCACCTGGATCTTCAAACCGTCGATAGAAAGCTTCGTGACCCTGATCACCTTCCGCCGCATGCACAAGTTTCTGCTGAACAGCCTGATCATCTCGGTGTCCGCCACGGTGCTCTCGGTGGGCATCGGCACCTTCGCGGCCTACACCCTGGCCCGCTTCAGGTTCGCCGGACGCGACGATGTGGCCTTCTGGATCCTGACCAACCGCATGCTGCCGCCGGTGGCGGTGATTATCCCGATGTTCATGATTTTCCAAACGGTTCATCTGCTGGATACCCATATCGGCCTGATCATCCTTTACACCGGGATGCAGCTGCCCTTCGTGGTCTGGATGCTGCGGGGGTATTTCGAGGACATCCCGCGCGCGTTGGAGGAGGCCGCCTGGGTGGATGGGGACAGCTGGTTCGCCGCCTTCCGCAAGATCACCCTGCCGCTGGTGACCCCGGCCATCACGGCCACCGCGATCTTCGTGATGATCCTGAGCTGGAACGAGTACGCCTTTGCGCTGTTCATCACCGGTCCCAACTCCAAGACCCTGCCGCCCACGGTGGTGACCTTCATGGTCGAGCGCAGCGTGGAATGGAACCAGCTGGGCGCGGCCTGCATCTTCATCGCGCTGCCAATCCTGATCTTCGTGCTGTTCGTGCAGCGCTACTTCGTGCGCGGGCTGACCATGGGGATGATGCGGCAGCTGGAGAAGGGGAGGCAGGCGGAATAGCCTGCCCGAGTGCGTGTATGAATTCCGCCGCCGGCCCGAGCGGCATGAATGAAGAGAGGAGTGCAGGATGGCGGAGGTACTGATAAAGAATCTTTACAAGAGATTCGGCAGCGTCGTAGCTGTCAACCACATCGACCTGGACGTGCAGGACAGGGAGTTCGTCGTCCTGCTCGGACCGTCGGGCTGCGGCAAGACCACCACGCTTCGAATGGTGGCGGGCCTGGAGGTCCCCGACGAGGGCCAGGTCCAGATCGGCGGCCGTGACGTGACCTACCTGGCCCCCAGGGACCGCAACATCGGCATGGTGTTCGAGCGTTACGCCCTGTACCCTCACCTCTCGGTATTCGAGAACATCTCCTACCCCCTGCGGGTGCGCAGGTGGCCGGAAGCGAAGGTGCGCCAGCGGGTGCAGGAGGTGGCCGAAACCCTGCGTATCTCCGACCTGATCGGCCGCAAGGTCAACCAGCTCTCCGGCGGGCAGATGCAGCGCGTGGCCATCGGGCGGGCTATCATCCGCGAGGCGTCGGTGTTCCTGCTGGACGAGCCCATCTCCCACCTGGACGCCAAGCTGCGCTCCCACATGAGGGGCGAGCTGAAAAGGCTGCAGCGGGAGATCGCCTCCACCGCGGTCCTGGTCACCCACGACCAACTGGAGGCCATGAGCATCGGGGACCGCATCGCCGTGATGAACAAGGGCAACATCCAGCAGTTCGACCGGCCGGGCCGCATCTTCAACCTGCCGGCCAACCTGTTCGTGGCCAACTTCGTGGGGGAGCCCAGCATGAACTTCCTGGACTGCGCCCTGGTGCGGGAGAACGGCTCCTTCCGCCTGGAAGCCCCGGGCCTGAGGGCGAAGGTCGACGAGAAATGGCTGAAAGGCTCGAAGGTATTGTCCGCCGGATCGGATTCCAGGCTGGTCCTGGGGATCCGGCCCGAGCATGTGCGCCTGTGCTCCGGCCGTCAGAGCGGACACGAATATTGCGGCGAAGGCAAGGTCTACGTCGTGGAGCCGCTGGGCAGCGAGGTGATCTACGACGTGGAGATCGGCAAGTCCATCGTGCGCATCAAGGTCTTCGAGGAGGAGGCCAAGCGCCTGGCCGTCAACATGGGTGACAGCGTGCTGCTGGAGTTCCCTTCCGAGTCGATCTACCTGTTCGACAAGGAATCGGAGAAGACCCTGGCCCAGGCGGGCTTCGCCCTGGCGGAGGAGGCCAAAGCATGATGAAGGTTGGCTGGGGTCGCTGGCTGGTCCTGGCGCTCATGATCCTGGCCTTGTTCGGGGGTTGCAGCGCCTTCGCCGGCAGGGTCAGCTCGGAGTGGACGCCGGCCTTCCTGGTCTGGATCGCTCTGGTCGTAGCGTTGAAGGCCTTGAACGACCGTTATGGGAAAGTGCAATGGCCCATGGAGTTCATCACCTGGTCCATCCTCCTGCTGATCGCCCTGAACCTCGTCTGGCTGCGCTATTCCGGCGCCTGACAACGGGGGGCAGGAGGGAGCCTCAGGGAAAGGAGGTGTTGCCGCGGACTGGACAAGCGTATCGTTTTCAGGGGTTTCGCGATATTAAAAGCGTGTTGGCTTTAAGGAGGAAAGAACAGATGAGAAGAAGGACGAAAGTCTACCTGTTGGTAGCGGTCTTCCTGTGCTGCCTGGCCATGCTGGCGGTTGCCCAGGCGAAAACGATCAAGGATCTGAAAGGCACCAAGATCAGCGTGCTGGCCGTGGAGATGCCTATGCTCAAGGCCTACTGGAAGATGATTCCGGAGTTCGAGGCCAAGTACGGCATCAAGGTCGAGCTGGACGAAAGCCCCTTCGATCAGAACCGGGAGAAAACCCTGCTGGACATGAGCAAACGGACCGGCCGGTACGACATCTTCAACGTCGACTGCATGTGGCTGGCCGAGTACGCGGCCGCCGGCTACCTCGAGCCGCTGATGAAGTACATCAAGAACCCGAACCTCACCGAGAAGGATTTCGACGTCGCCGACTTCGTGCCCCGGATCTTTAGCGGCAACGGGGTGTGGGAGGACATCACCTACAACATCCCGATGGGCTCGGGCACCATGGGTCAGAGCTGGCGCACCGACATCGCGGCCCAGTACGGTCTGAAGTTCCCCGCCAAGTGGGAGGAGTGGACCACGGACAAGATGATGGACTACGTGAAGAAGCTCCATCATCCTGAAAAAGGCTACGCCGCCTACGTGACTCAGCCCAGGCGTTGGGAGTGGGGCTGGACGTTCATTCAGCTCATGATGAGCTTCACCTCCCCGGAGAATATCGGGTCGGAATACCTGGACCCGGAATGGAAGGTCACGATCAACAACCCCGACAACCTGGCCGCCTTGAAGTGGTACCTGGGGCTACGCCCCTACCTGCCCGAGGGCCACGCCAACTTCGGCTACGACGAAGTGGCCACCACCTACCAGCAGGGAAGGGCCGCCGGTACGGTGAACTACTCCGAGTGGATCTACAACCACTACGAAGATCCGGCGGTTTCCAAGGCCGCCAAGAAATCGGTGCACATCCACACCCCGGTCGGGCCTCATGGCCGGATCGACCCGTTCTTCGGCTCCTGGGGCATCGCCATCTCCAAGGATTCCAAGAAAAAGCAGGCGGCCTGGGTGTTCATCCAGTGGATCACCAGCAAGAGCACCCAGATGAAGGCCATCGCCAACGGCGGCGACCCGGTCCGCCACTCCACCTACAAAAGCGAGGCGACCAAGAAATACATGCCCTGGTACGTGGGGCTGTATGACTTCTATTTGAAGTACACCAACCCGGATGAGCGCGTGCGCATTCCGGAGTGGGCGGCGCTCTCCGAAATCATGGGCCTGTACGGCAACAAGGCCTGGCTGGACGAGATCACCCCCGAGCAGGCCCTGGCTTCAATGGAAAAAGAGATGACCAAGACCATGGAGGAGGGCCAGTACTACAATCCCAAGGTCCGCCACCCGGCCCAGAGCTGGCGGGACCTGAGCTACTACGACCGCAATCCCGCCGAGTGGGAGTAGCCCTCGGCACGTCGGAAATTGTATTGTTTTGAGATTCCCCGGGCTCCGACCCGCAAGGCCGTGAGCCCGGGGCTTTTCTGGAGCGGAGAGGCAGCAGGTGCAAGCGCAGACGACGGTCCTGCAGACGGTGGAATTGAGCAAGCGCTACGGGGATACGACCGTGGTCGACCGGCTCGGCCTGAGTGTCCGGCAAGGGGAAATCTACGGCTTCCTGGGCCCCAACGGCGCAGGCAAGACCACGGTGATGCGCATGGCCATCGGTCTGGCCTCCCCCTCCGGAGGCTCCGTGCACCTGCTGGGCGAGCCCTGGGGGGGCAGACGCCCGGAGATCCGCCGCAGGATCGGAGTGGCCCCGGAGTCGCCACGCCTGATGTCCGACATGACCGGCCGCGAGTACCTGCAGTTTTTCGCCAGGCTGTACGGCGTGGCCCGCGAGCGGGCGGCGGCCATGCTGGAGCGTTTCGGGTTGAGCGAGGCGGCCGGGCGCCGACTGGCGACCTACTCGCAGGGGATGCAGCAGCGCATGAACCTGGCTCGGGCGTTCCTGCATGAGCCGGAGATGCTCTTCCTGGACGAGCCGGTGGCGGACCTGGACCCGCTCTGGATCAAGCGGGTGCGCGACCTAGTCGCGGAGGAAAAAGCGGCGGGCAGAACCGTGTTCATTTCCTCTCACCTGCTTTCGATGGTAGAAAGCCTCTGTGACCGCGTGGGCATCATCCATCACGGGCAGCTCCTGGCGGAGGACACCGTGGCGGCCGTAAAGGGCCGGCTGGCCCAGGACGCCGTGCTGGAAGTGGAGCTGGCCGAGGCGCGGGAAGCCGTGCCGCTAGCCCTGCGGGAGCTGGCCCAGGTCCGGGAGGTGACCGGCGGCGGCAAGTCGCTGGTGCTGCGGGTGCTGCCGGGCGAGGATCTGCGGGAGCGGATCGCCAGGGCCGTGGCCGCCGTCGGAGGGATTTGCCTGGGCCTGCATTACCGGGAGTCCTCCCTGGAGGACGCCTTCCTGGAGCTGACGGAAGGCAACGTGGCGCTCCTGAGCGCCGGGCGGTGAGGGGGGCGATACGGTGAAGTCGCGGATCTCCGCTTTCCACAGCCTCGCGCTGGCCGTGATCGCGCTGGCTTTTCTCTCGCTGGGCGGTTGCCGCGCGGGCTATCGCGTGGAAGGCGAAGTGCGGGACGCTGTCGGCGGCGGCCCCGTGTACGACGCCCGCGTGAGCTACGCGGGGCGCTCCACCCGCCTGTTCAGGCAGAGCGGCTTTAGCCTGCGCTACGACGCCAGGCCGCAGGGGCTGCTGCGGGTGAGCGCCCCGGGATACGAAGCGGTCGAGCTCCAGCCGCGGCTTCGCCGCCACCGGACCCGGTTGCAGATCTCCCTGCAGGGCAGGGAGGTTCCCGGCTGGCAGGGCATCCTGGCCTGGGTTACCCGGCGGAGCAATGACCTGCTCGTGGAAATCCAGCTGCTCGACGCTCAGGGCGTGGCCATCGAGCACTTCCCCAGGCTGGCCTGGAGCGCCCGGGCCAGGATCTGGGAGAACGTGGGCAGCGAATCCAGGCCGGTGTGCGGCCGCCTGCTGTATGAAGGCACCCCGGAGGTGAGCCCCAATCCGGAAAGCAAGCTGCGAAAGCTTCGCGCGGCGATTCCCCTGGAGCGGGTCGCTCGGGCCGGGACCAAGCTGGGGGTGCTGGAGTTCAGGCTGCAGGGCGAGCAGGTGCAGTTCAGCTGGACCCGGGGGGACGTGCCGCTGGCCGAAGGGGTGGAGCCATGAAGCCCCGGGAGCCCCTGGGTTTGCGGCTGCAGGTGTTCTGGGCCCTGTTCCGCAGGGACCTGGGCATGGTGTTCCGGCACCCCGCCATCTACCTGATCGTCGGCCTGGTCTGGCTGGCGCTGGCCTGGTTCAGCCACAACTTCCTATTCTCCTTGGACAAGCTTGGGGTGAGCGTTGCCGCGGACCCGGTGCGCATTCCGTATTTGGTGTCCGTGATGCTCATCGCCCTCTACCTGGCGGTTGCCTCCGGGATGTCGCTGGCTCAGGAGAGGGAAAACCGCACCCTGGAGGTCTTCTTTTACGGCCCGGTCACTCCGGCCGCCAGGGTGCTCTCGCTGTTCCTTCGAGACGCATCGGTATTTCTGGTCTGCGCGGCCAGCTTCCTGGTCCTGGCTTTCGTCGCGGGCGGGTTCACCCGCCTGTTTCCGGGTTCATACACGCTGCGCTCCGTGGGCCTGTCCGTCTGCCTGGTCTGGCCCACCCTGGGCCTGAGCCTGCTGGCCTCCGCCGCGGTGCGCAGGACCCGCACCGCGGTCATTTTGGTGGTGGGGGTATTCCTGGTTTTCGCCGCGCTGCAGGCGGCCGGGATTCTGCTGGCCGCGCTGCCGGCCGAAGGCCTCTCGCTGGCCGCGCTGGTCGCTCGGGGGTCCCTGATGGCCCTCCTGCGCGTCCTGGAATGGCTCTCGCCCCTGGGCTACCTGGCCCACGTGAACGACGCGATCCTGGCCTCTTCGCCGTTCCAGACGGCCGCCGTCCTAGCCGCCGCGGCCGGCTACACGGCGCTGATGCTGGCTCTGGCCACCCTGGTCCTTGCCAGGCGGGAGAAGGGGGCATGAGGCGGGCGGCCGGCCTCCTGTGCCTGGGCGTTCTCCTCGCCACGGCGGCCTTCGGCGTGGAGCCGCAAAAGCAGGATGCCCTGGTGTACAGGCTGCGCTCCTACACGGTCGAGGAATATGCCACCGTGTACTCCCCCCCGCAGGCCGGCACCATCCATCTGATAGCCGGCGTGGACAATGTCTGCGAGCCCCGGTACACCCAGGTCTACTACTGGCCTTTGAGCCAGGAGTATTTCGCCGCCTGGGAGAGCTTGGACGTGGAGGCTGGCGGAAGCCTGGAGGTGTTGAAGGGCCGCCGGGTGCTCGAGAGGCTGGAGCGCCAGCCGGTGGCCTTCCAATCCGACGGCGCAGCCAGGGGCAGGCCCGTACTGGAGGCCGGCGGCGAGGCCCTGGCCCTGTTCGCCCGCTACCAGGCCGAGAGCGACCGGCACGAGAAGGAGCTGGCGGAGTACAGCGAGTCGCTGATCCGCTACCGCCAGAGGCTGCGCGACTACATGCGGCGGTCGCGGGAGCCGGGTGCGGCTGGCGGGCCTCCGGTCGAGCCCAAGGAGCCAGCACCGCTGGACTGGTACGTGAGCGAGCCCTATGAAGCCTTCGTGCTGAACCTGCCGGCCGGGGAGTACCGGATCCGGCTGCGGGACGAGCAGGGGGAGATCGTGGAGGGGTCGGAGCGGCGCCTGCAGGTCTTCGCCCCCGCGGGGCCGCAGGGCGTGGGCTACGAGCTGTTCTCCGAAGCCAGGTGGACGGCGGCGGTGCGTTCGGATTCGGCGGAGAACGACATCTACTGCTCGCCCGGGGCCGACCTGTATCTGGTGGCCCATCGCACGGAACAGTACTTCGAGGACCACTACGTCAAGGCCAAGAACCCGCAGGCCGGTGAGGTCCCGCGGCGGGTGCTGCACGTGTACGGGGAAGATCTTCCGCAGGACGTGTTGGTCCTCCGCTCCAGGAACGACTCCGGCCGCGGTACCGACCGGCGGATCGAGGCCAGGCCCTACTACGTGCAGCAGCTTCAGGGCGCCGACCTGGGCTATCGAATCCTTCCCTGGAGCCCCGAGGTGGCCGGCAAGGATTCGCCGACCTTCGTCGGCTACCATCTCAGCGGGCAGGAGCTCAGGGGGGCGGCCGCATTCGAGATTGCGCTGGAACAACCCGCCGCAGGCGCCGGCCTGCCCGGCAGCTTGCGGCTGCTGCGCGTCGGCCGGGAGCGCCTCGAGCTCATCGTCTGGTTGCTGCCGCTTCTTCCGCTGGCGGCGGCATTGGCGGTTTTGATGCCCCGCCATCGGCGCGGGGGTGGGGAAGATTGCTGAGAGGAGGAGCATATGAGGCTGAAAGGAAAAGTCGCAATCGTGACCGGTGGGGCGCGAGG
>Ga0315280_10010813_pt1 | contig 11351 bp, 7 predicted proteins | sample YL17G06_40_MG_FD_203697 | JGI IMG/M metagenome (GOLD analysis project Ga0315280, IMG submission 203697) | Sediment microbial communities from Yellowstone Lake, YNP, Wyoming, USA - YL17G06_40 | ecosystem: Environmental > Aquatic > Freshwater > Lake > Sediment | place: USA: Wyoming | collected... | reverse complement strand
ATGGCCCTGGCGTCGGTCCATTCGAGCCATCTGTGGCAAAGGTATTGGGACATCCGGCGAAAAGTACCAGCCTGACCCCACGAAATGTAGTCGCACACGGGCTCCGTTCATCGTGCTTTGGGTGTTTGCAAAATGAAGGCGGGTCGGTATGATGGCGGGCTTTGGTGGCGAGGGTGATGTTTGAGGCCGTTCGGGCAGGACAGTAGGATATGAATGAGCAGAATGAGGTTCAGGGGGCGGTGGCGGCCGAGCGAATCCGGTTCGGCGAGCCGCGACGCTACCTGGTGAATATCGATTCGATCTCGACCAGCCAGCTTTTCGCCGACTGCGTGATCGTCGGCGCCGGGGTCGCCGGCCTGCGGGCCGCTATCGAGGCCGCCGACCACCGCAACGTGATCGTCGTCTGCAAGGCGGGCCTCGAAGACAGCAACACGTGGAAGGCCCAGGGCGGCATCGCCTCGGTGCTCCGGCGCGACGATTCGTTCGAGTCGCACATTGCCGACACGCTCAAGACCGGCTGCGGGCTCAGCGAGCCGCAGATCGTCGAGCAGGTGGTCTGCCAGGGACCCGAGCTGGTCAGGCAATTGCAGCAGTGGGGGGCGGGCTTCGACCGCGTCAACGGCGAGATCGACGTGACTCTCGAAGGCGGGCACTCCCACGCCCGCATCGCCCACGCCCACGGCGACGAGACCGGACGGGCCATCGCCGAGGTGCTCATCGAGACCGTGAGGAAGGCGCCCAATATCCGGATCATCGAGCACTTCTTTACAATCGACCTGCTGACGGACGAGGGGAATCGCTGCGTCGGGATCATCGGGCGGGCCAGGGACGGCGGCCTGCAGATCGTCTGGGCGGCCGACACGATCCTCGCCACCGGCGGCGGCGGGCAACTGTACCGCGAGACGACCAATCCGGCGGTCGCCACGGCCGACGGACTGGCCATGGCCTACCGCGCCGGCGCGGTCCTGCGCGACCTGGAGTTCGTGCAGTTCCATCCGACGACGCTCTACGTCGCCGGCGCCTCCCGCGCGCTGATCACCGAGACGCTTCGCGGCGAAGGGGCATACCTGCTCGACACGAAGGGCCGGCGGTTCATGAAGGACTACCACGAGGCCGGGGAGCTGGCCCCGCGCGACGTGGTCAGTCGGGCCATTCTCGCCCAGATGCGCAAGACCGACGCCACCCACGTCTATCTGGACGTTCGGCATCTGGATAAGGACTACTTCGCCAGGCGGTTCCCGCTCATCAGCGACCTGTGCGAGAGCTTCGACATCGACGTCAGTCACGACCTGATCCCGGTGCGTCCGAGCGCCCACTACATGGTCGGCGGGGTCAAGACCGACGTGCTGGCCCGCACGAGCATCGAGCACCTGTACGCCTGCGGGGAGGTCGCCTCCACCGGCCTGCACGGCGCCAACCGGCTCGGCAGCAACTCCCTGCTCGAAGGGCTCGTCTTCGGCAAGATCGCGGGGCAGGCGATCTCCGCCCGCCCGGAGACGGACGTGACCTCGGTCAAGCACCCGGCGATCCACTATGACATTCCGCACTCGGACCGCAGCCGGCTCGATACCTCCGACGTGCGCAACTCGCTCCGCTCGCTCATGTGGCGCAACGTCGGCATCACGCGCAGGGCCCAGCCGCTGGCGGAGGCCCAGGAGATCATCCGCTTCTGGCACCGCTACGTGATGGACAAGGTCTTCGACGCTCCGGAGGGCTGGGAGTGCCAGAACATGCTGACGGCCAGCCTGATGATCGCGCACGCCGCCCAGTTGCGAAAGGAGAGCCGCGGAGTCCACTACCGCATGGACCACACGCAAACCGACGACAGGAAATTCAAGAAGCACATCGAGATCGTCCGCGCCGCCGAATAGGATATCTCGTTCGCGGCGGGGCTCAGTTCTCGCCCGGGAGCCAGACGCTTCGCTCCGCTCAGCGTGGCAAACGTGGCGTGCATCAGTTCATCAGGTCCTCTCTTTTACCAGCAATTTACACTTGCGTAGACCTGGCGCAGGGTACCAGGACGCGTCGGGATTGTCCGAGATGCAGGCGGCGCTGGCGCGCTTGCAGAAGACAGACCCGAACAGGAACATCGGCTTCTATTTCGAGGCCGAGCGCCTGCTGGCCTCCTTCGAGCGGATCACCGGCAAGAGCTTCGGCCCGATCCCAATGAACCCCCTTATTTGCAGCGACTCTCGGCAAATCCCCAAGCTGGAGAAGGGCTACCGGGATTTGCTGACCACGTGGGCTCAGTGGTGGGCCTGGGAGCCGCCGGGCAAGCCGTAAAATTTGCGGAGATTGAGAAGATGGAGCGGAACCCTCTCGCAAAATCGGCAGTAATCAGTTATAAATAGACAGTAGTGAATCCCAGGGTCGGTTGGGCGGTCGCTCCGCGCAGCCTCGTGCCGCGCGGGGAGGAAAGTCCGAGCAGGACAGTGGGCCCCCAAACGCAGAATACCGCGTCTGGGGACCCCTGGGCACGGTGATGGCTAACGGCCACCGGGGGCAACCCCAGGGACAGTGCCACAGAAAACACACGGCCGAAGCCGCACTCACTTTGGGAATCGCGGCGGGCAATCGGGCCGCCGGGTTATGCAGATCGTGGTCCGGGGGCGCCGAACGCCGGATCCTCAAAGTGAGTGCGGCTGGCAAAGGTGAAATGGTGCGGTAAGAGCGCACCGCGGCGGCGGCGACGTCGCCGGCAGGGAAAACCCCACCGCCTGCAAGACCAAGCAGCCGGTCAGCAAAAGGGGTTCCCAAACGCAAGGTACCGCGTATGGGGGCCCCAAGCTGCACCCGGCCCGGGTGCGAGCCGCACTCAAATGATCGTGGCGTGCGCGGCGACGAGCGGAACAGCCTCAGCCGCGCTGTGAACGGCCATTTGAGTGCGGCTCGGCCGGCGGGTAGGTCGCTTCCCGCTCCGCGGGAGAGCCAGCCGGCAACGGCTGGTCGAGATAAATGATCGCCGCCCCGCACCCAAATGACCGTTGGATTTAGGGCGCTGCTGGAATCTCGGCGGTACCCGCGTCACACGACCATTTGGGTGCGGGGAACAGAACTCGGCTTACAGACCGACCCTGGGATTTACGATTTGCCATTTACGATTTGTGATTTGCCGGGATCAAGTCGGTGACTGAGCCACGCCACTGACAGGCTGGCGAACAAGGATGGGAGGCGACGTAGAGCCGGCGTCGATTGATGCGGAACTGCTGGAGCGATATGACTGAAGTATTCGTTCTCGTCGCGCTTATGCTGGGCAGTGCCGTGGCAGGCACACCGCCGCCGGCCGCTGCGCGTCCCCGAGTCGATTATGTCGCCAGGCTCAATGCCCTGATCAAACAGGGACAGGATGAGAGTCTCAATGCCGAGCCGTACTATCGGAGTGCCCTCGAATCGTGCGTCGAGCTGAGCGGTACCCTGGACAAGATCGAGCGATGGTGGCCGACGCAATCGTCCCCCGAGCAGCAGGCGATGGCCCGAGAATGGGTGAAGGCCGATGCAGAGGCGCTGGGTCAACTGGAGCTTGGCGCCCGCAAGCCGGGCTACTGGTTTCAGTATCGGGGCGAAAGGATCGCCGACTTCGACCAGGTCCGTCACATTCGGCAGGCTCGAATCCTGTTCACGGCTCTGGTCGTCCGGATGAGGCTGCGTGCGGCCGATGGCGACGTGAAAGGCGCAATCGACGACCTGCTCCTGTGTTACCGCTTTGGCTCGGACATGAAAAGCCGGCCGTTGATGACGGACCAGTTGGTCGGCATCGCCATCCAGGCCCAGTCATTGCAGATGGGGTTCCAGATTCTAGGCAGGACAATGGTGAACCGCGACCTGCGGAACAGCCTGCACACCCGCCTGGCGGAGCTTTCCAAAGACCAGGATTTCGTCATCGATTTGCGGGGGGACGAGCTCGCCGCGCTGGACACCATCCAGACCGCCTATGCCAAGTTGCCGGCGGGCTATAAGGACATTGATGTCAACGACATCGGCCCGGCCCAGAGGAAGTGTTTGGATGACATCATAGCGGAGATCTCACGGGGCTCGAAGCTCGATCTGACGGCCGAGGAACTCTGGGCCTCGGTGACCGGCGACCCGCCGGACCAGTTGGCCCAGAGAGCCCGAATGTGCTACGCGTATTGCGGCTCGGTCATCTCGAAGACCCCTTGGCAGTGGCGGCGGGAGGGCATCGATTTCCTCACGGACGTGCGCGACATCATCGGCGGAAACCTGCTGCTGTACATCCTGGTCCCTGCGGTTCAGCAGCAGGTCCAGATAGGCTCCCGCGCCCAGGCCACGCGCGATGCCCTGATGACGACACTGGCCATCCTGAAATATCGGGACGACAGGGGAGCTCCGCCCGACGATCTGGAGACGCTGGTCTCGGCCGGAGGCCTCTCGCGTCTGCCCACGGACCCGTATAGCGACAAGCCTCTGATCTACAGGCGAACGGATGGCGATTTCACGCTCTACAGCCGTGCCCTGAACTTCAGGGACAACGGCGGCAAAACCAGCAATTGGGGCCAGGACGTCGTCGACGGCGACCAGGTCTTCTGGCCTGTCCAGCATTGATACCCGCCCTCCCATGCCATCGCCTCAAGGCGCACACGGTTCGTCGGTATCTCCGCGATTCACGAACGATTCTGCTTCCGGGCCTGAGCCCGTCGGCTTCGAGAACGGGCTTCTCGTTTTGCCTTCTTCGCCTCGATTTCTTTTTCGAGTTCATTGATGAGTGTCTGCAATTCACCCATGGCCTTTCGGCGGGAACTGGCCGGCGTCCATCCCTTTTCCGTCAGTAGCTGATCGAATTCCAGGTCAAAGGCCTCGATCCGGGCCAGGAGACTGGGTGCGTGCCGGGTGAAAATCGTCTGGCGGTATCCCTGGCCGAGCCGTGCGGAAACGGATTCGGCGGCAAACCAATCGCCGACCAGCGTGACGCTGTCATCGCGAGGCATGGTCTCAGAAAAAGCGATGGCGCATTTTCGGTCGGGCATGGAAGCCAGAAACTCCAGCAGAGTCCGGAGCCGGACGATGCGGGCCTCTTTCCCGCATTCGCGGTAATCCAGATTCGGATTGACGATCAGACGGCAGCCCTCCGCACGCGCGTGCTTTTCGAGGGCGATTCGCTCCTCGCGCTGAAGCCGGCAGTGTTCGGCGCTGCGCTGAAGTTTGCCCATGCGCTTCTGCCAATCGGGATGGCTGATGCCATGCCGCGGTATGTGGAAGGAGCTCAGTCCGCCCTTTTGCCGAACCAGTCCGCACTCGTCGAGATCGTAGACATCGTTGCTGTAGGCAGCCAGGAGGCGCGCCCTCGCCTCGGCATGATCCGCGCAGCGGTACAGCCCCTCGGTATTCTCACTGTGGTGGCTGATGACCTTGGCAATGGCCTTGTATGAGAGGCGTTTCTCGACGCCGCGAAGGCCGCGGCTCGTTTCAAACGCATGGATCTCGCGAAGCATGGCGGCGTCCTGCAGTTCGCCGATCGCCAGCGGAAGAACGGGAATACCGTGGGCCATGGCGAAACCGATCTCCTGGTGGACCCATTTTCGGCTGTCGCTTTTCTCCGTGAGCACGGGGAGGAAGACGTGAGCGTGGGCAATGAAGTTCCTGATCTGCTCGTGGAAGCCGTGTCCGTAGATGAAGTCCCTGTCCCACATGGGCTTCAGGCCGTTCCGGGCCAGGATCTTCGCGAGGCGGACAACGACTTTCGCGTCATTTTTTGTATAACTGATGAAGATGCGGTACTTCGGCCTGTCCTCAGCGACCCTGATCCGGCGTGTCTCGCCAGGCGCGTGCGACTTCTTCTGACGCGATTTGGACGCTCGCATGGGTCTGACCCCTTCATCAACGCAAGTTCAATTCCGAGACTCCTCTGGCTTCACAGGACGCCATCGCCGCCAGCATATTCCCACCCCGATTGCCGAGTGTCAAGTAGCGCACGGTTTGTTTCGCTCGAGCACGACGGCTCGGACGAGGTCGGCGAGGCCGAAGAGAGCTGTCAGATGCCGGTTGACGGCTCGCCGCTGTGAATCGGCAAGCATCAACAGATGCAGCGATCGCCTTTTCGGGCGAACAAAAGCGGCTCGTAAGTCGTGGTATGCCAAGAGGTTAGCCTGACGCCGGCCGTCCGAGGTCGATACTCCTCTGGTATCGCGAAGATACGGACGTATAATAAGTTTTTCGTGTCTTCGGAGCACGACTGTAGCAGCAGACTGACGACTCTTCTTTGCATTATCGCTGAGACTTGGATAATGGCTAAGAGAAGGAATTCCGATAGCGAGAACAGCAGCCACGTGCACAGGCCAAGCCGTGGCCGAAGACAATCGGACCCGGCATCGTCTGGCCGTGCGCAGGAATTGGCCCCTGACATCATCGGGCAAACGCAGACGGAAGAGACTCTGCCGGCGGCAGACGAACTCCTTCAGGAGCAAGCAGCGGAGTTGCAGTGCCTGGAAGCGGAGGTGCACGCACAGACACAGGAGTTGAGGGCCGCCAAAGAGGCCCTGCGGGAAAGCGAATTGCGGAGATGGCGGGTCTTCGAGGCCAACCCTCTCGGGGTCGTGGTGAGCAATACACGCGGCCGGATCCTGGAGGCCAATGACGCGTACCTGAGAATCATCGGGCGGGATCGCGAGGACCTGGAGGCCGGACGGATCTACTGGGACCGGATCACGCCTGCGGAGTACCTGCCCCGCGACCGTCAGGCCATCGCCGAAGCGCAGACAACAGGTGTCTCGGCGACATATGAGAAGGAGTTCCTGCGGCGCGGCGGGCGAGTGCCCGTCCTGATGGCATACGCGACCGTAGGGGGCGTGGGAGAGTTGGTGGCGTTCGTCCTGGACATCACCGAGCGCAAGCAGGCCGAACAGGCGCTGCACGCCAGCCAGGAACGCCTGGCCCTGGCTCTCAGCGGCACGCGGATCGGCATGTACGACCGGGATATTGCCACCGGCGAAATCCTCGGGACCGAACAACTCGCCTACCTCCTGGGTCTGCGCACAACAACAACAACAACAACAATAACAACAACAACGATTTCCCAATCCTATCATTACCACGATTGGGCCCAGCGCGTCCACCCGGAAGATTTGCCGCGAGTGGAAGCCGAACTGTGCCGCTGCATGGCCGAGCGCGCGCCATGCGAGACGGACTACAGGGCCCTTTGGGCTGACGGCAGCATCCACTGGGTTGCCGACCGGAGCATCATCCAGTACGATCCTGACGGTCATCCCACCCATGTGCTCGGCATTCTCATGGATATCACCGAGCGCAAGCAGGCGGAAGAATCGTTATACGAGTTGAACGCAACGTTGGAGGCCAGAGTCGCCCAGCGCACGGCGGAACTGAAACGCAGAGCACGACAGCTCCAGAGACTGACGCTCGACATGTCCGAGGCCGAGGACCGGGAGCGCAGACGGGTGTCGGAGATTCTGCACGACGACTTGCAGCAGCAATTGGCGGCGGCGAAGTTCCATCTGGGTCTGATGAGAGATCGGGTCAGGCAGGATTCCTCGCTGCGAACCATCGGCGATGAGGTCGACCAGATGCTCAAAGATGCGATTGAGCAGTCGCGGAGCCTGTCCCACGAGCTGAGCCCGGCCGTGCTATGTCAGGGCGATCTGGTCGAGACCCTCGGATGGCTGGCTGGCCAGGTGCAGGCGAAGCATGGCCTGGCTGTTCACGTGCGTGCGCACGGCCAAGTCAGATCGCAATCCGATGCGATCATAGCCCTCGTGTACAAGGTGGCCCAGGAGCTGCTGTTCAACGTGGTCAAGCATGCCCGGGTCAAGGAGGTCAGGATGCGCGTACGCCGGATGGGCCGGTGCATCTGTCTGTCGGTTTCCGACCGCGGATGCGGCTTTGACCCACAGGAGCTCGGCCAAACCGCCGGGTTCGGATTGCTGAGTATCCGCGAGCGCATCGAGCTGCTCGGCGGCCGCATGAAGATCAGGAGTGCCATAGGAAAAGGCAGCACGTTCTTCATCGTGGTGCCCGATGGCATGGTCGAGCCGGAGTTGAGCGGCCGTCCACAGGGTGAGGGCACTGCCCGCCTGCGCGTGCTGCTGGCCGACGATCACGAGATCGTGCGGGAGGGACTGGTATCGCTGCTGGGCGAAGAGTCCGGCATCGAGGTGGTCGGCGAGGCGGCGAACGGCCGTGAGGTGGTGGATATGGCCGACCAGCTCAAGCCGGATGTGGTGATTATGGATGTATTGATGCCCGTGATGACTGGTGATGAGGCCACGCGCCAGATCAAGCAGCATCGACCGGGCACGCGGGTGGTCGCGCTGTCCATGGCCGACGACCCGGACACGGCCGAGAAAATGTACGCCGCCGGCGCCGAAGCCTACGTCCTCAAGACCGCACCCTCCGAAGACCTCTTCGCCGCCATCCGGGGAGGCTGACCGCCACTCAATCGCCAATCCGCAATCAAAAAGCCCCGCCGCAGCTCTCAATGCGAGGATAGTCGCATAGGTTGGCTCCGCCCGCCGATTTCTTGGATCGACAGATTTCGCGGATTTACGCAGATTCCCAACTGGGAACTGTCAACCGGGAACCGAGGACTTCTTCTCTCGTCATCGCGAAGACCCGAAGAGCGCAAAGAGGAACACACTTGGCCGGACTGGAATTCACATGTGGTGCACAACGCACCCCGCGTGATGGACAATCCCATCGAGAGAACACCTGACATCTTCACGCAGGTAGGCATTCTCCCGTCGCCGCGCACGCACTTTACCTACCGGTGAAGATGATGGTCTGCATCGTATAGTACTTGCGTGAACAGTCTTTGCCGACACAGCATGATCTCGGGGAAACAGAGTCGCCGCAACGCCGGTTGAATGGGCAGTAATATGAGAACGTTGATCATAATCGCCAGCTTCGTATTTGCTTCAGGGACGTGTTTGGCCTGCGCACAGGGCCGGTGGGATGCGCCGACGGAGGTGGGAAAGATCGGCTTCTACGCCTGTCCAAGCCATCTGCAGATTCAGGCGACGTGGCCGGCACAATGCCCGATATGCCGGCAGGTGCTCAAAGAGGCACAGCCGTCCGCCACCGGCGCCCCGAGGGCGACGTGGATCGCCGAGGCAGACAGAGATAGCGATGGAGCGCAGGAATCGTCGGACGAGCAATCCGCCAGGCAGGAATCCTCTCCCTATTCCCTCGCGAGTTATGGATACTCCTATCCGGGTCAAGGATACGGCCGAAGCGGATATTATTCGCGCAACTGGCCGTACGGCTATCCCTACAATCGATACAACGATTACGCGGGCCGGCCCTACTACAACCCGAGCTACGGCTCCTACAACCCAAGCACCGGATACTACTTCAATCCCAACACCGGCTACTACTACAACCCGGACACCCGCGACGGCTATTACGCCCAGGACTACATCCCGAGCTACACCTGGCCCTACTACGCCTACGGCCGCCCCCCGGCCTATGGGTACAACTATCCCAGCGGCCAGGCCCGAAGCAGAGAGACTCGATAGTTGTGTGGGGTGGGCTCCGCCCACCGCTCATCTGCCCGCCGTCAGCGTGCGCGTCTTGCCTTTCGCGCAGGGTGCTTGCGGCTCTTCCGGGGCGACGCCTTCGCGCGCCGCGGGGTCCTCCCGGCCTTTGCCTTCTTGGCCCCGGCCTTTCGCTTGCGGGTCGGCTCCTGCCGATTTGCATACACCTCCTGTCGCCTCTGGGCCGGCCACTCCTCCGGGAAGTTCAGCCGGGCAAACTCCCCGAACAACTCGACCGCCTTGCGGTCATACGCCCGCGCTGCCTCCACCTCATCATCGAAACAGCCCAGCCAGTACTCCTTGCCACGCTGTCTGATTTTCGCATAGTACCTGCCGGTTCTCTCGAGGTAGAACACGCCCTTGTAACGGGAAACCGACCCGATGTGCTTGGCCTGGTTGCACCTGTTCTCTCCGGGCGTGCAGTTTCGCATATTGGCTCGGCAGTTGTTCAAGCGGTTGCCGTCCACATGGTCCACCACCTTGCCCTTGGGTGTGTTCATGATCAGACGATGCATGAGGACCGTCTTTCCCTTGATGCGGCACCCGGCATAGCCGGCGCGATAGGACCAACTGTATTGGCTGAGCCATTCGTAGTCGGCGGCATCCACATACGCGTACAAGCCGCCGCCTAACGGGATTCGCTTGACGGCCCCGTCGGCCAAATCCGGAGGCTCCGGCCTGGCGCGGAAATTCCGGCAGGGCCCGCCGTAGGGAACCGTCTTCATCCGCCCGGGCGAGTCCGGATGGTTGGCACAGACCGGCCGGCTGGGAAATCCCAGGGACAAACTCGCCAGCCACTGTCCCGGCTCCCACCAGGCATACACGCACGTGGTACAGCTTCGATTGACCATGCCTTTCTCCCCTCTCGTCAAGTTCGATCGTTGATTTTTGGTTTTTGATTTGTAAAGTTGAACAGGTCTTTTCATCTGCCAAATCACCCATCAACCATCACACTTCCCCTCCCCACTTCCCACATCAACCACCAAAAATCAAACTTCACAATAGTCGAAACATGGTCATTTGGTCAACGATAAAATCAAGAAAATCCCACACCGTAAGTCCTTGTCGCGACGGAATTTAGACAACGCCCACCAAAATAATCCTCCGACCAACACCCCCAACGTCATTCCCGCGAACGCGGGGATCCAGGTTCTTTAGCCACAGAGACCACCGAGAATCATGTCACAGAAAACGCCGTCCGTCCCCCTCCCACCCCGATCCGCTAATTGCTAATTTGAGGGCTGACCCCGGGCCCCTCTCCAGGTCTCCCCGTCAAGAGCACCCCACGCTGGGTTGGGGTGCTCTTGTATGGGCGATTCCGCATGTAGACAGCAAAATCGCGCCCGATGCAAAAACATGCGTCAGTCGGCTGAGCCCCAGTGTGACGTTGTGCCGAGACAAGATACCGGCAACCGCTGCTGTGTCAAGAATCCCGATGTTTGGGGACAGCACCTTGAATCGGAGACGGGAAAAAGTAATGCATCCCCCGAATTCCAGGCCCTTATGGGAAGCTGCTCCCGCGAGATTGCCAAGCGCGGAGGTGGCTTACGACTGATGCCTTGATTTCTCTTGGCAGCGTACTCGTGATCAGGCCTTTCTCAATCTCCTGGGCTTTCGCAAACCGTTCGGGGAAGAACACAATAAGCATCACTGTTAATGCTGGCCAAAGGGATGCTGTCACTCGATCAAACTTTTGGAGGGCCTGCGCACTTGCCCTCGGCGGTCGCCTGATTCTCTTATAGGTCATGAACCGCTTGCTTTGTACGTGGACATACCTGCTCAGGGTGGCGAAGGTATCTTCAATCGGCCCGGATAGGTTGGATGTGCCGACGCCAGAAAAGGTCTGGCAGTGTC
>Ga0315280_10010812_pt1 | contig 11353 bp, 10 predicted proteins | sample YL17G06_40_MG_FD_203697 | JGI IMG/M metagenome (GOLD analysis project Ga0315280, IMG submission 203697) | Sediment microbial communities from Yellowstone Lake, YNP, Wyoming, USA - YL17G06_40 | ecosystem: Environmental > Aquatic > Freshwater > Lake > Sediment | place: USA: Wyoming | collected... | reverse complement strand
ATATTAAGATGGGCTCAAGCTCAAATTTTGGCAACATGTTTAGCATGACCGGCGGAAGTATGTTCTTACCCTTTTTGCCGATGTTACCGATACAAATACTTTTAAATAATTTTCTTTATGATTTATCTCAAGTAGCTATACCTACCGATAAAGTGGATAGCGAATATTTTGTTAAGCCAAGGCCTTGGAATGTTCAATATATTAAGAAGTTTATGATCATCATAGGCCCGATTAGTTCAATATACGACTTCCTCACCTATGGGGTTATGTTGTTTATATTTCATGCTTCGCCGCAATTATTCCATACCGGCTGGTTTATAGAATCCCTGTGTACACAGACACTTGTTATACATGTGATTCGTACAGGAAAAGTTCCTTTTTTGGAAAGCTGGCCAAGTAAATTCTTAATCCTGACTTCGGTTTTTATAGTCGCCATAGGAATACTCATCCCGTTTTCTCCTTTAGCCAAACCTTTTGGATTTGTAGTTCCGCCCACTTTATATTTCGTTATACTCTTCTTTATGGTTATTACATACCTACTTTTGGTTCAGGCGGTTAAGAATTGGTTTATTAAGAGATACGGTTATGATTAACTATAAATATGCGCAATAAAATTCCCCAACAGCCTGCTAAAGAACGTATTAAAAACTTCTTTGAGGTTGCCCTGGGTTTTTCTAAGGAGCAAGCAGAAGAAGAAGCCAGGCGCTGCCTGCAATGTAAAGACCCTGTTTGTGTCAAGGGCTGTCCCGTAGAAATAGATACCCCTGCATTTATCAAATTAATCAAAGAGGGAAAGCAAAAAGAGGCGCTGGAGAAGATAAAAGAAAAAAATAATCTCCCCGGCATATGCGGCCGGGTTTGTCCACAGGAGGACCAATGCGAGGCAGTTTGCGTTTTAAATAAGAAGGAGATTCCAATAAATATTGGAGCATTGGAGAGATATGCGGCAGATTATGAACTTAATCAGTTGTCAGTTGTCAGTTGTCAGTTGTCAGAAAACCGGAAACTGAAAACTAAAAACTCAGTTAAGGTTGCTGTGGTAGGTTCGGGTCCTGCGGGTTTGACCTGCGCAGCAGATTTAGCAAAAATGGGTTATGAGGTTACGCTCTTTGAATCTCTGCATTTGCCGGGCGGCGTGCTTATGTATGGTATACCTGAGTTCAGGCTGCCCAAAAAAATAGTCCAAAATGAAGTTGAATATATAAAAAGTTTGGGTGTTCTGATAAATACAGATACGCTGATTGGAAACACATATAGTATTGATGATTTATTTAAAGAAGGATTTAAGGCCGTATTTATTGCTACGGGCGCAGGCCTGCCGCAATTCTTAGGGATACCCGGAGAAAATTTAGACCGGGTTTATTCTGCGAATGAGTTTTTAACGCGCGTAAACCTGATGAAAGCCTATAAGTTTCCTGAATACGCCACACCAATTAATATAGGCGAAAAAATTGCGGTTATCGGTGGAGGTAACGTTGCCCTTGACTCTGCCAGGGTAGCGCTCAGATTAGGAAAGAGAGCAGTTCTGGTTTACCGTCGCACAGAAAAAGAGATGCCCGGACGCATTGAGGAAATAGAAAATGCCAAAGTCGAAGGTATTATTTTTAAGTTTTTAACCCTGCCTGTAAAAATTATAGGTGATAAAAAAGGATTTGTTAAGGCCCTGGAATGTATTAAAATGGAATTAGGCGAATCTGATGCAGCGGGCAGAAGAAGGCCTCTACCCATAAAGGATTCTAACTTTGTTTTAGACGTTGATACAGTGATTGTAGCTATTGGCCAAAATCCCAACCCGTTATTACCTAAGGTTACCCCGAGTATTAAAACCAATGAAGATGGCACAATTTGGGTGGATAAAGATTTTATGACTTCTCTACCCGGAGTTTTTGCCGGAGGAGATATTATTAGCGGTGCAGACACGGTGATTTCGGCAATGGGCGCTGGTAAGAAAGCAGCCCTCGCCATAGACAGATATATTAAAGGAGCAAAATGAACGAGAAAAAAATAACTGTACAGGATATAGTATCTTTAAAAGGAAAGTGTAAAATTACCATGCTTACTGCCTATGATTATCCTCTGGCAAGTTTAGTGGACAGGGCAGGTATTGATATGATTTTGGTGGGTGATTCTGTCGCTAATGTGGTTTTAGGATTAGATTCTACAACTAAGGTGGGTATGACTGAAATGATTCATCATGCTAAAGCAGTCACGCGCGCAGTAAAGCATGCCTTGGTTATTGGCGATATGCCCTACGAATCCTATCAAGTTAATCCTGCAGACTCGGTAAAAAATGCGCGTAGATTTATTGAGGAAGCCAAATGTGACGCCGTAAAATTGGAATGGTTTGACCGTTGTTTGGAGGTAACTGAGCAAATTATAAAAACAGAAATTCCGGTAATGGGTCATATTGGTTTAACCCCGCAGACTGCAGATAAATTAGGAGGATTCAAGGTCCAAGGCAAAGATGCGAGAACTGCAAGGCGTTTAATTGAGCAGGCTTTAGCATTAGAGAAATTAGGTTGTTTTTCTCTTGTCCTTGAATGTGTACCAGATAAAATCGCAGAGATGATTACGAAGAATTTAAAGATTCCTACTATTGGCATTGGCGCAGGGATAAATTGCGATGGTCAGGTTTTGGTGACGCATGATTTACTGGGCCTCTTTGAACGTTTTACTCCTAAATTCGTCAAGAAATATATTAACTTAGCACCGATGATCTCCCAGGCAATAGAAGAATATAAAAAAGAGGTAATAGAAGGTAAGTTTCCTACCAAAAACCATAGTTTTACCATAAAAGAAGAGGAACTCAGAAAGTTAAGATAAATAGCAGAAAATTACAAATAACAAATTCCAAATCACAAAAAAATTCCAATACCCAATGATCAAAATTCAAAACTTAGCGAGAAAACAATGTTGTTTCGGTCATTGTAATTTTGGATTTGTATATTGTTTGTAATTTGTATATTGTAATTTGTGATTTGATATGAAAAAGGTAAGATTTATTAAATATTTTACTATCACCATAGTTTTATTTTCTTCTATTTTATTCGTGGCAAAATTCGGCGGGCCGGCTATTTTAAAAGCCTATGTTCAGACAGGTGTCGGCAATTGCGAGACTTTACCGATATTGTGTATAGTTCCGGAAAAAGAGGCCTTAAATCCGGAAATCAATAAAACCTATCTGCAAGAATTCCTGCTGTATTCTTTTCCAGGCAAGGAATTACCGTATTTTTTACCGTGCATGGAAGTTTCAATCCCGAAAGGTTTCATCGTAATTAGAGGCAGCCTAACCAAGGTATATTATAAAAGAAGAAAATATAACGCCAAAAGTCCCACCATATACTTACTTTATCAAAAACCAAAATTTTTTATAAATTTATTTCCCCAACTACAAAAGCGGGGTATAGAAAATAACTATGAATTTGTAAACCGCACCATGCATGCTCAGTTTACAAATATAGATAATCTTACCGATGCTTTTTTTGTGATTATGAAAACCATCTTTATTCCCAATTTAGGCGATCAAAAAAATATAAAAATGATTAAATTCGCAACTGCAGATAAAAAAGGATTTATAACTTATAATTTGACTTCAACGGAAAATTACTTTGATTGCGATGTTATTAATAGCGATGATGCTTTCTTTAAGATTTATATAAAAGACAAAGGTGCAAAATTGAATTTAAATAAAGTTCTTGCTATTATATCAACGCTGAATATATCGAATATAGCAGCACTGGATACATCAAAGTGAATTCCCTTGACTTTTTAGTTAATTTCAGTTAAAAATAGAGGGTTATGAATACAAACGATAATCTTATGGAAAAAATTGTTTCTCTGTGTAAACGCCGGGGATTTATCTTCCAGTCCTCCGAGATTTATGGAGGATTGAGCAACACCTGGGATTACGGTCCTTTTGGCGTAGAATTGAAAAATAATGTAAAGTGCGCTTGGTGGAAGGCAAACGTATACGAACGGGATGATATTCTCGGTATGGATGCAGCAATATTGATGCATCCTAAAGTTTGGGAGGCATCCGGGCACGTTGATAATTTTTATGATTTGAAAAGTGACTGCAAATCCTGCAAAAAGCGTTTTAAGGTTGCGGATTTAAAAGACCCCAAGAAGTGTCCAGAGTGCAAAGGCGAATTGACTCAAGGAAGGCCGTTTAATCTTATGTTTAAGACACATCAGGGCCCTGTTGAAGATGGAGCAGGGCTAATTTATTTAAGGCCAGAAACCGCCCAGGGCATGTTTGTAAATTTCTTAAATATTTTGGACTCAAAACATCCGAAACTTCCCTTTGGTTTAGCTCAGGTTGGTAAGGCTTTTCGTAATGAAGTTACGCCAGGAAATTTTACCTTCAGGACGCGCGAATTTGAGCAGATGGAGATTGAATATTTTGTGAAACCCCAAGAGGCAGATAAAAAATTAGAAGAATGGATAGAATCCCGTTTTCATTGGTATTTAAATTTGGGGATAAAAAAAGAAAATTTAAGAAAACGGCCCCATGCCAAAGATGAACTGGCGCATTATGCTAAAGCCTGCACAGACATAGAGTATAAGTTTCCCTTTTCCGCCGCAGGCGGATCCGCCTCCGGCGGAGGTTGGAGTGAATTAGAAGGGATTGCTAATAGAACTGATTTTGATTTAAGAGAGCATGCCAAGTTTAGCGGTAAGGATTTACAATATTTTGATGATGCTACAAAAGAAAAATTTTATCCTTACATCATCGAGCCATCAGGCGGAGTGGATAGGAGCGTATTGGCATTTTTAGCGGATGCTTATTATGAAGAGAAAGTAAAAGAGGATATCCGGGTAGTTTTAAAATTGCATAAAGATTTAGCACCCACAAAAGTAGCAGTGTTACCCCTTTTAAAGAACCGCCCAGAAATTGTAAGCTTGGCAAAAAAGATATCCAAAGATTTAAAGAAATATTTTATTACTGTATATGATGATACAGCAGCTATCGGTAAACTCTACCGCAGGCAGGATGAGGTAGGTACACTTTATTGTGTTACTGTAGATGTGCAATCATTAGAAGACAAACAGGTAACCGTGAGAAACAGAGATACAATGGAGCAAGATAGGGTGGTAATAGATAGATTAAGAGAGTATCTTTCAGAAAAGATTAACAGTTGAATGTCAAATGTCAAAATTCAAAGCACAAAATAAATCCTCCGCCACAGGCGGATCCGCCTTCGGCGGAAAAATCAAAATGTCAAATACCAAAACAGATGTTTTGTTATTTGGATTTTGTCATTTGAATTTATTTTGAATTTTGTGCTTTGTTATTTGTCATTAATAGAAAGGGAGGGTTTTAAAAGGCAATGGCAAAAAAATATGTTTACCCCGTTAGAAATAAAAGGGTTTCTACGGGGAAAAGAATTTCTAAAGGGGTTTACTTCTTTGGGGGCGCAAAGGCAGACGGAAATGAAAGTATGAAAAATCTGCTCGGTGGCAAGGGTGCGAATCTCGCAGAGATGGCAGGACACAAAGATTTACGGCTTCCTGTACCACCCGGGTTTACCATTACTACCGATGTTTGCATATATTATTATAAAAATAGAAAAACTTATCCTAATGGATTAAAAGAAGAAGTGCATAAGGCGTTAGAAAGAGTGGAAAAGCTGATGGTTAGAAAATTCGGCGACCCCCAGAATCCGCTTTTAGTCTCAGTGCGTTCAGGTGCACGGCGTTCCATGCCGGGAATGATGGAAACCGTATTAAATGTCGGCTTAACCGAAAAGACCATCCCCGGTCTGATTAAACAAAGCGGCAACAGCCGTTTTGTCTACGATGCCTATCGCCGACTGATTATGATGTATTCTGATGTAGTTATGGAAAAGGCAGCCGGCATAGAACCAAAAGACGATGAATCCGGAATACGCAAGCAGTTAGAAAAAATTATGAACCAAATGAAAAAGGCAAAAGGTTATTCCATTGACACAGACCTGACTGCTGATGACCTTCGAGAACTTTGCGTTTTGTTTAAAGCCAAGATAAAGGAAGTATTAAAGAAAGATTTCCCCGATGGTCATAATGAACAGTTATGGGGAGGGATCGGAGCTGTGTTTTCTTCCTGGAATGGCAAACGCGCAGTCAGTTATCGTCGGATAGAAGGGATTCTTGATGAGTGGGGTACAGCGGTGACTGTGCAGACTATGGTTTTTGGTAATATGGGTGGTGATTCTGCAACCGGTGTTGCCTTTACCCGTAATCCGGGAAACGGCGAGAATAATTTTTACGGCGAATATCTTATCAATGCGCAGGGTGAGGATGTAGTAGCAGGGATACGCACTCCCGCGCCGATAAATGAATACTCTAAGTCAGAACACAATAAGGATTTAGTTACTTTGGAAAAAGCCATGCCCAAAATTTATAGGGAACTTTTTGGTTTTCAGAAACGTTTGGAGAAACATTATCGCGATATGCAGGATATTGAGTTTACCATAGAAAAAGGCAGGCTCTTTATGTTGCAGTGCCGCGTGGGAAAGCGCAATGGCCCGGCAGCAGTGCGTATGGCCATAGATATGTTAAAAGAAAAATTAATCAAAAAAGAAGAAGCGGTAATGCGGTTAGGCCCCGGTCAATTAGATGAATTGTTACATCCGATCATTGACCCTAAAATTGAGCTGGCTCATAAACCACTGGTTAAAGGTTTACCTGCAGGTCCGGGCGGTGCGACTGGCCAGATAGTATTTTCAGCCCATGATGCTGTGGAATCGGCAAAGCAGGGCAATAAAGTAATTTTGGTACGCGAAGAGACAAATCCTGAAGATGTAGAGGGTATGCGCGCTGCCCAGGCGATTTTAACTGCCCGGGGCGGTATGACTTCTCACGCTGCATTAGTAGCGCGTGGCTGGGGTAAATGTTGTATCGTCGGTTGCGCTAGCCTGCATGTCGATTCTATTAAAAAAGAGCTTTTAGTTGACGGTAAAATCCTTAAAGAAGGGGATTGGATTACTCTGAACGGCACCAAAGGTAATGTTTACGAAGGTAAATTACCCATGATGGATGCATCTGAAGAAAATGAGATTTTAACGAATTTTTTAAAGATATGCGCCTCTTTGAAGAGATTAGGCGTACGCACCAATGCCGACACCCCCGAAGACGCAAGAAGGGCAAGGCAATTCGGCGCTGAAGGAATCGGATTGTTTAGGACCGAACATATGTTTTACGGCAAAGGTTCGGATGAGCCGTTATTCAGATTACGTAAGATGATAATTTCGAAAACAGAAGCAGAAAGACTAAAGGCTTTAGACGAATTATTTCCTTATGTAAAGAAAGATATCAAGGGGACTTTGGAGGCAATGGATGGTTTGCCTGTAGTTATCCGTTTACTTGATCCGCCTCTGCATGAATTTGTCCCTCGCGAACAGACAAAATTGGAGCAGCTCGCTCGGGACTTAAATATAACTATGGAAGAATTCTCTGAGCGTGCCGAAAATTTACATGAGTCAAATCCGATGATGGGACACAGAGGAGTGCGTTTGGGAGTTACTTATCCTGAAGTAAGCGCAATGCAGATACGGGCAGTATTTGAGGCAGCAGCAGAACTCATTAAAGAAGGGAAGTCGCCTTATCCTGAAATAATGATACCTGTAGTCTGCGAGGTTAAGGAACTAAACGACCAATTAGCAATTACTAAAAAAATTTATCAGGAAGTTTTAAGCAAATACAATCTCAAGAAAATCAAGCATATGTTCGGCACAATGATTGAGATTCCCCGCGCATCGATTGTAGCCGATAAATTGGCGCAAGTAGCAGAATTCTTCTCTTTCGGCACTAATGATATGACCCAGATGGGTTTTGGTTTTTCGCGCGATGATATCGGTAGTTTCCTGCCGGATTATATCAAGAAGGGCATACTCCCCGAAGATCCCTTTCAGACCATTGACCAGGAGGGGATAGGAGAGTTAATAAAGATAGGCATCCAACGCGGACGCAAAACAGCTAAAGACTTAGAAGTCGGTATCTGCGGCGAGCATGGCGGAGACCCGCGTTCGGTGGAATTCTGCCACCGCGTAGGCATGGATTACGTAAGCTGTTCGCCTTTTAGAGTTCCTATTGCAATATTAGCTGCAGCCCAGGCAGTGTTAAAAGAGAAGAAAAAATAATCGGACTATGGAAGCACTGAGAACCTACCTAAAAGAAATCAGAAGTATACCCTTATTAACTCCTAAAGAAGAGATAACTTTAAGCAGGAGAATTAAAAGAGGCGATGAGCAGGCGCGTAAAGCAATGATTCGCGCAAACCTGCGCTTGGTTATTAACATAGCCAAAAGATACATGCATTTTGGCACCCCGTTTCTGGATTTAATAGAGGAAGGTAACCTCGGATTAATGAAGGCAGTAGATAAATTCAAGCCCAGTAAAGGATTCCGTTTTTCTACTTATGCTGCCTGGTGGGTAAGACAGGCAATTACACGCGCAATATTTGAGCAGGGCAAAATAATCCGTATGCCGGTTTATATGAATGAACTACTGGTTAAGTGGAGGAAGACAAATGAGCGGCTTACTCAGAAATTAAAACGGCTACCCAGCAATGAAGAGATTGCCAAGAAAATGAAAATAACTAAAGACAAAATGAAACAAATCAATTTTTGGCTTTCCACTAAGACTTCTTCTTTGGAAGCGCCTTTAGGCGATGATGATGAAGGCCAGATTTTAGATTTGGTTCAGGACCAGAATGCCGTATCTCCTGATACTGAAATTGAGTGTATTTTTGATAAAGAGCGGATAACTAGCCTCTTGGAAATAATGAATGATAGGGAGAGGACAGTTTTAGATATGCGGTTTGGTTTAGTTGATGGTAAGACGCACACTTTGGCTGAGGTGGCTGATAAATTAGGAGTTTCACGGGAAAGGATACGTCAGATAGAAGAGCAGGCATTAAGAAAATTAAAGAAATTTATACATGAACAGCCAGGAGGATTTCTTAAACAATAATTAGGAGATGATTGATGGTAAAGAAAAAGCCGGAATTTAAAGATTATATAAGGAATATCCCTGATTTCCCTAAGCCGGGGATTTTATTCAGAGATATAACCACCCTGTTAAAAGATAGCCGGGCATTTAAGCATGCCTTAGATGCTTTGGTAGATAAATATAAGAATAACAAAATAGATAAGGTAGCAGCAGTTGAAGCCAGGGGGTTTATATTGGGCGGTGCGGTTGCCTACAGATTAGGCGCTGGGTTTGTGCCTGTGCGTAAAAAAGGAAAACTTCCCTGGAAAACTAATTCCGTAACCTACGAGTTAGAATACGGCACCGATACATTAGAAATACATCACGATGCTATTAATCCGGGTGAAAGTGTCTTAATTGTAGATGACCTTTTGGCTACGGGCGGAACAGTAAATGCAGTAACAGATTTAGTAAAACAATTACAAGGAAAGATTGCAGGTATTGCTTTTTTAATCGAACTTACTGATTTAAAAGGCAAAGATAAATTAAAAGGATATCCGGTTTATTCTTTGATAAAATATTAAGTTTCGCCCCTATAGCTCAAATGGATAGAGCAGGGGCTTCCTAAGCCCTGTGTTGGGGGTTCGACTCCTCCTAGGGGCGCTCTTAAAAAATGTACAATTTACATTGCCATTCCTTATTAAGCGACGGTGTTTTATTACCCTCTGAAGTAGCTGTGCGTTATTTATCTTTAGGATATCGGGCAATCGCGATTACTGACCACGCTGACTACAGTAATATAGATTTAGTGAGCAATGCAATTTTAGAATTTACTAATCATTGGCCGAAAGACTCAAGGATTAAAGTTTTTCCGGGCATAGAATTGACTCATCTTCCGCTCGAACAATTTAAGCCTTTAGCAAAGTACGCCAGGAGAAAAGGAATAAAAATTATTATCGGTCACGGCGAGACTTTGGTCGAGCCTGTAATTAAAGGAACGAACCTCGCCGCATTAGAAGCAGATATTGATATCCTGGCTCATCCAGGACTAATTAGTGAAAAAGAGGTAAAATTAGCCAAGAAAAAAGGTATATTCTTAGAAATAACCAGCCGCCAAGGACACAAAGATACCAATCTTCATGTGGTAGAAGAGGCTTTAAAACTAGGTGCAAGATTAATCCTGAATACAGATAGTCATTTACCCGAAGACATCATTAAACCAGAGGAATTAGTTAAGATAGCTTCTGGAGCAGGTTTAAGCCAGAAAGAAATAGATAATATTTATCAGGATGTAAAAGGCTTTTTGAAAGAAGGGGGGGTGTAATGAAGAAGGGTATTTTAGTTCTTGTGTTCTTGTGTTCTTGTGTTCTTGTGTTGTGGGGTTGCGCAGGCGTTGCGAAAGAAGATGTTGGGTCAAAAGAAGAGGCTTTATTAGAACCCCAGTCTATACTAAAATTTAGTGATATTCCAGCCCCCTCGGGTTTTAAATTCCTAGCCGAAGAATCTTATACCTTTGAGAACGCAGGCGTGCGGGTAGGTATATTAAAGTATCGGGGGCGAGCAAATGTTGACCAGATAGTTAATTTCTATAAAGACCAGATGCTGCTCTACAATTGGAATCTATTGAATGTAGTGGAGTATGGGCAACGCTTATTGAATTTTGACCGGGAACAGGAGAGCTGTATTATCAATTTATCGCCCAAAGGCAGGAATATTACTGTTACTGTCTCTTTAGGCCCAAAATCGCAGAGTCTTAAGAAGTCAAGCAAGCCAGTGAAATAAGTGAGGACATAATTTACGGAGTTTCGTATTAGGAAACTACCGACGTAAGTTATTGTCCGAACTTACCCCTCACCCAGAAAGCCATAGCCTTCTTGTGTTGTCGGCTGGGTGAGGGGTAAGTTCGCAGACGTCCCGTCTTTGGCGGGACTACACTTTACGTTCACTGTCGTTCCGTAAAGGGTCTGCTTATTAAAAAAACTCTGTAACCGCAATATAATAATGTCAGCATTCTGCTTCCGGTTTATAGAATTTTAAACCGAGAGGTATATGTTTTGTAAGGTTAGCATAGCAGCTTACCACCGCAACATTGCAATAGGCCTTTTCTTTGATTACAGGGCAGTATTGATAAGAGACACCTTCAGTTTTTTTGGCATAAGGCTTAAGAGAGCCGGTATCGTCAATGGCAAGGACGCCGTTCTTAGAAAATCCGGTTGTTCTTTGTTTGCGCAAGACATTTATCCGTGCTGCATTGAGAGATTCATAATTCCAATGAGCTTCTGCTAGAAAATATTGCAGCGCTTGGTAATTGATAGGCAGTTCTTTGGCAAGGGAAGATAGGTTGAGGCGTTTATAATCCTTGAGCATTGCGTAGGGAAGCATCGCGAATGCGTGGAATTGCGTATTGCTGAAATTACCTTACTTACGTAAAAACATTTTTAAA
>Ga0315280_10010810_pt1 | contig 11354 bp, 14 predicted proteins | sample YL17G06_40_MG_FD_203697 | JGI IMG/M metagenome (GOLD analysis project Ga0315280, IMG submission 203697) | Sediment microbial communities from Yellowstone Lake, YNP, Wyoming, USA - YL17G06_40 | ecosystem: Environmental > Aquatic > Freshwater > Lake > Sediment | place: USA: Wyoming | collected... | reverse complement strand
TGCCCAGCGTGCCCCTGTACATACGCGAAGCGAACTATGAAAAGATTAGAAAAGTAGCTGAGAAAACGGGTAAAACAATAGGGCAGATAATAAACGAATTAATAGAAAACAACCTTACCTTAGAAAAAGGGTTGGCAAAATAGGAAAATTGTTTTTTGGCTCAGTGGAATCCCTAGTAATAGCCTTCTGGAACAGTAGCCAATTTACATCTGAAAAAATAGCGGGAAGGCTTACTTAAAACAAAATTTGAACATGTTAGTTTACAAGTGCACATGGAGAAAAATGAATGAAGCGAAGATTTTATGGTAGCCCGGGATAGCTTCGAACTCTCACCAAGCATATTCTAAGCATACTTTTACCGGTAAAATCGGGTGGGGGTCCCACCTCCCGCACCACATTCGCAACGTTGGATTCGCTCGATTTGGGTATAGAATAGCAGAAAATTAACTCCAACGTCTAAAGGACATTTGATTTCACTTAAGGGTTTAAACCTGTCAAATTTGGAATAGGAGATATCATTAAACAGAAGTTATGCGATTCTCAGAGCGTTTATACCTTTACATACCCCTTTCTTCCATCTTTGTTCCGCCTTCAATTTTCCATGTTCTGACCATATTTACGCATTGTTTCACTTGTTCTTCGTTGCACATAGCTAACAGTAAAAGCGTATTTCCAAGAGCCTCTTTAAGTACTTGATGAGTTTTTGCCAACTCTTCTAGTTTATCATCTATACTTTTTGTTAGGTAAAGCTGGCCTCCCATCTAAGCACCTCCTTAATATTACTGTTTCATAATCCTTAATCTTTTGAAGTATATTTAATCTGAAAAGACTCTAATTCTTCATCTCTTCCTTCAGAGTCAAAAGAGCATGCTGAAACTTCAATTATCGACTGGGATTTTATGTAGACTGGCGTTATAACTATGTATCTTTCGTCAGAATTCTTGATTTTTGCAGACCGTATTTTCTCTTGGATTTCAGGATATGAGGCTTCTTCCTCTGCCATCAATATTGGAACAACCGGATAAAAAATGAGAACTTTCAATAATGCTTTAATGTTCAGAAGCTTTTGAAGTTCATCATCAAGTATTTCTTCTACCCTATCTGTATTCTCACATTCTAAGGCTAGAACGATTGTTGAGATGTCTGGGTGTTTTATCTCCCATGTTTGGTCTAGTCTTAAATATTCCTTCCTAGGCGTATAACCAAGATTGCGCCCAATTTGACTGAAGACCCCTAAAACAGTGTTCGTCCATGGTTCTGAAACTTGCCAACTATTGGGCAATGTCACTTTTGAGAACGTTTCTTGAAAGAGTTTGAAGAGTTCAAGAGGTGTTGGTATAGTGTACTTATATGCTTTTTCAATCACCTTTCCAACCAATTCAAATTCCTCCTTCTTGATTCTGTCATTCCAACAATTTAGCTTTACCGATGAAGAATCCTTAATTCCGGTTCCTATTAAAACGGTAACGTTCATCCTTTTTCGGAAAATCTTTCCGCATCGCTATTTTCTAGCCAAAATATCTCTTCGTGGCTTCCCTTAGCTCCTTATGATGCCTTTCAAATGCCTCTGAACTTAATAGATCACTGTCAGCAAACTGCTTTTTGATAAGCGGCTTCTGGATTTGCTCCTCGAAATCCTTGTATACCTTTAATGGTCGTTCGGCTTCTTCATCGCTGGCAAATATTTTTGCGTACTTAATCTTATACCCCAAGGCACTCAATTTAGCCATGAGTTTCGAGAAGTTACTCCTTGGGTCTCGAATAGCTACTACTTTTGCTTCAGAAATGGTGATAAGAGGTGGCTTTGTCTTGCGAATGAGTCCAAGCACCCGTTCCATCCAGCTAAGTTCGCCAGGCTGTGCTTTGATTGGCGTATAACACTCGGTCTGGAGTTCGTGTAAGTAGTCGACATCAAGATCAAGAAGCGCGTACTCGGCTACTTTCAGCATGTTCGCAAGCTTCAGCAGATTCTTTGGTGGGCTAGTGTAGACTTTGATGCCAAGAACTTCTGATAGATAATGTAAGAAAGCCTCTGTGGGTTCTCTGAACTCTTGGGTCGGGACGGCACCACTGAGGATTGCTTCCTGAAGTAGCTGCGCCTGATCAAAGACGTAACGGTTCAATGAGCCCTGCGGGACTACGAGGAGCATCTCTGGAAGCTGGTCAATGGATAACCCCTTTGCCTTTAAAAATCCGGGAAGGTCTCCAAGGACGCGGCGTATCATCGTGTGGGCACTTGCCCTAATTGCAGCTAATTGAACATCCTCGGGCATAAGGTCAAGCACATCTTTGACACCCATATATACGTCTAGGTGAGAATCAAGAGCCACGATGACATCGGGTTCATCATCCAACTTAGCTAGGGTTTGATATACTTGTGAGTGGAAACTGTGAATAATAGCATGCAGTTTCAATTTTCAATCCTACTACTTAGCCATATTTTTCTTTTGAATTTGTAATAGTAAAGCGTCATTGCGAGAAAATATGCGTTAGACATAAAGCTGACCAAACAAAACGAAAGAGCGAAAACAGAATGTAATTTGTTTAACGCAGCAAAATATATCATTACTACTGAGAGCATGAGAAATGTAAAGGAAAAGAAGAAATTTTCTAGTAATATTTTGTATCGAAATCTTTCTGTTCTCTCTTTAGGCTGTCTTTCTATTAACACAGCCCAGAACCCGAAAAGTATGCTGGAAGCAGTTAGAATACCATTAATATACTCAGGATTAACTTCAAAGCCTATTGGTAAACCGTAAATTCCTATGACAATTATTGCTATTCCAAAAATCATGAAAGCATAATGAATTAACATCGTTAATCCCAATTTCCTTCTACTCTTGTCATCTCTTTCTCGAGAAATAAAACTTTTACCCCAAAACCCAAAATTTAAACTTTCTTGTATCAACCTACTTGCGCTAGTTTAATCACTCCTGATTTTGAACTCGAAAGAGATATTGCCGCGCGCGACAGGCATAATTCTAACGTTTCTAGAAGCTCCAAATTAAGTTGATGAAGACGTTCTTGCCAAAAACTACATCTGGAACATTTACTGAATCAATTGGAGAATCAATGATAGAAAACTATAAGTCTCTTACTGTTTTAGTTCCTTCCTGTGAGGAAGTATGGCCTTTCTCTCTCTTTCATCTCTTGAAATCATCAAAAAGTGGTTTGATTACTGGCGAAAGTTTAAGGGAAGAAGAGTTAGAATTTGGCTGAGAAGTAGTGTAAAGTTCACTAAAGCTATGATGTTTGGTGACTCGATGGAGATGGATCTCCTAGATTGTGTGGTGGGTACTATCTCTGAAGTGATCGAAAGTCCATTTGGAATAATGCTCAATGACATCTCTTCAAGAGAGAAAATCGAAATGATATTTGTTCCGATGTCGGAAATAACAAGAATGGATTTTCTCAAACAAGGTCAATCAAAAAATCTTCAACACCGAAATCAAACACCCTTAGATGCAACAGAATCATAGAAAGATATACTACTTTTCGACTCACCAAATAGCAGTACTACGATTTAGCGACGTAAAAGGTAGTATATTGTACTAATGGTGTTTTGAAGACTAAAAAGCTTGCATGTTAGATTAGCTAAATGAAGGTAAACAATTTGGGACTTTAACGAAAGCCGCCACCAAAAATCTTTAAGCCAAACACTAGTAACTCACAAACGATACAGATGATAGATAACTCAACCATATTGATTTTCGACGGCACAATCATCACTGGGCTATTCATATTCTATGCTTTTCTCGTAGCCTTAGCTCAAAGGTTTGAAACTGCTGGAAACGAAGCATACATTTCAAGTCCAATACGTTACTTGGCTTGTGTGCAATTTGTTTTTGTAGCGTCTGCAATTCTAGCTTTGATTGGCTTCTCTGAATGGGCTCTTGTCTTGTCGGTGATCGGTCTGCTTCTACTGGCTGTCTTTTCCTTAATGATGATTTTAGAAAAAGGCATCATCCAAGTTAAACGATCACTCGGCTATCACCCATCCATCACCCGACTGTTAACAGGGAGACAAATCACCCGAAGAGTTACCAGAACCTTTTCACACAAACCTTTTATGTAGAACATGAGAATGGCTAGCCATGCAAACTCATGAAACCATGTTTCGTGTTCTTATGCTGGTAATGATGATTTTCGCATTTGTGCCTGTTGTTATCCTTTTCTCAGTTTTTGCCGGAAAGATTTCCCATGAAGCAAAGGTTGAAACTGAAATCATAAATGGGCTTGTAACGGTTTCAGGCTTGATTTTTGCCTTTCAACCCATGTTTTTCATAGTACCAAAGGCAGGCAAGGTCCGAGTAATGTTTATGGCAATATTCTTCCTTGAAGGTCTTTTGCTCGGGTTCACTGGCTACAACTATGTAACCAGCACCCTCGACCTAGGTTATCTTTCAACAATTACATTACTTTGTGCGTCAGGCTCCCTGTTCATCAACGTCTCTATGACGCTTTTTTTTGTATTTGCTGATTTGCTGTTTCAGTCACAGCAACCCAGCCAAAAATCTTGACTACTGCAACAGAAAACCTATTGACCACACATTCTTAAAAGCTATCAACCGAGAATTTACAGGGAGAAGAATCAACCTAAGACTTGACAGACCTTCATTTGGAGATGCTTTTAAGCTCAGCTTCAGCTTCGCCCCAAGCATCGCATTTCCAAATCTAGCTTATTGTTAGAAGAGGATGTATCTTTACATATCGAAAGCAGGTTCTTTATGAGACTGTGTATCCTAGCTAATTTGCTTATAGGGAATTTGTCCGAAACAAGAGGTTTGGGATGAGCAATTGTATTTCTTAGTTTGACTATTTCACCGTGGCCTTCGCGTAGCAAAACATTCTTCACTCTTCTGTGAGTTTCGCAGAGATTTTCTGGCGTTATTATTATGTGGATTAATTCCTTCAAGTTTAGGTAATAGTATTCTTCAAGATTGTCGTGTGAATGCATTCGTTTTTTTCTCTCTTTTCTTTTTCTAACACAATATTTACACATGCAAACTTCTCTAAGCTTGTAATAGTCTTTTGAAACCATTTGAAGTAAAGAAAGCTCTAATTCGGAAATTAAGGCAAAAAGGTACATTTTCACTGCTGTCTTATCAAGATCCGCTAAAGTCATCAGACCTGTGATCTGGTTATTTTCATTTCTCAGAAAGAGCGGAACCCTAGATTTGTTTTTTCGAGATGAAAATTTGCTGATGACTTCATCCATTGGAAGATCTTCCAGTATTTTGTCTTCCTCTTCTATTTTTGTTGTAGCGTCTTCGCAGTTTTTGAAACCTTTCTTGATCTTTTCCTCAATGCTTTCCTGACTTGAGTATTCGCTGAATTCGCCAGTCTCCAAGCCCGTTCCTTTAAGCATTGGAATGACGTCAAATCCCTTATCTCTCATGATTTGTAGTTGTTCATCAAGCAAATCATTTGGTTTACAATACTCGAATTCATATCTAGGTGTCATGATGGAAAATGCACGGATTGTACTAGCGACTTTTTTAAAGACTTCAAGCGAAATTGTCCGAATCTTGATTTTAGGTTTTTGTTGCATTTGAATATCTCAACTTCTACGTCCCTCGACAATTCATAAATTATTTATGAAGCAGTAATCAGCAACCGCGGGAACTCGACATATTTTAAGATCTTTTCTATCTAATCTTACCGAATCTATTAACGTAATTTTTTCCGGATGTTTTGAAGATCAATTTCTATCTCCAGTCTATAACTTTCTTCACTGTTTTCTAGATATTGGGCTATTTTCTCAACTCGTCATTTCTGCTGAATGTTGTCTAGGATTCTCGAACAAGACATAAATTTTGGACTCACGATATCGGATTTGAGTTTGAGAATAATCCCCCGCACCATACTCTTTGTTCGGAGAGAAGCCGCGTTTCTGGCTTGTTTTTGATAAAGGGGTTATCAGCTTGGTTACAAGGTTTTATCAAACGTACAATGTGTAGAATTCAGTTCTTAACCCTAACAATTGCATCTTCAAAGGGCATCAAACGAATTCTTAACGATTTGGGAGAATGGCCGAAATCAGACGACATGTTGACAGCGCCATGAGCTACTCTGATTAGCATGAACCCTTTCCCAATCATACATTTCTTTTTCATCTGGAATGTGGCGCTTTGTAGAATTTTAGCGGCCGAGCAAAATAACCTCTTCGACGTCATGTTACTGGCCCAAAAATCAAGTTTCTTGCCGATTCTTGGCAAAGCGCTTGCTCTAAAGTTGCTTGTTTTTAGTGGGGCAGTGTAGGTTTAGACTTACATTTAAATTTTACAATTCCGCGCGTCAAATCATTCTATTTGTAGTGGTGGTTTGTTTGCTATTCCCCTTCTGCATGTTGGACAAACGAAATTCTCTATGTCTGTCAGAAGCTTGAACTCGATTTGACAGTCTCCGTAAGGGCACTTTATTGGAATCCCCTTATTGTGGAATGGTGCATTTTCAATAAGTTCTCTTAGAAATCTCAGTTCTCCTTCTGAACCACTATACTGCATATAATACGTGCAATAAGGAACGCAAAAGTCTACAGGCTCGTCGGAAGGTTCAAAGACATATACGTCTATGCGGTCTTGTGTTATTCTTGGAATGAGAAAGTGGCTACGCCAATTTGCTGCTAAACCTATTTCAAAAGCAATCCAATTTGCGGTATGTCTTCTCGCAGGGTCAAGCAGTTGAGAGCTCAGAAGAACAAAGAGAGCGTTGCTTTCATTTACAAAGTCCTTGATTGATTGATATGCTGGAGGCTTAATGTTCTCGAACTCCATCCAAACTGCCTTTGTGTGAAGACCAGAGATTACTCTGTGAAAGAAATCCAAACGCCTATCATCTTTGCTGTGCGATATGAAGACGGTATCATACACGATAATCACCCCTCGGAGTTCTTCACTCTTTGATATATATTGCTTCTGATTCCACAGCGTGTTTGCGTGCGCGCTCTCTCATAGTTTTTCCTTTTCTGCCAACGACATTATGTAATCGGCGACCTCTGGGCCGTAATAGTAGTCAAGAATCTTTTTCCTTCTTTCTTTGTCTCTAAAAAGTTCTACTCCAACCTTCTCTACGTCGTCATTTGTAAGAATTCCTTTGTCGGTTAGAATCTTAATTGTAGCTTCAGTCACTTTCAGAAGTGCTATTATTGGACCTAAGGTGAAATCCTCAATCTTGTACGTTTTCCTGTAAGGCCTTAATTCTATCCTGAAAGTGGTCACAGGTGTTCTGTCGCTATAGCTGTAACTCCATTGTCCCTTCATCACTTCTGTTGACTTAGAACCTTCTACGCTCAGAAGCATTTTCTCAGGTTTTAGAATGTCTAACGCAGTTTTTCTTTCTGCAACTGTGTTAGTAATGAGCTCAAATGTGCGTACCTGTACTGGTTTATCGTCCTCTATTTCCGTTCTTTCTTCGTAATCGGATACGTCTAGTTCTTTCCCATTGATCGTTATCCTTGTCAAACAATTCACCCTCATAATCTTTTAGAGTTTAGCATTCATATCTTTTTCTTCACGATGCACTTGTGCTAAATATTAATAAAGAAAAGTCAATTCCCTAACCTCTCGCCTTACGGCGTTTTGCTATCTCATTGACGAAGTTAGTAATTCCTTTACCCAATTTCTGAAACTCTACATCGGCCTTTACGTCCATCCCCGCAATTACTAGATATCCACTCCCGTAGGAGATAGCGGCTAATGGAAACTTCACTTCATCATTGTGCTTTGCCCTTAAACCTGCAATCAGACCTCTTGTTCCTTCACTTAGACTCCTAAACTCCAACACTTTATCTGTTCCTCCAACACTACAGAGTTCCCCAAAAAACTCGATATCAGGCTTTTTCTCTTGATACACTTTGACCTTAGTCGGAGTTGGCGGGTCATTTGTTATAATAGCACCAAAATCCTTAGTCACCAAACTATCAAAGAACAACCTAATGTCTTGAACTCCTGTTGCCGTTGTAATTCTTGTTTTAGGAGTCGTATCCACGGGCATACCAGTTACCGAGTCCCAATAGTAGTAGAATGGAAAGCCTCCAGTACAACAGAAAATCCCGCCATCAGCCACAAACTCTTTGATCTTCTCATATGTGAGAAAATTTCTTCTGTCTTTTTCCAAGTAAATCTCACCGAACGGATTTATAACAGCTGCATACTTTGATGAAAGATCTGACGCGTATACTCCTTTTGCATCAAATAGTCTCTTCCCTTCTGATGTAACTCCCTTCAAATAGTCCAACCAACCCTCCTTAGAAGAAAACATGGGTTTACATTCAATTCCTTTTTTCAAGTCATCTACATACCCATAAAGCACACCGATGACAATTGGGGTTCGAAATCGTCTCCATTCCCACCATCGCTTTCTTGCTTCGCTAAAAAGTCCTAGAACGTACATCATAAGAATAAGAATCGGAATGAGCAATACCTTGGCAAAGTCGAGCTCCGTTCCCGTAGGAACGGCAAAGAGTACTTCCTTCGCGAACAAACTAAGAAGAAAACCTAGAATACCAGCAGCCACGGTCTTGGAAACGAGAAAAAGGCCTGTCCTTCTCAATCTACCCATAACCGTCAGTTGTTCGCGTAGAGATTTAAGATTTTTCCGCCGCGGAATCTGCCAACCTGCAAAAAAGCAAAACCTCCATTTCAACGATATTTTCGCAGATAACCTACTGCAGTGGGCTTGTTTCGTCAAAAGAAGGCTTTTGGTGGGACAGTAATGATCTGAACTTACACTCATTCACTCCTTGGATTCATCTAGAGCCTACACAACAAGGCTTTTCTTCACAAACAGCCTAATACTATACGGGCAAGGCTGCTGATGTGTATGGACGTCCCTATTTCCAGAATCAAGCTCGCATTAGACGACTTTGGGTTAAGAATAGGGTTGAGATTCTTATATCCGCACCATCTTTAAACAGCCGTTTTCATTCAAATTTAGCTCTTTTCGAGCGTAAAACGTAATAAAATTGACTTCGAATTGCAAGTGGTTTTTGATTTTACTTGAGCGTTTAAAACGGTCTTTTGGGTCGAAACACCTTATTTGCTTTCAGGAGATTATAGTTTTCACTCTTCAGGCTCAATTCTGGTTACTATTTTATCGGGAATCACATATTTGACAAGTCTTAGAGCAGGTTTGTATAAAGCAATACTAATAATAGGAAAGATTCCGGTAAAAATAATCAATAAAAGAGTTGTATCAACTAGTATGAATAGTGCTGGACTTAATAAAATGTAAAGTTGAAGTATGAAAAATAATGAAAAAAGAGAAATAGTGATATATGTTTTTGTGTATTTTAAAACGCCACTTCTGATGTTATGTCTTAAAATATGGTCTAAACCATAAAACCTGTTAACAACTTCTAGGTCATCTTCCCTTTCAAGCTTCTTCTCTTGCTCTGTCCATAAATCAAGTATAGTTTTCTGCTGTTCCTTAATCTCCTCAATATAGAAAAAGCTGATTATAGGTACAAAGGTTATAAAAAGTCCATTCATAGTGATGCTTGGAGCCAGAAGAACTCTAGCCATTTCTTCAATTTTAGAGGGTTCAATAGGTGTTACTGGTGGAAATGGAATGAAAGTGATCGCCAATATGCCTAAGAACAAACCAAAACCAATCATGGCTATCATCTTCAACCAGATTTTAAGAAGTACCCAATGATAGTTCTTAAAAGCCGATTCTTCCAATTCAGGTATCTTCTTTCTCATTTCTTCTATTTCTTTAGCTTTCTCATCAGTTCTCTGTTTTGACAAGGTATCACTTTCTAAAAATAAGAAAGAACTTTGTATAAATTATTTACTCCGTAAAATTATCATCCCCAAACCCCATACCGGGCTAATTTGCTCTTCGTTAATTTTCTACTAATCAGGAATACTTTAAAAAATTACTTGACAGTTTTAAACGACAGTATAAAGCTAACCCCCCAGCACCTTGGAATGGTCCTCAATTACGTTTCTATGTCCTTACGCGTGAGCCTAGTCAAAGATTCTTTAAAAATTTTACTGAACTCTATTGACCTTCTAAGAATTCGTCGTTCCAACGTTTACAGATTGTCCACATGAGCCTTGGCAGGTTTAAGCCGTCTGGCGGGCGTTTCGGAATTGGCTGCCTTACTGGAACATACTTTTCGACAACATCCCTATGTCTATGGCGCTCTGGCTCCAAATCCTGCTCAGGGTTGCCTACAAACCGCTGCTCAATAGCAACAAGCCCAAGCATCAATAAAGTTGTCCGAACATACTTGTAAAACCCTGCTCGACTATAACGAAAGCCCTTCTCAATTCTTCCAGCCCACAAATCATGGCTAAACTTGTTAAGTTCAGCCCTAGTGCAGCCTCCATTAACCTTCAAAAAGTTAAGAAACAAGCGACAAGCATGCTGTTGACGTCGCCCCATAAACAAAAGACTGCAAACATCGTCTTCTGCAAAGAGCAACTCCATCTTTGCATGGCGAGTCAAAACCCTCAACTTCATGTAAACACCTTGAAAATCCAGCATTCATAAGACGCAACATCACAACAAAACTTGAACACAAACAATCTACCCAAATTACTACAAAATAATACTCCAAACAACTTTATCGCCCTCCATTTTCAAGCCGTAAACTCCCTTACTTTCCTTCAATCTCTTATGAACCCAATCAGGCAAGAAGCCATTATAAACCCAAGTCACAGGACCTTTAACGCCATTACTTTTCATTTCATCTAAAGCTCCCTCCATTGCAAGTCTAACTTGATCGAAAAACTTGGCGAAATTCTTGTTCTTGTTCTCTTCCGCATAATGACTTAACCGTCTCCATTTAAGGTTAACTTTAATTATGTCATGTGCTATAATCGCGCCCGCGCCTTCCTTAAAGATAGCCCTCGCTCGCTCGCTAAAAGTGGCCATAACCAAGAACTCATTAGGAAGGCTAAGAGGATCCAAGAAAGCAAAAACGATTTTAGCCTCCATTTTAAATCTCATTCTATTTAACTCCTATCTCACATAACTATCCATCTTCATCTGATCCTTAGGCATACCCGGCTCCAAAATCCGTTTTAAAGTATCATTCAACTGTTCAAAAAGTCGCTCGTTTCTCTCAGCCCAGTCAGGATAGCAAGCAATAACTTCCAAGCTGTCGGGATGAGTAACATCGCCCACCTTAATGATTATTCCATTACTTTTCTGAAACAGGTCAATCGTCAACTTCGGCAATCGCTGCCCTACAGGAAAAACGTAATGCGCACCCTTGAATCGTACGCTTGATAAGACCAGTTCAAGAACCTTAATGTCCGTAATCAAACCCGTAAAACTGAAACCGTTGCAGATCAGTTGATATGCCCTACCCAAATTAGCTGGCTTCCGCACGCACAAGTTAA
>Ga0315280_10010809_pt1 | contig 11354 bp, 10 predicted proteins | sample YL17G06_40_MG_FD_203697 | JGI IMG/M metagenome (GOLD analysis project Ga0315280, IMG submission 203697) | Sediment microbial communities from Yellowstone Lake, YNP, Wyoming, USA - YL17G06_40 | ecosystem: Environmental > Aquatic > Freshwater > Lake > Sediment | place: USA: Wyoming | collected... | reverse complement strand
CTAATGAGGAAGGCGGAGCCGAAGGAGGAAAGATTCGTCTTGTAGAGGCAGGCGTCTTCAATGATGTCGCTGCTGCAATGATGATTCACCCCTCCGGGAGTGCGCGAACCGGTCAGATAGTTCATCCGAAACTGGTTGAGGACACCCCACCTATGTTGGCGCTCGGTGCTGTGGAGATACGGTTCAAAGGCAAAGCCACTCACGCCGCGGCCACCCCAGATCTGGGTATCAATGCCTTAGATGCCGTAATATTGACGTTTGTTGGACTGAGTGCGCTAAGGCAACACATCAGAAGTGATTCGCGAATCCACGGCATCATAACGGAGGGAGGAAAAGCGCCGAACATCATTCCGGATGAAGCGGCGGCATACTTCTACGTGAGAGCAAGTGAAACTAACTACATGTGGGAACTGATGGAGAAACTGAAAGGCTGTGCCGAGGGCGCGGCCAAAGCAACGGGCGCCACACTGGAATTCAAGCAGAACCCACACCACATGGCATCGGTAAAGCGAAACTACGCATTGTCACGCCTAATAGAAAGAAATCTGGTCTCCCTAGGAGAAAGCGTTCAAGAAGTTGAGAAGAGAACTAGAGGTTCAGCCTCAACAGACTTCGGTAACGTCAGCGAAGTAGTCCCTTCGGCTTCAGTCAGCATAGCCATCGGACACGACAAATTGGCCTTTCACAACAAGGAAGTGGCAGAAGCCAGCGTTTCGGAAGCTGGAAATCACGGCTTGTTAGTGGCTGCTAAAGCAATGTCTCTTTCATGCATAGATCTTATGACGGATCAACGACTTCTGCAGAACGTCAAGGAAGAGTATCAAAGCAAGAAGCAGATATGAACCAATGGGTCTCTAGACGGCCGATTTGCTTTGCACTTGTGTTCTTTCGCAGTGATCGTCGCCCAGAAGCACATGCTTTGCGAACTTCATGTGCTTCAGTTCTGAGTTATAGGACTCTAGCAGGGCCGGGTAGGTGGCCTGGTAGTACAGCAGTCCCAGTTCTCGGCCCAGCACTCCTTTCTTGTTCCACGTCTCACAGTAAGGGCAATAGACGGAGTCTCCTCCCCAAGCCATGAATGGAATGTCGGTTACCTTCATGAAATTTTCTAGCGTATGTTTCAGGCCGAGTTCATCAGTCTTCTTCTTCAGATTCTGTGCACGTTCAACCGCAAGTTTCTTCATTGCTTCAGTAATGAGTTGTCTGCCTTTCACACTTCCCAGCTCTTCATTGATCGTCTTCGTGTAGTGATAGTACAGATTTGCGAAATGGAAGCTCATCTGTTTGATGTTCTTGACGCATTCAGTGGTCAAAATCGTTTTTGGCGCTTCTACGGAGGGTGGGAGTATCCCTTTCTTTTCCTTTTCTATCCGTTCCTTCAGGGTGTGCGCTACAACGCGTCCTTCGGATTCAGTTATTCTATCGCAGAAATCATCACCCCATAAGACGTGTCTGGTGAAGGTGAGTTGTTCAGTGGAGGGTTCAAATGTGTTCGCGACGGTAGGATCATTCACGAGGCAGTATAGAAAACCGAAATCCAAAGCTTCCGGGTCGATCTTGGCCTTCTCTAACCATGCCCAACCATACGGGCATTTGTAGTTTCCTTCACCAGTCCACGCGATGAAGGGAATGTCAGTTATCTTTCTCCAGTTTTCTTGAGTTGGTGCTAGACCCAGCTCTTCAGCCTTTTTCCTCAGCTCTCGGCCTCTCTCAACTGCGAAATTGTACACAGCCTTCCTTAGAAGTTGTTTGCCTTTTTGTGCGCCAAGCTCGTCCACGAGGACTCTAGAAAAGTAGTAGTGCAGATTGCCGAAATGATATGCTTCCTCTCTTACACTTTTGATACAGTCTTCCCGAGACATTTGCACGGCAGACAATGCTATCACTCTCCGATACTTCCGCAGGCTACTTAAGACTTACAGAATGAACGCACACTAAATCGCCTCTGACGTGAGACCAGTCTTGGCGATGCAGCAGCGACATTCGAATAAGGGCAAGAAAGACGGAGAAGACTTATCGGGAAAAAATCAGAGTCACGAATAGTGGTTAACCAGAAGCAAAGAAAGAGAGAAGGGGAAATTCACGTGTGCTGCTTTGTCACCATCTGCCTGAAAGCTTTCCCCAAGACTGCTCTTTGGGTAGATCCCAGTATCTTCTCAGCTGCATTTTGCACTGGGAGCATCTTCCGTCTTCTGTGACTTGGGGTTGTTCTGGAACTTCTTTTCCGCATATACCACATTTCGGCATTTCTCTCCACCTCAAATCTCACTATTGTTTCTGGAACTTCTCCGCCACTCCGGGGTACTTTGCGCGGTCTATTCCGGTTCTGTACCGCAGTATGCAGGACTGAAGAGCATCCTGCACTGGCATCTTCTGAGATTTCACCGGTGCGTCTTCTGCATACCCGATCAGCAGACGTAGTTGAGGTACAATATACTCAGGTAAGCTGTACATTCTGCGGATTTGAGAGTGTAACTCGGGCGGATGTGTGAGCCAACATCCGGCAAGCCCCAAAGCGTGAGCCATAAGCAGCATGTGATCTGCTGCGCAGGCCGCGTCCATGAACATGTTCTGGGGCACAAACTTGTCAAGAGCCAGCTGGTTGTATATCCTCGTGTCTTGGCAGACCACAATCATTTTGGCGGAGTTAGGCCACTTGTGAAGCGGTATGTCACCTTTCAGAAGCTTCAACCCTGCCATATCGTCAACTACTAAGAAGCGCTGCGCCTGAGTGTTGCATCCGACGGGAGCCCTCACTCCTGCCTCCAGTATCTCCATTATCTTCCAGTCTTCAACATCCTTGTGCTTGAATCGCCTGATTGATCGTCGTTCCTTGATCAGCTTCTCCATGGTTTTCATTTCATCTTCGGAGAAAGGTTCAGGCAACTTGGTTTGCAGAATAGGCGTCCTTCCGGCGTTAACCTCGTCCGACAACCACAGCATATCGACTCCATATTCGACATCAGGCAGACCATGAATAGGTAGCCCCCGTTCTACCCACGCTGCGAGAAGAGGCTTTGTCTCGTCACCGAGCTGTGCCGGTGGCGGCCCAAGCCAGTCTTCAGGCGGCACGCCGTTTAGGGCATCCCAGATATATACCTCAACGGTGTGATGGGTCCGCTCACGAAAGACTGCTCTCAGAACCTCTACCGGCATGTCCATCAGGTCTTTCTTTGTGAACACTCTGACTCCGATCTTGTACTCCGTTCCTTCCTCAAGCTTGGATATCTTCACCGGACCGTACTTACTCTGAACCACAAGTTCGCTCATTTTTCATCACAGTATGCTAGGCTAGAAGAGCTATTTAGCATTTCTTTGGGAGACTCTAGACTTCTGTAACGGATATCGCCGAGACTGGACAGTAGCCTGCTGTCGCCTTTGCCTGCTCCACATTCCCGTCGCTGAAGACCTTGAACGAATGGGACTCGTCAGTCTGTCCTCCGATCACTCTTGCATATCCAGCTCCGTCAGGTTCAAAATAGACTGAGTTACCGGAATAGCATGTCCCGCATGCTATGCATTTGGTCCTATCCACATCGACTTTGTATGAACCCATCGATCATACCTCTTCCGACGTCTCAGCTTGACTAGCGGCTATAAACATTGCGAGCAGCCATCATGCCCGAAGCGTTTCTTTCGAGCATTTCTTTCTGTGATTATGGGAGACGTCAAGTCGGTCTCCTCTGTCTGAACTAAAAAAACAAGTGATGGAATACGTATCTTGGCAAGAACCGTGGCCGTTGATCCCACATGAGAGAACAAGCTCGATTTGGATGTACTGGACGCGGACACGTCGGGGCACTCGTCAAGCATTTATACTCGAAGAATGAAATCGGAAGGGAGAGAGATTTCGGAGAGGAAAGAGTCATGTCGGGAAAGGACGAAATGGTTCCTCTGAAGGAAGCGAGAGAACAGGTTGAGATCGCAGTAGCTAGAGCTGCACTTCTGCACCTAGCCTTCTCCAAGACTCTGGTTGAGGAGTTTGGAGAAGAGAAAGGCAAAGAACTGATCATACGTTCCATACTGGAATACGGCAGGAGAGTCGGAGAAAGAGTGAAACGTGGACTTCCAGATCTTCCAAAGTATGGTGTACATGGAGGATTCAGAGACGGGAAGGTGTATGACTGCGTATTCGCAAAGGTATTCAAGGAATACGGGGAACTCGATCTAGGTTGCCTCTACTGTTATGTTGACCCTGCGAAAAGCATGGCACAGGACCCAACACGCAAACTGATGCACAATGACTGTGCTGCATGCGGCGATGACTTCTGCACATTTGCAGTGGTTCCTACGACAGAAAAGGAACGAAACGACTTCGTCAAGAAGAACAAAGACTGGAAGCATGTCGATCCACGCTTAACTCAGGAAATCCGGAGAGAGTAGAAAGTCATATTGAACGAACAATCGGGATCCCATGATGCTTGTGTACTTCGCTAGACTCATGGATCCGCTCAAGAGGAAAGATCTGGAGAAAAAGGATCGTCCATTAATGAGAACGCCTTAGATCCTATTGGGGATACTCCAGCGATTCAACTTCATGTCGATCCCGAAAGAGCTACTGTATTCGCAGAACTCGTGCATATCAATCCAAGCGGAAGACTCAAGCACGGGATTGCTGAATACATGATTGAGCAGGCGGAAGATCGGAGATAGCAAGATGAGAATCGACATTCACACCCACTTCTTCCCACACGAGTATCTTGCGGAGCTGAAGAGACTTGACATCAGTATGGAACAGAGACTTGACGCAAGGTTCACAAGCCTTGAGGCAAGGACCAAGGACATGGAGAGATGTGGCATCGACAAACAGGTTCTGAGCATAACTGTGCCCGGTGTGGATGTGACAACGCCAGAGGACTCTGTCCGCCTCGCCAAAATCGTTAATGATGCGTTGGCACATACGGTGGAAGGATCAGATCGATTTCTTGCCTTGGCATCTCTGCCCATGACGAGCCCAGGAGATGCGCTAGATGAATTAGATAGGGCGATCAATACCCTAGGATTGAAAGGAGCGGGAATATACTCCAATGTCAATGGAAAACCTCTTGACATGCCTGAGTTCTGGCCAATATATGAGAAAGCAGCGAGAATGCGTGTTCCAGTCTTCATACATCCTGCTGCCCCTGCTCACAGAGAGATCTTTCAGGACTACGGCCTCATTTCTGTGCTTGGCTTTCCATTCGACACTACGTTAGCTGCAACACGCCTCGCTTTGAGCGGTCTCATGGAGAGATATCAAGACCTCATGATTGTTTTGGCTCATGTGGGTGGCGTACTTCCATTCATACTGGGGAGAATCGATGATGGACATCGAATGTTCCCCGTGGCACGGAAGAACATATCCCGGCCCCCCAGTGAATACCTCAAAGCAATGAATCTCGATACAGTTTCCTTCTATGAGCCCGCACTGACCTGTGCATACAAGTCATGGGATTCAGGAAAGCTACTGCTTGGAAGCGACTATCCCTACGACTGGGTCGGAGACCTTGAACGTTGCATAACAAACATAGAGAGTCTTCATCTTAACGACTCTGAAAAAGAGAAGATCATGCACGGGAATGCAGAACAACTATTGAGAATAGAGTCGTAGAAGTTTTCTCGTGCAGGAATTGAACCTAGGCTCCTAGAATGCTAGGTGACGGTCATCTCCAGGGGATATTTGTTCAGTGATCTTGCGCCGTCTTCGGTTATGACATAAGTATCTCCAAGAAAGACGCCAAATCTACCATTTGGAGTCTGTGGATTGACCTCTGGCACCAGAACCATGTTGGATTCGAATGTGAGGTCAGGCGGAATGGCGAAGGAAGGCCATACAAATGGCATGTCCTGTCCAACGGTGACCCCGTGAACTAGCGGTGCCGCCGGTTGATACCCGGCCTTAACCATCACGGATCCCGCCTTCTGAATGTCTTTCACGGTGTTCCCTGGCTTAATCGCTTCAACTATCAATCTAAATAATTCTAACACGATGTTTTCATAGAACTCCTTGTAGCGGGTAGTCGGTTCTCCCAGTGATATTGGCTTGCCTGTCTGCGCTTCCAATCCACTCAGTCTCACGCCCAACTCGTTCAAGAAGATGTCTCCCTCTTGCAGGGGACGAGCTGGTGGAACCATGTTTGGAAAAGATAACGCTGGGTTTGCCATAGGCGTGCTCCCTACCATCACGAACGCGATTTCCGCCTGATTTCGCAGAATCTCGTGCTTCATGACGGCGGCAACCTCATGCTCCTTGACTCCAGGTTCGATCATGTCAATTGCACGTTCGACTGCAAGATCACAGATTCTTGCTGCCTTCTCGAAGAACTCAATTTCCTCAGGACTCTTGACAAGCCATATGCGCGCCAAGAAATCATAGTCCAGTAGCCGCAAGCGCACCTCCGAAAGATTCTGCTCAAGATATCTGTGAAAGTTAAGAAGAACTGTTCTTCCTTGCCAGTCTAAGGCCGTTATTCCAATTGCGCTCTTCTCTAGGCCCAACTCACGAATTCTTTCTACTACAGCCATCCCTTCTCCGCCCCGAATGCTAGAGCGGATATCATTGATAACGGATACAGCCCTCACGTTAGGGAGATGACAATTACGATTGATTGGGAGTATCAATGTAGGATCTCCTTCTAGGGGGAAGACAACGTAGCCACATGTCGTCCAGACTGTATAGTTAGACACATATGTGACTCCAAAACCTCCACCGCTCGTAAGGCTTGGAGTGCCTGCGAAGATTACGCAGTCAAGTCCCTGATTAGCCATGACTTCACGGATTTTCTTGTACCTTCGCTGAAACTCCTCGTGGGAGAATCTCGGATAGTAGCCATCGCCTTCGCAACTGAACTCTTCCACAATACCACCAGGATCCCATGACAATCGTATGCTCTTATCTCTTGCCTGACAATCCGACCAACATGTGTGGACGGAGGTCCAATAGAGGTTACATGAACAAAGCATTTAGCCTGAATTAAGCGACTTCTCAACGTGTGCACCCATGATTGTGGATGTTCACGTTGCAGGAATCTCAAGGAGTCTTGAAAACAGGAAACTGACAGAACTAGTCCAGAAAGACAAGGCCATGCAGTTCATTCAGAAATTGTATGGCCAGAAGCGCGCTACGCCACCTACCATTGAGGATTACGTTCGTGCAATGAAGAACCTTGGAGTAGACAAGCTGATTGTTCATTCGGTCGGCTACTATCCAGCAACATGTCAAGCTTTGAACAATGCAACAAAAGTCCTTTGTGAGAAGTTTCCCGAGCAACTTGTCGGATTTGCTACAGCTCCACTTGCCTATCCGAAGCAATCAGTGCACGAATTGAACAGAGCTGTAAAAGATCTTGAATTGAGAGGGTTGAAGATTTACCCGAAGTTTCAAGGCGTGGCACTCGACTCAGAGAAAATGCAGCCCCTCTACAAGGAAGCGGAGAGATTGGGCATCCCTGTACTCACCCACTCTGACAGGTATACTGGTTCCTACACTGGATCCTCACACATGAGAGAGATTGACAACACAGCGTGCAATACCGCAAGACTCTTCAGATCAAGTATATTGGAGAGTACTCCAAGATTGACAATGATTCTTGCCCACTTGGGTGGAGGAATCATGTTCTACAAAGACGACCTGTACGCTATGTCTCGCACATTTGGTGAATCAGACGAAACACAATACTTCGACCGGTTGTTTGACCAGTTCTACTATGATTTGGCGCCCGCAAATTGGTGGTCGGAAAGAATTGTGCAAATGGCGATAGACATCGTAGGAGAGGATCGGTTACTATTCGGTACAGACTTTCCGCTGCCTGACGCCATGAGAGAAGTTGAAAAATGCATTAAACATGTGGCTGCATTCAACCTGCCAGAATCCACCAAGAGGAAAATCCTAGGAGAGAATGCCAAGAGACTTCTCAATCTGAAATAGAAAAGAATCATTCAGCATTTGTTCATTCTTTCTCCAGAATACGCGCATTGACCGGAACGCTTGTTCCAGCTCAATACTCTGCGCGTGCGAAAAGAAAAACGAGTCGACGTGCGTGTTCATACGGCCTTCCCGTGGTTTGCTTAGTCTGTTCCATGATCTAGCTACGTCTTTTCGGTTCCACGAAGGCTCCTTTTCTCACCAAGTATGTTCCATCTGTTGCGGTAACTTCTGTTCCAAAGTCAGTGACTATGTCTCGAATTATCGGATACCCATCCTGAGGCTCTATGACTACTTCTTCCCCAGGGTCAACTCTGGTTTGACAACCTCGAACGAGCTTTCCATTTGCCTTAACAAAACAACTTCCACATCGTCCTGCCAGACAGAAATAGTTCCGAAACGCCAAGGTCGGGTCAACGTTTTCATGGATCTGCTTCAGTATCCGGTAGATTGTCATCGGAGTTTCCGTTTCGATCTGATATGTATCGTATCTCGGCGCATAGTCCGCTTCAGGATTGAACCTGAATACTTTGGCTACAATCTTGGCCACATCTGTCACCTCACTCGGAAAGATTCCCTTACTACCGGCGCTGTTGTTGTTGTCAATTGCCCATTTCTCTTGCTGATGACCGTGTGCCTTAGCCAATTGGCATCGTTTCTCTCCGGATAGTCAGTTCTTGAATGATGCCCTCGACTCTCTTTCCTTAGCTTGGCTGCCTCGGCTGTGAATTCTGCCGCATCTAGCGCGACCGGGATCTCCAGAGCTTGAACTAGTTCGACATTGAAGATCTTGATGTCAGGGACGTGAATTCTGGGTAGCATCGTTCTCCTCAGCTCCTCTATTTCTTCTGTTGCTGTGGTGAGCCCTTTCTCGTTTCTGCCGTAACGGCCGACGTATCTGCTCATGATTTCTTGGATTCTTTTCATGACTTTGATTGGCCGTACTTCGTCCTTCTTGTGTGCAAAGAAAGAAGTGATTCTCTGATATTCCTCTTTCACTTGATCCTCATCTATCTCTGGATCAGATGTCTTCTGGGCCCATTGGGATGCTGAAACGCCCGAAATTGCTCCGAAAACAACACAGCCAGAGAACGCGGTTCCAGACATCCGATTGGCCCCCTCAAAGTTGCCAGCACATTCAGGAGCAGCATAGAGCCCTTGAACGTTGGTTTCGCATCTCTCATTGATTTTCACTCCACCCAGAGGATAGTGCGCGGTTGGGGCCACTTCGATCTTCTCCTCCAAAATGTCGACATCTGCAAGCTTCTTCAGACGTTCTCTGTTGGTCCATCCTTCAGCCGAGAAGTACTTCTCTTTCTCCTGTCTGGTCGCTGTTCCGGCAGATACATCGTAGTAGACTCCCCCGTGTGCAGTTGCTTTTCCTTCCAAGATCTCCTTGTAGATAATCTCGCATGCTTCATCTCTTAGCGGAGTTGGGTGTTTCGGAATGATAGAATGACCCACAGCATTCGTTATGTCCATGACACCGGTTTCTAAGTATTCATACAGGAAAACGGTTCCTTGGAGATTTGGCGGCCAAACGGCCACGGTCGGATAGAAGAGCATCATTTCCATATCAATCAGGTCCGCTCCAACATGGTAAGCCATCGAGGGCCCGTCTCCGACAGCCATTGGAGGGCAGTCACCTGGCCTGAGCTGCCAAATTGCTTCCCATCCACCTGCCGCGAGAATAGTGGCCTTGGCCACAACCACGTGGAACTCTCCTCTTTTTATGTCCCAAACAGTGCCGCCAGTAACTCTACCGTTGTGGGTCAATAGCCTCGTCACTAGAGCGTCTTCCATTGCGCTTACGTTCCTGTGTCGAACCATGCCTTGCACGAGAGCCATTTGGACGCCAAGACCGCCGCCCACAGAAGCCACACTTCTTGGGTAGGTCTGTCCGGGAAGATTCAGCAGTTCAAACTCTCCGTCGGTACGCTTCCTGAACGAGCCTTTTCTGTAACTTTCAATGTCGAGGACACTCTGTCGAGCGCCATTGACGAATGCGTTCACGAGATTCTCATCAGCTAGCCCTCGGCCGGCTTTGATGACATCCTCCCTGAAGATCTCCTGACTGTCTTTTGGATGAAACGGAGCTTGATAGGATCCCCCTGCCGTAAGCGTTATGCCGGAACGGTTCAATGGGCCGTTGTTCACAAGAATGACATGGCATCCGTTCTCGGCAGCTTTATTGGCGGCCATGCACCCAGCGCCGCCGCCTCCGACGACAAGAACATCGGCACTGACAATTCTGTGATTCATTCTTGGATCATTGTCTTCAAGGCAATGTGAGAATACTTAACGTTATCGTGAATTCGTACTACGGGCTCAATCATACTGAGTTCTTGCTTAGCAGAGTTGGTGGTGCGTTGGCCTTATTCTGGTCTTTCTAGGCGCACTTGGAGCTGGCGAGAGCCAGTGATTCGTATAGTCAGATCAACTGGCTTTTCTTGAAACGGAAATCGCAAATTCCCGCGCCATCTGCAATTGTTTTGGTTCTGGTCAGCTGAATGCCGAGTGCTTTGTATTTGGGATAGTCAAGCAGACACAGGTACGGCGTCAGCTCTTCGGCGCCTTGGGACTTATAGAACTTGCAGATGCCACATTCAGTATAGTCGAAACCAAAGTCGAATTCTTTCCCATCTCCCTCAACAAAGGAGAAAACCCAGTCGTATGAATACGTCCGTTGTTGCGACTTCTTGGCATGTTCCTTTAGTCTCTTCTGTAATTCCTCCGTCAGCATCTGTTGACCCTGCTGACGCGGTTGCTGTGGATTGTTCTTCAGCTGTGTCTCGGCGTTTTCGTAGATGATCCTTCCTATTTCCTCAGCGGTTCTGCCATGTCTCTTCATGGCCCTGTACAAAGCCAAGGAATGGCCAGAGAAGATCATTATGGCTGTAAGACGACTGTTGTCGTCTCCCCCAATGTACGGCAGATCGGGAATGAGGTTTTCGTATTCTCGACGACTCTCTTTCATAATAGAGTCTGCAAGATTAAAACCGTAGTAGCGAGTCAGGATTTCCGTCAAGCGTGTGGCCATCTCGTCAAACTGAATCAACAACTGTGTTGTTCTACGCGTGTAGTAGTCGTTGGACATTGAGACAGCACAGTCGACTCTTCCAACATTAAGCAATTAAGCCTTATCTCGGGAAATGAGAGATTGAGTCTACGTTCTCATCCTTGAAGCGGATCTTTAGAGAATACGTCTCAATCAAAACGATGCGAGACATGGCGAATGAACTCATGCTCAAAGCCTCGCTATACAACATCTTCATCGGACTAACCGTAAACCCGTAACGTGAAACGAAGAAGACACCTAGGAAGAGAACTCGCCAAGAACCAGTTGTGCAACACAGCCAGTCCGCACGAGGTTGCCCTGAAATTGCCTCTTTGGGCGACTGACTTTCACCGGAATGTCAGGTCTGGTGCTCTTTGATTGTTCTATTTGGGT
>Ga0315280_10010807_pt1 | contig 11354 bp, 12 predicted proteins | sample YL17G06_40_MG_FD_203697 | JGI IMG/M metagenome (GOLD analysis project Ga0315280, IMG submission 203697) | Sediment microbial communities from Yellowstone Lake, YNP, Wyoming, USA - YL17G06_40 | ecosystem: Environmental > Aquatic > Freshwater > Lake > Sediment | place: USA: Wyoming | collected... | reverse complement strand
CATGGCAGCCCCTCAAACAGCCGATTTAGCTGGTCGCTTTACATGAAGAACAAAGAATATCGAGCGCTGTTGGGGACAGTGCTTTTCGGGCTGCTTCTTATGGGGAAGATGCTTCTTTTTCACTGAACATGAAATTGCCCCGGCCCAATGAACCTCGCAGATTTTCTCTTCCAGGAAGGGGGGAATAAAGTTGAACCGAAACTATGAGTCTGTTATATTCTGCATGTGCCGACCGAGCAAAGAATCGAAAAAGTGACAAGGCTCCTCTCGTTCCGCCAACCGGACCTGAGGGTGGTTCTGGAAGGGGTCACCATCGCCCATAACGCAAGCGCCGTGATCAGAACTTGTGATGCGGCTGGAGTGTTGTATGTGGATATTATCTCCCCCAACCCAGAATCTATTCTCTTTAACGAGGCCATTTCGACCCGAGCTGAAAAGTGGGTCGAATTCAACTTCTATTCCTCGATTTTTGAATGCCTCAGCCGGCTAAAGAAAAAAGGGCTGAAGATTGCGGCCACGCACCTCGGTGAAGAGTCCCTCCCTTATACCGAATTAGATTACACGCAGCCTATAGCCATTGTTTTTGGGAATGAATCTGAGGGGATCTCTCCGGAAGCCCTCGAGTTTGCCGACTATAAAATCAAAATCCCGATGGTTGGCATGGTCCAGAGCCTTAATCTTTCAGTCTCGGTGGCAATCATACTCTATGAGGCTTTCAGGCAAAGACAGGTCAAAGGATTTTATCAAAAAAGAAGATTGTCTGATGAAGAATTTGATTCTCTGCTAAAAAAGCTGTTGCGCCTAAATTCTAAACTGTAGCGGTCGGATTTATCCGACTTTAATTGCCTAGGTATCAATTCCCCCTACCCGTTAATTTTAGAGAACGGTGAGCAGTAAGCAGAAAAGAAAAAGAAATGTAGAGGTTTGATTCATCAGACCGCGTCGCATGAATGCGACCGCTCCAATAGAAAAGGGGAGGAAAAAGAGCTCGTCTTTTTGCCTCCCCTGAGAGATGGAAACAGGAGCAGGTTTGAAAACTTTTTTTCAAACCCGATAGGTGGAATAATATTTCATAGATTTTTTCAGCTTCTTAAGAGCTTCTGATTGCGCCCTCCCATAATCTTTGGACTGCTTGGCAAATTCCTCGTTTAGTTTCTTCATCCCCTCGGCCATTTCTTTGGCAGAACTGGTTTGGGACTCCTTCAATTGGAGCTCAAGGGCTTTGTTGTATTTATTCATGGATTCAAGATAACTGTCCCATTCATAAGGATTCTTGAAAAAATCTCCGCCCTCCTCTTCCTCGACCTCAACCTCCACCTCCACATTCATTGTCTTTTTATCCCTGATAATCTCCAGCTTGATCTTATCGCCCTTCTTCTTATCCTGGACAATTTCGCTCAAGCCACTCACGGTCTCTACTCGGACGCCATCCACTTTGACAATCACATCTCCGATCTTCAATCCTGCCTTTTCTGCGGGACTATCTTTTGTCAAGCGGGAGACCAAAAGTCCTGTTCCTTCTTTGACGCCAAAATATTCAGAGAGCTCCTTGTTGAGCTCTTCCAGATAGACTCCGATGTACTTTCTCTTCTCCCAGGAGAAAAATCGCTTGAGGAGAGGCGGCTTTGGGGTTTTTCCCGGCATTGCTCTCGGAGCTTCAGGCGGCAGGGGTGGAAACAGTTTAGGAAACGTCCATTCTAGCTCCCTCCTGGCTTCCTGTTCAGGGGGCTCGCCTAACTTTACGCGGACATCCATTGTCTTACCTTCTCTCTCGATCTTGAGGTTGATGTCCTGTCCAGGCCTTCTTTTGCGGATTTCAGAGACCAGCAGCGGAGAGCTTGTGATATCTTTTCCGTCCAGACTGAGTATAATATCTCCTTCTCTGAGCTTGGCCAACTCACCCGGGCTCTCTCTTTCGACATTGATGATTTCCACTTTTCCATCTTCATTTTCTGCAATGGAAACTCCAATCCATCCTCTTTGGACTTTTCCGCTTTTTTTGATTTCAGAAGCAAGTGTTTTGACAACATCGACTGGAACGGCCACAGCCATTCCCGAAGCGGGCGCTTCGGCTTTGCTCAAAACATAGCCTGAACCCACATATTCTTTTTCCCGGAATTCGAACACGACCGGCTTATCCTCAGCATAACTTCCCCTGAGCAGTCCGACCATTTTCCCTTCACTGTTCACCACCGGACTTCCGCTGGAACCAGGGACAACCCAGACATTCAAACGAAGCCAGTCTTCGGAGATGGAACTGACAATTCCCTGCGTGATGGCAGGGGTGTTTTCAGGAGAAAAGCTTACAACCCCTATCCAGGAACCCGGGGAAAGCTCGCTTAACTTCCCCGATTCAATCGGAGTCAAGTTTTTATCCTTGGCCTGGATGAGGGCTAGATTAGTTTGAGTGTCCATGCCCAAAAATTGCGCGTCAATCCTTTTGCCGTCAGCGGTGGTAATTGTAATTTTCTCATCCCGGGGCGAGATAAGGGCTGTGGTCACGATGTATCCATCCTTGTCGATGATGACTCCCGTGGCAACTTTTTTAGTCGTGTTTCGAGCTTCAACCCGGACAACCGCCGGGCTTACTTTTTTGGTGACATCTTCGATTTTCTTTTCATCAATCCCCTGGCTATTCACGGGCCCTGCGATCGCGCTGAGAGAGAGCCCGGTGAAGAAAGCCATTAGGGGGATTACGGATTTTAGTTTTTTGTTCATCTCTGATAAACCTCCTTAATATTTAATCCCGGCATTTGTAGTATCAGAGACCTGCTCCAGGATATATATTGTCTGAGGCTCTGGAGAAAGGCTCCGCACCTCATGAGAATAGTCCACGGCCTCTGTTATGGGAATAAATTCCGAGGAAGGAGCAATGGCCTGGCTTTTTGCCCTTGCAACGCTTGAAGGAACAGTTTTTTCTAAAGTGGCAAAATCCACTTGTCCTTTTTTAGGAACGAAAATAACGTTAGTCATGACGAAAGCAAGAAGGAAGAAAGCTGCCGCTGCAGCAAATGAGAAGCGCAGCCCACGCCTCGCTCTGAATTTTCTTTCCCGTCTCAGGGAAAGCTGGGCCATGACCTTATGCTCAAAATCGGGAGGAGCTTTGACCCTTGTCAATTTCTCGAAAAGATTAAGCTCTTCCATATCGATTCTCCTCTTGATTCATAAAGAATTTTTGGCACTTAAGGCCTTCTCTAATTCTTTTCTAAGATAGCTTCTTCCCCGGCTGATTCTGGCTTTCACTGTTCCCACAGGTCTTTTGAGGATCTCGGCTATTTCTTCCTGGGAAAAGCCTTCCATATCTTTCAGGATCACAGGAATCCGGTAGCGGGGATGGAGAGAGCTGAGGGCTTTCCTTAAATTTTTCACCAGGCCAGAATCCTGACAATCGTTACATGCTGTTTCAAGCTTGAGCTGAAGGGGAACATTGTCCAGAGAAACAACAGAAATTTTTCGCATCTTTTTCAGTTCTGTTTTAGCCAGGTTGGAGGCAATGGCATAAATCCAGGAAGAAAGAGAGGCAAAAGGTCTATACTTATGAGCCTTAAAATAGACTCTGAGGAAGGTCTCTTGAGAGAGCTCAACAGCCTTCTGGTAATCTCTTGTAAACTGGTACAAATAGTTCACAATCTTATCCTTGTAGATATTCACAATCTTGGCAAAAGCGGCCTCATCTCCTTCTTGAACCAGGCGAATAAGCTCTTGTTCATCCATTCTCTTTACCTTAAACTCCGGGTCTATCCAAAAAGTTGCATTTTTTAAAGGATAACAGAGAAGAGCAGATGGGGTCAAACCGAGACCCGGCTCTGCTGCGAAAAGTGGGGTTATTGTTTATAGGCCAAGATAATGATTTCCCAGTTGGTGGCCAGGCCAGTCCCTGTGTGTTCTTGACCAAGCCCACCCGCGCCCCTAGGTCTTTGAACACACAGGGACTGGCCTGGCCCCATCTATTATCGGATTTTTGCGTCCTTTTTTGCTTTACCGCACTTTTCACAACAGAGCCACCTTGACCTAGATTGCATCTTTTAGGGCTACAGACGAATTTTTGTTATAATGGAGAGCATTGAATAAGCGGCCCTTTGTTTTAATCGTTTTATCGGCCGTTCTGTTTGGCCTTAGCCCTCCTCTTGCCAAGCTTCTCGTCAAGGACATCCATCCCGTGGTCTTAGCAGGCTTTCTCTATCTTGGCGTGTTTTTCGGGCTAGAAATTTATTCTGTTGGAAGAAAAATGATAATTCATAAGCCCGACAGCCTATCTTCTTCGCCAGACCCTTCTCTAGAAAAAAAAGATTTCCCGTGGCTGTCCGGAGCCATTCTTGCAGGCGGAGTTATCGCTCCCATAAGCCTGATGATCGGGTTGACTAAAACTTCGGGCTTTTCTGCCTCATTGCTTCTCAATCTAGAAGGGCTGACCACGGCGCTAATCGCCGTCCTTATCTTCAAAGAGAACGCCGGAATGCGCTTATGGGCGGCCCTCGCCTGTATGACTTTTGCCGGAATATTCCTGACCTGGGATCCGAGCCGGGGCAAATTCACTCTTGCCGGGCCGCTGTTCATATTCCTGGCGATGATTGGCTGGGGCTTGGACAACAATTTCACTCGCAATATTTCAGATAAGAATCCTGTCCAGATCACAAAATTAAAAGGGCTTTTTGCTGGATTAATTTCGCTGGCGATTGTCTTTATCTTGGGGATAAAAACATCTCTGCATCCAAGACTCATTTTTGCCTTATTGATTGGCGCTCTGTGTTATGGTTTGAGCTTGGTGTTTTTTATTAAAGCGCTTAAAGGCTTAGGGGCCTTCAGAGCAGGAGCTTTTTTTAGCTTCGCTCCTTTTATCGGCGCTTTAGCCTCTCTTCCAATACTTCGAGAATTTATCAAATGGACAATGTTCCCTGCGACCTTGTTCATGCTTCTTGGTGTCTGGCTCATCGTCAGCGAGAAGCATTCCCACGCCCATACCCATGAAAAGCTAACTCATACTCACTCCCATACCCATCATGACCTGCACCATTTTCATCCTCACCCAGGAAAAGCCCGGGAGCCTCATGCCCATGAACACACTCATGAAGAGCTCGACCACATTCATGGCCACTGGCCGGACACTCACCACCGGCACCACCACTGATCCTGCCCAGGAATTTCTAATGCAAACGCATTAAAAAAGTCATCGCGAGGCGCTTTGCGCCGTGGCAATCTCACCTTTCTTTTCCTATCGGCAAATTTGGAACATTATTGCCAAGTTATTTTGAGGAAACTCAAGGGCCGCTTTTCAGGTTAAATCCTTATAAGCAGCCTCCATCAGCAGGAAAAACGCCTGGCCTTCGGTGGCGACGCCGGCTGAGGTAAATTCTGGCGACCCGCAGACTCCCTGAACAAGTCCCAGCTCATCGACTTTGGCGTGGGCGGCGGCTCTCATCTTATCAGCGTGAGATTGATAAGAGCTGGGTAACCAGCCTCCCCGGATTCCCCGATAAATGGAATAGGCAAGCATCTGAGCTAAATTGGTCTCCACAAATGTCTTGGGATTATCAAGGACATCATGGAAAAGGCCATCAGGACGTTGATGCACCAGGCAGCCGTCAATCACGTCCTTCACGTATTTCACGATTCGGTTTCTATCAGCAGCCATATTTTCAGGAAGTGCCCTGATGACCCTGGTCATCCCAGCCGCGGCCCAGCCATTTCCCACTCCCCAAAAATCTTTCCGGTAGAAGTTGTTCAGGCTGTCATCCCAGATATGAGAAAAAAGCTTCTTTTCTTTATTCCAGAGCATCTTCCTGAATCCCTCGATCTGCTTAATGGCTTCATCAGGACAGCCTGCAACCGCAAGAAAAGGAGGAGCCATATACATCGAATCAATCCAGACTTGAGGCTTGTCGTCAATATGATAAAGTGTCCCGTCTTTGGTTTTGGGCGCTTTGTGAAGAAGGTAATCGAGCATTTTATCGGCGGCAGTTTTGAGAGCGGAGTCTCCAGTGATTTTTGCCGCATAGAGGACGGCTTCACCGTTTGCTCCTGGGTCGGTTATGCCATGATTGTCGCAGATCTGAGCCAGCCTTCCATCTTCCCACTGACGGAGGATAGCTTCCTTGGCCATGAGAATCACCAGTTCCCTCTCCCCCATTTCGAGCAGGGCCTGAGCAGCCACGCCCTGTTCCCAGGCTTGCCTCTGCATGGAGAGCATAGCCGTCTTAACTTTCTCGATCGTTCCTTCAAGTGCGCTTTTTTCTGGACCATTCGCTAGAGATCGGCCATTCGGCATAATAAGCGAAACGCCGGCTGTACTCCCGTAAGCTAGCGTCCTTTTTAAAAATTTTCTTCGTTCCATGATTCCCTCCAATAAATGCAGCGGTGCGATTTATCGCACTTCTTTACCTTTTAATTGTGTTTTCATTTTATTAAAATCCTTATTTTATTCAAGCTCCAAATGTTATAAAGTAAGGCATGATTTTAATTGAGCGAGGAGAGAGATTATGCAAAATCAGGCTTTAAAAGTTCCCAGCTTTTTATTTTGCATGCTCACGCTTCCGGTCTTGTGCGGAGCGGCAAAACCTCTCGACCAAAATTCTGCCTTTAATCCAGGATTAAATCCTCAAATGGCAATTTTCAACATCAAAGATTATGGCGCCACCGGGAATAAAGCCGCTAGCGCTCAGGCCGCTATCCAGAAAGCCATCGACGCCTGTGCCGCAGCAGGCGGAGGCCTGGTCTATGTGCCGCATTGTCATTCATCGATCCCCCTTCCTGGACGATCCATCCTTACGGCTGTGAACGAATGGTGATTGATGGCGTCTATATTCGCTCGAGTCTTAAAGAAGCAGTCTGGGCGGACGGCATTGATCCGGATGGCTGCAAGGACCTGCGGATCTCGAATTGCACGATTGAAACCGGAGACGACGCCCTCGTCTTTTACTCAATGAACTGGTTCGGGCCTGCCCTCCCGGGTGAGAACATCACTGTTACCAACTGTCGCCTGAGTTCAGCCTCGAGCGCCATCAAATTCTGCGACGGCAACATGAACTGAGAAGTCAGCAAAGATGCGGTTCTCGATTTAAGCAATATTAGATAAATTTTATTCCTTCTCCATCAGCCGGCCGCTATCGCCGACCTTCCAGTTCCCTTCAACCTGCACATAGAGAATCGTCCTCCTGACTTCCCTGCCCTTTTCGTTCTTGTATTTCAAATCCACAAGCATCCAGTCTTCCATGCCTTGAAACATCATTTTAAGGACTCCTTCATTGGGGCTGACCAAATTTTGTCCTTTGAATTTTTTAAGAATCGATGTGTTCTTCCCATAATTTCTTATGTAGACCGGAAAAAGCCCTTTGGTCTCTGAATCATTCTTGATGAATTCTTCGACGTAGTCCTTCGGCGCATAATTTTGGTCAATTGTCACCCATTCATAGCCAGAACTTTTTGATTTTTGATTCCCAGTCAAAAGGCTCTTGAAAACGAAATATCCGCCTATCACAACGATGCCAATAACCAAGAAGATTAAGATGGTTCTGAAGGTTTTATTCATTTTTGCCCCTTTTCTTAATGATGCTCATCTGTCCCAATCTTATTTTTAATCTTTCCAAAAGTCAATAAATGGGGTGTTGAGTAACTATCTTAAATTCCGTTATGATTAGTAATATCGTGATTTACATTCTTGCATTATGGGAGCACAAGAAAAATATGACAAAAATGGACGCCTGGCCACTTCGCGTAAAAAACAGACTCCTATCACCGTCAATTAGATGGAAGAGAAGTGTCGATATTGAGGATTCGGCTATACGCGAACGGTGACGCTCAGAGTTGCTGAGTGCTCCTTTGGTCCCGTACTCCATAGGGCTCCAGCTCGAAGACTTCTGCATACATAGCATTTCCCTGCATCTCCTCAGCAATCTTCCGGTTAAGCCTGAGAATCCGGTCATCGATGCCATGCCCGCGACTCTTCAGATTCCGATGATGCTGAGACTGGTGGAAGCGCAGCAACTGCCCCTTCCATTCTGCCTCGGCTGGCCCGAAGGTGGCGTAGAGATCGTGCCGCATTTGGATGGTCTTGGGATCCCTACCCAGCAATGCCACCAGCGGATGCACTTCTTCCGAGGCAATCTTGTGAAAGATTGAATAGGTCCGTCGATGACCGGCATTGGCATCATTGCCATGGGGAAGGAACACCAGATCAGGGCGCCTGGCGGCCAGATGCTGTCTAACTCGGGCTACATTCTCCCCTGTCTCACGGGGATGCCCCTGTTCGTCTTCTTTCAGCCGCAGAAAGGTCAACGAGCTTTCCGGGAGGCCAAAGAACTGACAGCTCGCCCTTTGCTCCTTTTCTCTGATTTCGGCCTTCGCCATAGCAGTGGCCCCCGGGAAGAATTCGTCCAGCACCCCACTCGCGCCCGAGGTAACAACTGCAACATCAATCCGATTGCCATTGTCCCTGAAAAACCGCAGGGTGATGCCAATCGCGTCGAAATCATCAGGGTGTGGTGCCAGGACAACCAAGCGTAATGCCGACGGGAACTTTAGGTCATGAAGAAAAAGGGGGCGGCTACCACTGAACAAATTTACTATAACCTGACTCATCGTGATATCGCTAGGCTGCCAGGCTATTCTTTCTTCCGCAAGCGCCGCGTCCGCCTACATTTTGTTGCGTGATTGTGGACAGAATCGGCTATCCCCTCTTCTTTCTTAAGGCATCCAGACTAATCCTGCCCCCCTCAAAAGCAGCCATCATGAGCAGGCCGCCAATGATAGCGAAATTCTTCAGAAATTGGATGATCTGCATTTGATCAGAAAACTGGCCGTGAAAGATAAGAGTGGCGGGTATCAGATAAATGGCTAAAATGAGAGCTGCCCAGCGAGCTTTAAATCCCAGCAATAATGTTAATCCAACGAAGATTTCCACAAATATAGCGCCAGCTAAGAATAAACCTGTCAATGGCAGGCCGTGCTGGGCCATAGACTGCTGAGTTCCTGAAATGTGCAGGATCTTCTGAACGCCGCTGTACAGAAAAATTAATGAGAGAAAAATCCGAGCTATCAATTGAAGCAAAGATTTCATATTTCCCTCCTCATCAAACGTATCAAACGTAGTTCAAAATACGTAGATTTATGGAAAAAAGGGGACGGTTCTAAGAACTGTCCCCTTTTGCTCTACTACTATTAACGTTGGCTCCTTACTTGGGGAGTGTCCTCATCAAAATAATAGCGCGGCCTTTTTTGATCCTTCTTGTTGATCGGGTTGGCATCCATGGCCCACATCCCGCGTCCATGAGTGGCAATCACGATGATGTTATCGCGGGGATGGATGATCAGGTCATGGACATAGGTTGAAGGCAGATTACTCCCGAGCGTGCTCCAGGTTTTGCCACCGTCGATAGAGACATAAGCACCCAGGTCGGTGCCAACATAAAGGATATTCTTATCGACAGGGTCCTCACGGATGACATTCACCGGCCCAACGGGAATTCCCTTTGAGATGTCTACCCAGGTTTTGCCATAATCGGTGGATTTCCATACATAAGGAGTGAAGTCATCGTCCCGCTTCCCATTCTGGGTCAAATAGACTGTTCCCAGATTATAGGCTGAAGCCACAATCCTGGAGGCCCATTTCTGATAGGGCAATCCATTCATGATTTCCTTCCAGGTTTTGCCTCCATCCTTGGTCAGCCACACCTTGCCGTCGTCAGTCCCGGTATAGATCAACCCGAATTTAAGCGGCGATTCAGAAATGGAAAACAGCGTATGATAAGGGATGTCTCCCATTTCAGAAGCCGTATTATAAGTCAGGTCAGGGCTGATTTTCTCCCATGTGTCTCCCCTATTGAGCGACCGGAAGAGATACTGCATACCATGGTAAATGATATTGGGATCGTGAGGTGAAATTAGGAACGGCGCCAGCCATTGGCCTCTGAGTTTGGGCTCATCTTCATACTGCCGAGGCAGGAGTTCTTTTTCCCTGTTCTGTTCGGGCTTGCTCATGTCAGCTCTGGTGATCGTACCATAGAAGCCTGCCGAATAGACAGTATTGGGGTTGGTGGGGTCGATGGCATGGTTGCTGCCTTCGCCGCCGGGTGCTCCCTCCCAATCTGTCGCTTTGATTTTGTCGCGGCCATCACTGAGGTCGATCACCCTTCTGAAGCTTCCGTGGTCCTGCATCGAGCCATAGACTCGAAATGGCGTATCCAGATCATAATTGACATTGAAAAACTGGCAGACCGGTAGATTATCAGTGAACCTTTTCCAATTTTTGCCCTTATCATAGGAGATCACGAGACCGCCGTCATTAACATTGACCAGGTAATTTGAGTTTTCGGGGTCAATCCAGAGTCCATGATGATCGACATGCATTCCTCTCAGTCTCTGGAAAGTCTTGCCGCCGTCAATGGACACATTCAGCATTAGGCCCATAGTGTAAACTGTATTCTCATCATTGGGATCCACGCGGAGTTGACCGAATACCCAGCCATAGGTTCCGGAGTGGCGCTCCATGTACTTTTTCATCTCGTCCGTCAGAGGACACACCAATTTCCAGCTTTCCCCCCGGTCGTCAGAACGATAAACCGTTGCGCCTTTTATGAATCTGCCCGAGGGACGCCCGTAAGAATCAGTCTCTTCTGTTTCGGTGGGCTCGCGCGCAATCTCGTAGTTATCCACAAAGGCATATAACACGTTTGGATTAGAACGGGCGATGTCAATGCCGATCCGGCCCCTGAACTTGGGCTCGGGCAATCCGTTGTTGATGGCCTTCCAGGTCTTGCCCCCATCTGTGGTCTTGTAAATTCCGCTGCCTGTGTAACTGGCTTCATTCCGGGGGTCGTTCCACTTTTTCCTGATGCGCTGCCAGGTGGCGGCATAGAGGATATCATTGTTTGAGGGGTCCATCACCAAGTCAATGGCTCCAGTCTTTTCGTTGACATAGAGCACTTTTTCCCACGTCTTACCCCCATCTGTAGTCTTGAAAATTCCTCGCTCAGGATTATCGGTCCACTCATGTCCAGAAGCAGCGACATAGACGATCTCAGGATTTGTGGGATGGATGACAATCCGGGGGATAGTATAACTTCCAGAAAGCCCCATGTGTTGCCAGGTCTTGCCGCCATCGGTTGATTTATAAACCCCGATTCCTGACTGCGAACTTCTGAAGATGTTTGCTTCGCCCGTGCCCACCCATATGATTTGTTGGTTGGAGGGAGCAAGAGCAATATCGCCAATAGCCGTTGAAGGAGCCTGGTCGAAGATCGGCTCCCAGGTTGTACCCTCGTTCTCTGTTTTCCAGACGCCGCCAGATGCGGTGCCGACATAGACCTTATAGTTTTTACCCTTTGGGGTAACCACGGCGATATCTGTGCACCTGCCGCTTA
>Ga0315280_10010804_pt1 | contig 11356 bp, 8 predicted proteins | sample YL17G06_40_MG_FD_203697 | JGI IMG/M metagenome (GOLD analysis project Ga0315280, IMG submission 203697) | Sediment microbial communities from Yellowstone Lake, YNP, Wyoming, USA - YL17G06_40 | ecosystem: Environmental > Aquatic > Freshwater > Lake > Sediment | place: USA: Wyoming | collected... | reverse complement strand
TGCTGACCTCTCCAAGCAACTTCCATCTGTGACTGCAGAAGAATTCAAATCGTTAGGCTCACGACGGCAGCTGACTCTGACCCCACACTTCTACAACAAGACATACACAGACCATGATTTCGGTATCAAGCTGAACAGGCGATACATAACGGCTTGGGGCGGTCACAGCCGATTCTTCTTCATTGACCTGTCCGCTGGGCCAGGCTCGGCAGCAGAGCAACTGCCTCTACAATTGGCAGCTTCGATAAACCAGATGAGCCCTGCCAACCCGTATTGGTCAAGTTGGTTGACCCAATATGTTGCGGACTTTGTGACGGGCTCAGTTTACAACATCTTCGTGCCTGATTTCATTTACCCTCTGAACTACGCGCAGAATTATGGATTGAAGATTTTTGTCTTCGATAATCGTTCTACTCCGACGCCGCGAATCCAATCGACGCTCGACCCTGCCGAGATTAAGGCTCAACTGAGTTCACTCGTACCATTTGCCAATGTCGAGGTGGAAAGCAAATTCCTGAAGTTGGCTGACTACCCGGACCTCTTCAACATCGTTAAGTCGGCCACCTCGCCGAGCCTTGTCGGGCTGACACCTGTTGTGGACGCGCGCCCTGTCTACAATTGGCTAAGCGACTCGGCACAAGGCAACATTGCGAAGTTCACCACGATAACCCGTGATTTTGATACGTACGACATTCCGATCTTCGTTTTCGCGTTTCAAGGAGACCATACTTTCGGCTTCACTTACAAGGAGTTGATCGCCAAAGAAGTTGATTTTGATAGGACGATCTGGGGGGTCTCCCTATACGACCTAGTTCTCATTAGTCACTCGGCTGAGGACCTTCAAAGAGGCGATTTCTCCACACCCGCCCAGCCCGGATTGGGGTTTGGGTTTACAAACACAATTATCCACGAAACCGGTCATATGTTGGGATTGATGCATCCCTTCCAGACTTCCTACGATCCGACAGAGAATTTTGTCGCTTCAGTGATGGCATACTACCCTTACGAAGATGGCTTCAGCCAATTCGACAAGGATGCATTGCTCAGGGGGTATGCAGATCGATTCATTCGAGGTACGGCCCAGTTGCTGAAATCTACAAACTTCGACTTCATCAACCTAGGAGAGATCAATTCCGCTCAATCTATGCTGCGTGACGCGGAAGCGGCTTATGGCACGATGAATTACACCTTAGCGGCCGAAGACTCCTTCGCAGCTTATCTAAGCGCTTCGCGCGCGAATTTGCTCGGAGGCGGTGGCACTCTCTCCGGTCAGTCACTCACACTGGCCGTTGCAGGTTTCACGTTTCTACTAGGTGCGTTGGTTGCCTATCTCGTGATGCGACGCAGAACCAGAGTTACAGTCGCATCTTCCATTCCAAGGTGTTCTGTCTGCAAAAGCGAATTGACTTGGATTCAACAATACCAACGCTGGTATTGTTACAAGTGCCAGCGTTACGAATAAGGACCGGAATCGAATCTAAATCACAGAAGTACAAATGCACCTGGCACTAAAGAGGGTTCCGTCGTATTAATGAAATTTGCATCGAATCGTCCATCTGGCAAGAAAGCTGTTGCGCTTGCATTGATACTCACGATCTTGGCCGCGTTCACACCATTCGCGACAGCGAACGCGCAGAACCAAGTGTCCTTGAAAATAGGCGTATGGGGAGACGACTCGTCACGAGGAAACATAGGTGTGCGAGTTGAGATCCGCACTCATGTTTATGACGCCTATTCAGGTGTTCTCGACTACTTCTGGGTTGGAGATAGTTTGGACGATGGTGCCTTCATTCAATTTGGTTATGGTTTCGAACCCGGATATTACTGCCTGAAAGGTGTCAACATAAACGGGAAGGTAACTTGCCTCGGTCGATCCGAGTTGATAATGGACTCGGACGCTCGTTGGCAGTGGCAATACTGGCCGAATCTCTATAGACCTGACTTCTATTATGAAATTGGTCCAGGAAATTCGGCAGGGACAAATGGGTCTTGGCACCTTTATTCCATCACACCGGCTTCGGCCCCCGGTTGGACGCTCCTTCTCGATGGCCAGGAAGTTGCAAGGGTATCTTTTCCATTTGGCGAGTCGCGGGATCCTGCATCGATTGTGGCAGAGAAAATCGCCGTCACACAGCTACTTGGCAATCTGGGACCCGTGGAGTTCCGTAACCTCTCCTATCTTAGAAATGACGGTTGGCATGCAGTTGATTCACTCATGGTACTCAGTACTTGCACGACCGGCTCGAGTTGCGGGCTGAATCAACCTTACGGCATATCTCTCGAAGCTCCGAACCATGTGGTTGCGGGGTCAGGTATCGATGGACCCAAGAATGGAGAGCTTCTCTGGACTAGTGATTATGTCACGTTGAATGTGAGAGTGCATCCACAAACGCCGTTCTACGTATCATCCATTTCAGGACGGCAACTATTCAGCGGCAACGCGACCCTGAGGCTTCCTAAAGGGATGTTCGCGCATGTCTCATTGATTGATTCCAGGACCGCTGTAGGTGGTATCTTCGGAGCGCTCGGTGCACAGGATGAATTTCAGGGATGGCTCGATGATAATCAGTCAGGAAATCCGTCAATCACAATACTAATGGACAAAGACAAAACCGTGCAAGCGATTTGGAGGCCGAATTTCAATGTTCCACTCGTAATTGCTGTGGCTTGGCTAGTTTGTCGGGCGCGTTACTTCTATGATCCCTTTCTGGGGGATTGCGTAGAGATTGCCCGAATTTGAAATCGTTACCGCAATGACAGGTACAGAAACAACTTCGTTCCCCGTTTCAGAAATGGAACCATCATTCTCAATTTTGATGTAGCTTATGTTTGCTGGCGCAGAGGTGCCCAGCGAAGCGTGGCCAATGGGCGGAGCAGGTGGTTGATACCAAACGACATACAAATTGTCTTCAGAGTCTGCAGTCACTGACACGTAAGACCCGGTCGAGGTCGGCAGATTTGTCTGACGCACACGCTTCACGAACACAATCTTGCCGTCATTGGCAATTTGCGAAATGTAGAAGAGGGCAGAATCCTTGGAAGCATTCTCTGGCTCCCACACCACATACGCATTTCCGTGAGTGCCAACAGTGACTCTGGCGTCCTCCAGCTGCTCGCCGAATTTGGCAACCTGAACGTGAGTTATGTTCCTCGTTCTCAGATCAACTTTGACGTACGAAACGATGGAGGTCACAGTACCGTTGGGGAATTCATCTGTCTCTGCCCAAAAGACATGCAGACCACCTGTGGACCAATCAAATGCAACACGAGGCCTGGGAACTGAAACGAGATTTTGGCTGTATTCGGCGATAAGGATGGTTTGGTTAACCTCCTGCTTATTGTCCAGAGTCCCATAATACAAACCTGCACTTGTCCTGCCGCTGATCTGCGTCCACACAAAGTGAGTGGTGAGATTGTCATCGACTGCCACAGAAGGCCAAACTACGATTCTGCCAACGCCAGTCAAACGCGTTGGGGTGAACTGATGCGTTCTGCTGAAGTTAAGCTCGACATAGTACATCCCCGATTCTGCGTTCGATGATACGTCTGTAAGGAGGTTCCCCCCGAAAGCATTTCCCTCGGCCCAAGCAATGTGAGGGATATCGAATTTGTCGACGGCCATGTCCGCCGATTGCACGAGACTGCTGTTCCTGATCAGAATAGGTGGGATAGAAGTCGTTCCATTCGGACCATACTTGCTGTACCACAACCCAGGCGCCGTTCCGGATACGTTCTGCGAATGAACAGCCCACAGAAGATGTACCGCACCCTCGGAGTCTACCGACACCTTGGTCGTGATAGTTGCAGGACTCGTCAGGCGTGAGCTCTGCGTTTGAACAGCCGCCGTCTGCGGCAGAATCACAGATACCAACGAAGCTAAAACGAAGAGTGCAAGGCCTACCGTTAAACGAGCCATTTGGGAGCCTCTGCTCTCCTACGCTAGGGGGCCAGCTGTGACCTGTATGAACCTATCGTCCTTCCTGAATCTTGGACATATGGGCATGCGAGTTGTCCTCTCAATTCTCTTCAGCGAAAGTCGTTGCGCTAGGTGCACTGCCATCATGAAATCGCGTACATCACGCACCATCAACTATATGCCCGTCAATTCCCCTCTGAGCTTATCGATTGAATAGTGATAGGAAATCACTAACCATTCGTCCAACATCCTGTAAGTGTCAGCGTTCCGGTAGACCCGTTGGGCTTCCCCATATTGACCAAGCGCTTGGTCTTGTCCAGAGAATGCAAGAGACCTAGTTACAAGTACCCCGTTGCTATCCTGCAGAACTGACTTGACAATCATCCGAGTGTTGTTTAGCTGGCTCGGAAAGGCGCCAACGAAAAGGCCGACATAAGGCTGATCGGTAACGCCTGATGAATAAACGCCTCTTCTCACGCTCACCGCATCAAACAGACTCGGCGCTTTAGACGTATACTGATCAAGGATGGCCTCAACGCCTACCTTTCCCGATCCCGGATCGCTACTCACGACCACAGATTCGCCCGCGATACTCAGATATCCGGTTAACAGCTTCTGATCTGTAGGGTTGACGATTAGCAAGTTCGCAATCGTGTACCCATCGTATTGTGATTTCGCCACTTTGGCTTTTGCCACTTCGGCTGACAGGACACTCAGTACGTCACCTCTTATTTTGATTACACTAACAGTTACGCTTGCCAGGTTCTGTACAGATGGTGGCAGCTGGATATCGACTTCATACAGGACGCTCTCAGGATTCAAAGCGAAGTTGAGTTGGTAAAGTTGCAAGATTGGTTGCGAGCCGAAAAGTTGCGGGTTACTGGAAACTGCGTAGGCTTGTTCATAACTTACGTAGGCGACGTACTGGGTTCGGCTTGGAACCCATTCCATCCAAGTCTGGCGGTTGAATTGGAAGTTATCTGGAATGTGCTCGACCTTCGGTAGGGATCCGAAGTAAGAACCCGCGATTAGCAACAATATGACAATAGTCGTCGTCAAGAACGAAAATGTGCGAAGACGATGCGAAGGGTTGTTGGCCTGAGCCTTCTTGCGAGCGCGGTCGTTTCTGTTGATGCGTGTAAGGTCGGACATTTGAGACCCATTTAGGCTTCAGTTTTAATTCAGGCATTTCACTTACACTTATTTATGCTCACTTACGCTCAGGTATTTCGCAGGTCTCTGAAAATAGCAGCGGGTTTAGGAACAGCTGACATTGTGGGCGCGCTACTATCAATTGAATTTGGCACATTACCTATGGATGTGACTGGCAATCTCCTACTCCTCGAGGCCGCAGCGCTTTTTATCCTCGCCGGAATCGTGGACTTTGGGTCTTCAGTTGGAATTGTGGAGTTCAGGAGAGCCATCTTCTCAACCAAGGAGGAGTTTTCCCCCAGCAAACGCAAAGACGCGGAACGCAGCGCCTTGGTCTTCTTGGCAGCTGGCGCAATGCTGTTCGCAACCATGCTCCTACTCACAGCACTCCAACTGTGATTATTCCCGAGATAATCGCACCATACCGCGGCAACCCTAACGCGACGACCGCTTTTGGGTCGGAACCTGAAAAACAAATTGGAGAAAGAAAGAGGGCCACCTAAGGGCCATGAGGTTTTACCCATGGCTCCTCAGGAGTTTTTTACTGCTTCTTCTTGCGTCCTCTTCGCACCAGCGCGCCGATCACGAGGATGACTATGATGATCGCGACGATCACCAAGGCATCGTTCGTCGTCGACGACACGGTGATTGGGTCGGACAACTTGCCTGCAATTAGTGGCATTGCGCCTACGGTAGCGCCCTCATTGATGTATTGGTTCACTAGGTCAGGTGTTAGTGGTTTCATGGCCAGTGTTTCGTTCAGTGCGTAACCTGTGAAGTTCGCCCGGTACCATACGGACCCGAACGCAGGTGGCCCTTGCACCGAGAGTTCGTACCTGCTGCTATTGTCAGCGACTGTAGCGGCGACCGGTGTCCAGGATTTTCCGGCATCAGTGCTCTGATGTATCACGACCATCTCCCGCGAAATTTGGGAATAGCCGCTCACAGCAACTGACATTCCTAGGAATGGCGTGCCGCTAAGGGCAATCGGGGCTGGCGGCTGAACATTCACCGTGTATCCTGCCGCTCGCAGTTCGTCGGCCGCTGCGTTGATGTCAAATGTGTCGGGCTTCAGGTTGGGGTCATACCAGAGGCCCCAGCCAGGTCCTAACCAAGAGGCTAACGGTTCAGCTCCCCCTGCCAACAGATCCCTTACAATCCGTTCCCTAGGTATTAGGTGGCTGATCGCTGTTCTCATATGTCGTGCAGCTTCGGCAGCTTTGCTTGGGTCACTCTTCCCCGCTGGTGTGTCAGTGCCCGTGCCAAAGACGGGGTTCTGCATGTTGAAGCCCATCTCTTGCCAGCCGAGTTCTGGGTTGCGAATTATCTGTGCACCCATCTGCTGTAGGGTTGGTACGTCCCTCGTCAGTTGGTAGTTGTTGTCGAGGACGTCAACTTCACCGTTCTTCAGAGCAGCGAGAGCAGCGTCTTTACTCTCGATCCAGACCACTTGGTAGGTATCAACGGTGAATTGTCCCAAGGCCTGTAGGCCGGTGACATTCCAGTATTGCGGGAACTTCTTCAGCACTGCTAAGTTCCTTGTGAAGTCGTAGTGGTCTAGGTAATAGGGACCGGCTCCTACGGGTCCGGTCGCAGTGTATGTTCCGCTGCCCCCGTACTTGTTCTTGTCCCAGGTGTATGTGACTGGCTTAGATGCTGTGCTGAAGGGGATTGAATCCCAGGTGTCAACTGGGAACTGTTCGAGGATATGCTTCGGAAAAGGCGAGAAAGCTGCATAAACTTGGCCAGTGAAAGCGTACACTGACGGCAAGTGGAACTGGAATGTATACTTGTCAATTGCCTTCCACCAGCCATGCGTCACGGTTGCAGCTCCTGCACTGTTGTCGTCCGTAACCTTGGTCCCGTCAGTGTAAGTGAAGTCGACGACGTTGCCAAGATACTGAATGTTGCTCCCAAGGACTACAGAGGCAGTCTTGGGGTTGGTTAATGCCGCTTGGGTGAAGACGAAGTCGTCTGCGGTTACTTCAGCCCCGCTCTGCCAGAGAACGCCTGGTCTGATGTGGATCGTCCAGTCCAAGTTGTCGGCGCTATTAGTTACGTTAGATGCGAGTGCTGGGTAGAAGGTGAGAGTGCGCGCGTCAATGTCTTGCAGGCCTGCTCCAGAATACATGATCGCGCCGTAGACGTAGAGGGCGTAGAAGCTGTTGGAGGTGGCGGTTGACGCGGGGTTCAAGGTATTGTCCGGGAAGATATTGCTAGCCTCAGCGAACGTTAGCTTGTTGCCGTCTGCCCAGTGCTGGACGTCCGGGAAGGTGACGACGTTGTATACGTCTTTGCTTCCCCAAGCAGTCCACTGCTGTCCTCTCGGTATCACGTCTGTGATCTCGTAGACGTAATTGTATGGCTTGTCCCTGAAGACTATCTCTTGAGCTTTGTCCGTCAGTTGCTTTTGCACGTTCACGTCAGTTGAAGCATAGAGCTGATCCCAGACCGCGTTAAGTTCTGGGCTGTTGTATAATGCATAATTGTTGCCCGCGGGAGCCATGTAAGCTGGCCTCCCATCAAAGTTGCTCCTAAAGTCGGGAACCGGGGATGTGAAACCCCAGCCAATGAAACCAATGTCGTAGCCGCCCTGGTCGAACGAGCTGCCCTGCTTTGCGGAGACGAAGAATAGCCTATTCGCAAGCACGTCGAAGTTCACGTAGAATAACTTCGCGTTGATTCCTACCGACCGCATGTTACTGGCGATTATGCTTGCATACTGGCGTCTGACAGGGTTACCTGTCGACGCAATCAGTGTCGCCGAGAACAGTGGTGCTGCTTGTGCGTAGGCCGGAGCCACGAGTAGTGGTACAGCGCTGGAGAAGGTCATGTAAACGAGAAGCGCAAGTGCAATTCCTTGAAATATGTCTTTTAGTTCTTTTTTCATTTTCTTCACGCAAATTGAGCGTACCGAAGGGCACGTATTTATAACTTATCACAAAAGTCTCTCGGACTAGACAATCGCGTTCTCTCGAAATGAAAAATCTGAAGCTGTGAAGGTCTGAGCGTCTCTTTGTTTCTTTCACGCAAGGTTTGGTTCCACAAACTCCGAGGTTGGCGTTGGCGAAAGGGTATATAATCGAGGGTCTCGATTGAAGGCCGAGGGAATCAGTTGGCAAGCCTCATACGATACGTGATCAGGCGTTTGCTTTTCATGATTCCAGTTTTTCTCGGCGTGGCGATTCTCACCTTCGCTGTTGGAAACGCTGCGGGCAACCCTGTCGATTTGATTCGAATATACTTGAGGAACCCTAGCCCCGCGGTGCTCGATGCGATGAGGGCTTATTATCACCTCGATCGGCCCGTCTATGAGAGGTTCCTGTTTTGGTTATGGGACCTCTTGCATGGGAATCTCGGTATCTCGATTAGTGGCAGGGCCGTGGGAGATCAGATCGGAATTTGGGCTTTGACGACCCTTGAGTTGCAAGTCCTCTCACTCGTGCTGGCTGTCGCAATTGGAATTCCCGTGGGTGTCTACTCAGCCCACCATCAGTATTCCAAAGGAGATTATGCGATAACGACGGTTGCAATCTTCGGGTACTCGATGCCGACCTTTTGGCTTGGAATAATGCTAATCATCGTTTTCTCCTTTGAGCTCGGTTGGTTGCCTAGCAGCGGAGCGAGCGGCATTTCATTTCAGTGGGGAGGAAACGCAGTACTCGATTGGCTCGCGCATCTCGTTCTCCCTGTCGCGGTTCTAACGTACGTCACGCTGGCAACCATAGTCAGACTCGTAAGGGCTAACATGTTGGAGGTTCTAAGACAGGACTATATCCTGGCAGCTCGGGCAAGTGGACTGAGCGAGCGGACAGTGACTTATCGATATGCACTTAGGAACGCCATTACGCCTGTAGTGACCATCGTCGGGCTCTCATTCGGGGCCGCACTCGGAGGAGCCCCTGCGACAGAGACCGTATTCTCATGGCCCGGGCTAGGTTTCGCTTTTGCCCGTGCAGCTTCGGTCCTGGATATACCTCTCGTTCAAGGCATAACCGTAGTCATTACTCTGATGGTGTTGGCTGCGAACCTGCTAACTGACCTCACCTATGCCCTCCTCGACCCCCGCGTACGAATTGACTAGGCGCAAATCTTGACTCAAGAAGAAACTCGCAGGCGAGCAGCATCGCAGTGGGCGGTAGCCTGGCGACGCTTTAGGAGAAACAAGTCGGCGTTAATTGGAGGTGTCATCGTCGGCTTTTTCGTCATGGTAGCAATTCTTGGCCCCTATATTGCACCTTACCCGCAGCGAAGCTACCAACCCTTGTATGAGGGAGATGCTGCCGAAGGCCCGTCCTGGAAACACCCATTTGGAGTGGAAGAGTCAGGCATCGACGTCTTTAGCGAGGTTATCCATGGAACGAGAAATGATATGTATGTGGGGCTGGCAGCTGCATTCTTGACGGCACTCCTGGGCGTAGCCATCGGGGCCATAGGAGGCTATTTCCGAGGACTCGTATCTGACCTCGTTCTCGGAGTAACTCAAGTTTTCTTTGTTATTCCAACGCTCTTGCTGATATTGCTCTTTGCGAGGATCTTCCTGGGCCTTGTGTTTAAGGGCTTTGGCCTGACCTTGATCGTGCTCATACTTTCCTTCTTCGGATGGTCGAGCGTCGCCTTCATTGTGAGAGGAGAAACATTGAGGGTAAAGGAAATGGAATTTGTGGAAGCGGCGCGTTCGCTCGGAGCAGGATCTTGGAGACTCCTGTTCCGCCATGTGGTCCCGAACATTCTCTCACCTGTAATAGTAATAACCACCCTGAACATTGCGGGTTTCATTCTAACAGAAGTTATTGTGAGCTTCCTGGGATTCGGCGATGCAAACACAACGACATGGGGCCTTCTTCTGAATGAAGGGTTCATCTTTGTCAGGACTGAGTGGTGGGTTTCTCTCTTTCCAGGGTTAGCAGTCGTAGTTTGTGTCCTTGGATTCAACCTTATGGGCGATGGTCTTTCCGATGCTCTCAATCCGAGACTCCGCGAGTAGACGGAAATGACAAAAGCCCTCCTCGAAATCTCCGGCCTGCGTACCTACTTCTTCACCGAGGCAGGGGTTGTGAAAGCTGTCAACGATGTCTCTGTTGAAGTCAACGATGGGCAGACAATCGGATTAGTTGGTGAGTCAGGATCAGGAAAGACGGTCACGGCTCTATCGGCACTCCGCATCGTTCCGAGGCCTGGACGAATAGTCGACGGCTCGATTCGATTCGAAGGAGAAGAGCTACTTACCAAATCAGAATCGGAAATGCGGAAGCTCAGAGGACCTAAGATGGCCGTCGTATTCCAAGACCCAACGACCTCACTGAATCCAGTCTACACCGTAGAGAAGCAGCTCACCGACATCATCTCCCTGCACCGAGAGATGTCAAAAGAGGAAGCAAGCAAGAGCGCACTACGTCTTCTTGAGCGAGTTAGGATCTCCGAGCCGGAGAGACGTCTCAAAGCTTATCCACACGAACTCAGCGGAGGTATGAAGCAGAGGATCGCAATAGCGAGAGCCCTATCATGTGAGCCTAAACTTCTCTTCGCCGACGAACCTACAACCAACCTTGACGTTACAATCCAAGCTCAGGTTCTGGAGCTACTTAAGCAGCTCCAGAAAGAGTTCGGAATGGCTATGGTGATGATCACGCATGATATGGGAATCATCGCTGACATGACCGAGAGGGTCACCGTTCTTTACGCAGGTAAAGTCATGGAAGTTGCTGACACCAAAACTCTGTTCACGGCGCCTAAACACCCGTACACAGAGGCGCTTCTTAAGGCTGTGCCGAGCGTCGCGCAAACTCGCGCCCTCGAAGTGATTCCAGGTAACATACCGAACCTCATCGAACCGCCCTCGGGCTGTGTGTTCCATCCTAGATGCAAGTATGCTAAGGGCATCTGCATGAAGGAAGTTCCGCGCTTAGAGAAAGTCGATGAAAGGCATTACGTGGCGTGTCATCTATGGCGGGAACTAAAGCTTGAAGGAAAGGCAAGCTGAAGAGCCGGTTTCGATGTCTCACTCAGCTCAACCTATCGTCCAAGTCAACTCTCTCGTCAAGCATTTCGATGTGGTCCAACGAGGTATTGTCAGGAGAAAGAAAGTAGGCGAAGTCCATGCGGTCGACAAAATCAGCTTTGACATCTTGCTGGGTGAAACGCTTGGCTTAGTCGGTGAGAGTGGCTGCGGCAAAACCACGACCGGCAAAGTGATTATGTTTCTAGAGGAACCAACATCAGGCTCTGTCTCATTTGGAGGCATGGACGTCTTCGAAACCTTCGGGAAGGGAGGTGACCATGAAGACG
>Ga0315280_10010803_pt1 | contig 11357 bp, 8 predicted proteins | sample YL17G06_40_MG_FD_203697 | JGI IMG/M metagenome (GOLD analysis project Ga0315280, IMG submission 203697) | Sediment microbial communities from Yellowstone Lake, YNP, Wyoming, USA - YL17G06_40 | ecosystem: Environmental > Aquatic > Freshwater > Lake > Sediment | place: USA: Wyoming | collected... | reverse complement strand
CCTCTTTTCTTGCAATGCCGTGCCCATGCGAATATATCTTCTCCGTGAGCGTCTCTATAATAGTGTTTATTTTTTCCTCATCCATTTTCTTTTTACGCGAAGTCAGAAGCTTTCTTGCTACTAATCGTATATGGGAATTCTGCCTATTAACAGTACCCAGCGTTAAGGGACCAACCTGTGCTACCAACCTTTGGAGCACTTGAGCCAAAGCTGCTTGGTCATTGATGTTCGCTCTTTCTTTAATGAATGAAAGGAAGGAGTTAACGTCTTCGACAGAAATTTCTTGTGGCGACAGTGCACCTTCCCCACTCGTGGCCTTAACCAGAGTTGGGTCGATAGGCCCTAATTCTGCTTTTTTGCCCATAATAATATTATCAGCACCTAATGAGAGCAGTGTAGCAGCACTCTGCGCCTTATATGGAACCAGAACGTTGAATTCCTCACAAAACTCCCTAACCATGCTGGCGATTCTCCAAGGTACGCTTACGTCTCCCCCTCTGCTGTAAAGGAACAAGTCAATAACTTTTTTCCTTTTGTCGAAATCTATGCACGCTAGATGGTCGTATAGGGGCCTCACCGCATCTTCTGCAATTCTGGATCCGAAAGGCTGCCTATCCCCTGTGAAATAAACTACTATTTTGCTTTTTCGCCTTTCTTCTAAGTCTTTTATGAGTTCGATACGTGTTTGGTCTTGCTCGGTCATCATGCTTTACCTCGCGCGATATGAATCTCCAAATGTATTAAGCGTACCCCTCTGATTTCAAGCAACTCGAATCTGCGCAAGTCAGTTGGATTCCGTTCATAATTTTTGGTGCTATTCTAAGTATTTCGCTTGTGCACAGCTTACTGAGAATTCGCAACTGCCAAGACGAGATTTTAGTTCGAAAGAAGCCGCTAAACAGCCAAGCCCAACAAAATTATACACAATCTTTTATCGGCATGTCAAATAAAATCGCTTTAAGTTTTTTCTTCATAACAACTTAAAGACACGACACTTGGTGTTGTTTTCTGGCTTTGGCCTAACTGTTACTTCTGATTTGGCTTGCGATTACTGGAGCATAAGGCTTTTTTGAGCACCCGGTTCCAAGTCGATGGTGATGCCGTCCTGCAATTTTTGGCCAGTGTAAGTGGTTCTTGTGCTGGTTGCCAGGTCGTAAATGGTATAGGTTTTATCGCCTTCGACGGTGAACCACTGCGGGAACTGATTTATACGCGGCCAATCGAGCGGCAGCTTCATATTGGCCTTGTGACGCGGCACATCGAAAATTAACTTGCCCTGCCAGGCATTTTCAGCGCGGAGAACGATTCTAAGTGCGTCGCCATCCTGCACGGCGCCAAAGATAACATCTCCCCGCCAGGGCTGGACCGTCAGGCCGGCTGTCTTCCACAGGCAATACATAATCGTAGTTCGGGCGAAATTTCCATCGCCGTGCCAGCCCTCGATAACGCCGTCTTCCTTCTGGATATTCCACATCCGCTTTATTTCACTATCCAGCCAATCCGCGACGGAAGGGACAGGCTCACGATTGTAAAGGTTAAGAGCGCTTTCGATTGAGTCGGCATAGCCATCGGCGCTGGTTCCTTCCCAGGGATAGTTTCTGTAGTATTCATTGAGATTCGAGAGTGCCTTAATAGCGGCATCGCGGTAGGCCGGCGTTTTGTCGATAAGATACACCGTGTAATAGCCATTGAGATCATAGCCCCAGGTGTCGGCCAGATTTTTATCGTGCTGGCCGGTCTGCGGATCGACCCAATTATAAAAAAGCCCGTGCTCGTTTCGGGCGACCTCCAGGATGCGATCGAGCATTTGGTGCAAGGGCTTCTCGTACGCCTGTTTTTTCTCCGGCAGAGCAAAGTGCACCGTCGCGTACAGTTCGCATAGGCCGGAGATAATTTCGCAGCCGTGGTCGCGCAGCCGCAGCATCTTTTCGTCGGCTGTAGGATGATGCCCATCCAGCAGATAATAATCGCCCAGGCGTATCGCCCAATCCAGATACTTTTTCTCGCCGGTCATCCAGTATATCCGCGAAAGCGTCTGCAGCATCTCGCCGTTGACCTCGACGTTTGTGGAGATGATTTGCCCGTATTTAGTCTTGATAGGAGCGTGCTTCCATATATCGTCAAGGATGGCAAGCATCCGGTCGCACCAGGGGCTTGCACCCAGCCATTCCGTGAGCGGCAGTAGACCGTCTTTGACGTATTCTGCCGAGCCGAAGATGATGCGTGCAAGGTCGGGTTCTTCGTCACGGAAACCCTGCTTGGAGAAAGAATATGTATCGGGCAGATTGTCGATGCGTGATGTCAGCTTTGTTTCGGTGCGGAGCATATCAAGCATTCGGCCATTAAAAAGCTCGTGGTCGGTAACGGCGGCGGTCAGCACCATAAAAGGGTAATTATCCGCCGCGCAGTCCTGGGCATTCCAGATGTCTTTATCCTGGCTGAGGTTTCTTGGGATTAAGCCTGTTTTTGGGTCGGCGTATTTTAGCCAGCCCCGCACAAACCTCTGGCAGCGGACGAATCCCTCGTTGGCCAATCGCCCGTTTTCAAACGCCTGCTCGAAGTCATTATTATCTGTTGCGGGCTTCTTGCCCACGCCGTGTTGGGCGAGGGCTTTCAGCTCGTCAAGATAGTTCTGAAAAACGCCGCGAGGAGTGGTGCTGTGTTTTTTGCAGAGAGAGGCAGCCATGCCGACAAGCTCGCCCATCATTCCGCAAGTCCGCATCACGCGAGTCGTGCCAAGTGCCACGTGAGTGACACTGATGTCACGACCTGCCATAAAAAGATTGTCGATGTTTCGGCTATATAAGCACCTATAAGGAATCGCGTAAGGCTCAATGGGCGTAAATTTCGCGATGGAACGAAATTCGCCGCCCGAAAAATGCTCGGTGTTCTTAGGGTCTGGATAATGCAGGTCTATCGTCCAGGTGGTGGTGACAAAGGCGTCGGGAAACTCCCGGCAGCCCTGGATATCCTGCTGCTGCAAAGTGACGTCGCCAAGCAGCCGGCGGGTCTCGCGCTTGCCCGTGATGTACGCGACCCAGGCCAACTTATAGTTTGCGTAACCGGATTCTCGCCCGCTATTATTTTTCAGAAACGCCCAATTACCGTATATCGCGCGCAAGGCGTAGTCGCGGATATGTTCGGCCTTAGCGATCTGGTCGCGGCCAAAGCCCGTCTCCCAGTTCCAGTCGCCGCGAGTTCCGTGCTGGCAACTTTCTTCGGTGAACGCAAGCGACCAGGGACAATCCGGAAATTCGCTGGGCTCGCCTGCGTCAACTGCATACCACTGCACGGATGTCCCTAAAGTCAGATTGTCTGCCTTTTCCGGCGCAAGTGTCTCGCCCGTCTCACTCTGGGGTTCTCGCCCGACGCGGAAATCTGCTCCCGCTAAAAAGCCTATCGTTCCATCGCCCGTGCAATCGGCAAAAAGCGACCCAGAAAATCGCCATTCTTCGCCCGTCCTTATGTTTCTGCCCACTACCGCGATAACTCGGCTGCCGTCCTTTTCGACGCGGTAGACGTGCGTGTTCAGAAACAGGTGTATATTTTTTTCAGCCTGCACGACCGCCAGCTTTTTCTGGTCATCATAATTCTCAGCCGGGCCAGCATTTCCTCTTTTTCCCGAATCAAGTTCCTTTACGACATTGCCGAGAGCCGGATACGGCGGCAGATTTATCTCGCCGTTCAAGTGCACACGCACCTCGGAGCTATTATTTCCGCCGAGGACCGGCCTATCCTGAACCAGCGCTACCTGTAGGCCGAGCCTGGCCGCCGAGATTGCTGCGCAGGTTCCCGCCATTCCGCCGCCCACAACGAGAAGGTCGAATTGGCCGGCATCTTGCGGCTTTTCCGCCAGGCCCAATATCTTGCGCCGAAAGGCAGCCAGCTCTTCGCCCTTGTCAGGCGGACGAAAATCTGCATCGTTGGTAAAAACGATGGCGTCACAGCGGCCCTCAAAGCCCGTCAGGTCGTGCAGCGCCAGCGTGATTTTTTGTTTTTCTATCCTCACCGTGCCGCCATCCTGCCAGTGCCAGTCGGTTCCTTCGGTGCCGAATATGGTGGGCAAAGGTTTGCCGTCGATTAGAACCTGGAATTTGCCCGGCGGGTCGGCTGCATCCACACGGTGGCAGGTCATACATCTGGGTTCAGTTATTCGGGCTTTCTGTGCCGGCTCAGGATTGTTCCACACCGCCGCCCAATCGCGTGTGCGAACCCAGGTGCGGTACTTTCCGCCGGCAGGGAAAGTGACCGTCGTGGTGGCGTCTTTAGCCGGCTGGCCTAAGCCGTGCGCCAAAAGATACGCCGAACCCATCTGCTCCATAAATTGCTGGTCGATGACCCAGCCGCCGAGGTCCGGGAAACTCTCAGCCTCAACTAAAATGGTCTGGGCGTTGGCTGGTGAAAAACTCAACAGCAAAACGACCGACAAAATTACCAGAAAAAGGATACGCATTTTCCTTGCCCTTCTTCGCCCGTCGTCCGTCTTCTCTCGTCGCCGCTGCGGCGACGGCTAAACTACCACCATCGCCGCCACCACAGAAGCCCGACACTTATGGCTGAGATAGCCGCCATCGTGGCGATTATCCAAAACGCCTGCGGATGCTGCTCTATGGGAATCTTTACGTTCATCGAAAAAATACTCACCACCAGGGTCGGCAGCATAATCGCAATCGTAATCAGCGTGAGCGTCTTAATACGCATGTTAAGGTTATTGCTGATAATCGAGGCGCGGGCATCCATCAGGCTTGCCAAAACTTGCGAGTATATCTCCGTTTGGCCGCGACACTGGCTATTTTCAATCATAATATCATCCAGAAAGTCGGAGGTTTCCTGAGTGAAGCCCAGCTTGGCGGCGTTGTTGCGGAGCTTCTCTATCAGCACGGCGTTGGAATTGATGGCGCTGAGAAAGTAGACAAGGCTCTTTTCAAGAGTAAAAAGGTTCAATAAGTACTTATTTTCCATTGATGTGCTTATCTGATGCTCCAGCTCGGTAGAAATCTGATTAACGGCCTTTAAGTGCTCGACAAAGTGCAAAATAGCACAGTAGATGAGCTTTAGACACACATCTTGAATCGACTGCACTCTCACAAAAGGCCTGCCCTCAAAAAGCGGCTCATCATCGGCCACAACAATCACCAGCCGGTCCTTGAAAAGAAAAACGCCCGTTGACAGCACCCTGAAGAGAAAATTATCCTGCGCAGTGTAGTGCTTGGGCCTTTTGAATATCATCGCCGCGTGCTCAGGCTCGAACTCAAGTCGGCTCAACTCATCCGGGTCCAGCGATGAGCTCAGCGTGTGCTCGTCTATCTTCAGTTGCTCGACAAGATATTTTCGCTCGTTTTCGTCAGGAGCGACATAGACCGACACCACTGGTTCGCCGTTGCCGCTCTCGGAGAGTTTGCCATCGCTAATGTACAGTTTTCTTAGCATACGCCACCGTTAAACAAGCCAGTATTTTACCGGCCTTCTGCGTGGCCGCAATTCGATTATATTTAATCCCCAAATAAATTTGGGGTTAAACATTTTTCGCGCCTCATCCGTCGTCCGGCCTCCGTTATCTGTCTTCTGTCGTCCGTTGCCAAGGCACGGCGCCTGCCTGGATTATGTGATCACGCAGGGCGTCAAAAAGCTCGCCATACACCGGATACTTTCTATCCAGTGGATGTTCTTCCTTCGGATCGAAGTGTAATTCATAAAGCTGGGGCGGCTCGAAGGGATTATTTTGCAGCAGCTTGAAGTCGCCCCGGCGGGCCGCATAAATAGCCCTGCCCCCGAAATTGCCGCCTTCCCGCCGAACCCAGAAAAGAAATCTACCCTCAGGTTGGAGCTTTCTCCGCAGGGTGGGCAAAATGCTCCGCCCATCAATTTCGTGCGCGATTGTCACGCCGGCAACTTCACAAATAGTCGGGAACAAATCCATCGTCAGCGCAACTTTGTCGGTGCGTGAGCCGGGTTTTATTTTGGGTTTTATTTTGCCCGGCCAGACGGCGCAGGTCGGCACCCGGATGCCGCCCTCGTACATCTGTCCTTTGCCGCCGGTGAGCGGGCCGTTACTTGAGCCAAGATTGAGCTGCCCGCCGTTATCCGAAGTGAAAAAGATCAGCGTATTGTCACTCAGCCCCGCATCTTTCAGCGCTGCCAGCACTTTGCCGATGCCGTCGTCCATCTGCTCAATCAACGCCGCCAGGGTAGCGCGCTTATCGCTGATATTTGCCTGGCGATTGCGGACTTTCTGGAGCCAGAATTCCGGCGGCTGAATCGGCGCATGTGGGGCGTTGTAAGCCAGGTACAAAAAGAAGGGCTGCCGGAACTTGGAACGCTCGCGGATGTACTCGATTGCCCACTGCGTGAAAAGGTCGGTGGCGTGGCCTTCGGGATCGATTTCTTTGTCGTTCAGCCGCATATAGTTGAATCCGTGCCGGCGGTGCGTGTAGTAGTCGTCCATCATATCGCCCAGAAAGCCGGCAAAGTGGTCGAAGCCTCGCTCGATCGGCGTGTTGGGCGACGCCAGGCCCAGGTGCCATTTGCCGACGATTGCGGTGTGGTAGCCCGCCTCTTTCAACAGCCTGGGCAGCAAAACCGCGTGCGGCGAAAGGTAGCCGAAGTTGTTCGTTATGTGTGTGCGGATTACACCGGGCACGCCGACAAGGTCCGGGTATCTGCCGGTAAGTAGTGCCGCCCGCGTAGGCGAGCAGACCGAGCAGTTGGCGTAGAAATTGTCGAACCGCATACCGCCGCCAGCCAGATTGTCGATATTCGGCGTCTGCAAATCCTTGGCGCCGTAGCAGGATAGGTCCCCGTAGCCCAGGTCGTCAGCCATGATGACAACAACGTTGGGCTTTGTGCCCGCACGTTCCGCCGATTCCGAATCTTTACTGGCCGCCATGCCGGCGGCCGCTAAACCGGCGCCGAGCACCGCGTTTTTCAGTAACTCACGCCTGCTGCAATCTCCATCCATTTTTATTCTCCGCGCTGCAGAAAGCTCAAGTCTTTGCAAAAGGCTTGCTTATTATCTGCAGAACCTGCTCTGCGACATAGACCCTGTTGCGCTTACGACCGGTCAGTTCTTTTAAGATGCCTTCCTTAATCAGCATCGCGATGTTACTTTGTGCCGCCGCATACGTGACATTCAGATATTTACCTGCAAAAACGGTCGTAATGACCGGACGTTCAATTAAAAGGTCAACCAACCTCATCTGCGCAGCGGACCTTTTCGATTTGACGATTCCGTGGTATTGCTGCTGCAAATCCAGTAGTTGCCGGGCCTTCTGAAAGGCGTCTTCAGATTGCTCAACAATACCGCGGAGGAAAAACATTAGCCACTCTGTCCATTGGCCGTCGGTGCTGACACGGAGCAGGCACCCATAGTATTCCTGACGATTCCGCTCAAAGTAAGCGCTCAAATATAGTAAGGGCTTATCCAAAACCCCTTTGGAGCACAAGAGCAACGTCATCAGAACTCGACCGATTCTTCCATTCCCGTCCAGAAAGGGGTGAATCGCCTCGAACTGATAATGAACCATCGCCAGCCACAACAAAACCGGCAGATTATCAGCCGGACTGTTGAGGAACTTCTCGAACGCATCCAGGCTCTCAGCCATCAGGTCTGGCGGTGGAGGAACATACTTTGCCTGCTCGATTGGAGTCCTTTTGGGCCCTATCCAATTCTGGACTTTCCTGAACTGGCCGGGCGTGCTCTGCTCACCGCGAACACCCTTTAGTAGAATTGCGTGTAATTCCCGAATCAGCCGAAGGCATACGGGCAACTCCCTGCTGCGGGATAGACCGTGCTCCAAGGCCAGGACATAATTGACGACCTCTTTGACATCAGAGGTTTGCGCATTTGCGGCAGGTTCTTGTACCTCAAAAAGGTAGACTTGCTCGATGTTCGCCTGTGTGCCTTCTATTCGGCTGGATAACTCAGCCTCACGCCGGACAAAAGGCGTAATCAGCAGGTTGGGATTGGGCAGAGTAAGTCCTATTCCGTGCAACCGGCCGATGGCTCTATCAGCATCCGATAAAATGCGGACCAGTTCTTCAGTCCGCTCTATCTTGGGCGGAAGGCTATTAGGCACAAAGGCCATTTCCCCGCCCCCTACCGGGACAAGATAACCAAAACCTCGGTCTGTAATGTCAGAAGGTCTCATATCTGCTGCCGTTATTATACTTTCGTTTCTTTCCGTGAATCTTATTATACTTTCGGGCAGAAAAGTATAATAAGGAAAATCTTATTATATTTTCGTTTAAAATAACTGGTCGTTATTATACTTTCAGGGCGAAAAGTATAATAACACAACTGAACTTTTGCAAAATTGAGATTAGGCGCATATTATTTAAGGAAATCGGTTTCTTGATTTCCTTAAATAATCGAGCTAAGTAATTATCTATCAAGTAGTTAATGTTTGAAAAGGAAAAATAAGACAACAAATTTCTCCTTTTCAAAGTGTGCCTAATCTCAATTTTGCAAAAGTTCACTAATAACATAAGTTTAGCCGTCGCCGGCACGCCTGCCCTGAGCCTGTCGAATGGGGCGACGAACCCCGCAGTAAACTGCGGGGCTAAACATGGATATCCAGAATGCTGCCGATACTGTTTGAAAATGACGATATCATCGCGGTCGATAAACCGCCAGGCTTGGCCTCCATCCCAGAACGAAAAAAAACCGCGCCTAACGTCCTCGCCCAACTGTCGGCCGCGACCGGATCGGGGCACAAAATCTACGTGGTGCACCGGCTGGATAAAGACGCAAGCGGCGTTATCCTGTTTGCCAAAAACGCCCGCACGCACAAGTTTCTCAGCCAGCAGTTTGCCAGCCGAACCGTCAAGAAATCCTATCTGGCTCTGGTGCACGGCGTTATCGCCGAGGGTCGCGGCGTAATCGACAAGCCGCTGCGGCAGTTCGCCTCCGGACGGGTCGCCGTCGATAGCGAACGCGGAAAACCATCCGTCACCGAGTTTGAGGTCGTTGAGCGATTCGGCTCGTACACTTTGGTTCGGGCGTATCCTTTGACCGGACGTTTGCATCAGCTCCGCGTACATTTCTACAGTACTGGGCATCCGATTGTCGGCGACAGGCTGTACGGCCCAAGAAACGGACTGACACCGACGACAACACGGACCAACACAGAAGTCAGTGTCCCTCAGTGTATAAGTCGGTGTCCATCAGTGTTGAAACGTTTGATGCTTCACGCCGAGAAAATCACCTTTCGATTACCCTCTGGCGAAGAACTGACCATCGAATCGCCGATGCCTGAATCCTTTGCCCAGGTCATCGAATCCTTGAGAACCCCGCACTAATCGCCGCTCGTCCGTCATCCATCGTCTGTTGTCTGTCGTCCCTCGTTTGTTTCTGCCAGGGCGGCAAGAATTCTGCTGGCGGTTTCGGCGGAAAGTTGACCTGGCTCGGGAATCGTGGATAGTGGTTCGTGAATCGAATTGCCAATCCCTGACCCCTGACCACTACCACTAAACCCTATTATGTCCAAACACGCCTTGCGGGCGGTCTCGGGACTGTCACATCCAGTCAACTGAACCAGCTTGGCGGCGGCAAGCGGAGCATAACGGGCAATTATCAACTGGCTCTGGCGATACGCCCGCCCGATCCGCTCGGCGTAGGCCGCCGCAAAACGCTCGTCAGCCAGCCATTTATTGTAGCGGCTTCTGCTGATTTTGTGCGCCTCCAGCACCTCGGCCTCATCCATTTGGCCGGCGAATAAATCCTCAATCACCGCCACTTGTCTTTTGCTCAATCCGTCCATACTCCGTCCCCGTCGGCTCATTAGAATTGAGAATTGAGAATTAAGAGTTAAGAAAGCCGGATTCTCAATTCTGCATTCTAAATTTTCAATTCTACATTCCGCAGTGCCGCCAACTGCTCGGCTCGGCGATTGGCGAACTGCTCTTGCGTCAATGGAGTCCAACTTACGGCAGCTCGGCCAAAATGTGCCTTGAACTTTTCCAGCCCCTCAGCAGCTACCTGACTGCGATGCGCAAGCGTCGCCGAAGCCTGCCCCACAGGCAGAGGCGTAGGCGACGCAATGGTTCTTTCATTGTTCTCTTTTATAGTATTATTAATAGTAGTTGCGCACCCGTGCGCAAGTCGATTCACAGATTTGCGCAAGTCGGAACTGCACTTTTGCGCAGGACCTTGCTCACCTTTGAGCAACTCCTTTGCCCAGATAGTGCGGTAATAACCTTTGGGATTTTTTATGTATATATACGTTTTTATCGCCTGGAGCCAGCGGCGTATCATCGGCACCGAGACCACGAGGATTTCTGCCAGGGTTTGGTTGCTTTGCCAGCAGCCTTTGGCGCCGAAGCTGCGGATGTGCGCCAGCAGCATCTTTTCGCCCGGCCCCAGATCACGGATGCTCAGGATGTGGTCGGGAATCTTCAAATATGGCTCAATTACCTTTTTCATCTTGCTGTGCTCCGGCAGTTTAGCCGTCGCCGGCCCGGCGACGCACTTGGCCCACGCTCAAGGAAGACCCGTGCGATTTCGGTAAGGCCGGCTGCCCTCTTGGCGGCGTTGGGCAGACTGCGTGCTGGCACTGCCCTGCCCACAGGCGGCAGGGCTAAACCGCAGTTCAACTGCGCCAAAAATAGGGCATCCTCGACAATGGCCAACTGCTCATCATCGAGGAAAAACACCATCGGCGTAGCAAAGACCTTCGCGGATTCCGGGACTGTGGGCATCTTCAAATTGGCCAGGCGTTCGATCTGCTTAGCCGTCTGAGGCAGAAGTTTTGCCAGGTCTTTTATCGGCATCTGATCGCTGAGTTTTTTCAGTAGCGCCAACTTTTTCTCAAGGATGTCGGCCCCGCCCAGGCGGTTCAGTGTCGCCAGCAGGATGTCCACCTGCGAATCGTCGATGTCCCAGATGACCGCGTCGGCGGTTTTGTAGCCAAGTTGCGAGAGAACCTGCCAGCGGTGGTGGCCGTTTATTATTTGAAAATAGCCCGGCCTATCCGGGTGTGGGCGAACCACCAGCGGCTCATATCGCCCCGTCCGCTCGATGTTGGCCAGCAGCTTGGCGAAATTTGCCTTACTTATCCGGTTGGGATTATCCGGATGCGGCACAAATCTATCAATGGCGATGGATTGTATCTCGTTCGTCATTATTGAACCAAATGTAATAAACCGGCCTATCGGTAAGTTTGCTCAGCACGTACCTGGTTCGTTCCAGGCCGGCTGGCATGTCACGATGTCCGCCGTAGCTCTGCAGAAATCGCCGGATTCGGCTTTCAATAAAATCGGCTTTCGGCCAGGCAAGCTCACAAAGTTGCCCGTACACGTAAGCAGGGTCGATCAGATGATGCTGCTCGATGCCGACTAGACTGAGCGCCTCGATAAGCTCG
>Ga0315280_10010802_pt1 | contig 11359 bp, 6 predicted proteins | sample YL17G06_40_MG_FD_203697 | JGI IMG/M metagenome (GOLD analysis project Ga0315280, IMG submission 203697) | Sediment microbial communities from Yellowstone Lake, YNP, Wyoming, USA - YL17G06_40 | ecosystem: Environmental > Aquatic > Freshwater > Lake > Sediment | place: USA: Wyoming | collected... | reverse complement strand
GACTACAGGTGACCACATACTCGTCAAGGGACCAGCAACTGATTTTGAGCAAGTCGTAGAATCCATGCAGATCGAACACAAAAATATCCAAAGAGCAGAAGCGGGACAAAACATAGGCTTAAAGACCGCCGAACACGTCAGGGAAAGAGACGTAGTGTACAAGAAACTTTAGGAGCTTATTTCTCCTTTTTTTCACTTTCATCAATGGACAAAAACGCTTCTTGAACAGCGAACGAGCGCGTTGCGGTGCTATTCGAAATCTGAGAAAGCCTGAATATGAACTTGTGATTCATAAGTCTTTAGTTATTGTTTACAATTATCTTATGCAACATCAATCGCTGAAAACTGGGGAAGTTGAATTCGGTCTAACGAATAGGAAAGAAATCATGCAGAATGAACCCCGAGAAAGTAATGAAAATAACTTCATGGCCCTCCTAAACTTCATCGTTGATCCTGCAGTTATTGTTGACGAAAAAGGGCACATCCTATTAGTGAATATTGCGCTTGAGAATTTGACTGGGTTAAGTAAGAAAGAATTGGTTGGAAAGCCGTTCTTTGAATTGAGTAATTTAGTAGCAGAAAGCAAAGCAACCCTTTTGGAAAATCTGATGAAAAGAATGCAGGGCTTGTCTCTTGAACCGTACGAAATCACCTTTACAGATAAAACTGGCGAAACCAGGTATGCTGAGGTAAAAGCAAAAAAGATTGACTATGCTGGGCAACCTGCTGATCTTGTTATATTCCGTGACATTACTCGAAGAAAGCAAAATGCAATGCGGCTTAAGGAATATTCTGAGAAGATGGAAGCGCTTGTGGATGAGAAGGTTAAAGAGATTAAAGAAAGTGAAGAAAAGTTCCGTGCAATAAGCACTTCCGCGATAGATGCCATCATTGTGGTGGACGACACAGGTAAGATCGTTTATTGGAATCCAGCTGCTGAAAGAATTTTTGGTTATACAAACGAAGAAGCAGTAGGTAAGGAGCTTCAAACATTATGTGTTCCCACACGTTTTCATGAAATCTTTTTGAAAAATTTTGCAGGATTCCTGAAAATGAGAAAGACCAGTTTAGGGAAAGCCTTTGAAGCAATTGCTATCAGAAAAGACGGAACAGAATTTCCAATGGAGCTTTCCCCTTCAGCCTTGAAATGGGAAGGTAGAAACTGCCTGTTAAGAATCATAAGGGATGTCTCTGAGCGTAGGAAAATGGAAGATAAGCTTAAACAGGAGCGGGATACGCTTGAAGCTGTCACAGCAAACGTTGGTGCTGGACTTGCAATTATTAGCAAAGATTATCGCATATTATGGGCGAACAAACTTTTGAAACAAATCGGCGATATAGAAAATAAACTATGTTATTCAATGTTTAACACCATAGATACGATTTGTCCAGATTGTGGTGTTAGAAAAGTTTTTGAGAATGGTGTGCCCTTTGATAGACATGAATACTGTTGCCCCCTTGATGAGGCCCATACGCGGTGGGTTGAACTTATTGTTACTCCAATTAAAGATAAAGATGGAACTGTTATAGCCGCATTGGAATTTTCAATAGACATAACTGAAAGAAAACTCATGCAGAACAAATTGGAAGAGTACTCTCAAAAGTTGGAGCAACTAGTTGCGAAAAGAACTGAAGAATTGGAGCAAACCCAAGCTAAACTGCTTAAAACTGAGAGGCTTGCCGTTATTGGCGAATTGGCAGCGATTATTGGACATGACCTACGTAATCCGTTAACAGGCATCAAGGGAGCAACATACTACTTGAAAACCAAATACGGCGCAGAAACGGATGTTAAAAGAAAAGAAATGCTGGAAATTATTGAGAAAGACATTAACTACTCCAATAAAATCATAAATGACTTATTAGATTATTCAAGAGACCTAACTTTAGAACTCGTAAACACCACTCCGAAATTGCTGCTGAAAAACGCTTTATCCCTTATTGAAGTTCCAGAAAGAATCAAGATCATAGACGCTACTGAAGACAAACTTGAAATCAAAGCTGACGCGGAAAAAATATACAGAGCCTTCGTCAACATAATCACTAACGCGATTGATGCCATGCCCGAAAGTGGAACCTTAACAGTAACAAGCAAAGCAATGAAGGGCAACGTGAAAATCGCCTTCAAAGATACCGGAACAGGCATGTCAGAAGAAACCTTAAGTAAGCTTAAGCTTTGGTCCCCGCTTTTCACGACTAAGGCTAAGGGCATGGGTTTCGGCTTGCCCGTTTGCAAACGCATAGTAGAGGCTCACGGCGGCAAAATCTCTGTGGAAAGCACACTCGGGAAAGGAACCACAGTCACTATAACGATTCCAGTTAACCCCCAACCAGTGAATGAAGGCGAAGAAAAATGGATTTTCAACGAATCCTGGTTATCGGCAACGCCCACAGCAGAAGGAGCACCCTGAAAAAATTCACGGAATTATCTCGCACCCATTGTACTTCATAAACTCGAAATCTTGTTGGCTCACTTTTCCCTCTTTAATGAGCTGCTTGATTCTTGGAAGTTCCGCCCCTATTGCGTTTACCAGTCCTCTTACTGTGCTACAAACCGTGGCGTAAGCGTCTTTGTTCCAGCGTTTGGTTATGTTCGCGTAGAGACAACGCCCACCGCAAACATTGAGAATATCGCAATCAGTGCAAGGCTCGTCGCTGATGAGGATTTTCTTCAGTTTTAACGGGTCTGCGTTGCTGATGTGGCCTAAATAGTATTTTTTTATTCCCCACATTGTAGGGCAGGGAACGATGAAACCGTCTGTCTGTATAGTGTAGTTTATCCATCCGCCTCCGCAACGGAGAAGACTCGCCTCCTTATGCAAAAGCGAGTTGGCAATGCCTAAGAAGGGATAAAGCCGCTGGACAACGCGTTTCTCCTCCATGCGGTCAACCCAAAACCGCACAAGCCGCTCTATGCCGGGAACATAGCATGTTTCACTCCAGCGCTTGAAGTCTCGCCTTGCATAATCGTTTCCCCAGAAACCCGCGTTCAACTGCCAGTGCACAGAAGAAAACGCGAATTCACTGTTATCCAAAAGCCATGTGACTTGCTTGTAAATGTCTGTTTGCTCCATCACCGTCATTCGCGCGATAAACTCGCCTCTAAACCCGTTCTGCACGATCAGTTTTAGATTGTCAATGACCTTCCTGAAAGTGCCTTTTCCCCTGTAATAATCGGTTAAGGCTTCGTCGCCGTCTACGGAAACGAGAATGGTGTGGAAACGGTTAACGTATTCAGGCTCTAAGCGATTTAGGAATAAGCCGTTTGTTTGGATCATGAAATGCTTCGGCTTCACCGTGTCCATAATCTGCTTTATCTCGTTTATACAGAGCAGAGGCTCTCCGCCGTAAAAGGTTAAAACGCAGTCAGGGTCTCGTCTGCAAAACTCGGCTAGTAGCGCGAAATCATAGTTGGCTTTTTTTGGCAGAGAATAGTCAACATCAAGTCCTGAGAAGTCAGCGTCAAAGTCTTCCAGTGATTCGCCGAAGCAATACTTGCATTGGAGATTGCATTCGGTCGTTAGTATCACGTGAAAGAACATGCTTTGCTCTTAAAGCGAAAACCTGCTTTTAAGCATATTTTTCCTTGGCTTTCTTGGCTTTTTCGATGTAACTCTTGAGCTCTCTTTCCTTGATACTCTTCTCAGGCAAAGTCTCAGGCGCATACATTAAAGGAATAACGGCCAAGAAAAGGAAGAAGCTTGCAAAAGAGAAAGCTGCTGTTGGGGAAATATCACTAGCATAGGGTTTGATTAGTACGGACAAGAAGGCCGCAAGAATAAAGGGGAGCCCACCCAAAGCATAGTACTTCTCTCTTTCATAATTTTCGCCAAGATCCCCCCAAAGAGTCATGAAGAAGACTGAAAAAAGCAAGCCCCATGTTATGCCGTCCAGAGCCAAAAACAAGTACAAAGCAACTGGCGAACTAGAAAAAGCACTCAGCGCAGCGTACTCAATGCCAAGCATAACGAAGCCTGCGATAACTACGCGTTTTCTTCCTGCAACATCTGCAACAATGCCGCCCACAATTGCAAAGATCCCTTGGATCGCAAACTCAACAAATTGCGCAAAGGCAAAAAATTCCGCACCAAAGACTCTTTCCAACAGAGGCGCCTCTGCAAAATTTATGAAGGAGAGCATGACCCATGGAAACAAGTATAACAGTATCTCTCTCTTACGAATGAGTTCTAAGTAGCTAGGAGATTTTTGCGCAGCAGGCTTCGCATGCTTCCTATTCAGAACCGGAAAACAGATGCCGCCAAGAAGTCGCCAGATCGTCAAGACGATAATTGCTTCCCATTGCCCAAGCATGCTTATTAAAAAGGCAAAAATTAAAACAGTGAATCCTACAGTACTCCATATTATTCCACCCACAAAGCCGCGGTTTTCAACAGATGTTGAATCGGCAAAATAGCTTAAACAAGATGGTAATCCTATTCCGATCGAAGCACCAAAAAAAAAGGCAAGTAAAGCATCAGCTAACATGCCATCACTAGAAAATGTAGCTAAAAGTAGTGTTGCAATTGCCCCTATAAATAGCCATACATCCAGAGACTTGGTTCGCGCGCGTGAGAAAAACTTCGACCCAGGTATTGCCGTAACTGCAATGCCCACGTAATAAATTGCGAACAAGCCGAGTTTTGCCGTTTCAAGCATATGCAGTCCATTCACAATTGTATTGAAGACCGCGTAGGTTGTTATGTACCATACGAAAGTGTTGACCACTAGAAGAATCGATGGTGCTGTCTCTCTCCATGCAGCTTTGTCTCTGAGCGCTCTTATGTGAATCATATCGCAACTCACTAAGAAATGCAGCTTTTGAAGATAAAACTCTTGTTAATCAGCATTCTGTATTTCTGTTCAACAAAAAGGTTTATATGTAGATATGTTCTACACTAATACCACGGGAGAATGAGGTTATGAAGGCAAAGAGAGCAAAAAAGAGAGATGTGCCTGTTCGAACGTGGCCTTAAAAGCTACAAGTCCTCAAGCATAAAAGATAAAAGAGCTTTAAGCCTGTTTCGCGACTTTGCATTTGAAAAGTTATTTGTTAAATGTAGTCCTTCCTCTATTAGAAGCTGCATTTTCTCTCTAAGTTTTACGACAGGCTTGGCTTCGAGAGTGAAATCAACTAGCTCAGTAACATCGCTCTTTGTTATCTTAGGTTTTGAGATTATATTCATAACTTTTCCTTTAGCTTTTTGATCCTGCATTGCAAATAAGAGCGGAAGAGGCAAATCTTGCACGGAGATTCGTTGACGAAGCTCTTCAATATCGAAGACATCTATAAGATCGTCTCGCAGTGTAGCCAATATTCCGAGAATTCTTCCCAACCTTGCTAAGACCTCAACTTCGGCGTCTTCTCCTCCACCAAACAGTGCGCCAAGGTGCATGTCTGCTTCGATGCTTGCAGCCTTCATTTCGGTAATCTTCATATAATCATCTGGAGTAACACTTTTTCTCTCTTTTAAGCCGACTTCTAGCGCGTGTGCGTTGCCAACCTCAAACAACAGTCTCTTGAGTGTTTCAAGCGCACTCTTTTCTTTTGGCAATATTACTGATGAATCAACAAAAAGCTTAAAACCTTCTATTAAGAAGGCGTTGCCGAGAAGGAGTGCCATTTCCGCGCCAAACTTGCCATAAACCGTGGGTATTTTGTTTTTCACTTTAGATTTGTCTATAATATCGTCGTGTACATCAAACGCTGCCGCCATCATAGCTATCGCCGCTTGTGTCGGCGCGACAACATCAGGGTCTCCTCCCACTGCCTCGCATGCTATTGAGAACAAGCCTGGATGCATGAAATCGTTCCAATGCGCGATGTAATGTTCAAGCGCCTCACGCAGTTTTGGATGGTTTATTTTTTCTGCTTGTAATATCTGTTTTGCTAGCTCAAGTCCTTTTTCACTTCTTTTCTTGAGGTCTGCAACTATGACCTTTCCTAATTTCGGTGACATACTGTATTTTTATTCACTTCATTGTTTAAAAAACTAATCAAGCTAAATGCATGACGCTTCATTTTTAGTCGTGCTTTGGGAGAGATTTTTTGATTTAAGCATATTAGACCTTAGGCGTAATAGTGATGTTAACCATTAGAATGGGCTTGTTTTAGGTAAAGCAACACAATTGGAAGCTATCATATTAAACCGACATATTTCTGCATGTTGAATAGGCTTATTTGTCCTGAAAGCTAACTCGCTGCCAGGGAAATATCTTGCTCAACTACAAAACGCTATCAAAAAGGTCTTCTTTATTTCGATCCTTGACAGGAGTTGAAGTCTCAGAATTCGACTCAATCTACTCCAAAATGCAAACCAAATATGAAGAATACGAGTTGAAGAGACTTTCAAGAGGGAACAGGAAACGCAAAGTAGGCGCGGGACACCCCTTCAAGCTGCATCTTCAAGAGAGACTGCTTATGTTTCTGGTCTACTACAGGCTTTACATAACATCCGCGCTATTAGGGATCCTCTTTGACCTAGACCAGAGCAATGTGCTCAAAGACATCCGTAAACTTGAACCGCTCTTCAAAGAGGTTTTGCCCATACCTAAGAAGCTGCATGAGAAAGTGAAACAACTGCAAACCATAGAGGAAATCACGGCGATGTTTCCAGAGCTGAAAGCTTTTGTGGACGCAACGGAACAGGAGATTCCCAGGCCGAAAGCCAAGAAGAAGCGCAAAACGCACTACAGCGGCAAGAAGAAAAGGCACACCGTCAAGACACAGCTAACTGTAAACGTAGACGGTTTGATAGTCCACCAGACACATCACGTTAAAGGTAGCATGCACGACTACTCTTTGTTTAAGCGCAGTCGTCCACATTTGCCAGATAATGTTCTTGGAGAAGGTGATCTGGGTTATGAAGGGGTGAAGAAGGATTATCCGCAACTGAACTTTGCGGTTCCCTTCAAGAGGAAAAGCCCTGGACGAGGCAAACGGGGTGTGGAGGCAGAAGAGCTTCCAGCTGAGCAGAAGGCGTTCAATAATATGCTCGCTAGGGAGCGGGTTGTCTCGGAGCATACGAACAGTCGGGTGAAAAAGTTTCTGATATGGGGAGGAGAATTCAGGAATCGCCTCAAACGTTACGACGTTGCAACAGAGATAGTAAGCGGCATTGTGAACTTTCGCATAATGGGGACATTAACTGTCTGAAAAACTTGGGAAGAGCTCAAAGTAAAGCCAAATCCACAAAAAACAATAACGCCTAAGGTCTATTGTGTTCTTAGTTTGTGGAAGCAGGTTCTGTCAAGTCTACGGTTGATCCTTCTTCCTGTCAAAAATCTGTTGATGAATCGGCTGCAGCATGCCTTTCATAGTATCTTCAAGTTCTTGCATCATTGAGCCTATTTGTTCTGAACTTTTCAAACCCGCTATTACTGCTTTTCCAGAGCGCGCAACTACATAAGAACACATGAAGGGCTAAATGGTAAGACTCTGGCAGAAGCTTGCGGGATAACGATTGAAGGAAAAAACAAGTGGCTAACCTTAATTCAAAATGCAAGTTACTTGAAAGATGAAGTTTAATCCTTCCCAAGCCTCATCTTCTTTTACTCTAGAGCAAAAGGATAATTTCTCCAAAGGCAGTTTAATAGTAGGTAGGGATAGGTCTTGAAAAACAAGAAAAACATCGAAATTTTCTGTCCTTTGGGTTGCAACAAGAGGATAAGGGGAATTTCTAAAAATCATTGGCTACATAATTTTGAGCAACATCTTACTGGAAAGGAACACAGAATCTTGGATGCGAGAAAACGGAAGGACATGGTTGAAAGATTAGGGAAAAAGGCAATCGAGAAACTTTAGCACGAGCAACCAACAAGTTTGCAGAACCTTTTATCAACCGAGGACTTGACAGAACCTAGAAGCAAAACTCTTAATAGCCCTCAACCTACTTCAACAAGTTTCATGAGCATGATGAAGCAAATCGAGGAAAAATGGTGTACCAAGTGGGAAAATGCCCGAATATTTGAGGCAGACCCCGACCCGAACAAAAAGAAGTTCTTAGTAACTTTTCCTTATCCTTACATGAACGGCCCCTTACACGTGGGCCACACGTTTACGGCTACGCGCGTGGACGCTTGTGCGCGGTTCAAGCGGATGCAAGGCTATAATGTGCTTTGGCCGTGGGCGTGGCACTGGACCGGTCAGCCACTTTTAGGCGCCAGCGAGCGCGTGGCGAAAGGCGATCAGGAGTATATACGCGTTTTGAGGGAAGTTGACGGCGTGCCCGAAGCGGAGCTTAAGAAATTTGTTGATCCATTTTATATGGCTCAGTACTACACCAGCGAGGGGCGCCTTGCCGCGAAGCGCATAGGCTTCTCAATTGATTGGCGAAGAGAATTCAACACCGTAATGCCAACTTACCAGAAGTTCATAGAATGGCAATATGCAAACCTAAAAGAAAAAGGCTACGTCACGAGGGGGACGCACCCGGTTGTCTGGTGCCCCAGAGACAAAAGCCCCACAGGCGATCACGACCGCCAAGTGGGCGAAGGCGTCACACCAGAAGAGTACACGCTGATAAAATACAAGTTGGACGCGAAAACCTTCTTGCCCGCAGCCACGTTCAGGCCCGAAACAATCTACGGCGTCACCAACATGTGGATAAACCCTGACGCAGTGTACGTTGAAGCCAAAGTCAACCAGGAAAACTGGATAATAAGCCAAGAAGCCGCGGAAAAACTCAAAGAGCAACAAAGAAACGTCGAAGTGAAACGAGCGTTCAAGGGCAGAGAACTCATCGGAAAAACCTTCGAAAACCCAGTTACAAAAGCCAAGTTCCCCATATTGCCAGGCTGGTTTGTTGATCCGAAGCAGGCTACGGGTGTGGTTTACAGTGTGCCAGCCCATGCGCCTTATGACTGGCTTGCACTGAAAGATCTGCAGGAAAACCCCGAAGCATTAAGAGATTTTGGCGTGAACCCTGAAATCGTAAAGCGGATCGAGCCGATTTCGCTGATTAAGGTTGAGGATTTCGGCGAGTACCCTGCGGTAGAACTTGTCGAGCGGATGGGTGTAAAAGACCAGCACGACCCCAAAGCCGATGAAGCCACGAAGATATTGTACAAGAAAGAATTCCACGGAGGAATCCTCAAACAAAACTGCGGACAGTACGCTGGAAAAACGGTAAGAGAAGCCAAAGAAATACTCATACGAGATTTCAAGAAGCAAGGCTTTGCCGACAGCATGTACGATCTGCCTCAACCCGTGGTCTGCCGATGCATGACGCCCTGCATAGTTAAAATCCTCTCAGACCAGTGGTTCCTCAACTATTCAGATCCGAAATGGAAGGAAAAAGCCAAAGAAGCAGTAGCCAAAATGAAGGTCTACCCTGAAACTGCCACTCAATGGTTCATCGCGGTTATTGATTGGCTAAAAGAGTGGGCGTGCGCTAGAACCACGGGATTCGGGACGCCGCTGCCGTGGGGCAAAGGCTGGATAATCGAAACCCTCAGCGACTCCACCATTTACATGGCGTTCTACACCATAAACAAGCACATACGACAGCACGGCATAAAGCCTGAAGCGCTCACACGGGAAGTCTTCGATTACATTTTCTACGGAAAAGGCGACGCGGCAAAACTCAGCAAAGCCGTGGGAGTAAACGCTGAAACGTTAAAGGAGATGCGAGAAGAATTCCTATACTGGTATCCTTTCGACCTTCGAATCTCAGCGAAAGAGCTCGTGCCGAACCACTTGACCTTCTGCATTTTCCACCATGTTGCGCTGTTTCCGCCCGAGCAGTGGCCCAGAGCCATCGGCGTGAATGGTATGCTCATGATCGAAGGCAAGCAGATGCACAAGTCGAAAGGCAACTTTGTAACGATGAAGAACGCGGTTGAGCGGTACGGTGCTGACGCAACGCGCTGCGCGCTTCTATTGGGAGCTGAGGGAATGGACGACCCCGACTGGAGAAGCGAGAACGCCGCGGACATTCAAGGTAAACTAGAAGCCCTATACAACTTCGCCAAAGGCATAATTGAGACGGCGAAAAGCGATGAGAAAACTCACTTGGAAAAGTGGCTGCTGAGTAAACTTCAACAGCGCATCGCCGCGGTCACCGAAAACCTTGAAGAGCTGAAAACGAGAACCGCTTTGGAAATTGCGCTGTTCGAAACTTGGAACGATTTCCGCTGGTATGCTCACAGGAAAGGAAAAACAGAAGCCAAAGCGCTGCGTGAAGCGTTGGAAGTGTGGCTGAAACTGCTCGCGCCCTTCGCGCCCTACCTGTGTGAGGAATTGTGGAGCGAGATGGGTGAAGTGGGTTTTATTTCCATGGCTGAGTGGCCGCGGGTTGATGAGGGCAAAGTGGATGTGCTTGCTGAGGAGCGGGAGAACCTGATAACCGATTTGATCGAAGACACGTTGAACGTTTTGAAGGCGACAAAAATCACTCCTACACGAATATGCTACTACACGGCTGCCGTGTGGAAGTGGAAAGTGTACCGAAACGTTCTCGGTAAAGCAGTTCAGGGCGAAGTCAAAGTCAGCGAGGTCATGAAGGAACTCGCGAAGGACAGCGCCCTGAAAAAGAACATGAAGACGGTTGCTACGTTTGTTCCGAGAGCATTGAAAACGTTGAACAAGTTGCCCAGCGACAGAAAAACACGCATCGCACAGATTAAAACTGCCAACGAGAAAGAAATAATCGAGGACGCAGCGGCTTTCTTGAAAGAAAGGTTCAACGCGCAGGTCACGGTTTACGGCGAAGATGATGAGGCGCGCTATGATCCTAAGCAGAGGGCTACGTTGGCTATGCCGGGTCAACCAGCAATTTACATAGAATGACCGCCTTTTTCAACGAGCAATGTTGCTGCTATGAATACTGAAAGAATTAGAAACAATGGGCATTCTGGGATTGCTTGACACTAAAAAAGAATAGGTGGGGGGGTCAGTAATAGTAGGTAGCCGTTACTGTTGCGGTAACATTATCAACAGCCTCTGTGTTGCCCACTCTGATCTCTATCGTTGCGGGTAAGACTGGAAAAACCGCTGTGCCACTTGTTCCCACAGTCATCCTACTGTCGTAATTAACTCCAAAAGAAGAATAAGCTAATTCCACATATGTTGTAGTTGAATTCGATTGAACAGCAACGGTGACGTATCCCGCGTAGTATATAACATTAGTAAAAATGGTGGTGTTGGCATTTGCAGCCTGATTTAAAGCTTGGTTATACACCAAAAGTCCATACACTCGCAACTGAGTTATGTTAATGAGGTATGCAGTATTGTTTGTAAGGGTTGCAATTTCCGATTCCATGGCGCTTTGGTTGACACTAAGTTGGCTTATGGCATTTTGATAGACTTGATTTGTCCGATTTAACGAAGAAATCGTGTTGTTCAACGAAGAAATCGTGTTGT
>Ga0315280_10010801_pt1 | contig 11359 bp, 12 predicted proteins | sample YL17G06_40_MG_FD_203697 | JGI IMG/M metagenome (GOLD analysis project Ga0315280, IMG submission 203697) | Sediment microbial communities from Yellowstone Lake, YNP, Wyoming, USA - YL17G06_40 | ecosystem: Environmental > Aquatic > Freshwater > Lake > Sediment | place: USA: Wyoming | collected... | reverse complement strand
ATGTAGCCAAGGAGCTTCACCGCGGGCGCAACCACGACAAACAGGGCGATGGCCCCGGCAAGAAACCAGCGGCCATCAGTCGCCAACTCGTGCACCCCAGTGAGGAGGGAGTAATCGCGGTGCCAGAACACCCACTTCTTGACCGCCATCAGCGGGAGGTCAAAGCCGACGCAAAGGAGGATCAGGGCGGGGAGCTCGACCGGCACCGCGTTCAGGACTGGCACCGGGGGCTTATACCCTTCGGCGCTGTTGTGCGCAATGTGCGCCACCAGATAGATGAGGGCCATGGACATGAGGATTGCGGTTCCAAAGAAATAGATGCCGGCACGCGGCAGGGCCTGCGTGAGCGCGCCGAACCGCACGGTGCCCAGAAGGACCGCGATGACGAAGACGTCGAGCATGGACCACTTGCCCAGGAGCTTCAGGTCGTTGAGCCAGATAACCCGGCGCCGTGGTTTGAACCGCAGAAACCACAGGGAACCGATCGCGGCCAGCTTGAAGACCGGGAACACGATTGAGAACGTGAACACCACTGCGGCCAGGAACCGGTGGTTTCCGGACCACAGCGCCTGAATGCCGGTCCACACTGAATACGCTTTCACCGAAAGTCCCGCCATGCTGTGAATGGCGACCGCCGGGAGCAGCAACCCGAAGCAGAGGATGACCGTGCTCGCGACGAGTAATGCGGGCACGTCCAGCCGGCGGGGATGGAGACGCGAGAGCGGCAAAGACCTTGGCATCCGTATTCGATTACATTCTACAGCCTGACGATTGGGGTATACCGGACATGCTAAAATCAGCCGATTATGGCGGAGGAATCCGGCATGCATCCCCAATGGTCCGACCGGCGGATGGGAGTCGTCATGTTCCTGGACATGGTGGGGTACAGCGCCCATATGTCGAAGAACGAAGAGCACGCCATGAGACGGGTAAAAGACCTCGAGGACATACTGCACCGGGAGGTTCCCAAATACAGCGGCCGGCTGGTCAAGTTCATGGGAGACGGGGCAATGGCCGAATTCCCGACCGCCATAGCGGCGGTGACCTGCGCAGAGGCCATACTGCAGGCCATCCGGGAGCGGAATAAGGCCATAGAGCCCGTCGAGTGGTTCCAGGTCCGGATAGGCCTGCACCTCGGAGACCTCATCGAGAAGGATGCCGATTTATTCGGGGATACGGTCAACATAGCGGCCCGCATCCAGCCCTTTGCCGACAGGGGCGGGATAGCGATGTCAAACCATATATGGATGTCGGTCAGGAACCAGATCACACTGAGGGGGGCATACCTGGGAGCCACCAGGCTCAAGAACATACCGGGAAGGGTCCGAATATACCTTATCCCGCCCCCCGACACGCCCTACCTGCAGTGGATAATCCGGAGGCGCAATCCGGTCAACACCCGCTTTCGGGTGGTCATGCTCGCGTTGGGCCTGGCCGTCGCGGCGTGGGCCGGCTATTCATTCATGGCCGGCCCCCTCCTCGCCCCGCAGATAGCGCTCCTATACGTCACCCCCATCGTCCAGACGGAACCGGACCGGACGAAGGCCCAGGTTATGGCAGATCAGGTGGCCGAGGAGATGGACTCCCGGGGTGGTCGGATAAAGGGTTTCCGGTGGAAAGACCACAGCTGGGGGGCGAGCCTGATCGCTCGTGAAGGCGTAACGGACCGGCGCAACACCGAAATGGTTGATGTCGCCATCGGTCCCGTAGCGCGGAAGGGCAAGCTGGCCTATTACATTCTTGGCCGCATCGAGGCCGTCGGATTCTGGTCGTGGATGTTAAAGATAAGGGTCGTCAGTGGCAAGACGCAGAGCGTAGTGGCGACTTTCAAGGCGAAGGGGGACAACCCGTCCCAGTTGGCGAACAGCATCATGCAGGAACTGGCCGAGTGGGCCCGGCAACAGGCCAAAGCAGGGCGGGGAAAGGCGAAACGAAAATAGGGTCCGCTTGGTGCGGCCGGGTTATTTGCACCTCCTTGTGAGTACCCGTCCGTACCCAGGAATACACGCTCCGAGGGCACACAGAGGGCACAAAATGGGCACACGGGCTGAAATAAATTGACCATACGCTGGCAAACAATTGCTTTCCATCATTCTTGCCTGTCTTGTCTGCGGTACAAAGTGAGTAGGCAACGATAATGATAAAGTGGAGTCCAGCATGGGAACGATGAACGAGCTAGACCGGCGGGTAACTGAGGCTGTAGCTCACTTCTGGAAGACCCGCACGGCACAGGCTAGGAAACAGGAAAAGTCCGGGAAATCAGACCAAGGAGCAAGGGCTGCTGTAACAGGTGGAGCCCAGATGGATGGCTTCATTGGGCTGGTAACCAATCTAATCGTTGATGCCGGTATGCCTAAGGCCGCCATCTTTTACAACCAACACCTCGAATTGCCCGGTTTTTTCAGGCCAACTAAAGAATGGGACTTGCTGGTTGTCAGAGAGGGCCAGCTGGTAGTAGCCCTGGAGGTCAAATCCCAAGTGGGACCCTCGTTTGGGAACAATTTTAATAACCGGACAGAAGAAGCCATGGGAACTGCACTCGACCTCTGGACTGCCTATGAAGAAGGGGCTTTTAATAAGTCGATCCGCCCCTGGTTGGGGTACTTATTCTTGCTTGAAGATTGTAAGGCGTCCCGGACATCGGTAAAGGTAAGTGAACCTCACTTCAAGGTGTTTCCTGAGTTCAAGACAGCCTCATATGCTACGCGCTACGAATTCTTCTGCAGGAAACTTATGAGAAAGCGCCATTATGATGGAACGGCATTCCTGATGGCGGATTCTGCCACAGGGATTAAGGGGAAATATTCTGAGCCTGCTGAGGACCTGACATTCCAGTCATTCGCCCGATCTTTAACGGGGCACATCTCGACCTATTCGGGGAAGCGAGGGGCCACATGAAGATTGCAGGCGAGATAAAGGGGAATACGACCCACAGGCTTTACCAAGGCGATGCGCGCTCGTTGCCATTCATTCCTGCAGAATCCATTCATCTGGTAGTTACTTCACCCCCTTACTGGTCCCTTAAGCGATACAACGAGAATGAAGCCCAGATGGGCCATATCAAGGATTATGAGGAATTCCTGACGGAGCTAACGAAGGTTTGGAAAGAAGCCTATCGAGTTCTTGTGCCCGGGGGGCGGTTGGTTTGCGTCGTAGGGGATGTCTGTCTATCCCGCAAAGAGCATGGACGGCATGTTGTTGTCCCGCTCCATGCGGACATTTGTGTCATTTGCCGCAGGATAGGCTTTGACAACTTGAACCCGATTATCTGGCACAAGATATCCAATGCCAGTTATGAAGTTGAGAATGGATCAAAGTTTCTAGGCAAGCCCTATGAACCGAACGCAATCATAAAGAACGATATTGAATTCATCCTCATGCAGAGAAAACCGGGAGGATATCGGAAACCGACCGAGGAACAGAGACGACTGAGCATGATCGGGAAGAAAGAGTTTGGGGAATGGTTCCGCCAATTTTGGACCTTGACCGGGGCTTCAACCAGGGAGCACCCGGCCCCATTCCCCTTGGAGTTGGCCTATCGGCTTGTAAGGATGTTCTCATTCAACGGCGATACTGTCCTGGACCCTTTCTGTGGTTCTGGGACTACCATGCTCGCGGCCATGAAATGCGACCGCAACAGCATCGGTATTGAAATCGATCCAGCCTACTGTCGGATGGCCCTAAAACGCCTTCGGGACGAGGGTGAAAGCCTTTTCAATCGGGCTGACATTCAACACGTGAAAAGCCGTGGTGAGATTGCACTGCAGACTCTTGTAGCCGAACCGAGGCGAGGATATGGCAAAAAGGTAAAGAAGGGGCATCGGAGCGCCAGTGTTCGGAAGGCAGCAGCATTCACATAACTACTACAAACGGAGTATTGGTTTATCCACCCATCGAATATATCTAGCCGAATTACGCAAGGAATGATAAGAGGGATAAAATGGACACGAGCCGGAGTGGCGGAATGGCAGACGCCGAGGACTTAAAATCCCGAATTACCGATTTCAGAAATGATGGTGGAATCGAAGGAAATGAAGCGGGTACGCACTTTCGGATCTAGGTCGAATACACGGGAGTACCCGCCAACACCCGCTTAGCGGGTGCTGCCAATGGTCATATTTTAAAGTTCTTGCGTGGCTTCCGCCACGCAATATCCGTACCCGTGAGTACACGCCCCGAGGGCACACGGAGGGCATAAATAGGGGTTTGACTAGTCAAGGTAGTAAACGATAAACTTTATATGGAACTGCTTGGGCTTCGAAAGGTCCCCTTTATGGGGTGCTTTCCCTAACGGGATAGAGGCTCAAGAGGCTTTATCCTTCCGGGGGCCAGATTTGTACACGTAACTCTTTTGTGGCGAGGTAATTGCGATATTCTTGCCATTCAGGCTTGCCTTCGAAGTATTTGGCTCCCTAAATCCGGGTCCCCAGAGTTTTTCTGGAACCTTGTTTAGCGATACAGCCGTGTAAAAGAAACCATACGGAGCTACGGCCTGTAGAAAGGCTGACTTTACTCGATGAGAATTATGGCTAAATTTAAATTCATAATCCTCAGGAAGGCGTAATTCCCTACGGAGCAATTGGATACGGTTGTCACATGCTATTGCCTCATCTTCTTCTTCAAAAAGGACAAGAACAACAGTGAAAAACCGACTCGATCCCGGCATGAATCCCGGGTCCCCAGACTCATCAATAAACACAAGCATGCGCCCATGCTACTCCTAAATGACCAAAGGGGATAGAATCGATTAAAGCCGGAGTGGTGGAATGGCAGACACCGTGGCCTTAAAAGCGGACCGCCGCCGATTCACAAAGCATTGAATCGCCGCACAAATCGCGACGTCACAAAGACATCTGCTCAGTCGTCAGTTCCCTGACATTCCCCGGATTGCCCTGGATTTCCCCCAAGAATGGCACCCACGTGACACCGCAGTATTTCGCGAACAGCTCAGAGTATTCCCGGTCTACTGAGCGAGCCGAAGGAGGCAGCGTTTGTCAACTTGCCGCCATATTGCTTAAGCTTTATCCAGGATTCTTGATACAACCGCCTGGCTTGGTTGTTCGCACGCGCTTCACACATTCGACTCCCCACCGCATGCGAGCTTCTACGTCTTCATATTTCTCATCCAGAGCTCTGATGATATGTGCAGGAATACCCAGTGTCATACCCAAACCTCTCAGTTCCTTGATGACTCTATCCCACTGGGTAGCAACTTCAGTGAAGCGATCTTTGCCCCCGATTGCGTTGGCATGCGAGTACATGTATTTCATCACGGACAACAATCGTACTGAGGGATGAGGATGAGATCCGCCTTCAAGGTTAGCCAGATCTAATCTCTCGGAGTCCATCACGAAGAAGAGCACACCTATCGCTATCATTGCGTGCCGAAGAAGCCCTAGGTCCACCGAATCTTCAGCGCTCCGTGCCGCCACTCCCACGCCCGAGATATTATCTAGCATCGTGGCGGCAAAATGGTCTGCGGCGTGCTCAAGGCCATGAGCTATGTCTTTGCACAGAGGTCCATCCTTGGCGCACTTACACATCCCCCCGCTCTCGCTACATGCCTTTCGATACAGCGGATGCCGGAAGGCAAGATGCCCACACTCATGGAAGAAGAGGAAATCCAAGGCTCTGTTAGCGAGACAGGCCGCCGCCTCCCGGCGTGAGCGGTTTGCAGGTGCTACATCATGAGGAATACCATCATGAAGGAGTTTCCCTGTCACTAGGCTGAGCCTATCACTCCAGTTGCAGTGCTCAAGGTTGATCTTTCGGATCTTCTCGTCCCTGGAATCGCCTATGCCCATAAGGACATCAGGATGAGAGAGGGCAAGTTTGAAGAAGTATCCAAGATTGTCAACCGCCCCCCGCCGAATGCTAATCACTCCTTTGCCATCTTGAAGATGTGACGATGCTCCAAAGGTTTCGCATGGTTCAATCTGAAAACTCGCCCCATCCAAAGCAGACGCGATATCGCGACAAAGGCACTTCATTGCTTCGATATGGTCCTGGTACCTTTGTTCTAGGTCAGCGGAGTTCACGGAAGCCTTCTATTTTCCCGCGACAGATTGGCGCATTATCTTTCATCCCGTTCGGCGATTCGGCTGTTTATCCCTTTGCAGAAGATTCGGTCTCCATATCGATTCCCAACGCGTTGAGCACGGCTTCGCCCAGGTCCCTTATCGTGCCGGAAGATACCCGGCCTATCCGTCTGGGAAGACGCGAGATGTCGAGCGCTCGCATCTGAAAGGCCAGCGCGACGCTGTCTTGATGCAGTCCGCCGCCCCCCCGCTGAACCAGACAGGTTCCCGGCAATCCCAACCGTTTCATGTTGGTGGTCAGCGGAATGCATAGGGCGGTGGACGTGAAATGGGCGAGAGACGGATTCTGAAAAACCACCACCGGTCTGCTTCCTGCTTGCTCGGAGCCCTGCACCGGTTCGAGATCCGCCGCGTAGATTTCTCCCGTAAGTACGTGCCTCATTGCCGGCGATCCTCCCGGCGGAGGGACTCTGCCCATTCCGACATACCCGCCTGGAGCCACCGGTCGTCTTCCGGTGTCCTGGAATACGATGGTTCTTCCAACAGCATGGGAACCCCTATTCCCAGAGCGCGAGCCAGCCGCCTCAGGGTGGGTATGGCCGGCGAGTGCGCCCCGGCCTCGAGCCGCGCGATGTTCGCGCGAGCGATACCGGACCGGCTAGCCAGTTCATCCTGGGTCATTCCCCGATGACGGCGGACAGCCTTGATCCTCATTCCTATTGACCGGGCTAGCACGGCTCCGCGATCCGCCCGGAGGCGAATGGTGAATCGTCCCAACGGGATTGACTCCGACAGTTCGTTTCCGGCTTCGCCTGCGTTTCCGGGCAAGTCGAGAGAGGGGAGAGAGAACATCTTGTCGAGATTCCTAATGACCGTCCGGGACTGGCTGATGATTCGCCTTTCAGTGGGCAGAAGGATCGCGAGTTCAGCCGTCATGTCTTCACCCCTTGCGGCTTATCAGCGGGCCGGGCCAGCAGCCGGTTATTCTCTTCCCTGAGTTCGATGACCTGCTGCTGAAGCCGATCGTTAAGGGTGCGCAATGCTCCGTATTCGCGCTGAAGCATTCTATAGCGTCCCAACATGAGATCATACATTTCCTTCAGCCGGTCCAGGCTCACCTTAAGGTCCTGTCGATCCTTTGCCTGGGCAAGGTTCCCTATAACCGATATTGCGGAACCGAGCGCCAACAGCCCGAGATAATCCTGATTCTTCCCAGATGTCTTAGCCATGTGCATTCACCTCCTTTTGCATTGTATCACACTTGATACGCTTGTCAGGGATGGTATTTTGATGATGCCCCTGTTGACAAGCGCCGGTCGGCGATACATAATGTCGGTAGATATGAAGATATACCGACATACGGTATCGAGGCAGGGCAAGGCACCGGACCGGGGTGAGGACCGGGTGCTCTACCTCGCACGCACCACCGGCGTCCTGCGGGCCCGGGATATCGCCGCCCATGGTGTTTACCGCACGGCCCTCGGCCGCCTGTGCCGGGGCGGGAAACTGAAGCATACGGGTCGGGGGCTCTACGTTCTGCCCGGCGCTGACGTGACCGAGCACCATGCCCTGGTCGAGGTCTCCAAGCGAGTGCCCCACGGGATCGTCTGCCTGCTTTCTGCCCTGCGCTTCCACGGGCTGACGACGCAATCGCCTTCCGAAGTCTGGCTGGCCATAGACGTAAAGGCCCGCAAGCCCCGGATCGGGAAACCGGCCCTGCGGATAGTCCGGTTTTCGGGAAAGGCTCTTGAATACGGGGTGGAGGAGCGCCGGATAGAGGGCGTTACGGTTCGGGTGACCTCGCCCGCCAAGACCGTGGCCGATTGCTTCAAGTACCGCAACAAGATCGGGCTGGATGTCGCCCTGGAGGCCCTCAAAGACTACCGGCGCGCCCGCAAGTCCATGGACGATCTCTGGAAGGCCGCCGAGGTTTGCCGTGTGGCGGCCGTTATCCGTCCATACTTGGAGGCCATCCAGTGAGCCGCCGCCCGCCTCGGAACATGGCCGCTTCGGTCAAACAGCGCTTGCTCAACCTGGCGGACGAACGCGGTGAGGACTTCAACTTCCTGCTCGTCCGTTATGCCGCCGAAAGGCTTCTCTACCGCCTTAGCCAGTCGGAATACTCGGGCGACTTCGTTCTGAAAGGCGCCATGCTCTTTCACCTTGGGCCCAACCAGTCGCGCTACCGCCCGACCCGGGATATTGACCTGCTGGGCAAGGGTTCGCCGGACCTCGAGAGGCTGGAAGGGATATTCCGGAAACTGTGCGAGATCCAGGTCCCCGATGACGGTCTCGTTCTTCTTCCCAAGAGCGTCAAGGCGCGAAGGATTCAGGAGGAAGCCGAATACAAGGGCATCCGTGTAAACCTCGAGACACGCATGGGGTCAGCCCGGATTGCGGTGCAGATTGATGTCGGTTTCGGCGACGCCCTTGAGCGCCCACTCAAGCGCGAGAGCCTGGCGACCCTACTGGATTTCCCGCCCCCACATTTGCCGGTCTATCCGTGGGAGGGTGTGATTGCGGAGAAGTTCCAAGCACTCGTGGAGCGGGGCATGGGGAACAGCCGGATGAAGGACTATTTCGATCTGCGCCATCTGGCGGGAACACTGAACTTCGATGGCGCCAAGCTTGCTCGTGCCATCGAGGCCACCTTCGAAAGGCGGCGGATGGAGCTTCCCAAAGGAATCCCGATTGGCCTTAGCGAGGCTTTCGCCCAGGATTCGGCCAAGCAGGCGCAGTGGCGGGCCTTCCTCCGGCGTCTACGGGTGGATGCCGAGAACGATCCGCTGGAAGGTGTTGTCGAGAGAGTGCGTGCTTTCCTGATGCCGCCGGTCGAAGCTGTGGCCAGTGGGAAGCCGTTCAAGATGAAGTGGCCCGCCAGCGGTCCCTGGTGCTCGCCCTGAGCGAAGTCGAAGGGGTAGCCGGCTACCTTCGTGGAAGGTAGCCGAATAGTAGCCTTTTCCCTGGGACGGTAGCCTATTCGTTTATCTCTCCGGCTTCGCCGGAAGGCCCGCCCGGGCGGCCAGCAGGAGCCTGCCCAGGATCGCGGCTACGTTCCAGGCGTCGTCGCTGCCCCGGTGGTGCGTGCCCTCGAGCTCCAGCCCCAGGTACTTGAGCGCCCGCGACAGCCCCATTTCGCGTGGCAGGCCGCAGGTGACGGCAAAGAGGCTCTTTATGTTGACATGCCCCTTCCCGAAAGCGTAGGGCACGCCTCGCTCGCGGCATTGCCGGTCAAACATCTGCCGGTCGTAATCCCCGTAACTGGCCCATAGCCGCTGGTCCGATCCATACTTCTCTTTGAGGAGATTGCAGGCCTCGGCGAAGGACACGCCCGCGTCCACCTGGGCTTGAGTCAGTGTCGTGAGCTTGGTGCAATACTCGCTCACCCGGGAGCGCTCCGGCCGGACGAGGATGCTGTCTCGGCCCTTACGTTCCCCCGTAGCTACGTCGAGCACGCACAACCCGATTTCAATGATCTCGTTATCCTCGCCTGTGGGAGGCGGTCCCTCCCAGCACGTCGATTCCACGTCCACGACGAGAATCGAGTCCAGTTTCTTTCTGCGCATGGCTGTTTCCCTGTCGAATGCTGGCACGGGCTGGGCAGAACGTCACCGGCGGGCCAGCTTGAGGGCGAGGGAAGCGGCGGCCGAGTAGGTCCTGCGTAACACGAGTTCCAGCGAACGGGCTTCCCCGCCCAGCGGGAATTGTCCCAGCCTCTTCAGCGTGCCCCCCGAAACGCTCGCGGGGGACGGATCGGCGTTGAAGCTCGCGAGTGCCGGTCCGGCATTCCAGAAGGAAGCCGGATCGGAGATGAGCGAGGTGTCGTCCTCCGGCTCCGGGGCGGGGGCCGGCTTCGGGCCAGCGGCTTCCCCGGTAAGGCCCCGGGCGGCACGGATGGCATCGAGGACTTCCTCCCTGCTTCGGCCGCGCAGGGCGAACAGGAGAAACGGATCCTTGTCGAAAGCATCCCCGATGATGTAGCACACGGCCGCGACATGCTTGCAGACGGTCTCCCAGTCCGGACATGTGCAGTCCACCTTGATATCCCCGGTTTCGCGCGGGAAGAGCGAGAGCCCGGCCGCCCGAAAGGCCTGGTCAATGGTTTCAGGCATCTCGCCCGTGAGAAGCCGCGCCGCGAACTCGACGCGCTTGGCCATGGCCTCGACAGCCGCGTTCCACTCCTTTGGCCTGAAGCGCGCGAGCCCGATCGTGACCTTGTACGGCTTCGCGCGCGAACCCTGGACCTCGGCGGTGACGACGCCGGATTGGATCTCGTAGCGGAGGACCTGGCCGGACCGGGCGTAGCTCCTGCCCCGCCCCAGGCGCGGCCCCAAGCCCATCCGTTCCAGCGCCGCCACCCAGCGGCTGGCCCACCAGGTCGTGGCGATTCCGCCCTTCCGTCCGGTGAGTCTGATTCCCCCCTTTGCCGGCCGTGGGTACGAGGGCGGCGGGTACCAGTCGTCGTGATCCCGCCAGGACCGCCAGCGCGGGCTCACTGGTCCTCCGCCAGCGCGCTGGCGCGCAAGGCGAACAGTTCGCGCAGGCTCGATGTCGAGAGCCCGGTGATCCACCCCTCGCCCGAGGTGACCACCCGCGCGGCCAGTTCTTTCTTGGACTCGATCAGCTCATCAATCCGCTCCTCCAGTGTCCCCTCGCAGATGAATTTGTGCACGTGAACTTTCGCCGTCTGGCCGATGCGATGCGCGCGGTCGGTCGCCTGGTTCTCGACCGCCGGGTTCCACCAGCGGTCGAAGTGGATGACGTGGCTGGCGGCGGTCAGATTCAGCCCGAGTCCCCCGGCCTTCAGCGACAGCAGGAATACCGCTGTGCCGGAGGCGGGATCCTGGAACCGCGCGATCATGCGCTCCCGTTCCTTGCGGGGCGTTCCGCCATGGAGAAACAGGGTTTCGGAGCGCAGGCGGTCCGAGAGATGCCGGAGCAGGAGAGATCCCATCTCGGCGAACTGGGTGAAAACGAGAACGCGCTGGCCCTCCTCGATGATCTCTTCCAGGATCTCCTCCATCCTGGCCAGCTTGCCCGAACGGCCGGCCAGTGCGCTCAGGTCCTTGAGGAAGAGCGCGGGATGATCGCAGACCTGCTTGAGCTTGGTCAGGGCCGCCAGGATGAGACCCTTGCGCCTGATGCCTTCCGATTCCTCGATCTGCGCCATCATGTCGTTGACCACCGCGGCGTAGAGCGTTCCCTGCTCCTTCGTCAGGCGGCAGGACTCCTTGGTCTCGATCTTCGGCGGCAGTTCGGGCGCGATGCCGGGGTCGGTCTTGAGCCTCCGCAGGATGAAGGGGGAGACCAGCCGGCGCAGG
>Ga0315280_10010800_pt1 | contig 11360 bp, 7 predicted proteins | sample YL17G06_40_MG_FD_203697 | JGI IMG/M metagenome (GOLD analysis project Ga0315280, IMG submission 203697) | Sediment microbial communities from Yellowstone Lake, YNP, Wyoming, USA - YL17G06_40 | ecosystem: Environmental > Aquatic > Freshwater > Lake > Sediment | place: USA: Wyoming | collected... | reverse complement strand
ACCAGGGGGAAGTATGGCAGCATTCGTGATGGCAAGGATTATTACCGTCTGGATGTAGGAATCGCCATGGCGCATTTCTTCCTGGCGGCCAAAGAGATGGGCTGGAGCGGAAGCTGGCAGGTGACTGGATTCGACCCGGCACAGGTGGCGAAAGCACATGCCATTCCCGATGGATATGAAGTGCTTGGGATATATAAGAGATAGAGCAACACAATATGACGTACTGTTCAGGCTAAGATTTCGAACTCACTAGTTTAGGGACATCTCGGTATGATTAATAGTCTACTGATATCGCCATCGCTTTGTATTCAGGATCCAAATAGGCTAATTGATTCCTAATACGTTGTCTAAGACTTATCGCTGGTTTCAAGCAATATTCATAGAGTTCATCTCTGCTTAGGTTCAGGTCTGGAAACAACAACTTAAGAAAACCAGAAGCAAGCCGCCAAATAGCATTCTTATCCCTTATATTGTCACTATTAATAGTGCAATTATTTTTGATGTACTCTAAATATCCAGCTCTATCCCGCAAAATATGCAGAACCTCGCCCAAAAAGTCCGCTTTAAAACCCGTGCCTTGTGAAATCATACTACTATCAAATTTAGGTAGCTCCCAACCTGGAAGAATACCATGTAGCCTGTCGATAAAAGCACTTTCACCCAAAAACTCTGGCAAATTTTCGAACAGGTTTTCATTCTGTGGCTTACCTGAAGAGCCAATCGGTATGTTTGCGAGTAACACCAAACCTGCTTCGGAAGTAACCTTCTGCTTTCCCCTCGTGAAATATCCTGCCTCTAAAAAACCTTTGAATATCCCGATAACTTCACCAGGGTGTTCAAAGGAAATAGACTGCCCCTCGTCTAAAACTACAGCATCATATTTGACCAATAACCCTGGTATGTTAGTTGCATTGTTATAAAATAGAACTGCTGGTGTGACCTTACCCCCGCTGACCATACGGATATAGCTAGACAAGTTAATGTAAATCCAAGATTTTCCGGTACCTTTAGGTGAGAGTTCTACCAAATTCACCCGATTCTGGACTACAGGGAGAAGCCTTGTCAAGAGCAGCATCTGCTGGGAAGGAGAGTATGCGTGGGGATTGTATCCAATGCTGTTTATTAATAAGCTTCTCCATTCATCTAAAGTAAAGTATGAACGGTTTTCACAGTAATAATCTATGTCAATTTTGCCTACTTGCATAGGTTGAAAATCTACTAGCCATGTCTCACCTTCGCCTGTATCCTGCCCAGGATGGTATGTTAACTTTCCTGCCCCCCATATTCCACCGCAGAGAAGCAAGGGGTAAGAATCGACGATAGATTTTTCAACATAGCCGTCCTCAATATCGAGTGATGGTATCTTAAGCTCTCTCTTGCCTGATCTTAGGTCAATGGAGACGCTAAAGTCATCTAATATTACAAGCGACTCCCCGTTTAATAACCTATTTCGCAAAAGTTCTCTTTGGCTCTTAGAAGGTAAGTGGTTATTGATAAAGTCCTTTATTTTTCTCTTTATCTCGTTAGTTAACTCTCCGCTTGGACAATTGCGATCGATAAGCCACTCACCTACATAACTGGGGATGCTTCTCTCGAAACCCATCTTTTGCACTAAAGCCTTATCGATACAGACTTCGTCGAAGACCTCCTTAGCTTTCTCTTGGTACCTTTCCATGGAATTCCCCTTTTCCTACTTCCACTTTCTAAAATTCCAAAAGCCTCTCATCTGCTTCAGAAACTTCAATTATTCTCCTAATTCTTATCCCTATTTCGGTTTCCCCTGATTTCTTTTCTCCTAAGCATTCAAAGCTATAATATCCTTTTAAGGTTGCCATATTTTCCCTGCTTACGGAAGTTTCTTCTTTTGGCAGACTGATCTGAATAACTTTGCCTCTCTCATCATTCCCCGGGATTTCATCAAGGCCAATTTCGATGGAATGAGAAGGGATAAGAACTTTAATATTAGTAATCTTATTCCTATTCGGATTTCGGATTAGCAGCTCTACCTCTTGCTTTCTAGGGCTTAAATGTATAGGCTGGCCATTGTGGATACACTTGATTCCTTCTATTTGTAATGGTTCTAGGCAAAATTCCAAAAGGGGGATGAAAGTTTCTTCAGGTGTCATCCCCCCGTGAACTAGACCCTTTGGCTTCCTCGCGCCAATAAAACCATACCCTTTTGCAATGGCGACACTCCTTGCTAAACCAAATTTATCTTTGTCTAAAAAATACCAACATTTCTCAAGGCCTTCATTTGAATCGAGATAAATAAAGCGTTTGTGTTCGTCTTCCATTTCTGCTGCTTTCGGCACCCTATAGCCTTTGATGTAGCTAGGGATCGTGCAAGAGCCATGGTCAGTGCTAACGATAAGATGGAACTTCCTAGAAGCTGCATCCGAAGGTACGAATTTCTTTAAATACTTCGCAATATCGCTGAGAAAGTTCCTTACGTCATCTTCAAAATCGAAGAAACCCTGGTGGCTTGAGATATCCAGTTTATTTAAGATGCAACAAGTTATCTTATCTTCTCCCAGCTTGCTAGTCTTTAGTTCGTAATCCTTCATAACTCTATAACTATCAATCCCACTTTCTTTGCAGCGTTGCTCGAAAAGCTCTCGATATTTCTGGTATTTATCTACCTCTATTTGACAAGGCAACTTACCTGCGACTAGGGCAGTTTTTGATATTTTCGTCTCGCTTGGAAGCATCGAGAGTTGAGGCATAACACCGAAAGAAGAAGGATAAAATCCTTGCTCCTTAAAAGCCTTCTTGATATCTTCTATATAAAACCAACAGAGATTATCAATGATAATCCATAAGACCTGGTAGCCATTGTGTAGGTAGTCCTTAATTACATGCCAAGTTCCATAGTTTAGAGGAGCAAGTTCGTTTTTCATTTTTGGATACTGATTATAAAGCCAATCGCTATATGCTTTGGCATATTCCTCTACGAGTTTATCTACTTCAATATGTTTCAGGAACCAATTAACATAAGGCAAGTATTCCTTTGTCACCCACCTGCTCATCTTCTCCCAGTCCCAATCTTGGGCGGGCAAGGAAGGTATACCAGGTGGAACGAGGGCTTGCAACTCTTTGATCTGCTCTGAAAAGTGACCGAATTTAGCTCCTATAAGGTTAAATAGCCCTTCGTTGAAATATAGCGGGTTCTCCTTTATAAAGATTTGGAGTGCATCTATTTCACCAACTATCTTCCCTGACATCTTTACCGCAGCATCATTGATTATTTGCTCGAATCTTTCTTTAAGTATTTTGTCTTTTCCCGTCTCTCGTATTTCGGGGATCTTAAATTTGAGCTTACCTCGTAGGCTATTCTTCCACTTTATTTCAATTAAATCGCTAAATTCTCCCTTCTTCTGTATCCCATTGCTACATTCACAAGGTGAAATTTGATTGATATACTTCGTAATTGGTTGTATGGATTCCCTACTTGCAATCTCAGCCAGAATTTTCTGTTTCATGGAGTTTTCATAACTCCCCAAAGCTTGTAATACATAAACAAGAAAGCCGTTATCAGTCGGGTCTTTAAATAGCCAACTATAAGCATCGCCTATGCTCGAATTTACCCATTCCCCCTTTCGTTTATCTATAAGTTCTTTCAAACCGCTTGGACTATTTGGCTCTTTTTCTCCGCTGAGAAAATATGAGACGATTTTAGAGAAATGGGTAAGTGTGGGATTCATCTCCCCCCAACATCTATCAACGCAGGCAGAAAGAACCCAGTTTTCTACATCTCGTGGCGTTACCAACCTTGATTTTGGTGGGAAAGTCTTTGCCTTTTCGATAAGATTCAGTCCAATTATTTCGTTATCGTTCAACGGAAAACTAATGGCTAAAGAATCCGGGAGATCTAGTTCTTCAGACAAAATGGATTTCGGAGAGATGTGCTCTATCTTTACAACAGAATCGGAATAATCCTTTAAGCTTTCATACCAATTCCCAATCCTCCTATTCTTCACTACAACTATCAAGTCATTTCCTCTATAAATCGCTTCCCTGATTTTGAGACGGCTATCGATATATTGGGATCCATTTTCGACAATAACATCTTGTGCCTGATTGGTTCTCAAGCCATACAGGTCAATAGTTAGGCTAATCACCTTCTATACTCCTCAAGTAGGCTTTCTAATGCTAAGACTATCTCGTCTCTACCTATAACCTTTTTATCTATGACTTGCTTCAGGGATGCTTTAAGAGCTTCTGCTCTAGGGGAAAGCCTTTCAATATCAATCGACTCACCCGTGACTTTCATGTGGAAAGTCTCGATTTCGGCTTTTGATTTTGAAAGAATCTCTTCATACTTTTTGAGCGTTTCTTCCACATTTTCCCACTTAGTATACTCACTAAGTCCTAACTCCTTAGGTAATCCGACCAAAAATTTCTCCTTAAACCGATCTGTGCTTTGAATATTTGCGTGCCTTATTAGCTGTGCGGTAGATCCAGAAAATTTATGCTCTTTGACAGCTGCTCCCAACTTATGGTACCAATTTCTGATTTTGCCCATTACATTGGACTCTGTGTCACCTTTAACATCAAAGACAGCCTTGAAGCAACCCATGCTTTTTCTAACAACCACCTCCTCCAGATAATTGTTTAACCCGTCCACCACTCCCTTGGATGTGTCCTTAAAGTTCTCTAAATCTCCCTTTTCCCAATATTCAAATCCTTTATCAATGCTTAAAGCACGAGGCAATTTCTCAAGCAGAAGTTCCCTCATATCCCTATCCCTGTCCACATCTCCAATCTCTCGGATAAAACCCTTGCATTTTTCATCTTCAATATTACACTTCGTAACCAGAGGCAGGTTTTGAAACCATGTGGCAAATAGTTCGCCCACGCCATCAATATAGGATAGCCTCGACTCTGGCATTTTATCTGGTGAGACAATACTATTCACTTCTAATAAATAATCCTCTTCCAAGGGAAGTTGCTCTCTATATTCAATTAGCACCTTCTCAGGCTCGGGTTCATCAACAACTTCATGAATTGTTTCTCCTATGAAATCTCTTTTTTCCCAAGGGGAGGTCTTGGTTCTTTTTGTCTTTATTGTTAAATGATTACGATGGAATCTTAAGAAAGCGCTGAGAAATAACTCAATTACCCTGGGACACAATCCATAGGGCGGCAATTGAAGGTCTCCTACTAACTTTGTGAAGTTAGCGCGCCCGCCCGATTTAGTTAAATGCATTTCCATTAGACCCCAAACCTCTTTCATATTCCCAGCGGTTGGTTTTACGAATCTAAAGTAATCAAGGTTGCCTTCTCGCCTTTTTCCTAGCATTCCTTGTGGCTCAAATGTCTGTTCTAGGATGGTTTTCTCTGCTGGAGCCTTACCTTTCGCTACATATCCGAGTTCATCCCTTTTTGTATCTAGGATCACAGTGTTCAGGCTAATTCTGTGGGCTCTATCATCTTGCTCCCAACGATTTGCCATTTTCCGGTGCTCAACTATTGGTGTCTTATCAAAGACCTTAGACATCACAAAATCAGCGATATCGTCAGCCTTTTTATCTGCGGCCTCCAGAGTAACGCCTTCTCTAAACCAATCCAGATCTGAAACCATTTTCCAACTTGTAATTTGGTTATCCAATTTGCCTTTCTCGGCATCGTATCTATCCTCGCAAATCTTGTGAGCCTCTGTTCCTTCCATATTATAAGGAGGTTTGTTTCTAAGATTCTCTAATGCCCTTACACTCTTCAAGGTCTCGTAAATATTCACCGGATTCTTAGGAACAGCAACAACAAGCTGTGGATGCCTGATATTAATAGCCTTCTTTCTTGCCTCTTCAATATCATCCATGCTTTCAGCGACTACATAAAGAGCAATGCCATCCAGATATTCATTTCGGATTCGGTTCTCATAGAATTTGATATTATCTAGCTCTCCAGTGTCAATGTACTTACAAAGGAGCGCTCTTATGACACGATATTGCTCTGTATACTTTCTGGCTTTAATAACTCCTGGGGAATACTCAGATTCGAGTATGTAAACAGGGTTATCCCAACTCAAGCCTTCCTTTTCCTTCCTAAAGTCTTCATCGAAATTAACTAACGCTTGTCCACTTCTGAACTCATATTCGTCATTGGCCTTGACCCAGAGAACCTGACCCTCTACAAGCGAATCAAGTAAAGGTTTCAGCTTACCCTCCTCTAAATCTAACAGCAGAGCGAGATTAGAGAGCGTACTTAATAAGGGAATTAGAGGAAACTTTACTTCTATTATGCCAACGATCCCTATCGCTTTCATCACCCTCTGTGTTAGGATTTCCCTTCGATCGCTTACCTTGCCCATCGCCTCGTTATAATTCATGATAACGTGCTTAGTTTCCGGCGTATTTTCTGCTGCTTCTTTAAAGAAATCGAAAAGCTTATCAGCAGTATATAAATTCAATTTTCCATCTTCCGTATATATTTGGTTTTCACTGATAAATCGAGCTAAGCCACCCTCCTTGATTCCCTCTTCAAAGAATGTGAACATTGTTCGCGCTTCTTGCCCCACCATGTCAGAAACTAATGGTAGACAATAGGTTGTAAGAGGATGTAATGGGAAAGCCCCTTCGCAGATTGTGTTCGCAATCCAATCCCTATCCTTATCGGGATACAAGTTAAGCTCCACAATCGCATCCACCATTCTTGCTAGACCTTTTTCTATTTGCTCGCTAACCTTGTTCCATTCCTCCTCTTCTTTTACTTTTACTATAGCATAATCAATTAACTCCTCTGCTTCTTCAACTGCTGTAAGTCTATGCTGCTTAAACCGTCCTTCTAATGTTATCCAATTATCTAGACTCTCCCCGCTAATTCTCCCTCTAAGATAAGTACGTGGCAAATTATGGGAAACTAGAATCAAGTGTAATTGATTATCAGCGCTCCTTTCGACCTTCTCAACAAAGTCCCGAAGAAAACTCACCTCTCTTGGTAGGAATGCGGGATGGAAATATTCTAGGTGCTCATTAAATTGATCCCATATGATGGCTATGCCTTTATATCCATGCTCTCTAATTAGAAGCTCGCTTATTTGAGGGTATATCTCTGAAGCCTTCTCACTAAATAAGGGTATAAATGGACTCAAAGTTATCTTCTGATGCAATTCCTTGAAAAGGCGGTACGCCTTATCTTTACATCCAGGCATAAGGTTGTATTTCAGGTCATCAATGCTCTGTCCCTGTTCTTCATGGAGCAGCTCCCGTAGCTGTTGGGAAAATTCGGGTCTCTTCTCTTCCCACTCTTCTATTTTCTTCAAAGCACTCTGATATGATGTCTTCAGGACATCTTCTGGCAAATTTCCTCTTCCTGGATCAATCAAAGCATCCTGTAGGCCTTTTAAAAGAGCATGTTCAGCACCATCAGGGTCAGGACCTTCTAAAAGGACTAAAAGATACGGCTTATCAGTATTTCGGATATTGTAGATTTCAGAAGCTCTATCAGGGTCTTTTTCTTTAATCCGATAGAAGAGCATCTTTAGGTCTTCGGAACTACTATTTTTTATGAGATAATTAGCAATCACTAACCCAAAGTGGGATTTTCCACTCCCGTAGGTTCCGCTAATCAAATGTACTCTGGCTGTAGATGTTGGACGCAGTCCCTCGCTTATAGAGTAGAAGGCATCTCTTGCACTCGGGTTGATATAATAACTTTCCAATTTTCTTTTATTCAATTCCTCATTGAAAAAATCGTCGATAATTTTTACTGTTCTAGTAAAGCCACCTTTGACCTTAATTATTTGACTAAGCATAATGCCCTCCCTACGCTAACCTGCCCTAAAAGCCCTTCCGCTGCCTAATAGCTCCTCGTAAGGTAGATTTAATCTTGTTACAATCAATATTACACAATCTGTTCGCCATCTAGAAAGTAATTTAAAGAGGTTTTTCTGTTCCTCCCTCGTCCAAGTATCCAGCAGTGCCTCTATCTCATCTATTACCAGCAAGGAGCTAGTTTCCTTAGACCAAGAGCCTATATCTTTTTTGAAATCAGCGGGTGTATATAAACCAATCCTCGGCCCTAATTCTTTAAGTTTATCCCCCAAAAGATCAATGTATTTGCCGCCGAATTCTTGAGATAACTTCTTAGCCATAGTTGTTTTATAGTGCAAAGGTGCTCCATATAGCGCTAAGACCCTGTATGCTGAAGGCTGTGTAGCATACTCCTTTAGTTTATTTGAAATATTGTCTACCAGTGATTTTAGATTTCTCATTCTTACCCTTCGTAAGGGTCGGAATCAAAACTTGTTAATGTAGCCCATTTCTAAAATCTCTATGGGCTGCTCTCTAAATCTTAGCCCGACTTGGTCTAAACCTGCAGTTGTAGAAAGGTCTATTAAATGACCAAATTGGTGGCTTGAGAGTAACCTTAGGATTTCCTCTAGGCGCCTTCGAGTGAGTGAAAATACTCTGCCGGCATTTCCGTCCTCTGTTAATAACTCATCTATCGTCACCGTTGTCAGGTTCGGGAATTTCTTCATTTTCTGGTCGAATATCGCATAAGCTACTGGATAGGGAGAGAGGTTCAATGGAGGATTCTTGTAAAACCTGTTTTGAGCTACATTTCGTTTTGCCTCACCCTGGATCTTGATAAATTCTGTTTCCCCCAGCGCACTTTCTGATATAAACGACCTCAGAAAAATAGAAACATCAGCCCTAAGATGTTTGTCACTCGATGTTCTGATTCCCTTTGACGCTAGAAATTGAATTGCACTATCAAAAGTGAAATTGGACTGATTAGGTAGAAATTTGTTTGTAAGCAAATACCACACCTCAGCATCAGGATTACTAGCAAGTTGATAATGTAAAAGCCATAACGTAGTATTGCGTTGAAGATAGGGATCGTATTTTAACAGGAAGCTTCCAAGAGTGGTTAAGCATCGCTCTTTGTTATTGCGCAAGCCAAGCTTACCAAGCCACAACACAGTAGCTTCTGCCTTTTGACCTCCTACACCCAATTTACTCATAACCTCACTCCGGGACAATATAGGATTTTTTTCGAATTCCTTTAAAGCCTTCGACAAAATTTCTCTCTCAAAACCAAACGTCTTACTAAAACCTATTGACATCCGAAAATCTCCTGCTCTGTTGCTGCGAATTCAAACTTATGCAGCTTGCTTTGATGAATTTTGTACTAAGGCATCTCCCACAATGAGAGCACTTGTCTTCTGAGATTCTAAAGTGAGGATTGAGGCTAATAGCATTCGTTGGGCAAATACCTACACATGCTCCACATAGGACACATACTTGGAATTTCCTTATCTGACGTTCAACAGCCTGAAGTAAGTGGTATTTGCCCTTTGTGGTCAACAGGTGAACACATAAGAATTCTTCGCCTAAATCCCAGCTCGGATCGATCACGCTTTCTTTCTTTAATACCTTGATATCCTTGACCCTCTTAATCATGAAGAGCCCTTCATCCGTAGTTACATCTTTTACAATAAAGCCCTCCCCGTTGTAATCAGAGAATATTTCTATCTTCCCAAACGGCTTGAATCGCTCAACAAAATCTTCGGTTATTTTTTTATCCAAGATAAAGTGCATTGCGTTCATATTCTTAAGGCAAGGAACCTTTTTTACATAGACCGAACTTTGCCCTTGGCTTTTCCCCACCCTCATTTTCCATGCTCCAGATGTAATCCAGTCGTATGGGTCCTCTTTACCTATCTCCCTTGCATAGTCGAGAAGGAAATTCATCCATCCTTGGTTTTCTTCGGAATAATAGGTTCTGATCAGATATTCATTGTATGCTATGTTATTTGGACAATGCATGCAGCCAACTCGGCTGAATCCCTTCTCATAGGCATCGTTGAAATCGATTCCTTTGACTAGAATGAAAAGCCAAACCTCGATTTCCTTCCAGTCTAAAATGGGATAGGCAGAGAGCTGGTGAACAATCTTTTTGTTCAAATAGGTTTTCTGGCGGTTCCTTCTCCTCACCGATTCCTTTCTCCGTATTCCTTCAAAGCTGATGACACCCTGTCCCCCGTTAATCTTGTTTACTATGGAAGCTATGGGGCTTGCCTTAAATACACTACAGCACCATGCATTTATTCTGCTTGGAGGACCGATGAGCTTGCACATTTCAATAAACGGATAGCTATTTGAATTCTCATAAAAAGGTATCCCACCATTGCCGTTTGAAAATCTTCTAATGTAATTTAGTGTGTCGGGATATTCCATAGTAGTATTCCCAAATATATGTGGGATTTCGTTGGTGTCTAAGGCTTTTCGGACAAGGTATGAAACAACGGCGCTATCTTTCCCCCCACTGAAGGAAACAAGCGTTTTTCTTTCAGGATAAATTTGTGTAATTTCTTTGACAAAAGAAAGTGCCTCTTTTTCTAATTCATCCAATGTAGATTTATTCGCTTTATAAAGGACTTCCGGTATTACAGGACAAGCGGGACAGGTTAAGTTGTTATCAGATGGATATTCTTTTATGATTATTGGTTTCCCGTTCGCAGATAACCGCATTAGCCTTTTCCCGTTAAACCATATAGTCTTATGTCTTATCCAAAGCCCTTCTTGCCAGCCTTTCCCTGGCAATTCCCTCCCAATTTCGTTCTCTAAGAGCTTACATTCCGTTTCAAACATGGGTTTCAAATCTGAGCATATTCTTACACCTTTGTTTTGACAAATCTCACATCTTTCTTTAAGAAGAGGTGCATTACAAGTCTTACACCACCATAGTTGATTGTCGGAAGAATAACCCATAAAAACCTCCGTCTTGTTATTGTTCCGTGCTCTATGCTCTTATGTCTGTTTCCTTTTGTTGTTTAAACTTTCTCGGATATTCTCTTGAATGCTTCATATCCTCATCAATCAGATCCCTAATGATGGAAACCATTGACGCCCCTTGGTTCCTCCTCTGAAGTGTCAAAGCCTTTTCCTTTAAGTAGAAGTATTGTTCATCTGTGAGCTCTATTGTGGTCTTTCTCATGCGGTAATTACCTTTATTTACTGATTTCAAGCGGAAATAGAATCTCGGTCTTAACGGGACTATAGCATTAAGGCTCTATATAGTCAAGGCTCTATTTACTAAATGAAATGCTATGTTAAAGCATCAAGCACAAATAAACCCTCTTGGATATTTCTAGCTCACTCACTTCACTAAACAAAATAGCGTTTTGTCTAGTTCTAGTTGGTGCAGGAGGTAAAGTAGCTCTTTGCCAGGTTAGGCGTCCATTTGCTGCCAAAGGTCAGTTAGCATAAAATAGGTTTACCGATGATGCTGACGCCAAACTCGAACCTGAAGCTAATACGGTTTCTGTCGCATAAAGGATACAAGTCGCAAGAGTCTCATCATTGAGAATTGGAGGATGTTATGGCTAAAGATTACGGAATTATCGATGTCTGGAT
>Ga0315280_10010799_pt1 | contig 11361 bp, 18 predicted proteins | sample YL17G06_40_MG_FD_203697 | JGI IMG/M metagenome (GOLD analysis project Ga0315280, IMG submission 203697) | Sediment microbial communities from Yellowstone Lake, YNP, Wyoming, USA - YL17G06_40 | ecosystem: Environmental > Aquatic > Freshwater > Lake > Sediment | place: USA: Wyoming | collected... | reverse complement strand
CGCCAGAAGATTGTCGACTTTCTGCTGAAGCAAACGCAGGCGAAGACGCCGATGGAGATTGCGGAGGGCGCAGGGGTTAATGCGAATTCAACGCGTAGAGAAGTTCAACAGCTATTGAAGATAGGATTTCTAGAGAAGGAGAAACATGCATATCGAATCGCGAAGCTTCCAGACCAGACGACGCTCAATAGCCTCCCTTGGCAGCGATATGCAAACGCCTCGAAAGAGCGGATACCGAGCGATACGCGGGGGGCTGAGAAGCTTCTCGCCCAGTTGGGCGTCGTAGACGCATTAACTGTAGGTGGCTACAAGTACCGCTTGGAAAACCGAAGTCAAGGGCGCATCATTACTCGCGACCGCGTAGACAAGCGTGCTGAAAACCGAGCGTTAAGAGACTTGATCGGCAAGTTGATGGACGAATATGCGAAAACGGAAGAGAACAAGTGGTACTTCGAATTTGACGAAAGAAGAAAGAAGATTGAGCGGTGTCTGCGGACCATCCAGAAGGGGAATAGGGACAATCAATACGAAGGTGTGGGAGAGGTCAAGCGGCTTGCCCGAGCGCTTTTCGGGCGGATGGAACACGGAGGCATAGTGGCATATGAGAAACCGCTTTCCGAATGGTTCATTCAACTTCAAGACCGCTTGAAGCTTGACGACGGACTTACGCCGGTAGCCATTGATGAATACAAAAGAATTGTTGCTGAAGAGCGGAGAAAACAGATCCTGAATCAATTGAAGAGCGACCCGTATCTGCTCGGGGATGTCCGCGACTTCGCACGTAAACGCGGCGAGGAACTGCTTGACGAACTCAAGAAGCTCGGTATGCCTGAAGCTGAGATCAACGCGCTTGTAGCGGAGCTGCAACCCAAGGCTTTGCAGATTATTTACCAATACTGGCTGAAGGAGATGGATTGGTATAGGAAGCAGCTGGCAAGGTACATAGCTCAACTCGAAGGCGATATCAGGGAGACTAGGGACGCCACATACGCATTGAATTGGATTGAACATGCGCGACAAGCTTACGAGGACTTGAAGTGGCAGGGAGAAGCGGTAGGCATTACTCAGCCGCCGGAGTTCCCGTGGCTAGCGAAATATGAGGCGCAGATAAAATATCTAGCGGGAGTCGGCGAGCGACCTAACCCGCCGCATCCAGCGGACAACGTTCAACTCATCGAGCTTGAAGAACCTTTGCCGGAAGCCCCAGTTACCGTTAAAGTGCGAAAGCGGATTGAAGGAGCGAATCCGGGAAAACATTTGGAAATGAGGTTTTGCAAAGCGAAACCGCTCGTTGACCAAGGTTTAGCGAAGATACTCAAAGCGGATGCTCCTGCTCCGCCTCTGCGTAGCATCTTCAATTGGGAAAAAGCAAAGCCTGGCGAACGGTGTGTTGTAGGTCGCTGGAGTAAACGCGAGGATGCGGAGGATTTCTTGACGGATGCTCATCACAGCGAGTTTCCTGAAAGTGAGTACTGGGTTTGGAAGAAAGCGGACGCGGAATTCACCGTAATCCACTGGCGTGGCAGTTACTGGCCAGCCGTCAAACTGCCAAACCCTGAAGGGGGAAGAGCTGTAGAAGAAGCGGAGGCGAAATGGACATCCATCAAAAACTGATTCTCGGCGCACTTCTCTGCCTCGCCTTGACGGTGACTGTGGAATGGGTTACAGACGGATGGGTTCTCGGAAAATGGTGGTGGCACCTTCCGCCAATCACGTCATTCTACTATTCTCACCCAATCTATTTCTGCCCTAGTACTCCCACATTGACCGCCATACTGCTCTTAATCATAGCGCTTTTCGTAAACACCTCAAAAGAAGAGAAAGCGCGAAGAGGATGAGATTCGAGTGGAGGTGTTCACGTGCGCAGGCTTCGTGTCGACATGAATAAGCCTCCGAAGCCGCCCGACATGCGGATACTAGAGCGCTACGAGGTGCATCCACATGCCTACGGCTACTGCCTGAAATGCAACACCCTCTTTGATTATTGGAAGTATGGAGAAACAGATTTCATGTGCCCATATCGTTGCGGTGGACAGCTGAGGGAACTCACGCCTGTAGAGCTTGCTGAAGTGCTGGCTGGATGCGAGGAAGACGGATGTTTTGAGGAGGAGTTCGCGTACGCAGTTCCACTTAGACCTACCCCGAAAGTTTCAAGGGCAACCAGCAGACCTTAGGAGCAGAACGCGGTGGGAGACAAAAACGAGATCGCGGCGTACGTGAGAATTGACATAGCGGAGCGATGGGACTACGCGAGAAGGTTCAAAGTCACGGTATCAACTCCCACCTCCGAAATTCTGCTGGAACGCCTGAAGACATATTTGCCGGACCTTGGCATCCCGTCGGCTCAAAAGCTCAGTCTCACAGAGCTTCTCGACACATTCTTCGACTTTCGCAAGACAGAGGCATCGGACACAAAGGATTGGTTCCTCTACGAGGTGAAAGAGAGTGGGCCGCCGAAAGACGACAGAATCCTTCGGGCCATCAATATCGTGCGGAAAAAGGAGGGAAAGCAACCATTAACATGGACACACTTCACCTTATTCGTTGCGTGCAAGACTGAGAAGACCAAAACCAGAGATGTGGAGCAGGCAATTCAAGACTGGCTTGATAAGCTGATGCCCCCGAGGAACGGTGAGTTCGGGACATGGGTAACGGCGACCCCAGTTAAGCTGTTGCCGGATGAACGCATCAGACGCGGTAAATCGATTCCGATTCCGAGAAGAGAGTTTGAACGTCTTCTCCTCAAGAAAACAAAGAAAACCAACTGAGTTAGGCGATTAAAAAGATGCTACGGTTGAGGAGGTCGTCTTCTCTTGAAGACATTAAGATGCGATGCGTCTAAGTTACGGCCCCGTTTTGTGCAACTCGATGTACCTGTGAAGATCATGTCAGGTCGCGTTACAGTAGGCGGCGGGCGGTACGGCCCCCCGTACCTCAGATACTACAAATTGGCAGTTCAGATTGGGGGGCAAAGGTTTTCCATATCTCCATTCACCTCCCAACGCGTCAGACAGCCCAATGGCGACTGCGGCTTTAGAGTTACGGGTGCCACGCACCTACGTTTTCGAGGGCGCGTCAAAATAGATCCTTTACCTCAATCTTTCAAAGACGGGTACGGTGAAATCACCTTATGCCGAGGCACGGCAGTTGAATTTCTTTTCCGAGAGGGAAAAACATGAAGGTGTTGCCGTTCACACGGCGCGGGTTATTGCTCACCATTCTGGAGGACCTGAGGAGGCGCGTCGCGCCAAATGCGCACACCCACCTGCTCGGAAGATGCCCCAAAAGCATCGGCTACTTGCTTAGAAAGCAGCTGTCGACGCATAAAGTTAAAGTAAGGCTGTTCCCCCGCGGCAAGGGAAACAAAGGCTTCAGGAGAACAAGGCTGAAAGATGTTTCTGAATGCGCGGTTTATACTGTTGGATACACAGCGGACCAAGTGCTTGCCATAGTCGGCGGCGTTTGTGATGGCAATGAACAAACTTAGTCACAACGGTGTTCTGATCCCAGAACCCTACAGACCTCAAGGCTTCACCATCCAATTTCGAGGAAAATCAATTGCGCTCAATGCGCTGCAAGAAGAGATGGCTGTTAAATTCGCTCAAAAATTCGGTACGCACTACATTGAGGATAAAGGATTTTGCTCCAACTTTATGAAAGACTTTGCGAAAGCACTTAGCATCAAAGAAAAGATTGGCAGAGATGACTTTGACTGGAAGCCGATTCTTCAGTGGCTTGAACAGGAACGGCAACGCAAAGCCAACATGACCAAGGAAGAGCGTAAGGCTCAAGCTGAAGAGCGAAAGCGCATTCGGGAGAACAACAAGGCAAGATACGGTTACGCCATCGTCGACGGACAACGCATCGAACTCACCAACTATGTTGTCGAACCCCCCGGCATTTTCCTAGGGCGGGGTTTGCATCCCTTGCGAGGGCGATGGAAGCCGGCGATTCAAACCAAGGATGTCACCTTGAACTTGAGCCCTGATGCACCGACGCCACCTGGAGATTGGGGAGGAAGGGTGTGGAGACCAAGCGAATTTTGGGTGGCCAAGTGGACTGACAAGCTCACGAGGAAAGTGAAGTACGTATGGTTTCATGATGCAAGCCCGATGAGGCAGGAACGTGCGCGGGAGAAGTTTGAACTGGCGGAACAGCTCGAAGTAAAAATACAAGAGGTTAGAAACCACATCCTGAGAAATTTAACCAGCAAAGATGGGAAAAGACGAAGAGTCGCCACGGTTGTCTACCTCATAGACGTGTTTCACATACGAGTCGGCGACGAGAAAGAAACCGAGGCGGGAACCGTCGGAGCGAGTAGTTTGCGTAGCGAACACCTTCGTTTTCACAATCCGACAAGCGTCGAATTACGTTTTCTCGGGAAGGATTCCATCCTGTTCGATAGGACGGTGAATGTTTCTCAAGAGGCCTTCAACAACCTGAAGGAGTTCGCGGCGGACGGTGGGCCCCTCTTCACTGGGATTCGCTCAAATGAGATTAAATTGTTCCTATCCGAAGTCATGCCAAAACTAAGCCCGAAGGTTTTCAGAACCTTCTCCGCAACACAAGCGTTCAAAAAGCAATTGGAGGTTTCAGGCATTACGTCGAAAAGTGATGAAGAAGACAAAAGGATGGCATTAATCAAAGCGAACGCCGCGGTCGCGAGACTTCTTAACCATCAAAGAACCCCCCAAAAAAGATGGGGGGAACTGTACGAGAGGCGCCGCGCCACACTTCACTCACTCGAAGGTGGAAGAACAAAGACCGCGGAAATGCGGAGAAAAAAACTCAGGCTTCGTCTCGAGGAAATGCGCTTAACAAAGACATGGAATCTCGGAACTTCGCTGCGAAACTATATTGACCCCAGAGTGGTGGTTGCGTTCTGCCGCAGGGTCAATTATGATTGCCGCGCGTACTATTCAAAAGCCCTCGCCGATAAATTTTCATGGGCAGACAGCTAGAGCCCGATGCGAAACAAATAGCCGTTCCAGCAATGGATGAGAGAGAAGCGAAGCGATGGACATTAGATCTTTTTTGAGTTTCTGAAAAAGAGTTTTTCTCCTTTATATTCGGTCGGATCGAAAGTAAGGAGGGATCTTTCATTGTCGAAGAAGTCCGCTAAGCTGAGGCTGAACGAAGTTTACTTTGTGGTTTATACAACGCCTTCACCGATGACTAGGACAGCTAGCATAAGCGACCGCGAAACTATACTGTTCAAAGTTATGCCGGACAACTTGATGAAGGAGCTGAATAGGCTAAACGCAGACTTTGAGTATCATGTTGACAAGTACTTGAAAAAGACGGTGCCGGGCAAACTTTACTTCCTCAAATATCCCTTGAAGAAAAATAAGCCGCTATTCGAGAAGCTCGTCAAAGAGTTCAATGAGAAGTATGAAGAGTTCGCCGAGAAGGTGTACGCGCAAATAGACAAGATAAAAGCCGGAGTCAGAGAGTTCTGCCGCAAATACAGCGTCGAGAGAGAAGAGACCCCGAGCTTCCCTCTAGAGGAGCTTAAAGCCAGATTCAGAATAAGGCTGCTCCCGCTACCTTTCAAGTTCGACGAACCCATCATCTTCGACCTGATATCGCAGGAAGAGAAAAAAGCCATCGAGGACGAAGTTAAAGGAAAAATTGAGGCAGCTTACAGGGAAACCCTCAACGAAGAGTTAAGTGACTTCTTCAAAGCTCTAGCCGCGCAGATGCAACGTTTGAAAAGCGGCAAAATGGTTACCGGGCAAACATTGCGGAAGCTCATGGCTCTATACGAGGAGGCTGAAACCGCGCTTTCAGTAACGGATGACAAACGCTATACACCAACCTTCGAGTTGATGGGAGAGTACTTGAAGAAGATCTCTGTTCAGCACGAAGAGTACCGCACAGCCCAAAAGGATAAGACAGCCGCCGGCGAGATAGTCGCTGAAACACTGCAGGTTACAAGAGACATAGTGGAGAAAGCTAAACCTGTGCTAAGCGACTTCAAGCAACTTGTCTTCAAAGAGATAGAGGCGAAGCCGATTAAACGAGAACGAGACCAAAGCCTCCGTGATTTGATACAGGAAATAAAGCTTTGAGAGAGTACGGGCTTGGAAGCGGGAGGGAAAAAAGGAATGGACACGGAGTTTTTCGCTGATAGGGAAACTGGCGTGAGAGCATTTCACCTTAGAATATTCGGCTATCAATTGACTATCGCTTTGAAACAAGGCTACTGGTAGAATAGAGCAGGGTTGCGACCACATAATGCTAAAATTGCGCACACCTAGCGAGGCGAAAGCGAACGTTCCCTCTGCCCCCATCTACCTGCGGGAAGTTGCGTTGATATTGGCGGGAATGGGGATAGACGGCGCTGAGCATCGTGCTTGCCCAATATGTGGTTTCCTCAGAGAATTCATAGAAGAGGATGAGGACGGTCGACACTTCATTTCGGCTAGCAACGTGACAAACGACTGCGCACTCAAACATCTACGAGAACTTGGCGTGGTTATTTGAGCCGTGCGAAAAAGAAAGGTGATGAGGTCTGCATAAACTGCGTGTTTCTGTTAAGGCGTTGGAGGAGCTGACGGAAGAATTTGACACGCGGATATGCCCTAGTTGCGGCGGTCCCATGGAGCCGTCTGACGATTTATACTGTTTTCTCTGTAGCAACGGGTTCGTCCACTAGTGGCTAGTGGAGAAGAAAAAGAATCAATGAGGAGGGTTTGCGCATGCCCAGAGGAAGTCGCATAGATTCGGACCTGCAGGCGAAGTATAGAAATACATTTGAAAGAATCTTCTCTGAATATTTTATACCGCCTAAGCAACAGTTTGTAGCCGACATCGCAACCGCCTTCCTGCTGAAAAACTCGGCGGTTTTATTGATGGGTCCGCCAGGCACAGGAAAATCGACTTTACTCCGCTTAATCGCCTACCAGTTAACTGGTAGCCCGGATGAGCTGGCAATAGTATCCTGCTCAGAGGACCAGCGCCCAGAAGACTTCGTGTACGACATCTCAATTGAACAGAAGAAAGAAGCCGCGGATGTAACGAAGTACGAGTTCACACCACTGCCCCGGCCTTTCCTAACCAAAACCGTGGGGTTTCTCAATGAATGTAATAGGTTACAGACCCGGAACTTAAACTTCCTTTTGAGCATACTGGCTGAAAGACAGCTTGTGGTCAAAGGAACGCTACTGAAACGCGTGGACGGCATCATCATGATGGACATGAATCCTCAGGTTGGAGGAGCTCTTCCTTGGCCGTTCGTCGATCGAATACGTGCATGCTTAACCGTTCCAGCTCTGTCGCTCGGGCATCAACTACGGCTGTTCAAGCTGAAGTACGGCGGAAACAGGCATATCGAGGATCTAGTCGCTCACGCTATGAAGAGCCCAGCGATGATGAGTAAGGACGAGCTTTTCAGAGTTTGGGAAGATGTCGATAAGGTATTCTTAGACGAGGACTACGCAAGTAGCATCCTCCTATTCCTGAACGTGTTCGCCAGTTGCAGATACGATTTAAGCGAAGTGCATCCAGCGTTTAAGCTCGATTGTTCACCGAGAAGCTGCCAGTTCAGCGATGCGTGTGTGACGAAGCAACTGGAGCACCCTGTCCTCACGAGAAGCATAGACCATGTAGCTAAGATGCTGAAGGCTGAAGCGTACTTCCAAGGCCGAGACCACGTCGATCTGAAAACTGAAATATTGCCGTCTATGAAAAGGGTTATGCTCCATCGGTTAGCTGTTAAACCGGAGTTCAGCTCCAAATACGCCACCTTGGAGGAATGGTATGAGCAGGAATGCGAGAGCCGGTTGGTCGCTCTTCAAGAGAATTGGAAGCAGGCGAAGCTTGTGTACGATAGGATACAGCAGGCTTTAGCAACTGGCAAAGACGAGGATGCCGTCGACGCCTTAAACAGCTTCAAGGAAGAGGCTAAAGACATCGTCAGCGTGAAGATGGTGGAGATTCTAGAGCCTGAGATAGAGGCCGCCTCTGAAAAACGGTTTAAGGCGGCGTATGCGAAAGCTTTAGCCCTTGAGAAAGCCGGATACACGCAGGACGACCTTGAAGAATTGAAAGCATGCAGGTTCTCAGGGAAGTTTGGCGAGGCACTCGCGAAGGTCATTCGAAGACTTCAAACAAACCTCGTCGGAATTATTCAGGTCGACGAAGAGGGTTACCAGAAGCTCATCAAAGCTTTAGCTGAAACAGATGCAAATGTTCTGACGTTGGTTCCATTCTCGAGAAGCTACGGCGCTGAAACCCATACCTTCCCAGATGGAAGCACGATGCAGATACGAAAAGAATATGGAAAGTACGTTATCGAGTATGACTGCAAAAAAAGTGGGTTGGCGAAGATTTTTCAGAAAAACTAGCGGGGGTGATGTTTCCATGTGGGGTCGAGAGGAAGAGATAGACGCGGAGTGGACTGAGGATTGGCACAGAAACATGTGGAAAATCTCGGATGAACGTCTCGAGACAATCTACCGCGAAGAAGGCGTTGAAGGACTGAGATGTCTAATCCGAGAGCGAAGAGAAGAACTGGAAAATATTGAGAAGGAACTGGAGAACTACGAACGCGACTGCGAAACAGCGCGGCGGGAAGGCACACCTATTCATTCCCTAGGGCACATATCCTTTCCCGCAGACATGGCAATCAAAAAGAACGCGATTCTGCAGTCCATAGACGAAATCCGAATCTTCGCTGAAATGAAAGGACACAAGATCTAGTCGAGGGAGAAGCCTTGAGCAAATATATCGAGTTCAAATTGGCTGATAAACAGAATCCGAAGACACAGGTTTGGAACGTAGTGTCAAAGCATCACGGCAACATATTAGGAGCAATCAAATGGTTCGGTAGATGGAGGCAATACTGTTTCTTTCCAGAAGAAGACACTCTCTACAATTCGGGATGCTTATCCGCCATCACATCATTCATCTCTAATTTGAACAACGCTCGGAAAAATAAAGCGAGGGAGAAATAGATGGAGTTTCCAAGGAAGTCCGTGTTCATTGAACATAAGCATTGTTACGATGAGTTTGAGGTTGATGAGTGGCGTGAAGCATTACGGAAGCGACTTCAAGAGATATTGGAAGTTGCAGAGGCTGAACCCAGCACTTCAATTGTAATCAATGCTTTGCGGTCGGGTACTAGCGCGGTTGCTCGGGAAGTTTTGGAGTGGCTGAAAGGGGAGGGGGAGAAATAGACGAGTCCGCATTGTCGGTTTAATAAAGAACATCGTAAGCGTGAAGCTACTTGGCTTGCTCTACATTGGGGTGAAGGGGGAATGACCTTCTGCGACGAATGCAAAGAAGCATTTGTTAATTCTCCGCTTGGTAAGGAGCTCGAGAAAGTCGTTGGGTTGGTAAGACTGAAGAATGAGAGGGAGAAATAAATGAGCGAAGAAGATCGTAACCCATGCAAAGGATGTACGCGCAGACGGCTTCTCTGCGATCTTTATTATTGCTACGACTTGTAGAGGGAGAAGACTTGAGTTCGTATGAAGAATACAGAAAACTACAAAGAAAGCTTGAACAATACGTTGATGCTGTAGCTGTCTTAGGGAAAATCAACCTTGAGCATCCTGAACTTAGAGGTTGCATAGCAAGCATTGCCATGTATGTTTTAGCGGAAATGGAAGCGATTGAAAAGAAACTCGGGGAGACGCTTTGAGTAAAAGAAGATGTCCTTACTGCGGTGAAGTTCTCTGTAAAATTTGTCTCTCAAGTGGATCCTGTTACCTCTGAAGACCACACGCCGATTATGAGGATGCAGAAAACTCCAGAGGTTGAAGCTTACTTGAAGGAGGTTCGTGAGATGCGTAGATTGAAGGAGCAGTTTCTTGAGGCGGAAAAGGCGAGGGAGAAGTCTTGAGCGAGCATCGGATATTGGTTGATGATATAAGTGCCCGAGAAAGTCAATGTTCCCAATGCGCTCATGTGCAGCCATTCCAGCGCCCACAATGCCCAATCAAAAATCGTGACGATCACGCCGACTACCTGTTCAATCGCAAACCGTGTCCTCAAAGGAAAATGAGGGAGAAGCCTTGAGTAAAACTTTCTGGGCGCTTGCAGGGTTCAGTTGGGGCATGGCGATAGGACTCTTAATCCCAATCCTGCTGAGTTGAGGGAGAAATAGATGACTGATTGGCGCAGAGGAATAAAGCTAGATTCATCTGAGATTTACCTTCTACTTTGCGCTTTGAGAAACTATACTAACAAAGAGCTGGCGAAAGACACACGTAAGCTGATGGAACGTTTACTTGAAGTCGGAAGAAGATACGATAGTGAAGGATGGAGTGAATTTGAGTATCCGAAAGAGAAGGCGAGGGAGAAATAGAGATGGAGGTCATTTACGATGAAAGGGAACATGTTGTGTTGGGTAAATGTGAGAACTGTCAGAGAGAGAATGTTGGGGGTAGACGTAAAGAGGCGTTTGGTATGTTCGGGGAATCAAGAGGGTTCTACTTCATTTGCTTCGAATGTATAGCTCCAGAAATTACTTGGAGACATAAAGATGGTCGAGTGATTACAACCCCTACACAATTCGAGGAACAAACGAGGGAGAAATAGATGAAGTTTCCAAAATCCGATTTTCTCGAAAGAATTGGTATTCACGTGTATTATGCAGATGAAATTGGCAAGTGGCGTGAAGCATTACGAGAGCGACTTGAAATAGAGAAAAAGAACGACCCTGCAAAAATCGTCGCCGATTCTATTGACGGTTACAAACGCGGTAAAGCGTATTTGGCACGTCAAGTTTTGGAGTGGCTGAAAGAATGAGGGAGAAGCTTTGAGCGAAAGTGAGCTTTGTAGTGCGCCGAGCAAAGAGAAAGGGAAGGTTGATTGCTCTAATGTGGCTACGGAGGAATGTCCAATTTGCGGTGTTCCTCTTTGCGAAGAATGCTTTCACGACCACTTTCTAAGTTGCGATGAAGAAGATTACGAAATGGAAGAGGAGAAGCTTTGAGTGTTGACGAGTTTGAGTGTTGGGGTGAGGCTGAATGCTCAGCTTGTGAGCAAGGCTTACGAGAGAAGTGGTGTGCTCATGTCCACTATAACGCTCCAGAATGCCCTTACGGTGTTCCAACTGACGATGACTACGATCCTGAAGACGAATGGGATGACGGAACCGAACCCGTAGACTTATACCACTTCCTAAGTACTGGAGAGAGAAAGAGGGAGAAGCCTTGAGCTGTAAGTTTGGATCAACCTACGAGGAATGGTTGTGGGGCGAATGCCTCAACGACATGAATATAATTGACTGTTCTGATTACCCATTTGAGGCGAGGGAGAAGCCTTGAATGAAGGATGGATAAAGCCAGATAGCGAAAAATATCACTACTTCGTTAGAGGCTTTTCGCTGTGCGGACTATGCTTTTCGGAAAG
>Ga0315280_10010797_pt1 | contig 11362 bp, 11 predicted proteins | sample YL17G06_40_MG_FD_203697 | JGI IMG/M metagenome (GOLD analysis project Ga0315280, IMG submission 203697) | Sediment microbial communities from Yellowstone Lake, YNP, Wyoming, USA - YL17G06_40 | ecosystem: Environmental > Aquatic > Freshwater > Lake > Sediment | place: USA: Wyoming | collected... | reverse complement strand
CTTAACAAGGAAAACTTTCCAGAACTATGGCCAATACCTTTTGGATTATATGGTAATGCATCGCCTCCTCCCATCCAATAAAAAGCGATGGGTTGAAGAAGAGGTGGGAGCGGATTACATGATGGAGACTCTTCGCGCAGGAAAAGGGGCGATCTGTATTACGCCTCATCTTGGGAATTGGGAGATCGGGGGACTGCTCTTCTCGTTCAAAGGGGGAAAACTCAATGTCCTCACCCTCGACGAGAGAGATTTGGATACCAGGTCCTTTCGGGAGGAGATGAGAAGAAGAAGGGGAATAAAAAATCTCTATATTAATCCAAAGGACGACTCTCCGATGGCTATCTTGGATGCCGTCAAAGCCCTTCGGCGAAATGAGATCCTCGCTATGTTAGGAGATCGGATAGAGTCTCAAAAAACCATGGTTTTCGATTTCTTTGGGAAGAGGACTTCCTTCCCCATCGGTGTCGCCATCCTTGCCATGGCTACAGAAGCCCCCGTTCTCCCGGTTTTTGTGGTGATGGAGAGAAATCGGAAATATAGAGGAGTCATTGAACCTCCCATCTATTTTAATCCCTCTTCAAGAGAAGATCGGGAGGCCGTCATTCGAGATGGGATGGAAAGACTGATCAAAAAATTTGAAGAGTATATCGAAAAATATCCAGATCAATGGTATAATTTTTACTCTTATTGGAATGAATAACAAAGGGTTCGAGGCGTCGAGGGTTCAAGTGGCCAAGTGGTCGAGGGGTAAGTGAAAATCTAAAAACCCTTGAACCCATGAACCCTCGAATCCTTGAACCCTAAGTCCATCGATTCATAAATTCGGTAACGTATTTATTTACTCAGGACTTAGTGCTGAGTGAGCAATTATTTCAATTCGCAGCATGAGGATACGTGATCGTATTTGCGAATCGAAGCACTAAGTAATTATTTGATGGGAGAGAAAAAAGAATGGTTGAACTAAATGATCGCTTGATCGAAAAGATCAAACAACTGATTATTCAGAGATTGAAACTTGTGGATATGACTTCAGAAATGATTGAGAACGATGCCCCTCTCTTTGGCGAGGGTCTCGGACTGGACTCCATCGATGCCCTTGAACTCGTTCTGGGCTTGGAAAAAGAGTTTGGAGTCATCATTCCCGATGCAGAGGTGGGGAAAAAAGTCTTTCAGTCCGTGAGAACCATGGCTCAATATGTTTTAGAGCACCAGGGGACAGCATGAAAGCATTCAAAGAGAAAACAGCTTTTTGTTTTCCTGGCCAGCTTCAAGAGAAGCCGATGTTGGAGGATCATCATTCCCTGAGGGGGGATCCGCATTTTAAAGAATTATTAAAAAGGGCTTCTAGTCAGACGAAATTCGACCTCCTCAACTTTTCATTCGGGGGTGAGGAGAAAGAGGACGATCTCAGCCTCAAACTCCAGATAGCAACCTACCTCCTTTCTATGATCCACTTCTATCGTCTTCGAACCGCAGGATGGATTCCGGATATTTTTGCTGAACATAGTATGGGAATCTATTCAGCCTTAGCTGCCTCGGAGGCCATCAGTTTTGAAGAGGGCCTCTTCATCACCGAAGCCATCGGCAGGCTCCTAAAAAGAGAAGGGGCAATTCACCGGGGAGGCATGGCCAGCATCATCGGTCTTCCCTTAGAAGAAATCCAAAAAATCTGTCAAGACCTTAATGGCTTTCAACTCTCCATTGCCAATTATAACGGCTCGATGCATTTTGTCCTTTCCGGGGAAGAAGGGGGGGTGGAAAAGGCGATTTCTCTTGCCCTTTCAAGGAAAGCCGTCTCTGCCACCCGCCTTGCTTTCAATACGGCTCTTCATTCCCCTTTGCTTTATTCTTTAAGGGAAGAAATCATAGAGATCCTTCAAGATATTAAGATTCAACCCCTCAAGGTTCCTATCCTCAATCATTGGACGATCAAACCTTTAAGAAGAGAGGAGATTAAAGATTTTATCTCCCAAGAGATCGGGCGACCTGTGTATTGGATTCGATGTGTTGAGAAATTGCTTGAGGAAGGGTTTACCCAATTCATCGAAGTGGGATATGAAGCATCGCTTACGAAATTGATGCGATGGATTGATCGTGAGGCAGAGGCTTTTTCTGCTGGAGATCGCCTAGAATATAAAGGTTTGGTCTCACGGTAACGGTTAAAATGCCCGTTTCGTAGTTCGGTTATGTCGTTTGCCTGCCTGCGCGTAGCCGCTTCGGCGAAGGCAGGTCTTAAGAAGTTCACGCCTGCGTGCCGAAACGCACTACGGCGTGCAGGCACGTAACCCTCTAACCCTAAACCAAACGGGCTTCGTAACCGTAACCCAACCACCCAAACTATTTTCATGGTTCGAGGGTGTCGTAGCCGTCATGAAAGATTGCTTAGCAAAGAGGATGTGAGATGAGATATCACGAGGCATCCCTCCAGGTTCGATTTTATGAGGCGGATGCTTATGGAGTGGTTTGGCATGGTCACTATGTGGGTTGGTTTGAGGTGGGTCGAAATGACCTGACCCAACGATTCCAGATGGGTCCGCTTCAGCTTAAAGAGATGAATCTTTTGGCGCCCGTTGTGGAACTAAACTGCCAGTTCAAGCTCCCAGCCACCTTCGGTGATTCCCTTATCATCCAGACCACGATGGAGAGAACAGAGGTGGCCAAACTAATCTTTCACTATCGGGTCCTCGATCAAGAAAACCGAAAGGTTCTCGCCACAGGCTCCACAACACACGTCCTCACCGATCTTAAGGGAAATCTTCTCTACCGGGTTCCTCCAGAGGTGCTCGAAAGAATTGAAGCGATGCAAGCGTATTTGGAGGTGTAAACCACTCCCACCCACCCTTCCCTCGAGGGGGAGGGTGAGGGTGAGGGAGGGGGAATCTAAAATACCATGAAAGTTCTTTTGATCGATCCGCCTCACAAACTTTTTCCAGGCCTTCGGATGTGGACCCCTTCTTTTGGTCTTCTCTGGTTAGGCGCCTATCTAAAAAGAGAAGGGATCGAGGTTCAAATCGTTGATGCCACTGCCCTTCCGGCCCCATGGAGAGATCTTGGAAATACAATTTCAACATCGAAGGCCGATGTCATTGGCATCACCTGTTCTGCCACCTGTCTCTCGCCGGAAGCCATTCAGACCATTTGTCTCTGCAAAAAACTTTCGCCGAATTCCATCCTCGTGGCAGGGGGAAGCCACTTCACCCTGATGGCCGAAACCATCCTCCAGGAGCTAAAGGAACTGGACTACATCATCTTAGGTGAAGGGGAGATTGCCTTTTATCAATTCCTTCAGGACCTATCCAGGGGTGGAAAAGGAAAAGGGGTGAAGAGCCTTGCCTATTCGGATAATGGGAAAATAATTCTAAATGGAAGACAACCCCCCATCCCAAATTTAGACTCTCTTCCTCTTCCAGCCTACCATCTCATTGATATGGAGAAAGAGGCATATTACTGGCATGGAATGGGAAGAAGGGCTTTTGGTCTCTCCACCAGCCGTGGCTGTGGGGATCGATGCGCTTACTGTTCTGAGACGAGATTCTGGGAAGGGGTCTGGAGGGGACGGAGCGGGAAGAAAATAGTAGAGGAGATTTCCTATCTACACCATCAATATGGCAAAACCCTCTTTGTCTTCAACGAGAACACCTTCAACTGGAGTCGAAGACGAGTGGAGGAATTTCTCGAAGAGTTGGGAAAGTCAGGTCTCCGTATCCATTTCTGGTTTCAGTCTCGAATCAAAGATATTCTTCGAGACGAAGATCTCATCCCCGAGATGAGACGCCTCGGTCTCTATGAAGTGATGTTGGGAATCGAGAGCATCCAGCCCGATGTGCTCAACCGATATGAAAAAAAGCAATCCAGAGAGTTAGCCCAGAAGGCCATTGATATTCTCAGAAAGAATAAGATCATGGTCATGGCTAATATTATGTTCGGAGATTGGAATGACTCCGAAGAGACACTCAAGAAGGTTTTCCAATTTGTGAAGGCTCAGAGCGACTTTTTAGTCCTCACCCTTACCACGCCCCTTCCCGGAACAAAATATTTTAAGGAGGCAGAAAGATTGGGGAGGATTCGAGAGAGGGATTTTGGTAAATATGATTTCATGCATCCTGTGATGGATACAAAATCTTTATCCGCAGAGGAGGTTCATCATCTTCAGCAGGTCTATCTGAAAAAATATTATACCCAACCGAGGATCCTCCTGGGTGCTTTCTTGAACCCGAATCCCTTCAAACGAATGGCCTACCGGCTCATCCTCCGATATGTTTGGGAGAATGCAACGAAAAGGCCCTGGAAACAACCGAACCTTAATGAATAGTTCGGACTGATGAGTTCGTAGTAGGGAGTTAAAAACCATAAAAGAGAGAAGGCAGAAAGCGGTAAGCAGAAATACAGAAGGTGACATGAAGCAAGCAAAAGAGAAAAATCTAAGATCTTTACTCCGAACTCCGAACTCTCTCCGAGCCAGAGGCTCTTCCGAGCCGGAGGCCGAACCCCGAACTGAGCATTTGAAGAGGGTTCTTTTGATCTTTCCCAGGGAGAAAGGGATTAAATTTTCTAATGACACGCTTTACCCTTTTCCTATATTAGGCCTTACGCTTATCGCTTCTCTTTTTCCCAAGACCTATAAGGTCAAGATCATTAATGAGGCGATTGAAAAGATCGATTTCAATGCCGATGTCGATTTAGTAGGGATCACCGGTCTGACCTGCGTGATCAAAAGAGCTTATGCGATTGCCGATCGATTCCGTGAGAAGGGAGTGAAGGTGATTTTGGGAGGAGTCCACCCCAGCCTTTTGCCCGAAGAGGCAAAAGAACATGCTGATTCCGTTTTCGTTGGAGAGGCTGAGGGGATGCTTGAAAAAGTCCTAAAAGATTTCGAGGCGGGGGAGCTTAAACCCTTTTATAAAAATCGAGCGTGGTCGGATTTAAAGGGAATGCCTTTTCCAAGACGGGATCTTTTGGGCAAGCATTATAGCCCCTTTTTTAAAGCGATTGAGACAACCCGGGGTTGTCCAAATCGATGCGAATTTTGCTCTGTTCCTACAATTAATGGAAAGCGTTATCGGATACGTCCCCTTGAAGAAGTGGATCAGGAACTTTCCACGATTATCAAGAAGAAAGGAGAATATCTCTTTTTAGTAGATGATAATGTGACAGCCAAAGAAGACTATGCCTTTGGCCTCTTCGACATCTTCAAACACCATGGAGTCAAGTGGATGGGATTTACGACCATCAAGATTGCTATGGATGAGGAGCTTCTCAGAAAGGCTCGAGAGAGCGGTTGTATCTCCCTCTTCATCGGTTTTGAATCCCTTCTTCAGGAAAATCTGGACGGCGTTTCAAAACGATTTGTGAATACAAAAGAATTATCGAATTGGGTCAAGACGATTCAACGCCGCCAAATTGGAATTCACGGTTCCTTCATCTTTGGATTCGATGGAGATGACCCCGCCATCTTTAAAAAGACCGTTCAGTTCGTCCAAAAAAATAATATTGAAATCCCTACCTTTTCAATTCTCACTCCTTTTCCAGGAACCCCTCTTCAAAGGCGACTGGAGGAGGAAGGGAGAATCTTTGACCGTGACTGGTCCCATTATGACATGAGTCATGTGGTCTTTAAACCCAAGAAGATGACTGTTCAAGAACTCCAAGAGGGATACCTCTGGGCACAGAAATATATCTGCGCCCCTCGGTCGATATTGAAACGCCTGCTCTGGGGGCCCAAACATCACTTTTTTTACTTCTTGATGTCAAACTTCGTCTTACGGGGCGCTCAGATGGAGGTGATTCGAAGGATCAAAGACAAAGAACTTCCTTATGAAAATCCTACTCATCTCCGTCAACCGTGAGAGGATGCCTTTTCCTGTCTTTCCTCTGGGGTTGGCTTACATCGCCAAGGCATTAAGAGAAGAAGGCTGTCAGATTGAAGTCATGGACCTCTGCTTTTCTCAAGAGGTATCGGTGGATCTTAACAACAACCTTCGTCAGTTTCGACCCGACCTGATCGGCATCTCTTTGAGAAATCTCGATAATCTTACCTATCCAACCTCCATCTCTTATCTCAAGGAAGTGGAGGAGGTCGTTGGGATTTGTCGTCAATCTTCTTCATCGCGATTGGTCATCGGAGGCTCAGGATATTCGTTGGCCCCCAAAGAGCTTCTTCAGCATTTTAATGTCGATTTTGGGATTGTGGGAGAGGGGGAAGAAGTCTTTCTACAATTGGTGAGGGGTCTCGAAAGAGGTGACCCTATCTCCCCATCTCCATATCTCCTTATTAAAGAGAAACCTTTTCCTCCTTTGATAGAAGGAGCAAGGGTCTTTCCCATCCAAAGTCCCGATCGGAGTTTTTTCGAAACGCACCGTTATTTAGAAGAAGGGGGAATGGGAAATATTCAGACGAAGCGAGGCTGTCCTTTCTCCTGTATTTACTGCACTTACCCTTTATTGGAGGGGAAAAAGGTCAGGCTGAGAAAGGCAGAGGAAGTGGTGGAGGAAATTCACCATCTCGTGGAGGAGGGGGTGGATTATATCTACTTCGTTGACGATATTTTTAATTATCCACCCTCTTATGCAGAAGCTTTGTGTCGTGAGATGGTTCGAAGAAAGGTCGATGTCAAATGGAGTGCTTTTGTCAATCCGGGTTTTCTGAATGAAACGCTATTACAATGGATGAAAGAGGCTGGGTGTGATGGGATAGAATTTGGAACGGATTCAGGATCTCCGCGGATGCTTGAGAATTATAAGAAGTCATTCACTCAAGAGGATATCATCCAATCCTCAAAAATCTGTTCAAAATGGATGGTCAATCACTGCCACTATCTCCTCTTCGGAGGGCCAGGTGAAGATGAAGAGACGATTGAAGAGTCTTTTCATTTGATGGATCAACTCGATCCCACGGCCCTCATCGCCATGCTCGGCATCCGAATCTATCCAGGAACAGAGATGGAGCGGATCTCCCTTTCGCAAGGGGTCATCCATCAGGATTCTAATCTCATCTATCCCCATTTTTATATCTCCCCAGCATTGGGAGGAAGATTAAGTGAAATCATTCAAGAGAAAGCCCTTGCAAGGAATCGATGGATAGTTCCCGGATTGGAGATCAACATCTCACAGAATCTGATAGAGCAAATACGAAAATTTCGAATTCGAGGACCCTTGTGGGAACTGGTAGGAAGAATGAAGAAACCAAGGATCAGCCCCCTCCGGGAGCCGAAATGACAAATGTCAAAGCCCAAAGTTCAAATGAAGCCCAAATTTCAAATGACTAAAAATAGAGTTTTGAAATTTAGTCATTTGGAATTCATTTGGCATTTGCCTGCCTGCGCGAAGCCGCTTCGGCGAAGGCAGGGATTTTGACATTTGAACTTATGTGCTTAAGTTCATTTAGGGATTTCGGTTGCAATGATGCTGAGGTTAGGAGGTGAAAGATGATACTCGAGGACAAAGTGGCTATTGTCACAGGGGGAACGAAAGGGATTGGAAAGGCGACCTGCCTCCTCTTGGCTGAACAGGGGGCAAAGGTCGTTGCCAATTTCTCAAAGGATGTGGATGCTGCAGAGAATCTGATGAGCGAGGCCAAATCAAAACGGTTGAGTCTGGGTCTTTTTAAAGCGGATGTCACACGGTTTGATCAGGTTAAAGAGATGGTGGAAGAGACCTTTGCTCAATATGGAAAGATTGATATCTTGGTGAACAATGTGGGCCTCGTCCGCGACAACTTCCTCATGTTAATGAGTAATGAGGATTGGGATTCCCTTCTCAAAACCAATCTAACTAGCCTCTTTTATTGTTGCAAAACGGTGATTCGAAAGATGATCCCTCAGAGAAAAGGGAAGATCATCAATATCTCCTCCATCAGCGGAATTGTGGGAACTTCTGGCCAGACCAATTATGCAGCAACCAAAGGAGGAGTGATCAGTTTCACGAAATCCCTTGCCCGAGAGTTAGGTCCTTTCAACATCCATGTGAACGCCGTAGCTCCGGGCTTGATCGAATCAGAAGTGGTGTCGAAAATGCCTAAGGAAAAGATAGAAGCGATCCTCAAGTCCTCCAGCCTCGGAAGGATAGGGAAACCAGAGGAAGTGGCACAGGCCGTCCTCTTCCTTGCATCAGAACATTCAGACTACATCACCGGACAGACCATTGTGGTGGATGGAGGAATTATCTAATCCCTCTTTCCTCCTCCCCCTTGATGGGGGAGGGCGAGGGTGGGGGTAATTAGGGATGTTTTCTCTTAGCTAAGAAATTGCTACACCCTATCAAATTTCTTTTTCATTGATTAGGCTCCCCGTTTCAACGACCGAAATCAGCGGGGCGTATTATGCATTCGCCGGATCGAATTGTTTTCTGACTGCGAATTTCAATATGCTAATCCCAGTTTTAAAGAGACTTGATTCAGTTTCTTATCGAGTGTCCAAAGTGGAACCTTGCTTAAGATGGCTGAAGCGAGCAGATGCATATCAATGTACCCTAACCCTTTTCCCATCAGACTATGGTTTTCTATGAACTGCATCAGTTCGTCATGTTCTGCATGAGTTGCCATAGGGAGTGCATAAAGAAGAGAGAGTATTTCAGACCTGTTCTTGAGATTCCCACACGCGAGTTCTCCGACGATGAATGAGTGAGAGACAACATGGCCTTCATTTAATAGTGCTTCAAGACCAATATTCCCTTTCCTCAGATGCACGACCCATACGGAAGTGTCAACAAGGACCATTTTACCTTCCTCTGGATCTCCTGCGGGGTATCCTCTCTAATTTCACTTCTGTTCCCCCCAATTTGGCAAGTCTCTTACCGCTTTCCCTCGCTATGAGTGCTTCGAGCCCAAGCCTGACCAGCGAGGTTTTTTCTTCGATGCCGGTCAATCTTGCTGCTTTGTCAAGCAAGTCGTCCTCTATATTCAGTGTTGTCCTCATGGATTCCTCCCATAAAATATGCATTATTGTATGTATAAATATGCATCAATAACATGCTATTGTCAAGAGGTGTTTAGTGATTTTGGGAGATAACGATGAGCTAAGGGGCGCGGCGGTTTTTTAGCCGCGTCCCTCTTGAGCGACTGGTTAGATACTGCGCTTGTTTTTCAAAGACGAGCAGACCTTGTTGGCTCTCGAACATCGCAGCCTCTCTGAAGAATGTACGTGCTTCTCTTTCCAAACCGAGCCGTTCCGCCACTCGCTTCAAATCAATACGGTTAAGCACGTCGATGGTCACCGGTCTCTTTGCATCAAAGAACACGAGGGAATGAAGGAACCGCTTGGTGATGTCGGAATTGAGCAGAAGGCACGCGAAAGTTGCTTCCTCCTCGGAACCGCACGGGATGGAGTAACAGGTATCATCTAAAACCACCGGCTTGTTCTTGTACCTTCCGACGACTACGAATCGACAATTCTTGTAGAGGCCGGAGATCGCCACCTTCCATGGAGAAAAAGTGTAGTCTCCGACGCCGAATACAGAGAACCGCGGTCGTTTCTGATAGATTATGCTCTGACGCCGATCCAGAACCTCCGCGTGACGCAGCAGGTACACCCACGTCTTCGGAGCGGTTCTCGCAATAGACTCCGTGTCGTCGCCGGGCTTGCGTTGGGTAACAAGAACAAAGCGTTTTGGTATAAGCCTGTCATTGGCGAGGTCGGAAGACTTCAACAACGGATAAAGGTAGGTCGGTTCAATCTTGACCTGTTCACCGGAACCGTTGACCAGTGTGTCGCCGGACTTACTGAACTCCATGACGGGAGCCGCATCGTGTTTCATGCCGGAGCGCCATGTATAATAGGCAATCCCGTCGAGCCCGCGCAACCGTTGATATTCGTCAACATCCGCGACCAGGTCTCTACCGACCAAGCCGAAGGTCGTCAATTTATGATCGAAAGAAAGGTCCGCATACACCCCTGCCGTGGACAACAAGTCCGGCACTCCCGTGTGAATAACAAGCAAACAGGCATCAACCGAAACGCCGAAGTGCAACGCAGCGTCTATCAAATGAAGGCTTGCCCTGCCGATATTAAACTGATTGAGCCAGGCGTGCCGGAGCACTTTCCGCGCTGTTGAAGTCTTACAAAGCATGGCCAGACTGCCGCACCGTCCACCAAGAGCTTCGAGGAGTTTGATCAACATCCATTCAGAAATATCGAAGTTGGCCTTGCCGGTCTTCGCGGCAAAACCGACGTGATTTTGGAAGTTTGTTTTCTTAGGAAGATTGTCGCTTCTCAAGACCCCAAGCGCGGCATTGGTGACCCAGGGAGGATTTCCAAGAACAAGGATTTCACCGCGTAACGTCGCAAAGAACTCTTTCCAATTGTGGGTGAAGAAATCCTGCCGAGCCACATGCCAATGAACGCTTGTATCATGGACTTTTTTGCGCAAATCCGAGATGTAGGCATCATTTATGTCGAAAGCGAATATCTGGCGCGCTTTGAAAAAAACATCATGTGCCGCGAGCGCAAAACTGCCGTGGCCGCACGTCGGTTCTACAACAACGGACGGTGAAATACCCGCGTCGCGGAGGAAGGTCGTAACAGCGCCAGCTAAATCACGGGGCGTCTGAAAATCTCCGAATTCTATTTTTGTCTTTTGGATCGTCATGAGATGCGCTGTACGCCGGTGACTTTGCCGGCTTGCTCAATGACCCGGGCATACTGAAGTCTCCATTGAAGAGCGTTTGAGATGGTCAGATAGCCGACTTTTGGTCTGGTTTTGAGGATTTCCTTCGCCAATTCCGCGGCCTGAATCTCGTCCACCGGCAAAAAACGCTCCGTCATGAAAGCGACAAGATCATCAGCGTTGCCGTTATTGTCCAATATTTTAAGGATTCCCGTCGTGGTCTGGAAGTCCCCGGTCTGACTGCTTTCGATGAAAATAACATGCTTGATATTCAAGGTAGCAGTGCGTGTTTTTCGCTCGTCCATCTTGTCGTATACGAAAACTAAGAGAGAATAGCCGAGTCCATATATTTTTTGCCGCGCGGATTTAAAGGGGCAAGAGGATTGTGGCTGCCGGATACTTGTAACCTTTATGTCTATATCCAGTTGGGGAAAGTCTATCCCTTTCGCCGAGGAACCTCGCGCGTACTCGTATTTTTTCTGTAGCGCTTCCTGGAACTTGTGTTCCAGATAAGTTCCGACGGCTTTGCCGTCCGTCACACCGAAAAGTGATTTCTCTTTGTGCCCTGATTCCCGGTCGGCAAAGGCTTTTGCTTCGGTTTTCAGAAGCTGGACTGTAAGTTTTTGGAGATGGTACAGGGGTCAGGTCTCAACATTCAACATGCAGCTCCTTCTTTATTATGTTAATCGTTCTCTCCATCCCTTTATGCCCGTCAATGGCCCCCTTAAACCTTCTACTCGATTGGCTGACCGCACCACCCTTC